>OGEZ01000034.1_pt1 | contig 158334 bp, 168 predicted proteins | sample 1570831 | NCBI WGS metagenome assembly OGEZ01 (sample SAMEA2582059, study PRJEB24529) | metagenome | biome: Human gut stool | place: China | collected 2011 | reverse complement strand
TTCCAGCGTGCGGCAGCTGGTGGTACCCACGGCGATGACACGATGGCCTGCGGCCTTGGTATCATGGATGAGCTTTGCAGTCTCCTCGCTGACGGAGTACCACTCGCTGTGCATCTTGTGGTCGGTGATCTCGTCTTCCTGCACGGGGCGGAAGGTACCGAGGCCGACATGGAGCGTCACCTCGGTGATGTTGACGCCCTTGGCGCGGATGGTATCCATCAGCTCTGGCGTGAAGTGGAGGCCGGCAGTGGGAGCGGCAGCGCTGCCCAGCTCCTTGGCATAGACGGTCTGATACTGGCTCTGGTCGTCCAGCTGCTTGGTGATATAGGGCGGAAGCGGCATCTTGCCGAACTCGTCCAGCTTCTCGTAGAGGGTCTCGGCGTCGTAGTAGAAGGTGACGAACTTATTGCCGTCTTCCAGCGTCTCGTCCACGATGGCCGTCAGGCTGCCGTCTCCAAAGCTGACCTTGGTACCGGGCTGCATCCGCTTGCCGGGCTTTGCAAGGCACTCCCACTGGTCACCCTTCACCTGCCGCAGGAGCAGCAGCTCGCAGACAGCGCCGGTGGGCTGCTTGATGCCCACGATGCGGGCGGGCAGGACTTTGGAGTTGTTGACTACCAGCAGGTCGCCCGGCTCGAGGTATTCGGGCAGGTCGTGGAAGATACGGTGCTGGATGCTGTCGTCTTTCTGGCTCAGGACCATCAGGCGGGCCGCATCACGGGGGGACGCAGGCTCCTGTGCAATGAGCTCTTTGGGTAAATCATACCAAAAATCTTTTTTTAACATAGTTAGCATTTGCCTTTCCGATGATTGACACGAATGCCGTATCAATGTTATCATAAAATCTGTATAGCGGTATCTATTATATTGCATAGACGTCTGCTTTGCAAGCGGAGTCTTATGCGAATTGGCTTTTTTGAAAGGAAAGGTGCTGGAAATGGATAAACAATATAAAGTGGGCGTCGTCGGTGCCACCGGTATGGTAGGCCAGCGTTTTGTTACTCTGCTCGAAAATCATCCCTGGTTCAAGCTGACGACTCTGGCCGCTTCCGGCCGGAGCGCCGGCAAGACCTATGAGGAGGCTGTCGGTTCTCGCTGGGCCATGACCACCCCGATGCCGGAGAGCGTCAAGAAGCTGGTGGTGCTGGATGCATCCAAGGTGGAGGAGGTCGCCTCTCAGGTGGACTTTATCTTCTGCGCCGTCAATATGCCGAAGGACGAGATCAAGGCTCTGGAAGAGGCTTACGCCAAGGCAGAATGCCCCGTCGTCTCCAACAACAGCGCAAACCGCTTCACTCCGGATGTGCCGATGGTCGTGCCTGAGATCAACGCCGACCACATCGACATCATCCCCGCTCAGCGCAAGCGCCTGGGTACCAAGCGCGGCTTCATCGCCGTCAAGTCCAACTGCAGCCTGCAGAGCTATGTCCCTGCCCTGCACCCCCTGATGAAGGATTTCGGCGTCAGCAAGGCTCTGGTCTGCACCTATCAGGCCATTTCCGGTGCCGGCAAGACCTTCGACCGGATGCCTGAGATCATCGACAACGTCATCCCCTACATCGGCGGCGAGGAAGAAAAGAGTGAGCGTGAGCCCCTCAAGCTGTGGGGTCATATTGAGGGCGACCACATCGTCAACGCCGAGAAGCCTGTCATCACTGCCCAGTGCTTCCGTGTGCCTGTCTCCGACGGCCACACCGCCGCTGTCTTCGTGAGCTTTGATAAGAAGCCCGGCAAGGAAGAGATCCTCAAGGTCTGGGCCGAGTTCCGCGGCCCTGCACAGGAGCTGGACCTGCCCAGCGCACCCAAGCAGTTCCTCCACTACTTCGAGGAAAACGACCGTCCCCAGCCCAAGCTGGACCGCAACACCGAGCACGGCATGGCCGTCTGCATCGGCCGTCTGCGTGAGGACACCCTGTTTGATTACAAGTTCGCCTGCATGAGCCACAACACCCTGCGCGGCGCTGCCGGCGGCGCAGTGCTGCTGGCTGAGCTGCTGGCAGCCAAGGGCTATTTTGACTGATCTGCGCGCTTTTTGAACTTCAACGCGCTGCAAAGGAGTTTTTTGCTATGAAGAATCCTGTTTTTACTGGTGCGGGTGTTGCCATCATCACCCCGATGTACGAGGACGGCAGCATCAATTTCGATGAGCTGGGCCGCATCGTTGAGGATCAGATCGCCCGCGGCACCGACGCCATCGTCATCTGTGGCACCACCGGCGAGTGCTCTACCATGACCGACGAGGAGCAGCTGGCCGCCATCAAGTATACCGTGGACCTCGTGAACCATCGTGTGCCTGTCATCGCCGGTGCCGGTTCCAACGACACCGACCACGGCTGTGCTCTGGCTGCAAAGTCTGCCGCCTGCGGCGCAGACGCTCTGCTGCTGGTGACCCCCTACTACAACAAGACCTCTCAGGCTGGCCTTGTCGCCCACTTCACCGCAATGGCAGAGGCCGGCGGCATTCCGGTCATCCTGTATAACGTGCCTTCCCGCACCGGCCTGAACATCGCCCCCGAGACGGCCAAGGAGCTGAGCAGGCACCCGCTCATCAACGGCATCAAGGAAGCCTCCGGCAATATCGGTCAGGTGGCAAAGATCGCGGCCCTCTGCGGCGACGAGCTGAACATCTACTCCGGCAACGATGACCAGGTGGTCCCCCTGCTGTCTCTGGGCGGCAAGGGCGTCATCAGCGTCGTCTCCAATGTCAAGCCTGAGCTTGTTCACAACTGCTGCAAGGCATGGTTCGATGGTGATACCGCCAGGGCCCGCGAGCTGCAGCTGGAGATGCTGCCCCTGTGCGATGCGCTCTTCTGCGAGGTCAACCCCATCCCGGTCAAGTACGCCATGAACGTGCTGGGCTGGGAGGCCGGTGAGTGCCGGCTGCCCCTCGTGGAGCCCGGCGACGCTCACAAGGAGCAGATCGAGCAGGCTCTGCAGGCTGCAGGTCTTATCAAGGAATAAACGATTTTATGTGCAAATGCCCGGCGAGACAGATCTCCGGGCATTTGCCGTATGATAAAAAAGAGGATCATAACAATGACGGATATTATCATTCAGGGCATCGGCGGCCGGATGGGCCATGTGCTGTGCGAGATGATCGCCCAGCGTGAGGATTGCCGCGTCGTGGCCGGCATCGACATGAAGGACGGCGGGATGAACGGCATTCCCGTGTACGACAGTCTGGACAAGCTGGACGGCAAGGGCGACGTCGTCATCGACTTCAGCGCCCCGGCAGCGGTCGAGAAGGCTCTGCCCTACTGTGAGGCTCACAAGCTGCCCATCGTGGTCTGCACCACCGGCCTTTCCGAGGAACTGCAGCTGAAGCTCGTCCAGCTCTCCCGCAGCATCCCGGTGTTCAAGAGCGCCAATATGTCCATGGGCATCAACGTCCTGTCCGAGCTGTGCAAGCGTGCATCGGCCATTCTGGGCGCAAACTACGACATCGAGATCGTTGAGCAGCACCATCACAACAAGCTGGACGCTCCCAGCGGCACGGCTCTGATGCTGGCTGACGCCATCAACGAGGAGAACGACGGCGCATACCACTATGTTTATGACCGTTCCGCTGTCCGCCAGAAGCGCGACCCTAAGGAGATCGGCATCAGCGCCGTGCGCGGCGGCAGCATCGTGGGCGACCATGAGGTGCTGTTCTGCGGCCCGGACGAGGTCATCACCCTCCGCCATACGGCATATTCCCGCAATATTTTTGCAAATGGCGCAATAAATGCCGCCGTTTATCTTGCAAAAAAGGAGCCCGGCCTGTACAATATGAGTAACATGATCGCAGAGATGTAAGCTTTTCTGCACATGGCATCATAAGGCACGGTATCGTGCGTCAGGAGACGAGCCTATGGCCAAGCACGCAAAGCACGCAGCCCCTCCCCGCCGTCGGCGTTCCGCCCAAAAGCACACCTCGCATAAGAGCGTCACCCTGTACACACTGGGGATCCTGCTGGTAGCTGTATCGGTGCTGCTCTCTCTGCGCTTCTGGCCCCGCCGCAGCGTAGATGCAGTTCCTCCGGCAGCGGAGGTGGAGTCCCCTGCTGTTTCGGAGGAGCTTGCTGTGCCTGAGCCGCAGCCTGTCGTCACGACATTGCGCTTCTCGGCTACAGGGGACAACCTCATTCATGAGCCCATCTATTCTCAGGCCGCCCGGCGGGCTGCAAAGGGCGAAGGATACAGCTTTGATTACTGCTATAGGAATCTGCTCGATTTCTATGCACAGCAGGACATCAACTGGATCAATCAGGAGACACTCTGCAGCAAAGAGCTTGCGCCCTCTACCTATCCCTGCTTCTCGACCCCCGGCGAGTGCGCCGAAGCGCTTTACCGGGCAGGCTTCCGGGTGTTCAGTCTCTCGAACAATCACACCTACGATAAGGGAGCTGCGGGCATTGCCGCCACCCTCCGATTCTGGGAGACGATGCCCGAGGATGTGATCACCACCGGCCTGTGGAAGGGCGAGGCAGACTATGGCCGTATCCCCATCCAGACAGTAGACGGCGTAAAGATCGCGTACCTTTCCTACACCGAGCACACCAACGGCATCCCCCGGAACAGCAAGATGACCGCAAACATCATCTACACCAGCCAGCAGGATGTCATGGAGCAGCAGGTGCGGGCGGCCCGGCAGGAGGCCGATTTTGTGGTAGTCGGCGTACACTGGGGCGTCGAGGACAGCCATAACATCACACAGGCGCAGCGCACCTTAGCTCAGTCTCTGGCCGACTGGGGCGCGGATGTGATCATCGGGACCCACCCGCACGTCCTGCAGGACGCCGAATGGCGCACCGCAGCCGATGGACGGAACGTATTTGTGGCCTATTCGCTGGGAAATTTCCTGAGCACCCAAAGCAAGCCTGACCAGCTCATCGGCGCGGTCTTGACGTTGGAACTGGAGCAGACCACCGAGCCGGACGGCAGCGTCCATTGCGCGGTGCGCGGCCCGAAGCTCCATGTGACCGTGACCCACTATGACGCCGGAAAGTCTAACGTCCGCACGTATCTGTTCCGGGATTACACGCCGGAGCTTGCACAGGCCCATGGCGTCCGCGCTGCGTATCCTTCTTTTGGGTACGATTACATCCGCCAGACGGCACAGACCTACATCAACAGCGAATTTTTGGAGCTTGCATAAAGCTTGTATCAGAATGCCCGATGGGCAGAATGGAGTGTTTACTATGTACGGTGTATCCAAAATCAATATTGAGCCGAGCCTGATGATGATCAGTGTGCAGGATGCCGAGTTCAAGGGCAACACGATGGCACGTTATCTGCAGATCTTCGCCGACACTGGCGTCGTGGTGGATATGATCAGCCAGAGCGCTCCCCACGGCACCAGCATGGACTTCAGCTTCACGGCATCCAGCAGCGACCTGCCGCTGGTCATGAAGGCCATCTCTGCGGCAAATCTGGACAAGGACGCCAAGGCTTCTCCCCTCATCAGCGTGGGCTACTCCAAGCTGAATCTCTTCGGTGAGGAGATGGTCACCAGCTGCGGCGTCGCCGCCCGCGCCCTGAATGCTCTGGCGATGGCAGGCATCGAAGTTCTGCTCATCACCACCAGCGATTTGGACATTTCCCTTCTGGTCCGTTCGGAGAACGAGGACGCAGCCTATGAGGCCCTGAAAAAGGCTTACGAGCTGTAACAACGACATTGAGCAGCACCCGTGTCTGATAAAACAGGCATGGGTGCTGTTGCAGCAAAAGACCCGGCGGGTCTCCCCTCTGCGGAGAGAGACCAGCCGGGTTATTTTATCAGAAGATTTACAGGCTCACCTTGTGGTAGACCTTCTTGCCCTTCTTGATGACGATGCCCTTGGACAGCTGCTCAGCAGTGAAGCTGACCGTGGGAGCAGCGACCTTCTCGCCGTCCACCAGAACACCGCCCTGCACGACGAGACGGCGGGCCTCACCGTTGGAAGCAGCCAGACCAGCCTTGACCATCAAGGTCAGGATGCCGATGGAGCCGTCGGTCAGGTCAGCCTCGGTCAGCTGAGTGTTGGGCATATGCTCAGCATCACCGGCAGCACCGCTGAACAGGGCGCGGGCTGCATTCTGGGCCTTGGCGGCCTCCTCTTCGCCGTGGACCATCTTGGTCAGCTCGAAGGCGAGGATCTCCTTGGCCTCGTTGAGGCGCTGGTCCTTCCAGGTGCTCATCTCGTCGATCTGCTCCAGCGGCAGGAAGGTCAGCATACGGATGCACTTCATGACATCCGAATCGCCGACATTTCGCCAGTACTGATAGAACTCGAAGGGGCTGGTCTTATTGGGGTCGAGCCAGACGGCGTTGCCGGCGGTCTTGCCCATCTTCTTGCCCTGAGAGTCGGTCAGCAGGGTGATGGTCATAGCATAAGCATCCTTGCCCAGCTTGCGGCGGATAAGCTCGGTGCCGCCCAGCATATTGCTCCACTGGTCATCGCCGCCGAACTGCATGTTGCAGCCGTAATGCTGGAACATGTAGTAGAAGTCGTAGCTCTGCATGATCATGTAGTTGAACTCGAGGAAGGACAGGCCCTTCTCCATGCGCTGCTCGTAGCACTTGGCGCGCAGCATGTTGTTGACGGAGAAGCAGGCGCCCACGTCGCGCAGCAGCTCGACGTAGTTCAGATTCAGCAGCCAGTCGGCGTTGTTCAGCATCAGAGCCTTGCCGTCGGAGAAGTCGATGAACTTCTCCATCTGCTTCTTGAAGCAGGCGGCGTTGTGGGCGATGTCCTCCTTGGTCAGCATCTTGCGCATATCGGTGCGGCCGGAGGGGTCGCCGATCATGGTGGTGCCGCCGCCGATGAGGGCGATGGGCTTGTTGCCTGCCATCTGCAGACGCTTCATCAGGGTCAGGGCCATGAAGTGGCCGGCAGTCAGGCTGTCGGCGGTGCAGTCAAAGCCGATGTAGAAGGTGGCCTTGCCGTTGTTGATGAGGTCGATGATCTCGTCATCGGTGATCTGAGCCACGAGGCCGCGGGCCTTGAGTTCTTCGTACAGAGTCATAAAAATTTCCTCCTGTTTGTCGGGCAGAGGGAAAATAAAACGCCCCCTGCCAAAATAAATTTGGCAGAGGGCGATAAAATTCGCGGTACCACCTCTGTTTGCCGCCTCTTCACAGAAACGGCCTCACGAGTGCGCACCCCAGAGTAGAGTGACACTCCTGCGTTTGTAACGCTCGCACGCGGCACAGCCTACTATTCGTTCAGCCTGCAGCTCAGGGACGTATTTCGCCTGCGTCTCCGCAGCCCCTTTCACCAGCCGGGGCCTCTCTGGGCAGAGCGCATCAGGGTACTCGGTTCCCATCTTCGCCTTTCAACAAGATTTAGTTTAGCACATCCCTGCCGGAATGTCAAGCGCTGGCTTTTTCTTATTTTTCTGCGTTCCGGCCCAGCATTTCCCGGGCATTGGCCAGCGAAAGCTCTGTGACATGGTCGCCGGAGATGAGGCGGGCCAGCGCCTCTACACGGCCATTCTCGTCCAGCGGGTGTATCTCAGTATAGGTACGCTCGTTCGTGATATTTTTCTGGATAAGCAGATGGCAGTCGGCCAGTGCAGCGATCTGCGCCGTATGAGTGATACAGAGGATCTGATGGCCCTCGGCGCTCTGACGCAGTACCTCGCCGATACGGCTGGCTGCTTTGCCCGATACGCCGCTGTCGATTTCGTCGTAAATAACGGTCGGCACGGCATCCTTATCAGCCATTGCGTTTTTAATGGCAAGGGTAATACGGCTCAGCTCACCGCCCGAGGCGATCTTTGCCAGAGGCTTCGGGGCTTCGCCGGGATTTGTGGAGATATAGAACTCGATGCTGTCCTGCCCATGGCTGGCCAGCGGCCCGCGCGAATGGCGAAGCGTCATCCGCACACCCGGCATGTTCAGGAAGTCCAGCGTGCCAGAGATACGCTTGTTCAGCTCATCAAAAGCTTTCAGACGGGTCTGGGTCAGAGCTTCGGCCTTTTCCCGCGCGAGGGTGTAAAGGCGGCGCTGCTCTTTCTGCAAGTGCTCTACCCTCTCCTGCGAGGACTGTATCATCTCAAGTTCTTTCCGCGCCCGTTCGCCAAAGGCAAGGATGTCTTCCACTGTGTCGCCGTACTTCCGCCGGAGCTTATAGATAAGGTCGATGCGCTGCTCGATCTCGTCCAGCTCTGCGTCGTTGGTGTCGTAGGCGTCCAGACGGCCAATGAGGTCTGCGGCGACATCCTTCGCGGTGTAATAAAGGTCGAGCAGCTGGCCCGCACCGGCAGACAGCTCTCCGTCGAGCTGTGCCGCTGCGTCCACAGCGTTGGAGGCTTCGCCCAGAAGGTCAACAGCTCCCGGAGCCTCGTCGCCGCCGGAGAGCAGCGCGTAACACTGTGCGATACGGTCCCGGATGGTGGAAGCATTCGCCAGCACTTTGCGGCGGCTTTCCAGCGTCTGCTCCTCCCCTGCCGTCAGGCCGGCATCGTCGATCTCCTGCACCTGATAGCTCAGCAGGTCGATACGGCGCTGCTTTTCGCTCTCGTCGGTTATCATGGCGTCCAGCGTCTTTTTGACGCCGACCAGTTCCCGGTAGATAGCATAATACGCCTGATATTCAGCACTGTTCTGGGCGTAAGCATCCAGAATGCCCTCATGACGGGCCGGGTTCAGCAGGCCCACGGAGTCGTGCTGACCGTTGATGTTGATAAGCCCGCCGCACAGCTCCCGCAGGACGGCGGCAGTGGCCGGCATCCCGTTGATACGGCAGGTGCTCTTGCCCTCGGCGGTGATCTCACGGCTGAGCAGCAGGGCCTCCGAGCGCTCATAGCCTGCCTTTTCGAGGCTGTCGAGAACAGCAGGCGGCACGTCCTCGAACGCGGCCCGGATGACGGCCTTGGCCGCGCCGGTGCGCACGAGATCCTTGGAAGTGCGGTTGCCCAGAATGGCGTTGATGGAGTCGATGAGGATGGATTTGCCTGCGCCCGTCTCACCGGTCAGGACGTTGAGGCCCTTTTCGAAATGGACGTTTGCTTTCTGGATAACTGCAACATTTTCGATTTGCAGGCTGCTCAGCATAGTTTCACTCCCGCGTTTATTTCTGCCCGATATGACGGGTCAGTTCCGAACAGATGGTCTTTGCGTCCCGCTCCGAACGGGCTACGATAAGGAATGTATCGTCGCCGGAAAGCGTACCGACGACATTCTTCCATTTCAAGGCGTCGAACACCTCACAGGCAGCGTTCGCCATGCCGGAGTAGCACTTCACCAGCACGACATGTCCGGCAAAATCCACCCCCAGCACCGACTCGTGGAATATCGTCTCGAACCGGCCCTGCATCTTGGGGTTGAGGCTTTCGTTGTGGCTGGAAACATAGCGGTAGCCGTCGGCGGTGGCAGCTTTGACGAGGCACAGCTCCCGGATGTCCCGGGAAATGGTAGCCTGTGTCACCTCGAAGCCCTCCTGGCGCAGATGCTCAAGAAGTACCTCCTGTCGGCTGATGGGATGCTCCTGAATGAGGCGGAGGATCGTCTGCTGACGTTCCGTCTTGCCTTTTGCCTCAGCTGGATTGTTTCGGCCCATATTCCTTGCCTCCTCTTGTTATTATCTCCGGCTGCGCAGCTTCTGGTCGATGGCCTGAAACTGGTCTGTCCTGCTGAAGGTGACGAGCTGTACGATCTGGTCAGAGAGGCGTATCTCCGCCGTCGAGCCGGCACTGAGCGGATATTCCGCTGCGCCGTCGCAGCTCAGGAACACTTCGTTGTCGATGACCTGCCCCACACAGATGTTTATTTTGCGCTCCTGCGCAAAGACCATTGCGGGGCTGGTCAGACTGTGGGGACAGATGGGCGTGACGACGATGCCCTTGGTCTGCGAGTCCAAGATCGGCCCGCCGGCCGCCAGCGAATAGGCTGTAGAGCCTGTAGGGGTCGCCACGATGACGCCGTCACCACGGTAATGCTCTACAAGGATGTCGTCGCAGTAGATGCTGAAGTCGATGGCCTGCTGCAGACGGCCTTTCGTCACGACCACATCGTTGAGGGCATGGCCTTCCCAGCCATCCTCGCCCAGCACCCGCACATAGAGCAGCATCCGGCTGTCCAGAAGATACTCTCCCCGCACCAGAGCGGCGAGTTTTTCTTCCATTTCATCCACCTCACAGGTGGCGAGGAAGCCGCAGCGTCCGATGTTAATGCCGAGGATGGGTTTTTGATATTGCAGCGTAAAATTTGCCTCGTGCAGGATGGTTCCGTCGCCACCGATGGTCAGGATGACATCGGTACGCGGAAGGCATTCTTCCAAAGGAAGGTACTGTACACCTTCCACATAGCAGGACTCTTTCAGATCATCCCGCATCAGGACGACAGCTTCCTGCATCAGCAGGAGCTGCGCTGCCCGGCGGGCAGTGTCGGCAGCCTGTTCCTTTCCGGGGTTTGGCGAAATGTAAACAGTCATAGGGCGGTTTATTCCTCTGTCTCCCAGCAGATTTACTTGTCCAGAGAACTGTGGCTTGCCGCTACGACCTGCTCGGCAACAGAGTCATCCAGCACACCGGGCCGTTCGCTCTTCTGGACGAACATCAGGTACTCGATGTTGCCCTCAGGGCCTTTGACGGGGCTGAAATCCAGTCCGCGCACGACAAAACCGTTTGCAGCGGCATAGCCCATCGCATTGTGGAGCACTTCGCGGTGGGTGGTAGGGTCGCGGACGACACCGTTTTTGCCCACCTTCTCGCGGCCAGCCTCGAACTGAGGCTTGACGAGGCAGACGCCCATTGCGTCGGGCGTCGTGATGGCCTGCGCCACCGGGAAGATATGACGCAGTGAGATAAACGACACATCTACGCTGAAAAACTCAACAGGCTCTGCCAGCATATCCGGCGTGACATTGCGGATATTGGTGCGCTCCATGTTGACGACGCGCTCGTCGGTGCGCAGGCTCCATGCCAGCTGACCATAACCGACGTCCACTGCATAGACCTTGACCGCACCATTCTGCAGCATACAATCGGTAAAGCCGCCGGTGGACGCACCGATGTCCATACAGACCTTGCCGTTCGGCGTCAGAGGAAAGCACTGCATTGCCTTTTCCAGCTTGAGGCCGCCGCGGCTGACATAGCCGATGTCATGGCCTCGCACCTCGACCTTGGCGTCTTCCTTTATCATCTCACCAGCCTTGTCCACCTTCTGCTCGTTGACAAAAACGACACCGGCCATGATGAGGGCTTTGGCGCGCTCACGGCTCTGGATCATGCCGTGCTGCACCAGATATTGGTCCAAACGAATTTTCAAAGTGTTTTCTCTCCTTTCGGGTCTGCTTCCCGCACGGCCTCGGCCAGATGTGCGGCATCCAGACCGGTCGCCTGTTTGATTTGAGGCACCGTCGCATGAGGCAGACACAGCTCCCTCACGGCACGGTGGATATACCGGCCCTGCCAGCCAGCATCCTGCAGGGCGCGGGCAAGATGTTCGCCGATGCCGCCGCAAGCCACACACTCTTCGGCCATCAGAACGACGGGATAGGAAGAAAGGTCATGGATCAGTTCTTCCTCAAACGGGAAGATGCGCACCAGCTTATAAACATCGCAGGGGATGCCCTCTTTGGCCAGCATCTCTGCCGCTGCAAGAACATCTTCTACCTCGTCGGCGTAGCTCACCAGTGCGGCTTTTGCACCCGGTGTGAAAATGAGTTTATCGTACTCCTTGCCGGAGCAGCCGTATTTTGCCAGAGCTTTGCTCTCTCCGCCGCGGGGGTAACGGATGGCCCGGGGACCCTGCATCTCATGGCTCAGCAGGATGGGAAGCCAGTGCCGCAGTTCTTCGTAGTTCGAAGGCGAATAGATGGGCATTCCGGTCTGGCTGAGAAAAGCCGGGTCGTAGATGCCCTGATGTGTCTCACCGTCTCCGGGGACGAAACCTGCACGGTCCACCGCGAAGACGACATTTTCATGCAGAAGGTTGACGTCATGGATGATCTGGTCGTAGCTGCGCTGCAGGAAGGTCGAATAAATGCAGACCACCGGCAGCATCCCCTTGCTGGCCAGACCGGCTGCAAAGGTCACGGCATGCTGTTCGGCCATGCCGACATCGAAGAAGCACTCTGGATGGGCATGACTGAAAAACTGCAGACCTGTGCCATATTTCATGGCGGCAGTAATGGCACAGAGGGTCTTATCGGTGTCTCCGGCGGCGCTGAGCGTCCGGCCAAAGGCATTCGAGAACGACTCTGCCGGAGCGACCTCGGGGTCAGGGATGCCGGTCAGGTCGAACTTGGAAACACCATGGTAATTGCCGGGGTTCGATTCAGCGGGCGCATAGCCCTTGCCCTTTTTCGTCACGACATGGAGCAATGTCGGCCCGGGCTGAGCACAGACAGTCTGGAAAATGCGCTCCAGTTCCGGCTCATTGTGGCCGTCGATGAGTCCAAAATAGTGAAAACCCATATCCTCGAACATCGTGGAATGGCACACGGCCCGGCGGATCGCTTTTTTGCTGTTCTGAAGAGCACTTTTGATGGGCGCTCCGATGACAGGCACACCGTTCAGGAAGCTGTTGACATTTTCCTTGGCCGTAAAATAGCCGTTCGTGGTGCGCAGATGGCCCAGATAGCCTGCCAGCGCACCGACATTGTGGGAAATGGACATTTTATTGTCGTTGAGGATGACCAGAAGATTGTCCAGCTTTCCGATATTGTTCATTCCCTCGTAGACCATGCCGCCGGTGAATGCACCGTCGCCGATGATGGCCACCACATGGCCCGGCTCCCCCTTCAGCTTTTTGGCCCATGCGATGCCGATGGCAACAGAAAGGGCCGTATTGCCGTGTCCGGCGATAAAAGCATCATGGGCGCTCTCATTGGGATTCGGAAAGCCCGAAAGGCCGTCCAGCTTCCGCAAGGTACCAAAGCGCTGATACCGCCCGGTCAGGAGCTTATGGGTGTAGCACTGATGTCCTACGTCAAACACGAAAGCATCCTGAGGAGTCTCAAAGACACGGTGGAGCGCTACCGTCAACTCGACCGCACCGAGATTGGAAGCAAGATGACCGCCTGTTTTGGATACGCTGTCCAGCAGAAACTGACGGATCTCGCCGCAGAGCTGCTGGATCTGCGCGCTGCTCAAGCGTTTCAGGTCACGAGGCTGTGAAATATTCTGAAGCAATGAAGGATGCATAAAATGACTATCCTCCTCACATTTCAAATTCCTGATGTTTTTTGATTAGACAAGGTGCATGGGATACAGGCAGCCGACCACGATGCCGACGACCATGCCGGCCATGACCTGCAGGGGCGTATGGCCGACCATCTCCTTCAGATGCATATTCTGCAAAAACGGAGAGTTCTTTTCGCTGATGTCGATCCACTCTTCGATCATCTGGTTGAGAACCTTGGCCTGCTCGCCCGTCTCGTGGCGCACACCCATTGCGTCGTGCATGGTGATGATGGCGACCACACTGGCTACGGCAAAAATAGCCGAGCTGACTCCCTCACTGCGGGCTGCGGCAATGACCATCGCGCAGACTGTCGCGCTGTGGGCACTGGGCATACCGCCGTCGCCCCACATCCGCTCGAGCTGGAACTTGCCCAGCAGGATAAAGTTGATGATGGTCTTGAGTACCTGTGCAACGAACCAGCCCATGATGGAAACGGTCAATATCTCGTTGACCGAGAACAATTCTTTGATAAATTGCATAGTTTGTTCACCTTCTTGAATTTTATCGCAATCCCACAGCCAGCGTCTCAAAAAGCAGCGCATTTGCGATAAATAGTCCTGTGTGATCTCTGAGACGATCTCGGCGCAGAATGCGGCTGGCTCAGCTGCGGCGGTTCAGCAGTGTGCGAGCCAGCTGCTCCAAAAACGCACTCTTTTCGCCGAATGCGTCGCGCAGCGCTGTGCAGGTCTCGTCATTCAGCTTTTCCGCCAGCTGCATGGCACCGTCAACGCCGAACAGGGTGACAAAAGTCGTTTTGCCGTTTTCGCTGTCGCTGCCAATGGGTTTGCCCAGCTGCTCGGCGGTCCCGGTCACGTCCAGCACATCGTCCACGACCTGGAACACGAGACCGATGCCATAAGCATATGCTTCCAGCGCCTTACGCTGGACCTCATCGGCCTGTGCTGCAGCACCGCCCATCTGGATGGCTGCATTGATGAGTGCGCCGGTCTTGTGGCGGTGGATGAGACGGAGCTGTTCCTCGGCAGCGGCAAGCGCCTCGTATTTCAAATCGAGTTCCTGACCGTACACCATGCCTCGGCTGCCTGCACCTGCGCCCAGCGCCTGTGCCGCGTGGACACAGACAGAAGCGGGAGCAGGCGCACCGGCGACTGCCTCAAAAGCCTCGGTCAGCAGGACGTCACCGGCCAGCATCGCGGTGGATTCGCCGAATGCCTTGTGGCAGGAGGGCTTGCCGCGGCGCATATCGTCGTTATCCATGCAGGGCAGATCATCGTGGATGAGTGAATAGCAGTGCAGCATCTCGACTGCGGCTGCAAACTGCTCAGCTGCCTCGGCATTGCCGTGGAGCATATCACACACGGCCAGCACCAGCACAGCGCGAATACGCTTGCCGCCGCCCAGCAGGCTGTAGCGTGCTGCGCGGCAGACGTCAGATCCCTCAGGAAGATAGCGCTCGCACGCCTGATTCAATGCCTTTTCTGCACGGGCCAGATATTCGTCATACTGTTTTTTATACTCTGCGCTCTCCATAATGGTTCCTCCCTGCAAGCTGGTTGCTTTTATTCTTCTGCTTCGGGGTCCGCCTTTTGGCTGCGGGCGGCGTCGATCTCCTCCATTTGGAGAGACGCTTTTTCCAGCGCAGCATGGCAGTATTCCATCAGCGAAGCCGCTTCTGCGTAGAGCTTGACCGACTCGGAAAGGGTCGTCTCTTCGCTCTGCATCTGGCTCAGGATCGTTTCCAGACGGGCCATGCCGTCTTCAAAGCTTTTGGGTGCTCTCATTCAGTTCCTCCACGGACATGACCGTACATTCTGCTGTGTGTACTGCACCGCGCAGGGTGAGCTTATCACCGGCTGCAAGAGCGTCTGTACTGCACAGCCTGCCTTTGCTGTCGTATACCATCGCATAGCCGCGCCCCAGTACCCGGTAGGGGCTGAGCGAGTCGGCCAGCGCAGCGGCGTGGCGCAGCCGCGCCTGCCGCTGCTGAATGCAGCTCTGTGCTGCGGCCTTAAGTTTTTCTTGCTTCACGGCAAGCTCTGCCTGCCCACCGGTCAATTTCCGACGGGTCATGTCATAGGAAAGCTGCTGCTCAGCCATCATCAGACGACCAGACGCTGCATCCAGATGGTCCTGCATCGCATTCTGGCAGCTCTGCTCCAGCTGGGACAGCACCCGCAGAAGTTCTGCACGGTCTGGCACGGCTAATTCTGCCGCAGCCGACGGGGTCGGCGCACGGCGGTCCGCCACAAAGTCCAAAATGGTAAAGTCTATCTCATGCCCGATGGCGCTGATGAGCGGCACTTTGCAGCGGTAGGCTGCTCGGGCGATGACCTCGGCGTTGAAGACCCAGAGGTCTTCCCTGCTGCCGCCGCCCCGGGCTACGATGATTTCGTCTGCCCGGCCGCTTTTGTCCAGCTTTCCAATGGCATCTGCAATCTGCTGCGCCGCTTCAAAGCCCTGCACATTGACCGGGCAGAGCAGGAGTTTTGCCGCAGGCCAGCGCCGGCCAATGACATTGCGAATGTCCTGCAATGCCGCGCCGGTCTTGCTGGTGACGACGCCGATGCATTTGGGATACGCGGGCAGCGGCTTTTTGTGCTCTGCCGCAAAAAGTCCCTCCTGCTCGAGCCTGGCTTTCAGCTGCTCAAAAGCAAGCTGCGCCGCACCGATGCCGTCCGGGAACATTTCGTTGACATAGATCTGGAACGCGCCGTCCCGCTCATAAAGAGTAGCACGACATCGCACGACTACCTTCATGCCCTCTTCCGGGCGGAAGCCCAGCCGCCGCGCATCTGAGCGGAACATCACCGCTTTGACACTGGCGCTGGCGTCCCGGAGAGAGAAATAACAGTGGCCGCTGCGGGCGTTCTGTACGAAGTTTGCGATCTCGCCCCGCAGCGCCAAATCGAACAGGATGTCATTTGCATCCAGCAGCGTCTTGACATACTGGTTCAGGGCCGAGACAGTGATCACTTCAGCCATAGCCCGGCCTCCTGTGCGGCGAGGATAGACACGCCGATGGCGTTGTCACTGGAATACTGGCCGGGTACGAAATACACCTGCGGGAGGCGCTGCTGCACCCAGCTGCGAATGATGTCACTGCTCATCACGCCGCCTGCACAGACCACAGCAAGCCCGGGATATTCCTTCTGAGCCGCTTTGGTCATCTTGACCACGGTATCTGCCACGCAGAGCAGGCAGTACTTGCAGACATAGGCAGGGCTTTTGCCAGCTGTCAACAAAGCATTGCACTGGTTTTCCAGCCCGGAAAGGCTGCATTCCATGCCGCGAACGCTGGATCTTGGTTTTATCGTCTCATCACATTCCGCGGCAAGACGGGAGACTTCGACGCCAGCCGGAAATCCAAAGCCCAGCTTGACACCCACACGGTCCACAGCTTGTCCGGCGTAGAGGTCGGAGCTGGTCCCCAGCGTCTCGATATGCTTCACTTCATCGCAAAGGAGCAGGTCGGTCGTGCCGCCGGAAATGTGGAACAGCAGTGTCTTTTCACGGAAGAGTTCTTCACCTTTGGCCGCAAACAGTGCCGCCGCCGCATGGCCCTGCTGATGGGTCGTGCGGACGAGCGGGATGCCCCGGGCCAGCGCGAACGCCTCGGCAGCGCTGACGCCCGCCAGAAAACAGGGCATATAACTGCCCTCTACCGGGCGCGGCTTTTCCGACACACCTACGGCGCTGATTTGGGTCAAGTCAAACTCGCTGCCCAGTTCTGCCAGCATCTCGGGCAGGGCGACTGTGTGATGAAAAAGGGCGTCGCTCTGGCGCAGGCCCAGCTGGCCCTCCTTCACCGGAAGGAAACGCTTTTTTGCGCAAACAACCTCTCCGGCTGTATCAAAGACGGCCAGAGAGGTTGCATAATTGCTGGTGTCGATGCCCAGCGTATAGCTGCTCACAGCTGCTCAGGCTCTGCGTCCAGACCCTGCTCGCGTGCCACCGTACCCAGCAGGCCGTTGACGAACTGATAATCCTCGTCTGCGCCATACTTTTTGGTCAGCTCGACTGCCTCATTGATGACGACACCAGGCTTTTTCTCGTCGCCGTACAGCATCTCGGCCAGACCCAGACGGAGCACCGTCAGGCTCACACGGGGCAGACGCTCCATCGTCCAGTTGCGCAGATGGGCGCTGATGAGGTCGTCCACCTCTGCGGAATGCTCATAATAAGCCCGCAGCAGCCGCTGGCCAAAGACATCCACCGGATGCTCTTCATCGCACTCGTGGTGGTTGTCCAGAGCCTCCTGCAGGGGAATGTCACCAAAGGTCTGAGAAAATGCCAGCAGAAATGCATTTTCGCGTGCTTCACGACGGGGCAGAATATTTTCCATAATGTTCCTCTCACAGCGGCGAGGCCCTCCCTTTTGCGGGAAGGCCGACCGCAATTATCTTTTACGTTTTGTTTCTCGGCTCAGGCCTGCGGCTCAGCCGCCGGGGCCAGACCGGCAATGACGAGGTCAACGCGGCTGACCGTGACATTGGTCATGTTCTGGACGGCAGACTTGACGTTTTCCTGCACCTTTTCGGCCACAGCCGGAATGCGTGTGCCAAAGGCTGCTACAATTTCCAGAGTGATCTCTGCCGTGCCGTCCCGCATCTCTACGGTAACGGGCGACTGGACGTTGGCGCGCTCGAGAAGGTCTTTCACCTTCCGGTTCTGCTTGCCGCAGGACACTTCTGCCACACCCTCGATCTCCAGCGCTGCACAGCGGGCGATCTTGCCGATGACCTCTGTGGAGATCTGCAGACTGCCGCCTTTAAGATCCATGTTCTGTAAATCCATTCTATGGCCCTCCATCCAAAATGAGCGAATGCCCATTTTATTTTATGCGTTCCATGCAAAGAGAGTACCCCTTTGCAAAACCTTTGATGTCATTATACCATAGACAGGCCCCGAATTTCAATATCCATGCATAAATCTTCGCAACTCTTTATCTAACGTATCATCGTTATTACGTCGATTTCGACCCATTGTATAAACCTTCAAAAATCTGCATATCCTGTTTGAAATTGGTGTAGGAACGGTGTGGTCACAGTATTGCGCTCATGATTTTTTCATAGCTGTCTATAGCGGCATCGGCGTTGACGTGTGCATAGACCTCAAGCGTGGTTTTGATCGTAGAATGCCCCATGAAGTATTGTACGGACTTTATATCCATTCCGGCCAGTATCATTCGCGTACAGAAGGTGTGCCGAAAAGTATGCGGTGAGATATGCGGCAGCGAATCGGAGTGTGACGAATTGTAATTTTTCACGATCCTATATAATGCGTCCTCAAAATAATCCGGCTTTCTTGGATTTCCTCTCCTCGTCAAGAACAGAAAATCTCTGTAACCGTCGATGACGTTTGACCGAACCATCGTCGGTCGATTCTCAACAATGTTCATCAAACTTTCCCTTGCCGCGGGGGACATCGGTATCACCCGAACACCGGAGGCTGTTTTGGGCTCCTGTACATGAAACTTATCCTTGGCATTATATCGCAGCTGGTGCGTGATATTGATGCGTCCACGTTCAAAGTCCAGATCGTGTATCGTCAGGCCGCAAAATTCCCCAATGCGCATTCCGGTTTCGTAAAGCACTACGATCGCATCCCTGTATTTGTGGTATCGGCTGTCGGCTTCCATATGATCCAGCAACTTCCTGTATTCATGCTCCGTGAGCGGTTTTTTGGGCTTCTGCTTGTTCGACATGATTTTTGACAGTGAGAATGCAAACGGATTCCGATAAAGTATCTCATCCTCGCATGCCGCCTCAAATGCAGGTCGGATGATGGCCAGTAAGCTGTTGATACTCTGATATGCCCATCCCCACCCTTCCAGCTTTTTCGTCCATAGCTTTGCATCCCGTACGGAGATGCATTCTGCCGGGAGCTTCCAGAACGGGTCATTTTGAAACCTTCTCAGAAGATATTCCTGCTTGGTTCTCGTGTCGGGTCTTAAAGAAGATTTGTGCATCTCAAAATACTGATTTACAACATCTGCCATGGTCAATTCCTTCGGAGCAATGCTCTGATGCAAAATCAACCTTTTCTGTATGTCCGCCTCGCGCTTTCTCAGCGAGTTCAGGTCTTTCGCATAGATGTATCTCCGCTTGCCCGAATCATCCGTGACTCGATACTGATATGTTCCGTCCTTCCTCTGGCTCTCCCCTTCCTTCAGCACTCTTCCCTTATTGTCTTTTCTTCGTTTCATAGTAGAACTCCTTACATTATAAGAAGCTCTGATGTGACACCCTGAGTATACCACACCAGAGCCTGCGTTTCCAGACGTCTCACACGGAATAGGTCTGGTCGATGTACTTCTCCAGCGCCCTGCGCTTGATGAGCCGTTTGGTTCCCACCCAGAGCACAAGGCTCTGCTCGTCGTTGGTGATGTCCCGCAGCCGGTTCTCGCCTATTCCCGTATAAGCCGCGGCTTCTTCCAATGTAAGGGTCGTTTTCTCCCATACCGGAACTTCTTTCATGCCGTAAACCTCTTTTCTTTATAAAAGTCTTTGCAAAGGGATATTACAGGCAAAAATGGGCGTGTGCGTCCTGTTTTTATCGTTTCAGGTATTAGTAATGGGTCGTTTTGAAAAATTCCTTCTAATCTAGAATACATGCAATCCAACTTTTTCAACGTAAAAGGCAACATCGTTGGATTGCGTATCGCAGATATGTCGGTCAGTTCAGGCCTCCACTCTGCCTTGCGATAGAATTCAAAAAAGAAAAGTCCCTGAAATCCCCGCCCCGCCCGGGGCGAAAATATCAATGAGACTTTTCCCGCACACAGCCAAGACTCCATTTTGATGCCGAACCGGCTCAGCTTCCCTCGTGTGCTGTATTCGTCACTGCAGAACAAACGACCCTCGATGCACACTGTAAAATATCAATGCATTGTTCTGCCGTACCGCGATAAAAATATCAGTCTCCACGCTTCCTGCCCGCCACCAGCCGGTCGTATACCTTGTCCGCCTCGATGGCTTCTTTCGTAAACGAGTTGTTCTTCCACCAGCTCACCAGTGCCGCGATGACCGTGATAACGCTGGTCAGGAACTGCTCCATCTGCGCGTTGTCCAGCGGGATCATCGGATGCCCGCAGGCGCTGAGCACCTGATTGAACAGTGCAAACGCCAGACACAGCGTCCGCACGATAGTCGCCAGAGAAATATCTTTGAACTTGCTCATTGCAGCCTCCATTTTGAATTTTAAGGGAGCTCGGGCCGCGGCTCGTCTCCCTCCTTGATGGGAAGAGCACAGACCCTCTTGTACAGGTTCGTTCCCGTCCCGTTTCCCTTCAGTCCGTGGTAGGCCAGGTAGATGACGCCCACGTTGTCCAGGCCGTCCGTGTCGATGCATCCCATTTTGATATAATACGTGCATCTCTGGTAGAGCCGGTCGTGCAGCATGGCAAGGACGCCGTCGTGCAGATGCTTCTGCTCCTTCACCATGTCCATGAGCTTCTTCCACAAAAAGCCCACGGCCGCACCCAGAAGCGTGAACGCCAGCTCGCCGACGTGTTCCAGAATGAACGTCTCCGTCACCTTCATGCCCCCTTCACCCGGCTCAATCCTGCCTGCTTGATGATGGCCGGATAGTCCTTGTACGCATAGCTCATGTCAGCATTCGTGCTCACGCCTGGGATGCGGGCCTCGTCCGTGTACTGCCAGATGCCGTACTTGTAGCTTGTCGCGGGCTTTTTCATGCTCTTGCGGTAGGCCGCCACCCAGACGTCATAGGCTTTGAGTTTTGTCATGTTGAGACGGGTCAGGCTGAAATTGAGTCCCGTATAAAGCAGTGCGTAGACGCCCCAGCTTTCCAGTGTCCTCAGCTCGTAGTCCACGAGAGCGGTCAGACTGTCCTTGCTCAGCTTGACGAGCTTGTTGTCCTCCGCATCCACACAGACCGGCATCTCGAAGGTCTTCCCTGCCAGCGCAGTTTTCAGCACAGCCAGCTCCGCATCCGCCATGGCCTTCGTGGTGGCGTATGTGTAATAGTAGACCCCTACCGGCAGGCCCACCCGCTTGCACTCGGCATAGTTCCGCTCAAAGGTGGGGTCGATGTAGAGGCCGTCCTTCCGCCTGCTGAACTTCGAGTTGGTGGATACGGTCTTGAGCAGGACACAGTCCACCAGCCCCGAGGCCTTCACGGCGTCCCAGTCAATCTTGCCCTGATACCGCGCCGCGTCCATCATGTTGAAGACGCTTTTCTTTACGGCCACCGCTCGTGCCGCGTTCTCCGTCTCGCAGTTCACCTCGCTGGGCGTTTCCGGTGCAGGGCTTTCACTGCCTTTTCCGAAGAGCGCTTTTACCAGCCCCTCAATGGATCGTTTCATAAATGTTTCGAATGTCATAGAGTATCATCCTTCCTCTTAGCCTTCCCTAGCGATGGGAGGTGACTGCGGTCAGTTCGTCACAAGGCTTTCCCCCGTGATCTCCTTGTATTGCTCAGGGGCGATCTCGCCCTCGGTCACCCGCCTCGCCAGCTCGGCTTTGACTCCGGCGCGGCGGCTTGCGGGCATCTCTGCCCACGTCTTGGTGCCTGCGACCAACCGGTTCGCCCAGATTTTGTCCATACTGTACCTCCTTACTTGTTGACGGCGGCGTCCAGCTCGCACAGCGAGTCCTCGATAGTCGCCAGCCTCTCCTGTGATGCCACGTCCTGTTCACACATGGCGTCCTCGATCTCCGCCACGAGGCCGGGGAGCTTTCTGAGCATCCGCTCCTCTTCCAGCTTCTTGTGGAGCTCTTTCAGGCTCTTATCCATTTTGCAAAGACTCATCCGATAACACCTCCGATCATGGTAATACTGCCGCCGACGCCGGAAGCCCCCCGGGCAACGGTGACTTTGTAATTGAACGCAAAGCCCCGGGCGGCGGTCTTGTTGGTAAAGGCGTGGTGGACAAAGGCCCTGCTCTCACCGCTCTGGATGTCGGTGCAGTTCTCCCACACCGGGGTCTCGTCCAGAGCGTTGTTGGTCATCTCCACGGTCAGGCTCAGGTCTGTCGGGAAACTGCCCTCCAGTGTCAGCGCAGCCACGGTGATGGTGTCGTCCGCCGTCAGGGTAGCGGTAAGGCTCACATTGGCACCGGTGACGTTTTTGGTAAAGGTCGCTGTCCAGTCTGTCGAGGTCTTGCCATCACTCACCGTCAGGGTCAAGGTATGGGCTCCGTTCAGCACCTGCTGGTAGCCTACCTTTTCGCTCAGCCATTCTACCGTCAGGGCAGTCCCAGTAGCCACCTCTGCTTTTACAGCCTGTTCTACCCCATCCAGCTTCTCTGTCACTGTCATGAGGTCGCCGTCCTTGTCCGTCACGGTGTATCCTACCGTAAAAGGGGCGTTCTTCTCCCCCAGCTCTGCGCCGGTGGCCCCGGCATCGCTGGTTACTTCGGGGGGCTGGTTTTCGGTTATAGTGCCGTCATCCAGCACATAGAGTGTTTCGGGGAGCGTACACATGGGGACAATCGAATACTCGTTCCCCTGACCATGTTTTCCATCTGTTGTATATGCCCAGACCCAGTCTCCATCAGAATCGTAACTACCATCCAGAGTCCTCATCCATCCCCCAACCGTCGAATCCACCACCGACTTTGCCGCCGATGAGAGCTCAGTTCCATCTATATAGGAGTAATTAAAAAACAAAGGGCGATATTCTCCAGCAGAGATAACGAAAAAGCTGTCGGTGGATTGGCGGCTAGAAGGCCCAGTATATGTCACACTTTTATATCTATAATTTACCTTGTGCGTGGTTGTGCCTATCCAGCCCAGAGTTTTTGCGCTGAGTTTGCCTTCGAAATAACTTGCGATGTAATCGTTAATATAATACTTGTTTTCACGACTCCATGGAGCCGCCCCAATAGATTTGGCCCATCGAACCAGCGTTCGTCCACGCCCATTCAAAGACGACTCATAGTTGTGGGCCATGACGTACACTTCGTGCCCCTCAAGTTTAATTTTCGTGCCGACCTCCAGGTCTTTAATCTGCATATTTCCTCACCTCCTCAAAACTCCACCCGGCTTGCCGCCTTATTCCATACACCCGTCAGCTCTACGCCGTCGAGCGTGTCAAAAGTCGATACAAAACTGATGCCGTTTACGTCTGTGCCATGCACCATCTCCAACAGTTTGATGCGCACGCCGGTGGCCGCAGCATCCGCCGCCGCGCCGGAGACGGTGAGGGTCTTGTCGGTGTTGGCAATGGCCGCTGCATCGCCTGCGTATTTCTTGGCCGCCTCTTCACTCTTTTTGGCCTCGGCTTGACTGTTTGCCGCCTCATGGGCGCTGTTCTCCGCGTCCCCCTTGATGAGTGCGGCTTCGTCCCTGCTGGCAGCCGCTGCCGTTTCGCTTCCCTTGGCGTTGGTCTCGCTGGTCTTGGCGGCATCTTCGCTTGCCTTGGCGTTGGTCTCGCTGGTCTTGGCGGCTTTGGCCGAGTTGATGGTCTGCTTTCCCACCTCCACCACGTTCTCCATGGCCTTGGCGATGTATTCGCGCACCTGTACGCCGTAGATGGCCTTCCGTATGCCGTCCACCGCCTCTTTCATCTGTGCGATGATCTCCTCAAATGTCATATAAATCCTTTCTCCTCTTAGTCTCTCCCTCTGGGAGAGGTGTCGGCTTCGCTGACGGAGAGGGCTACCCAATACTGTTCAGATAGCTCACCGTACCCTTCACAGTGTCCTGCAGCATCTGCGCCATGGCCGTCAGCCCGCTCGTCCGCTTTGAGAGAGACGCGCTGGTCAGCCCGAAGGTGAACTCCTTGTTGTCCGGCGCATCAAGCGGCAGACGTACCTTGGTGCATACCATCCATAAGTCGAAGCTGTGAGGTTCGCTCAGGATGTGGGTGCGGAGCAGATACCCCAGCTTCTCCACCTTCTCCCCGACGTCCTTCCGGTCGAAGGCCTTGATGGTCAGGGTCGGCTCTGCATCCTGCTTGTACTTTTTCATTTCGGCGTCGGCCGTGCTGTTCAGGCTGCTGGTGGTAGAAGTCTTTCCGTCCACGTAGATGTGCCGGCTCCGCAGACCGTATTTTGCAATGGAATTGTCGTCCTTCGCCGTGCTGGAGATGGTGTTGTAGCTGGTCTTCTTGAAGATCCACCAGCCGTGCTTGACGGTCTCGGTGCCGTGGGCGGTCACACTGTTCACAAGGTCAGAGCTGCATTTCTCATCCAGCACGAAGTCCAGCATGTTCACGCCGTATTCAATGCTCTGGCTCGTCTGGGGTACGTCCTCCGGCTTCAGGTAGTCGTAGTAAAAGAAGAAACGCTCCGTTCCGGGGTCGTTGGCGAGTCGGAGCTTCAGGTAGGCATCATCCTTTTCCAGCAGATAGGTGCTCAGGATGCTCCATAGGCTTCCGAACTGGTCGCCGGTCTCGCTGGTGTTCACCGTCCGGTCGTCCACTGTCACCTTTCCCTGCTCCATGCAGTTTACGGGGCTGTCCCCCTTCCGGCTCTGGTCTGCCCCCATGACAAAGGCGAGCAGACTGGCCGAAGAGTCCGCGCATGTGCTGTAGGAGCCACCGTCAAGTCTCGTGTTGATCTGCTCCAGCTCGTTCAGGATGCCGTCGCTGGTCACGGTCTTGTCCAGATTGAACTCCAACTCGCATTCCGTCACCCGTCCGAAGAAGATGCATTCGTCGTCCTCTTCCACCATGATGAAGGTCCGTCCCATGGTGAACTTGTCGTAATAGGGGGTCTTCACCTGCCCGAACCGTGTCACCACCTGATACGGCACCCGGCAGGAGAACGTCCCGGCGCTCTTGTTCTCCAGGTCCACCACAGGTTCGGCCACGATGCCGTTCGTCTCTTCTCCCTCGACGGAATCGCCGTAGGAGTCGTAGACCAGCGTTTTTTCCGCCCAGTAAAACCGGGCCTTGGTGCTCGACTGGAATGTGACGCTGACCAGCCCCGCATACACTTTATATCTCATTTTGAAATTTCTCCTAAGCCTTCCCTCTGTCGCAGCGCACTACCGTTTCCGCCCGGATAAAGGAGCCCGGGTTGCGGTTCCCAGCGTCTGCTCACATCCGTTCGCATCCTGCTGACCGCGGCCCCCAACAACTCCTCCCTGTTTCCGCCGCTGGCGGCAGTCGTCGTTATTGCATCCAGACGAAACTTAACCGTCCTGCCAAGGCCTCCCTCGCTAGGGGAGGTGTCGGCGCAGCCGACGGAGAGGTTGTCCCCGCTTTACAGGTACGCCGGCCTGTAATCGATGCTGATACTCGTGTCCTCTTCCGCCTGCACCACGACCACGCGCCCATTGTTGTCCGGCGCAGTGCCCACGATGCCGATGTTGGTCTTTACGCCGGGCTTCAGCACAGCGCCCTCACCGGCATAGAAGCTCACGCTCCCGCAGAACAGCTCGTATCCGCCGCTGTCTGCCGCAATGGCCTGTGCTCCTGTCCCGAAGTCGAGATAATCGTTCTCAGTCAGGGACTCCTTGGGGACGTTTGGGACGTATACCTTTCCGGCTGCTTCCACCACGATCTCATAGGCCGTGTTCTTCTCGAGGTCGGCCATGAGCCCGATGCCGTCAAATATCTGGTACTTTACGCCGGTGCCGCTGCTGGTCCTGGTCACGGTAAAGCTGTCGCTGGCCAGCAGAACGCTGGTACCCTTTTTCCGAATGGATACTGTCACCTTTCCGGTGCTCACCGGGTAGAGCGCCAGCTCCATCCCCATCATGTGGATGCTGTACTCCTTCGTCACCAGAGGCATCACGAGAGTCTGCAAACGGCATTCGTAGCTCGTTCCCCCGTACGAAAATCTCGTTAGGAATACGTATCGGGTCTTTGGCATCGACTCCTGCCCTAAAAGGGTGTAATCTACGCCATTTTGATTCTGCATGTTGGCCGTGGCTGTTCCGGTGCTGGTCACGAAGACCGCCGAGGGCTTGTCCGTGAATACAAGCGGGAAGGTCTCCATCTTCCCAGCTTTCATCGCCACATCGTGCATTTTCACGGTGGCAATGTCCGTCTCGAAGCAGAAGGTATCCCACAACCAGTCGTCTCCGTCCTCCACCAGCAGGTATTTGTAGGGGTATAGCCGGTATTGGAGCGTGATCTTCGTGTGGTCGTACTGCTGGCTGGGCCTCTCGCTCACCCAGACGCGCCCCACGTAATAGAACAGCGGGTCGTCGTCGAAAATGATCTTGGTCTGGAAGGGCCGCTCCATCATCCGGTTCAGCCGGCGCATGATGTCCCTGTATGCAAAGCTTCCTACAGGACCCCAGAACCCGTTTGCCTCCCGCCATCGGTCGGTGTCGATGTAAAACTGCCAGCTTCCCTCCCGGTCGTTGAATACCGGGTAGCCGGTCAGTCCGTGGCTGAGGTCCGCCTCGCCGCTCATCCCCTCCACGTCGAGGGTCATGGTCTTTTCGATGGGCGGCTGCACGATGGGTCTGGATGCCGGGATGAGGAACAGGTCTTTCCATGTGTGGAGCTCGTCGCCCAGCGTCATCTCCTGCAGCACAACCGTCCCGCCGAAGATAAGCGTCGTATCGTCGTTGTAATACGCGCTTCCGTGCTGAATGTCCAGATACTCGTTCTCCACCACCCATTCTGGCTGGATGGAGGGCGGGTAGAATTTGTTCGAAGCGGCCATGTAGAGCTGGTATTCCACGTTCTTTTTCAGCTCGATGCTTCCCATGCTGGCCGTGACGTCGTTGAGCCCCTTGATAATGTCCACAAAGACGTCTGTCAGGGGCGTGTCAAAACCGTACTGCCTCAGGACGATACGCATGGTCCCCGGCACATAGCCCTTGACGCAGAATTTGAGTGTCTGGAGCGAAAGCCCGCTTTTTTTGACCGTAAGCGGCATAAAGTATTCGGACTTGGAGGGATAAGTGTCCCACGCGGGGATGTCGCCCGCCTCGTTCCGTGCCGTCACCACCTCCACGGTCTCTGCCCCCGTGTATCCGCGGATCGTGATGCCATGTGGTATGCCCATGTTTCCACCTCCTTCTCGAATTTGTAAACTGTCATGTCCTGCTGTATTCTAATAACTCTTCCTCTCAGCCTCCCCTAAAAGGGGAGATGGCTGCGCAAAGCGCATACGGAGAGGTTTATTTCCTACAGCAGGACACCGCACTTTACAAATTCATGTCTTCCGGCGGGGCAAGGCTGTACCCGATGGTCGCCTTGATCCTTCCGCTTTCGTCTGTTTTGTAGCTGCTCACCCAGCAGCGCCCCTTGTAGGTCACGATGTTTCCTTTGCCGTCCGGCACGTCCACCAGCACACGCCGCCCCTGCAGATAGTACAGCAAAGCGTGATAGACGGCGATCCAGGTCCCGTCCGTCACCATCCAGCCGTCGCTTGCGCTGTCGTGGGTGATGTCGGCGTAGCAGTCCCAGAAGGCGTGGCTCTTCCCGTCCGGCTCGTAGTAGAAGCTCCAGCTCCCCTCCGCGTTCTTGAATACGCGCTTCAGGAGCGGGCTGTATTCGATGGTGCCGTGCCACGGGGCAGCGTCCAGTGTGCTGATGCCCTCCTCGAAGGGTGACACAAAAAGCGGTTCTGCCGGGACAAGCATCAGCTCGTCGGTCGAAAAGGTCTTCACCGGGGCGTCGGCAGGGATGTGGAAGGTGAGCTTCGACCAGCTCTGCATCCCTTCGCTCACAGCATTGCGTCCGAATCCCATCTTACTGCCCCTTTTCTGCCATTGCGCCCAGTGCGTTGTTCATGTCGGTCTTGATCTCGCCCACGAGCTTCCGGCTGTTCATAACGACCTTCATGTTGCTCACGGCCCGGGCCACGCCGTCGATCCGCTCGCCCATCTGTCGGATGGCTTCTATGACTTCGTGATTTTCGCTGCCAGTCCTGTCGTCCTCAGCGTCCTTCTCGTCGCCGCCATTTTGACGGTTCGCCTTCGCCGACACAGCGCCCGCAAGAGCCGCGCTGCGCTGGACGTTCAGGCTGCGGGTGTAGCTGCCCGCCATCTGGTCGTCCATCCACCCGAGGCTGCTTTCCGCGTCGCTCAGGTCGACCACAGGCCGAATGACCGGGTCGTCCTCACTGTTCAGGGCTGCCAGCAGATGCTCCGCGCCGCTCATGGCCACATCCAGTGCGCCCGCCGATACCTCTTCGAGGCTGCGGTCCACGCCGTCGGCGCTCTGGGTGATGCCGTTCGACATACCCTGCATCAGGTAGCCGCCGATCTCCGCAAAGACCGTCGAGGGCGAGTGGATGCCAAAGATGCTCTTGAAGCCGTTGATGATGCCTCGTCCGATGCTTTTGATGCCGTTCCAGAGTCCGCTTGCTACGCCCTTGATACCGTTCCATAAACCGCCCACGACGTTCTTGCCGACGTTGATCGCACCGCCCACGAGTCCTTTCACGCCGCTCCATAGGTTCGACGCCTTCTCCTTGATCCAGTCCCAGGCCTTGCCGATACCGGCCTTCACCTTGTCCCAGTTCTTCACCACGGCAGTGCCGACAAGGGCCGCACCTGCCACACAGGCGCCCACAAGCAGTCCGTGAGGCCCGAGGCTGGCGGCCACCTTGGCAACGCCCATGCCCACCTTGGCCAGAGTTCCCGAGGTGGCAGCTCCGGCAGCGGTGGCAGCGACCTTGGCAGCTCCCGCAGCCTTGGCAACGGTGGTCACACCGGAGGCTACATTGGCGGTGGCAGTCCCTACGCTGTGCAGTACCGGCACCAGGTCTGTGGCGGTCTTGGCGGCTTTCCCAAAGCCCAGAGCACTCTTCCCGGCGCTGAGCCATTTTGAAATCCCGCTTCCTCCGCCGGTAACGCCGGTTCTCTTCCGGCCAAGAAGGCTCTTGATAAAGTCCCAAGCCTTGGAGAAGAATCCTCCTCCGCCTGATCCGCCACTGTTTCCCATCAGCTCCGAGAGGAACTGGGAGAACAGCCCATTGCCGCCAAAGGCATTCTTCAGCGCGGTGCTGATGGCTTCAGTCAGGGTCTGCCCAAAGTCCGTGCCGACGACGTCGAGCACCGCAGTCAGCCCGCTGGCGACCGCACTTGCCCAGTCTCCGTTCATGGCCGAGACGATGGCGTTCATGGTGGCCGAGATGGTCTCGGTCGCGCCGTCCCGCATGTAGAGCCCCACAAAGTTTGCCAGCTTTTCCGCCGTCTGGGGGAACCGCTTTTCCACCTGAGTCCATACCTTGCCGAATCCATTTTGAATGGGCTTCCAGTTCTTTGCGATGGCGTCGCCCAGCTGCATCATGGTGCGCTTCGTCGCGTCGCTCACGTCGAATGCGTCGGCCAGGTCTCCCACATAGTCCGCAAAGGTCGAGCGGGAGTCCATCATGTCCTCGTAAGCGGCCATGACGGTCTCGTCGTAGCGGTTGCCTTCGGCCTGTTCGAGGGCAGTCTGATACTTCTGCTGCATGGCCGTGACCCTGCTCATCTGCCATCTCATGCTGGTCAGTGCGCTGTTCACGCCCATCAGGGCCGTCATGGTCCCCTGCGTCGCCGCTCTCCGGGCTTCGTGGCTGCCCTCGCCGTACTCTTTCACAGCGGCCTCATAAGCGTCTGCCCGCCCCGAGAGGTCGCCGTCATTGTAAAGCTTGTTCAGCAGGTCCATCCGCTTCTGTGCCATGGAGATTCGGCTGTCGTAGAAACGCGAAAGGTCGTCGAACGCCGCAAGCTGAGCCTTGTCCAGTTCGCTTTCCAGTTCCAGCTTTTCCTGCTGCGCTTCCAGATAGTCCAGGTACGCCTGCTGGGTCACGCGGCTTGCTTCGCCGAGGGCATCTTTCGTTTCCACCCACGCCTTTTCCGCGAGGGCGGTCTTCTCGCTCTGGATGGCCAGCCGCTTGTTGATGGCCTTGATGTTCCGGTTGCTCTTCTCGGTCACGGAAGCGGTCTTCTCGTAGGTGTCCGCCCAGATCTGATACTCGGTCTGAGCCAGCTTGTCGTCGCTTTCGTATCGCTCGATGGCCGCCTTGTAGGTGTTCTCGAACCTCGCCTGCTTCAGGTCGAGGAGGGTCTTCTTCTCGTCCAGCAGAGTGGCGTAGGCTTCTTTCGTTTTGTCGTCGTCCACTCCTGCCCGAGAGACCAGTTCGTCGTACTGCCTCTGTGCGATGCCCACCCGGGCTGTCTGCAGCTCGATGCTCTTCGCCAGCGTCTCACCCTTTTTCTCGATGAGGGCTTCGATGGAAGCAGTGTTTCCTTCTCCTGCTTCCCAGAGGCTATATTCCTTGTCGGCGGCGTTCTGGAGATACTTGTTGTCCTTCAGCTCCTTTGCGTACTTCTCGGCGATGGTCTCGGCCAGAGTCTTTCCCTTGCTCGAGGATTTCTTGCCGGAAGATGCAGTGGAAGCGCCTGTACTGTCGTCGGGGAGATAACCGCTGTACTGCTCGAGGATGAGGTCGGCATACTCGCTCGGGTCAAGGCCCTCCAGACCAAGAGCACTTCCGATCTGCTTTGCGGCCCAGTCCCTTGCCTCGCCGGTCAGGTCCTTCAGGGCGTCTTTCGCTTTGATCTCGCCGCTCTCGTACTTTCGCAGCGCTTCTGTAGCCTTGTCCCACATGGAGCTTGGCTTCCAGTCCGCGCCGAGATAGGGCGTATTCCGGGCGTCTGCTTTGGCGTTGGCCTTCTCGTAGTCCCATACCGCCTTCTGGTAACGGTTCGCCCCGAGTCCGGCTTTTCCGCTGGGGAGCGTTCCGTCCGGCATGAGATGGTCGGCCTTCATGATGCTGTAAAGCTCCAGCATCTTTTCCGAGGCAGTCTTCTTGGCTTCGTCCAGTGCCGCGCCCACAGCGTCCAGCACCTGCGAAGCGGAATCATAGCTCGCATCATAGAGCTGGTTTCTCAGGTCGGGGTCTCCGATCCCGAGGCGCAGTCCCTCCACGATGTTCCGTCCGTCCTCTTCCGCCAGTTGACTCGGCGAGTGGATTACCCAGAAAGTCGTAAAGACATTCCGGATGCTCTGCGCCACAGTCTGGATCGCCGCCGTTGCCCCCGCCAGCACGCTCTGGTCGCCGATGCCGATGGCCAGACCTTCCGTGATGTACCGGCCGATCTCTTCGAAGACCTTCGAGGGGCTGTTGATGTCATATCCGTTCCTTGCGGCATCTATGGTGTCGTCCACCATGCCCTGTACAGCACCCGTTGCGCGGGATTTGTTTTCCTCGATGCCCTTCGCCCCTCCGTTTGCGACATTTCCACCGATCTCCTTACCCTCTTTTTCGGCGTCGTCTTTTGCACCGGAGAAGGTAAAGACATCTGCGACATTGACGCGCTGGGGTTTGAAATCGGGGTTGAACCTGAACGCCACATTTCTCTGCTGGAAGTTTCCATTGTTGCTGAACGGTGCAAAGATGTCCTTAATACCGTTCCAGACTTGGTCTTTCAACTCCAGCAGTGCGCCCTTAATGCCCTCGCCTTCGCCGCCTTCTCCGCTCCACGCCCAGCCGATGAGGTCGATGGCCGTCTGGATGAGCACCTTGCACAGGGTGGTAAAGGCCTCGCCGATGGGTTCGGCGCTCTGGTTGATGGCGCCGCAGATGAGTGTCACCACGGCCACCAGAGCAGCCTCGATGTCCGGCGCGGCGTTGATGATGGCCGTACACAGCGGGTCGGCAAACAGTGCCAGTGCGCCGAAGATCGCTCCCGCACCGGCGAGGTAGAGCATTCCCTTGCCAAACTTGGTAAAGGCGGCTGCCAGAGTCGAGAGCCCGAGAGCAAGCTCTGGGATGCAGGTCAGCAGCATGCCGCCTGCAAACATTGCCATCATGGTATCGGCAAATATCCACAGCGATTGGCTCACTGCTTCCGGCTTTGCCATGCCGATGAGCTGGATGGCCGGTGCCAGCACCAGCAGCGAAGCGCTCATGGCCAGCATTCCGGTACTGACGCCCATGAAGTTGACTGAACCGGCGAGGTGACTCAGGGCGATACCCGCGATGCTTAATGTAGCCAATACTCCAGCCGCTTTTCCAAGCTCTGTCCACTCCACTTTTCCCATCATCAGACACGCCCCAGCCACCGCCATAAGCGCGTCCGCCATCAGGAAAATGCCTGCGCCCTCGCTCCATCCTGCTGAGCCGAATTTGCCCAGTACAAACATCGCACCGGTCAGCCCAGCCAGCACAGCAGCCGCTTTTCCCAGCTGAGGCCAGGGGATCAGACAGAGCGCTGCGGCCGCCACAGCCACCGCGTTCATCGCTCCTGCCATGGCCAGCACCGCTGCACCCGAGCTGAACTTCGTCTTGCTGGAAAGTGCGCTCATGGCTGTCATGAGGATCATCAGGGTCTTCATGGCCGTTCCGGCGTACTCGAGCTTCGTGGTGTTCATGGTGCCGTCGTCCACATTCTCGGTGATGAGCCCCGCCAGAGCACAGACGCCCTGCACCAGCACCCACATGCCTCCACCCATGGCAGCGATGGCGAGTCCATTTTGAAATACCAGCATCGTATCGGATGCCGCCTGAAACATCACGAGCGCAGCACCCATTGCAGTGAGGATGGAGGCCATTGCCGCAAGTGCCGCAGTCGCCTTGAAGAGGCTTGTGTACGGTATCTTGCTCAGCGGCTCCACAGCGCCTGCCGCAATGCGCATGGCCACGCCCATTTCAATGATCGCCGCGCCGATGCCCAGCAGTGTCTTACCGCCTACCACGAGGTCACGGGCTTTCACGGTGGCAATGAGCAGCCCCATGTTCCGTGTCAGCACATACATCCCTGTCACTGCCGCCGCAAAGGCCGCGAGGTTCTGGAGAAAGTCTTCGCCCTTGATGGCGTCTGCGATGGCCACGAATCCGGAGCACAGAGCCTTCGTCGCCGCGGCCAGTCCCAGCAGAGCTGCCGCAGCGCCCCACAGGGTAGAGGCTTTCAGCAGTTGTGTGCCGAGCCCGCTCACCGCAGAGTCAAAGGCCTTCACTTCCGGTTTCAGCAGCTTTGCCGCCGTCACCAGTTCTGCGATGAGCACCACCGTAGCGCTCAGCACCCAGACGAACCGCTCCGGGTCGATGCGGCTCATGATGAGCATGGCGCCCGCCAGCATCAGCAGGGCCGAACCAATGCCCGTGAGGATCTTGGTGCTCTCCTGCTTCTGCCATGTTTTCAGCGCCCCCGTCAGCGCGTTGAAGCTTCCCGAAATGCTGTCCAGCATCTTCGACAGGGGCGTTGCCAGCATCTTCCGCAGGCTGTTCATGGCCTTGGCGAACTGTGCGATGGCGTAGGAGAGCAGCCCCACGTCCAGAAGGCTCATAAACCGGTAAATATCCGTCCCGCTGATGGAGTCAAATCCGTCTTTCAGTGCCTTGAAAAAGGCCTTCATCGGCTCGTAGACTCTGGACACCTCTCTCTCCACATTCCCGGCAGCACCCTTGAACTCCTCGGCAAAGGCGCTCACCGCAGCTCCCACGATGGCAGGCAGGCTCGTCAGCACGTCCTTATATCCGTTCAGGTTCTTGCTCTGCCCGGTGATAACGCTGCCCACCGTCTCGAAGGCCTTGGTCGCGCTCTTTTTCAGGCCGCTCAGCGCTCCGCCCACGACCCCGGCCATGGTCAGTGTACCGGCACCCAGTCCTTCCAGAATGCCCAGCAGGGTGTAGACCCCCTCGCGCACTCCGTCCGGCAGGCTGTCGGCCCATTTTGAAATTTCCTTCCTCGCCTCGCTCAGCTTATCGCCGATGCTCTTCTTCAGAACACCGTCCAGCGTGGTCAGCGGGGCCAGCAGCTTCCTGGCGCTCTTCGCGATGGCGTCCAGCTTCTCGCCGAGCGTCCCGCTTCCAAGCAGGGTGCTCTGCATCTCTGACACAAAGCTCCCCATGTTTCCTGCCACTTCCAGCAGCACGGCTCCCACAGGCCGCGAGATGTCCGCCAGTACGCCAAAGGCCCTTGCCCCAGTCTTCGCCAGCGTTGTCATGGCGGTCAGCGGCACCTTCACCACGGTAAAGACGCCCTTGAAGGTCTTCTTCAGGTTCTCTGCCGTCTCATCCGTGATGATGAGCTTTTTGGTCATCACATCCAGCCCTTCGGCGATGGAGTGGATCTGCTCTCCGCTGGTCGGCGGGAATATCTCGGCGAAGGCGTCGTGGACAGAGCCTCCGATCTTCCCGATGGCGTCCCAGATGTTCCATACGCTGTTGAACAGATGCTCCCGGCCCGACACCTCCGTCAGCCCTTCTGCATACTGCGCAAGGTCGAGACTGCCGTCCGCCACCGCATCGTTGAGCTTCAGAAGGGCTTCGTAGTCCTTCTGGATGTAAGGGTATCTCGGGTCGGCTTCATCCATCGTTTCCAGCAGCTCTGCATAGGTCTTGATGGTGTCGCTGAGACTCGTCGTCAGGAGTTCCGCATCTACTTTGCCCTTCTGCAGAGCTTTCGCAAAGCTTCCCTCTTCCTCGATGGCTTCTTCGGTCACGGCGCCTTTTGTCAGTGCCAGCTTTTCCAGCACCGTCGTATAGGCGTCTGCCTGGTCGCCGAACGCGTCCCGCATCTGCTGCCAGCCGCTGTCAAGGCCCTCTTTCATCCGATTGTTCAGCGCTTCGATGGGCGGCACAAAGATGTCGTACAGCCGGTTCGCCAGCTCCGTCCATGTGTCGGTGGCCTCTTCCTTGTTGCCGAAGATCGTCTCGAAGACTGCCATCCATTTTGAACTGACGGCGTCTTTCGTCGAGTCGATGGCCTGTGCAAAGCTGGTGGCCTGCTGGGCGGCGAGAGCGGCGCGTTCTGCCAGCTCCCCGTACTGTCCCTTCAGCTGTTCCAGCGCCTCCGAGCTGGTCATGCCCGGGTTCTTTTGGGTCAGCTCATAGGCCGCCTCCATCATGGAAGCATACTTTGCGAAGGTCTTTTCCATGACCTCTGTGTTGGCCCACTTTTTCTGCAAGCTCGACTCAAAGCTGGCGATGGTCACTTCGCCTTCTTTGATGACACCCAGCTCCACCGCAGTGTCGATAAGCTCCTGTTTCAGGGCTTTCGTCGCCGTACCCATCAGGTTCAGGCTATTCCAGTCCTGCCGCTGCAAATGCCCGGCGCTGTAGCTCTGAGTCAGGTTTCGGATGGTGCTCTGGAATGCAAAGCCAGTCTTGCCCGCATCCGCCGTGGCGTTTGCGATGCCCATGATCATGGGGATCATCTTGTCGATCCGGCCGCCCGCCGCCGTCATCTGCGAAAGCGCGCTGGTCATCTCGCTGAAACTGTAGCTCGTCTCGTCAGAGTACCACATCAGCTCGTTCAGGTAGCCGTTCACCTGGTCGATGCTCTTGCCGGTGGCGTTCATGATGGTCTGGACATTGCCGGTCTTCTCGGTGTACTTGTCCCAGCCGCTCATCACCTGGTCCACCGAGAGGCTCTTTACCAGCTTCTCTCCGGCGTTCACGAATTTGTTCGTGATGTTCACCAGTGCCGTCGCCGCCACGATCTCGAACGCGCTGAAATGCCGCTCCAGTACGGTCAGCGATTCGTCCATCGGCCCAAAGTCCACGTCCTTTGCCGCAGCGTTCAGCTTCTCGAGCCCCTTCTCTGCCCCCTTGAACTGCAGCTTCTCCATCAGGCGGTCTACGCTGGCGATGGTCTTCCTGGTGTTTTTCTCAAAGTTTGCGTTGTCAAACCGCATTTCGACAACGCGACTGTCTACTTCCTGACTCATTCCTTCCTCACCTCGCCCCACGCTCTCGCCGCGATCCGGTCAAAGATAGGCCGCATCGCAGGGTTGATGTAATCCACGCCCTCCACGTATCCGCCGTTCCGCGTTCCGTGTCCGTATTGCAGGATGACCGCGATGGGGACACCGTCCACGATGTTCGAGTTCGACCACGTGATGGTGATGCGGTCTTCTCCCTTCGTCACCCGGTAGCTCCAGCTGGCGGCGGTCTTGCCGGTGTCCTTCGGGGTGGCCCTCGCCAGCGCTTCCACGCCCTCCTGCCCGTACCGGTCGAGCACATCGTCCAGCTGCATCTCCGAGCACCGTTTCAAAAAAGCCCTCGTCTTCTTCCAGTCGCCTTTCTGGCGGAAAACAATGATCTTGGCCAACCTCTCACCTCGCCTCTGTCGCAGCGCACTACCGTTTACGCCATATTGAGCTTCCCTTGTCCAGTAGAAACGCATCTGTCCTGCCAAGGCCTCTCCCTCTGGGGGAGGTGTCGGCGCAGCCGACGGAGAGGTTTAGCCCCTCGTATGCAATCTCGCTTTCCGCTGCTCGTTCAGTGCTCTCTGCTGGGCCAGCCGGTCGCCCTTCTTTATCTTCTTCGGCGGTGTCTGGCTCTCCTGACAGACCCGGATGAGGGTCAGCAATCGGTTCAGGTGCCACCGCTCACACTCTTTCGAGATGCCCAGCTGGAACATCTGACAATAAAGCACCTCGGCTGTCGTCACCGTCTCACTCGTACGGTGTCTTTGCCGGGGTGCTGCTTTCCTGGGTTCGTTCGGTTTTCCTTCCCCGCGAAACCACGTTGCGGTGGCGGGGTCGTCCATATATCGGTTAATGGCGTCATACTGTTCTTTTTTCAGCTTGCGGTAGACGTCGGGCGCAGCGCCCTTCGACACGGTCATGCAGCGCAGGTAGTCCAGCATCTGCTCCGGGGTCATCGTTCCCGCATTCTGTAAAAACGGTATGTGCCACTTGCTTTCCCATTTAGCCAGAGAGAGCAGCGAGTGCTCCAGCTTCAGCTCTGTCGGGGCAGTGTAATGGAACTCCGCTTTTACGGGGTCCCAGCTCTGCTCCCCGGGGATCGTCAACGTCAGCATCTTGTCACCCTCTCTGGTCTTGTTTCATGGTGTGAGCCTCTCCTCGGAGGCCCATTTTGAAAATTCAATGAGAGCGTTCCTCTTTGGTAAGGCTCTCCTTCGTCCAACCTCTCAGGCGCTCCGCGCCAGCTCCCCTAGTAGGGGAGCCTCTGGCGAAGAGGCAAAGCTTTCCGTCCTGACAAAGGTGCTTCACACCCGGGTTGCGGTTCCCAGCGTCTGTTCACATCCGTTCGCATCCTGCTGACCGCTGCCCCAACAATTTCTCCTTGCTTCCGCCACTGGCGGCAGTCGAAATCGTTGCTCTCGTTAGAGGAGGTGGCTGCGCAAAGCGCAGACGGAGAGGTTCGTTTTGTGACAGCGCTCTTGAATCAAAGCGCCTCTCAGGTATTGCTCTGGCTGCTGCCGCTCACCACGGCCAGACCAGGCTGTGCAGGTGCAGTTCCGGGCTTGTCCTGCATGTCGGCGGGCATCACGCCCTCAAAGAAGTCGGCAGCCTTCTTGCCGCCGTCCTCCAGCAGTTCGATGTACAGGTCGCTGAAGGCCTGAGTGGCCATAAAGTCGTCCAGCACGGCCTGATTCTTGATGAACTTGCGGCCGTCCGGGCTCAGTACGCCGTAGCTCTTGCAGATGATCTGCTTGAACAGCTGTGCGAGCTCCGGCTGGCTCTTCGCCTCGACGATGCGGTTGATCATGGCGCTGAAGCCGCCCTCGGTGTTCAGCTCCATCTCCATGATCTCCGCCTTGGTCAGGTTGAAGTAGTAGTCTTCCGTTCTCTCGGTACCACCGAAATCCACGGTGGTCATCGTCTTCTTGAGCATAGTGGTCTTCCCTCCTTAAAGTTCCTTCTGCCTTACCCAGCTTTCTCGGTATCGGTGATCAGCTTGATCAGCTCGTCGGGGGTGGGCAGGGTCGCCTCGGCGCTCTCGGTGCCCCAGAGCTTGTCCTCAATGGCCTTCACGGTGTTAGGCTTCAGCTTGGTGCAGTCGATCTCCATGTGAGAGGTCGGGCGATGGCCGGTCACGTTCACCGGAGAAGTCGAGCACTCCCAGCTGAAGGTGATGGCATCCGGGTTGTCGTTGATGGTCGCATAGCTCTTCTCAGAGGGAGAAGCAGTTGCGCTCCACACCACATGGATCTTCTGGCCGGCCTCGGGGTCGATGTCGTTGCCGATGGTAGTCACCCAGCTGAAACCGAAAGCCTTGCGCTTCTGCTGGCCGATGGTGGTACCGGTCGCCACCTGTGCGGAGCCGTCGCAGGGCTCCCACTCGGGCGGATAGGTATAGGCCTCCACCGTAAAGCCGTATTCCTCGGCACTGCGCAGAGAAGCATACTTGCTGTCGTCTGCGTACAGCTTCGTCTCCTCCGCACCGGAGGGGCTCTCGGTCACGGCAGTCAGGCCGTTCCATGCCACGCCGTTGTTGTAAGCGCCCTCAGCGCCCATCGGGTACAGCACGCCCTGCTTGGTACCCATCTCAAACTGCTTCTCACCGGTTGCATCCCAGATCAATCTAGCCATAAATTTCCTCCTTATACATAAATGGTAAACGTCGTGTGGTACAGCCCGTCCGAAATAAAAGAACGGTCGCAGGCGCACTTTGGCAGCACGCTTACGGCCGTCTTCAACTTCGAATCGGGGTCTCTGTCTATCACCGTCACCGTGTAAAACGGATGCTGGAGATAGACCTTGTCATTTGCGTGGCGGTTCTGGATGCGGCTCTCGCTGTACACGATGCAGGGGTATTTCATCCTGTATCCGGAGGGCGGCTGGAAATAGAGGTTTTCTGCTTTGCGTGCCTGCCGCAGCACATCCCGCAGCAGGGCATCAAGCTTCAGCCGTGGTTCCATTCCATATCCCTCCCAGTGTCAGGATGAGCCGGGGGTACTGTACCTTTACCCCCTCGATCTTCCAGTTCTGCCCCATAAATGTCACGTAGCGCATGGCGTAGAGATTCGCGGTGGCAAAGGGGTCGGCCAGGATGCTCAGCTGGTTGCCCACCGTAATGTCGGGGTTCACCTTTTCGCCGGTCTGCATCTGGCGGCCAAACTCCAATACGTCGCCGTAATAGTGCCGTTCCACCATTTTCTCCACGTATACGCTGTGGCTATCCTCGCCCGTCGCATCCGCAAATCCGATCTTCCCGCTCCACTTCATCGCAGATCTCCATCCTATTTTGATTTTTAAGAAAGCCTTAGAGGTTTACTCCTTGCTTGCCGTCCAGGTCTTGGCGGCAGTGCCGTCATAGGTCTTCACGCCGGTGGCCTCTGCGTATGCGATGGGCGCAAAGTAGTTCTTGCCGTCGCACACGATAAGGCGGCCCAGCATGAAGGCGCGGCCAAGGTCGGCGGAGCTCGCCTTCACCTTGTGCTCTGCGTCGGCGTACAGCTTGCCGTCGGTGTGGCCGTAAGCGACATAAGCGCCCACGTGTACATCCTCGGTACGGTCATAAAAAGGTTTCAGGGTCATTTTTGATCTCCTTTCTTTTGCAGTGTCTGTCCTCTCTAGCAGCGCACTGCCGTTTACGCCCAAAGGGGAGGCGTCGGCGCAGCCGACGGAGAGGTCCTAACGGGCGAGTGCTCTAAAGTTAAAGCGCCCTAGAGGTTCGTTTTGTGCCTGCCCTCTGAGGAAAAGTGTCAGCTGAGCTGACGGAGAGGGCATCCGGCACTCTTTATGCAGCGGCCCACTCGATGGCCATAGCGCTGTAGGGAGTCGTCAGTGCGCCGGAGCAGCGGGTCTCGATGAGGTACTTCATGGCATTGTAGTCGATGTCGAAGTCGTCGAACATGGAGACAGCGCCGCCCTTGTCTGCGCCCACGGTGTAGTCGGCCAGATTGACGATGACGGCGGCCAGATCACCGCCCTTGGCACCCTTGCGGCCTTCCATCTCAGGCACCGTGACGATCTTGCTCACGCGCAGCTTGCGGGCCAGCGCAGCCTCATCGGCGTAGAGCGGGCGGCCCATGCCGTCCTCCAGCAGGAGCATCTCGGTCAGAGCGTCCTCAGTGGTGAACATGGTCGGGGTGCCGCTGCCACGGTACTCCTTGCGGCTGCGGATGACCTGCTTGATAAAGGCCTTGTACTTGTCCTCCACCTTGGTAAGGCCGGTCGTAGCCACCTGCACCTTGATGGTGAACAGGTCGGCATCGTTGAAGATGGGACGGATGCAGTTCTCGTCGATCTTGTCCTCGCTTGCCGCCTGACGGCCATCGCCCAGGATATAGGCCAGCGCCAGCTCACGGTTCAGCTTGTAGCGCATCTCGTTGCGCAGCCATGCCACAACGTCGAAGCTGTTGATGTCGATCACGTCGTCGCGGTCGAGCTTCTGCTTCTTGTACACGGTGGTCGGGCCGGTGGAGCGGCGCAGCAGGCCAAAGACCTCTTCCTTCTTGAAGTTGCCCTTCATGTAACCCTTGGCCCGGGCATCTTCCTCGGTCAGATCTGCGAACATACTCTTGAAGCCGCTGAACGGGATGTGCTTCACGCCGCCCATCACCACGCTCACCCAGTCGTCGGGCTTGTCGATGATGCGGGGCGTGGTGTCCAGCAGGTGATCCTCCGGGAACAGCCAGTCGATGTTGTCGATGCCGTGACTCAGCTCATCGATCTCGCCCTGCTCCACGCCGGCGTTCTCGAAGGCCGCCTTCAGGGTGCCGCTGGTCTTTGCGCCCTTGATGATGCTGTTGATGTCGTCGATGCTGTGCTTCAGCACGGTCTGCTTGCCCGCATCCTTGTCGAAAACATTGTGCTTCATATCAGTTTCATCCTCCTCGTCGTCTTCGCCGCCGTCACCGTCCTGCTCTTCCAGAGCGAGACCCACCAGTGCATGGCAGCATTCCTTCTGCTCGTCGGTCATGCTGTTGTAGACCTCTTCGAGCGTCTTACCGTTGGTTTCCTCGGCCATCTTGCCGTCCTCCTTGTTGTCGTCGGAGTGGGCCAGTACGGCCTCCTCCAGCGGGTTGCCCTCCGGGTCCATGCCGTGTTCGAGGCTCAGACTGCCCGGGTCGTTAAAGATAAAGGCTTCGCAGCCCTCATCGTCCAGATCGTCGGCGCTGTGCTTCACCACTTCCTGGATGAGCGCGCCGGGGTTGCAGCCTGCCAGTACGAGGCTCAGCTCCCTGATAACGCCGTGTTTCACCACCTGTCCGGCCTTCTGCAGACCGTTGGCCCAGATGGAAAAAGCGTTCAGATCGCCGTTCTCCACGCACTTCCTGGCCGTCTGACCGGTGGGCGTATCGTTGAACTTGGCGTAGGCGTATACCCCGCCCTTGCGGTTTTCCAGCAGTGCGTGGCCAATGACGTTGTCAAGGCTCGAGTGGTCGTGGTTGTACACCAGAGGCACAGTCTTGCCGCTGCAGTCCTTGAATGCATCTTCTGCAATGGTCAGACCGTCGTAACACTTCGTGTTCGCCTTCGTCGCCCAGCCGCTGCAGTCGTAGTCAAAATTTACCATTTTGAAAAATCTTCTCCTTTCTAAAGTTTTTTCGGGCCTCCCCCTCTGTCGCAAGGCCCGGCATTTCACGTCCAGACGAAACACATCCGACATGCCAAGGCCTCTCCCCCCCCCCTTGGAGAGGTGCCATCGAAGCTGACAAAGAGGGCTATTAAGTTATCAGCTTTTCTACCGTCTCTCTCCCTCTCGCGGCGGGGTCACTGCCAAACTGTGCCGCCTGTTCCGCGTTGGGAGAAAGATTCTTGTTCAGCAGCTGGTCTGCCTTGGGGTCTTTCGAGGGTTTCATTCCGATGACCTGACGGAACTCGTTCGACGTCATGATCTCGTTACGGGTGAACTTGTCGGCCATCTCGGCCACCATCGAGACGGGTGCCAGCTTGAACGGGTCGCGGAAGTACATGATGCTCTGCTTAGCCTTGAGGTCTTCGCAGCTCAGGAACTTCCGTTTCAGCTCGTCCACCACAGCCGCCACAAGGGGCTCGATGACTCGGTTCTCGTAATTGGTCATGACAGTGTCGTCCGCTGTGCCGTTCATGATCTCCGGCGTCAGCCCCAGCTGGCTGTAAGCCATGTTGGTCAGGTACTCGATGCTTTTCAGCAGGTTGTTCTCGAGTCTCCGGTTCAGCTGGGTGATATGCTCCGTGGCGTCAATGTAGCCGATGCCGTATCGGCTGCCCGCCAGCTGCTCTTCCAGTGTCTTCCGCCGCTCCTGCGCCTGTTCTTTCCGGGCAGAGCTTTTCACGACGTAGGGCAGCTGGATGATAAGGTCGAGCTTTCCGCTTCCGGCCTGCTCGTCCACGGCATCCATGATGCGCAGCTTGCTGATAAGCCGCTGGACGGTGCTGTTGGGCTCGTTCATGACAGAGTAGAAGGGGTTCTCCACGATAGCCGCCCGCTCTTTCGGTAGGATGACTTCTTCCTTCTGCCCGGTCCTGTCGTTGTAAAGCTCCACCCGCACATCGTCCGGGTACCACTCCTTCACCTTGCCCACCCGCATCGACCGGATCTCTGTCTCCCCCGTCACCGGGTCCTCGTCGATGTCCACCGGCACGATGGCGATGACGCCTTCGTCCAGCAGGGAGAGATAGATGTCGTACCGCAGAGCCCTGCCCGTCTGGTCCTTGTTGGCCGAAAGGTTCAGGCATGAATTAAGGCCCGAGTCCAACACCGCATCGAAGCGGCCGTTTTCGTCGAGCCTTACGTGGTTTATGGTGATCGCTGTGGCGTCCTGCGCCATCCGGGCGTAAATTGCCGTCAGGATGGTGCGGTCGGTCGTCCGGTTAAGCCTTGGCCGGTCGGGCCGGTAGCTGTAACCCCTTCCGTACACCCGGGGAGGGTCCCGGTTCAGAAATGCGTTCCAGGCGTGTTTCAGCCTGGAGCCAAAGGTCTGTGATGCCATTTTGAATTTCCTCCAGACTTACGAGTCGTCTTTCTTCTGGTTGTTTCCCTTTGAAAAAACAGCATTTGCAAGATCTGGCTGATTCAGAACATTACTGATAAACTTGCTTGCGCCAAATTTTTCGACGCTTGTCATCACATCAGTCAGGGTCTTTTTGGTTGAATCCTGCAAAACATCTTTGATAAAGCTTTTTCCCTCATAGACGTCTTTTCGCAGCTGTTTCACGTCTTTCTGTAATTGCAACCGTTCTTTTTCGAGCTTCAGTTCTCGGTTTGGGTCATCCACCCGGACATCCGTTTTGCCCATCAAGGTGCGATACTGGTCTTCCATCTGCATCCGCTGGATTCGTGCCCGAAGTTCCTCATCCGTATACGTGCTCGCGTCTTTCCCGGTTCGCTTAGGCGCGTATTCCACGGCTGGTTCTTTTTCACCAGCATTCCCGTCTCCGCTGTAGTGCTTCTTTCCGGCCGCCGTCAGGGTGCCGTTCTTGTTCTGGTATCGCCGCACGCCCCACTTCATACCCTTGATTCCCCAGTGGTACAGCTCATCTTTGTATCCTCGCACTTTGCCATCACCTCACTTTCCCTGCAATGTCAGCTTCCGCCCCAGCATCTTTGCTACTCTCTGGGCGCCTTTCTGTACCGCCCGCTTCCGACGTGCCGCCGACGTTTTCTTGTTATACCGCTTCTTGGCGGCTTTCATGCGGGCTTTCTTTTCCTTGCTCGTCTCTGCCTCGGCCTGCTTTTTTCGGTACATGTTGTTCCGAAGCCTCGTCTCCTCGTCTCCAGAGATATACTTCTTGCGCAGCTTCAGCTTACCGTCTTTATCCTCGTACTCCTCGGTAGCCACCCATGCACCGCGCCCGTTCGGGTGTCTCTCCCTCCGGTATGCACCGGTGAGCCGTGCTTTGCCGTTCAGGGTCTTCTGATTGTCCCACTCTTTCTGCTGGGCGCGGGTCGGCTTCTTCTCAGGGTCCTCGCCTCTGCCGATCGCCCGGCTTCTCCGGTAGTTGTCGTATGCGTCCTTACTGTAGAAGTAGTAATATTCCGTGTTGCCGTTCCGGTCTGTGCCTACTTCGACCCGCTGGTAATACTTGTGATTTTTCCGCGCACTGCCCTTCCCGAATAGCCCGTGCTGCATGAATTTCCAGTAATCCATTTTGAACTTATCACCTCTTTCCGCGATTTACAGCGTTTGTGTACTGTGCTATACTCTTCTCAACGAATATTTTCCTAAAGAAGAGGAGTTCTTATGGCAACGCTTGTCTGCCCGAATTGCGGCAATGAAATAATGCTTAAAATTTCTACACCCAAATCCGTTAAATGCTCGAAATGCAAGAGCACCTTCACAGCCGAGTATGAAGATGCCGAGGGCAATTTGCACCCCGGTGGTTGGGAAGGATTTGAAGTCGTACATCCCAAAGTTGCCAAGGCGGCTAAAATTTGCGGAGAAGCCGTGCTGGTTACCATTACAGTCTTGGGCATCGCTGATCTTATCAAAGATAAAGTTGATGAATTGTCGGCATCCTCCGAGACTTCCTCAACCCTGGATGCGAACTCGAATACCGCCTTTCAGGATTGTAAAACGACCGTCGATTCTTCCTCTCCGGGTGCATCATCCGAAAATTCGTTGACATCTGAGGCATCTGAGACATCTAACGAACCTCGAAAATACGCTCCTCGAGATCCGGACAATTATGACACCATCCAAAAAGACCTCGATCTTATTATTGTAAATATGACCAATCGTCACGCTTCGCCAGAAAAAAGAAAAGCTGCCGCTGAAATGAATCTAAATTTAGACGAGAATCAAACTTTCCGAAACCCTCACAAGCAAGGCTATCAGGTCAGAAAAGACCAGGGCAGTGAATAACAAAAAAAAACGCCAGCGTATCATGCATCAGCACAATACACTGGCGTTCTATTTTTTCGGTTTCTTTGGCCTTATTTGGCCTTACACATATCGCTCAGCATGCTTTCGGAGCGAGCCATTCAGTAACAGTCTTGATACTGAACCCAACAAGCTCAGAAATCTCATCGATAGGCATACCCTTCTGTCTCATTTTCAAGGCAGTTGCTTTGGCCTGTTCAATTCTGCCTTCTTCTCGGCTTTCCACTCTCAGCTCTTCCATCACCTTACACATATCGCTCACTCCCTTCGGATTCTCTTTGAGGTAGCGTGTCCGCTCTGCCATCAGCTCGAAGTTCATATCTTCCGCTCTGGTGCAGTTGAAGTCATGCATCAGTCTGCCGATGTCCGACTCTCCGCGGTATTTCCCGTTCACATACAGAATATGCGCCCCGTCGCCAAACGGCTGTCCCAGCGTCAGGTTCATGTTCTGGATGACGTATACCGGTTCGCCTGATTTGTAGTAGTCATTTTCCGTGATGAAAATGACATAGCTGTCCGGCAGTTCCCGATATTCCTGTTTCTCATCCAAGTTCTCCACATCCAGCGCGCTGGAGTGGTATCTTGCCCTGTGAGGGTCAGCGCCGTTGTCGGCACGCTGTATCTCGATGTCGTATTTCTTTCCGGCGTCGTCTGTGGCGTATGCATCGAGACAGATAGACCTTGCGCCCGTAACCCGCTTGAGGTCTGCCTGCGTCTCACACTTCACCAGTGTCAGGTCAGGCTTCCCCACGATGATTCGGAGTACCAGTTCGGCTAGTGGGATATTATCCTTGAACAATCCCCTCATAAAGGTGTCATCAATGGGTCGGAATCCACGCAGACGCTCGAGGTCTTCCTGATGCCGCCGCTCCCGCTTTTGTTCTTCGGTTTCCTGCATCCGACTTCACCTCCTGTTCTGTGATACTATTTTATCATAGATCAGTCGGTTTATCAACCCTCACTCAAATACATCCCGGTTCAGCTTCCACGCCACATAGGCATCCATCAGCGCAGCCACGGCGTCGATCTTCTTGTCGTGCCGCTGCTTGTAGAGCTTCCGGTTCCCGTTGGTGTCCTCCAGCGTGATGCAGTTGCCCATGGCAAACTCCATCAGTGCCTCGTCGAACAGCAGCTTTCTCTGTTCGCTCAGCTTCTTCAGTTCGCCCAGCGGTACGCTCTCCGTCCTTGCGCCCTGAATGACCTTCTCGATGCCAAAGGGACCGTTCTCCTGCGCCCACCGCTCCACGAATTCCTTCGCGTTGTAGGGGTCGTAGCCAAAGGCCCGCACGTCGTACTCGCTCTGCAGGATGTAGGCGTCGAGGTCGTCGTAAACCTGCATCATGTCCAGAACAGTCCCGTCGAACACCTGTAAAGTGCCTTCGTTCATGAACTCCTCGTACTTCTGCCGCATCGCCAGCGGAAGCTGTGAGAGGGTGTAGCTGGTGATGTAATCCCGCGTTTTTACCCCGAAATATCCGTTCTCCAGCGGGAACAGGAAGGTAAACGAGCAGAAATCGTCGCCCAGCGAAAGGTCAGCGCCCATGGCACATGGCATCTGCCAGAAGTCCCGGTGTCGGTGCCGCAGGGTCTCCTCATAAGTAAAGAAGTAGGTGTAGCCCTCCATCGGCAGGTTGAAGCGCTTGGCCAGAATATCATTCCGTGCGCCGGGCGAGTTTTCCGCGCGCTCCACATCCAGTTGGTAAGTCTCGTAGCTCACAGTCTGCCCGAGGTTCGGGTTCGCCTTCAGCCACATTTCTGGCTTGCCTACTTCGTCGATAGAGTCCAGCTTGTAGTAGAAGATGGAGACATGCGGGTTGATATACTCGCCCTTCAGGATCTCCATCAACTCCATTTTGATGGTGTCGCCGCAGCCGTTTCGGACAGTACCCTCCGAGCTTGCCGCCACGATGAGATAATCTTCGTTCTTGGCTGCGCCCTGTTCGATGGCACCGATGGGGTCTTCCCGGATGTCGCAGGAGAGCCATTCGTCCACGGTTGCCACACGGTCGCGCCGGCCCTGTAATTTCTCGATGGTCATGGGGCGTATCTCCAGCAGCGAGCCCGTCAGGAAATTCTCGATTCCCTTCTTAGTGGAGGCCATCTTCACCCGGTCGCTCTTCGCACCAGTGGTGTTCTGGATGCTGCCCATGGTCATAAACTTAAAAACAGGTCCTCTCGCCCGCGCCAGTGCTGTCCGGAACGGTGAGAGGACTTCTTCTGCCTGTTTCATGGTGGGGGCAGTCGTCACCTGCTGGGTCGTGCTCTTGTCCACCGTCATAAAGTAGGCCTGTAAGCACTCCAGATACATGGTCTTTGCTGCCGCACGGGTAATGATGAGATACTGCTTGGTGATGAGCCGCTTCTTGATGCGCTTGCGCTCGTAGTGTCCCCCATGTCCACCGGGCTCCGGCACGTACACGCTCCGCTCCACAAAGTAGTACCAGCCGAAGATCTCCTCTGCCCAGAGCTTGAAGCTGTCCAGCAGTTTCAGATCACTGCCGTCGGTCAGCGTCAGCTCCCTCTCGCAGAACTTGATAAAGCCGTTGACGGCCTTGTCGTCGTAGTAAACGCCCGGGTTCGCGATGAGGTCGTCGATCCGGTTCATTTCCATTGAAATTTCCCGGCAGACAGGTATCTCGCCCCGCATCACGGCCTCCCGGAACCTGCCGTAGTAGATGGGCGTGGCCGTGTTCGAGAGTGCCATAATTTTATTCTCCTAAGTCCTATTCCTTGCAGGTTCGTGCCGTACCGCAGCGAAAATGAGGTTTTCATCAAGGTCCATTATAATAAGGCAGCGCTGTCACAGTGTCTCGCTTTGTAATACGGCTTTTTCGGATCGTCGAAGCACTCCTTCGAGTTCGGGCATTTCCAGGACCTGAAGTTATCGCAGGTCCGGCAGAGGCTGTAAGCGTCCGTCATGTTCCAGTTCACCGTTTCAGACGCCCATAGACGCATCGCTTCCTGTATATCATACATATCGTTTCATCCCTGTCTCCCTCGCAGGGTGTGTTCGCACGTTCCGTTTCACCGCAGCAGGAGTCCTCGCCGATCTCCGTTATGACTCCGCTTTATCAAACTCGATGTTCAGCCGGAACTCCATTTCTGCAACGGTATTTTTCAGCGCCTCCATGGCGGTCGAACTCTGCGGCGGGTCGAACGCGAGCCTTACCTTTGCGCCCATGTAAGACGCGATGGTCTTCGCCCGCTTGTCTCCGGGCAGAAAATCGTCCCACACAGCACTTGCGTCCACGATGCCAAAGCCCTTCTCCGGCCCCACGCCCAGCTGCTGCAGCACCAGAAATACCGCGTTGATGTGCATGATGATGTCCGCATCGAACTCCGTGTAGCTTTCCGCTATCCCCAGCAGCTTCTTCACGCTTGTCAGGATACTATCCATAACTACTCCTTATAGAAAAGAAAAAGCGCACCGACTGTCAAGTCAGTGCGCCAGAAAAATTATTCAGTTAAAGCTATCAGACCATCTACAGAAATCGAGGAACGCTGGGTTCATCAGAACAGTGTCCATGCGAGACAACGCATTAAAGAAAATACCTTTTTCCTGCATTTTCGCTTCGTCAATCTTGTAAAGATGAAAAGACTCATAAATTATTCCGCAAGCCTTCAGATAATCCAGCACCTGCCGTTTTATAACACTATTACCAACCGTAACATGTTCAATTCTATCTGCCGTTTTAGCCAAAGTGTCCTTGCGATGTGTTCTAAATTCTACCAGAATGCACCGCATCGCATGAATGAACTTTACAATATCAAAATTTGATATATCCTCAAAATCATAGTTGTATGGAATCAGCGAATAGTAGTTCTTTAGATTCGGTGAGTTGACTCTTAAATTGTCTGCTTTTGCAACATCAATCATTACAGGTTCTCCCGTGAATCCTTCATGTGCAATAAGCAAGCAACTCTCGGGATCGTACGACTCAATAGAAATATTTCTCGCCTTTAACTCGATTCTTTTACAAATAACAGACGAGTTATAAATTCTGCAGTCCATCCCTGCCTTTCCAACATATACCTCTGCATCGGGCATATCAATCGAAACACTGACGAGTTGATCAAATTCTAACGGTTGCCCGGTTAAATTTATTTCTGCAATATAATCTTCTCTTTTTATTGTGTTCTTTTGCCCAGGAATCATTCCGAACACTGCCATGCATTTGGCATTCTCTGTTTCTGATGCAGGAATCTCTGTGCATTCCAAATACGGACGCTCATACACAGTAGCCTTGGCCTTGAAAGAATCATATACATAAGAAATATGATTTGGCTGAACCATTTTATTGGAAATCCGCATATAGCAGTCGAAGAAAATCTGCGAGAGGACATAAGCCTGACTTTGCGAACTTTCAAAGTACATATCCGCTAAGGTCTCATATTCCTCATTCAGTATGATTTTAGCTAAAGCATAATCTCTAAATGCCGGCCCCGTGAAATCAATCTTTTTTCCGAGCCCATTTCCTATGGCACTGTTCCTTATAAATGGGTGCTGCGGTAAAAAGGAATCAATTATCGACTGATATTCAGCGACTAACTGCGGCGGCAAAAAGTTTAATTCATAATTTTTATAGCTGCAATCCTGAAATATAATGTAGTATATGATTCTAACCAACTGTTCCTCTGGTGAATACACCTTCCCCCAGTCAGTAAACTCCGGGTGGGCGGCTGCGCATCTCTCCCTAAACGCCAGACTTACTTTTTCTGTCTGCTCACGGTTAAGTAGATCGTCCATTATTTTTGTGATAATAGCCACGCAATCTTTCTGATTCGAAAGTTCACTAATCATTTTTTGACGATTAGGCGATTCCTTAATATGTGTCGATATTGCCTCCAGTACCGGAGCATATCCCAGAAAAGACAACCTTTCATCGCTTGTGACATTGCTTTTAACTACGTTATAATACTTTTCCGCACATTCAATATCAGGCTTAGTCGGCGTTTTCTTTCCTGCAACACTTTTCACAACGAAAGACTTTGCAGCGAGTTCATCAAAAAATCCTATTTCGTAATGAGCAACCGAAATTCTATTTTCGGCACAGAACGAAGCAATATACTGAGCTGTTTCCGTTCTCGCCAGCAAAAAGACCGTGGGCATTGTATGCGCCGACAAGCTATCGCTAATATCTGCGATAAAACCATTCAGCATTTTTCTTCCAGAAATAATTTCTGCTTCGTCAAAGGCATCAATAACTAACAGGACATTGCCAACATTCAAATCAGCTATGAACTCTGAATATTTCGGTGCACCTACGGCGTTAAGAATAGAGCCCGCAAAACTATTCGTGCCCACTTTGACCTTTGCCAGATTCCAGTAAAGGGCATTAAACCGATGCGCAATATATTTTGCTAACGAACTTTTTCCTGCTGCGCCAGGAGCAGAAAGCAAGACAAACTTAGGCTTCAAAGTTGACAGTGTTTTTTCTGTCTTTACATCGCTAAAAGATGGAGGGATATAAAACGGTTCTTCATCTATATAACTGATATAGTCCAGCACGCTATCATTCAGTGAATACCTTTTACAGAAATTATAGGGACTAAGAATTCCGTCCAGAAGCATTTGACGTCCTCCTATGATAGAGTTGACATACTTTACTATATTATAGTCTCTTATCATCTTCATGTCAAATTCTCCCAGTCACTTTTGCTACTAAGTTTACACCCGATTCCTTTCTTAAATTGTCAAAACACCTTCCTCCACGGGCATGTATCGCCCGGTCTGCGTTCTTCATACGTCGGCTTCAGGGCGCTATCGTCCCCGTAGTGGATGGCCTTGTGTGTCGCATCCGACACGCTGATGACATTTTCCGGGTCGAACAGTGCTTCCCGGTGCTCTAGAATATCCTCTTTCGTCAGTGGGTTGATGTGGTGTATCGTAATGCGCGCCCGGCTCATCTTTCCGCCGCTGACCGCGATGTCCGCGATCGGGTGGTCTTTGCACCCGAGGTCGCAGCCTCCGTCCCGCACGATGATCCTGTCCCGGAACTGCCGCCACTCCTTCGAGCGGTAAAAGTCCTGGTTCAGGTATCGGTCAAACCCGAAGGTGTCCTTCCCCACCTCCCCGTGCAGCTGCAGATATGCCAGCCGCTCCTCGAATGTCCCGCATCGGCACATCTCGCTGTAGCTTTTCATTTCAGTGTCCTCATGAATTCCTACACCAGTAATATCATGCCATGTAGGTCTGCCCCGCAAAGTGCAATCCAACTCAAGGTATTATCCGGTTTCTTCCCCAGCCATACCACCAGCAGAAAGGCCGCAAAAAATGCAAGGAAGCTCTGCAACAGTATCCTCTCGAACTCTGTCATAGCGCCGCCTCTTTCTCAGATATACCCGTGGTCTATTGCAAATGCGCCTGCAAGCAGGAATGTAACGGTTGCAAGAAACACGGCCCACACCATATCGTCCTGTTTCTTGTTCACGCCGCCGTGTTCACAGAACCAGAACACCTCTCCAAACAACGCAGGGACTGCTACGACCCAAAGCATCAGAAACACCTTAGCACTCATACTCTTCTCCTTCGCCATCATCCTCGCCGGAATACTCCTTCATAGCCTTGATCACTTCCCGGTACAGCTCTTCGTTGTCCTTCGCTGCATTGATAGCCTCAGTCTTCGCCCGCAGCAGCTTGTTTTCTTCCTCGAGCTTCTGCTTTTCCAGCATTGTCTTACTCGTCGCCAGCTTCAGGAAGTGGGTGGTCTCCGCAGAAGAGGCTGTTCCTTCCCGCATCCGCTTTTCCACCAAGTCCATCGCCAGTGAGATCATCTGGTTTTCTCTCGCTTCCGGAGTCAGTGCCGGCCTCATTGCGGGCAGGTCGGCGCCGGAAGTTTTTCTTGCGCCCATTTCCGGCACCATCCTTTCTGTTTTTCACACGGCATCACTGGTATTTTGCCGTGTAAGGTTAGCCGAGACTAATTCTCTGGCAAAAAAATATAAAGGCTTTTCTAAGGGTTCACGGGCAGCCTGATGCAAAGCAGCTGAAAGGAGAAAAAGTATGAAAGTTCTGTTAGGAGGTTGAACATTCAAGAAAACGTATCCCGTACAAGGCATCGTCCAAGCGGTGCAAATGGAGAAACAACACCCGTGAACCCTTAGAAAAACCGCCGAAGCCCGGTCTACTCCCCAGACCTCGGCAAGTTTGCTCTATAAAATATCAATGGAGGTCAATGCCAGGCATGAAAGCCCAAATATCAATTTTCCCTCCGGAGAAATATCAAAGACCGACGCGATTTGAGAGGGGGTGTTGATTTTGTGACCCCCTCCCTATCCCCTTACGCGCTTTGTGCAAGGGTCGTGTCATCTTTGACCTCCATCTTGAGCTTCTTGTAGATGTTGAGCGGGTCATTGGCGATGATTTCGTCAATAGCCTGCTCAATTTCGTATGCGTTCTCTGCATCTGTCAGCTGGTCAGAGGTATAGGCCACCCGCATCAGCAGACCGCAGGAGTTGTACCCCTTATCAATATCGAATCTATACCAGTCCTCGAACTGGCTGTACGGATTGTAAGGGTTGTCGGTCGTTGTTAAAAAGCATCGAATCATAGTTCAAAGCCTTCCTTACTTATTAAGAGCACTGTAGACAGTGGACTCGGGAATGCCACAAGCTTTGGCAATCTCTTCATATGTGTAATTGTTTGCAAGCATCGCTTTTGCTTTGGCCATCTTCGCGCTGGTCATTACAGTTGCTGCTTTCGGCATCGCGCGCTTGACGATTTCGTCCGACTTAGAAGCATTCAGAATCTTTGTCAACTTGGAATCCGAAATTGCACCTTTCTGTACAGCTTCCCATTCACGGTCTGTGAACACAATGCGTGTCTTGCTTCCGCTTGCGCCGATTGAATCACGCGCACGCTGCATCTCAACGGAAGAGATCTTCTTGATTTCCTTCTTGTCAAGCTTAGGATCAAGGTCCAGAGCCTGAATCTTTGCCTTAATGTTCGCGTTTGCTATCACCATGGCGCGGCGCTCTTTCGGCTTATTAGCGATGACAGACTCGAGCTTCGCGTTGATGGAATCAACTTCCGCGCGATACTCTTTGGCAGCCGCAGGGCTGTAAACCAAGCCCTTCATGTTAGCGGCTTCTTTCCGAGCCTGCCGTGCAAGTGCTTTCAGCTCGTTCGAGAAATCTGCATACAGATTCTCCTGCGGTGTACCGGAAGATAGGGTTCGCGCATCGGGCGTCATGGAAATAAGGCTTACCTTCTGCTGCGCATCAACAAACTCGCCTTTCTTCTTATCGAAATACCGGCGGCCAGACTCTTTATAGATAAGCTCACCAGTTTCCTTATCAATGCGGGCACTGCCCTTACGTTCGGGGACATATACGGTCTGCTTACGGCGAGACAGCAGTGTAGATGCACCACCTAAGTGTTCATTGCCGTCCTCATCCACACGGATCTGCCACTTTTTCTTCAGTTCCTGAATACCATTCTCCCGCTCAGACCGCTTGTAATCCAGCTTGTGCTTTTCTGCATCAATGACAACCATCGAATGCTTGACTGCACGAGCAATCTCCTTTTCATCTGCACCGCGGAGGGTCATATCTGTGATGAGGTTTGAGATGATGCCCATCTCTTTCTGCTTTTCTTCCTTCTTCATCAGGCGTACACCATTCGGGTTTCCTTCCGGGACAGCATAAGCAGTCTTAGGGTCAAAGTCTTTCAGGTCTCTCAGTGCAGCTGTCGCTTTGACAGCTACCTTGCTGGAAATGGGGATAGCAACGACAGTATCACCATCGAAATCTGCACCAGACAGGCGCTCTGCAACTTTGGAGTTGATACCGATGGCATCCTGAATATTGCCGAAGTTCCGCTTGCCACTGACATTCTTGTTGTTGACCGTAACGATAGGAATCTCAAAAGTACCCGCATGAGGATAACGAATCAGCGCAAGCTGAGTGCCGTTCTCATAAGTCGGGCAGTAGCACTCTTTCTCGCTGATTTTGGTCAGGGGCAGGATGACCTTGGTAGACTGACCCGGAAAAGACGAAGCCTTCAATGTCATTGAGTTCCCCTCGCAGGTATCTGCGAAATCAATCAGCAATTTCTTCTTGATAGTCGGATTGTCATAGTTCATGATCTCTTCGTACTCGGCTTTGCGGTCGGCCAGAGTAAGATTGAGCTGCTGCTTGATGAGTTTGATGGGTTGTTTAGAAAGGAATTGTGAGGACAGATTTTTTGCCATCGTGTCCCACTCGCCTTCCTCGCGAAGCTTATTGATAGGAGACAGATGCTTCTGACCGTCAGCGCCAATGTATTCGCTCTGACCTGCTGCAGTCAGTGCTGCACCAAAGGGATTATCCGGGTCGTCCTTGATGGGCTTGAGCACCTTCATCTTGGGCGTGCCAGAGGGTTTGTTCGTATTGAAAATGACATCATATCCATCAGGCACATCGTCAGAGTAGACAGCCATACCTTTGAGGTAGTGACTGTTATCCACCATGATACGAACCTGTGCGTAATGGCTGTTACCAAGGCTCAGGTCATCCACGCCGCGGCGAATCTCGATAACACCATCCTTGTCCAGACCGCCTTCGTCACCGTAGCGAATCGCAACACGGTCGGAACTCATGCTGGACGGACGCTGGAGCTTCTGGAATGTCTCACCACCATCATCCGAGTGGTAGTCACCCAAAGACTGAATGTCACCCTGATGCTCATACGCATACTTCTGGTTGTACTCGGGCTTTGCCAAAACAGTAACATTCGTCTGCTGGTTGATGTTGGTTGGCTGACGAATACCAACGCCGTAGCGCTGATAACCATACTCAGCCTCGAGGATGTAGATGGCCTCGTCAAGCTTACCTTCGGAGACGCCAAGAACCAGATTTGTGCCTTCAGACACGTCAATCATGCCCTTTTTATCGACTTCCGCCTTCAGCGTCTCGGCGATTTTCTGAGCCTGATTTGCCTTCTCGCCGATACCGTTGTTGTACATGGAGCGAACAGTAGACTCAGAAAGGCCTAACTTCGCGCCGATTTCAGTCCACTTCAGACCGTCATCTTTCAGAGCGCGAATCTGGTCGTACTGGAGTGCTTTCCGCTCATGAAGAGCCTTCTGCTGAGCGACACGGAACTCGGTCGTGCCCATCTTGTACTCGTCGGGCAGCGTTGTGTTGATCTGTTCGAGAATCTCTTTCTCGGTGAACTTGCCGGTCTTCTTCAGCTCCTCCACACGGGAAAGAAAATCACCGGAACGCTGGTAAGGATTCTCACCAGAGCCCCAAGGATAGCGGCCGGAGTGGCGCTTGGTACCGTAGTGTTCGAGGCTGTCGGTCTCGTCTACGTCATAAAAGAATTTGATGTCTTTTTCAATCGGATTCATGCTGCTTCTCCTAACTTCAATTCCGTAATGATTTTATCAAACTCGATGATTTTGTCCATGATAGGCTTGATTTCAGCCTCGGTCGGGTTGACCGTAAAGACATCATCGTTCTGATAAATGCGGTTTTCGATTTGGATGTCCTGCGGGTGTACGCGGTACTCCAAACAGAAAAGTGCATCATAAATAAAGAGCTGCTCCATATGTGCAGGAACAGCTCCGGTCTTGAGGTCGTGGATTCGCAGTAAGTTGTTCTTAAAAGTGATAGAATCTGCCGTTCCGAAGCAGTTGCCCGAATAATAGAGCACCTGTTCCGGTGTCATACGGAAGCCGATGGCATCGTTGACGTAGGCGTTGAGCGTCTTTTTGCTCTTCGGCAACTTCTGACCAAGAGCAATACACTCTGCCGCAAATGCGTGCAGTCTTGTGCCATTTTCCTTGGCCTGATAGCTGGCATAGGTCTCGGCAAGGCGTGCAGCATCATAGTTTATCCAATGATACTTACTCGCACCCAGAAAGGCGTGCAGACCTACGAGCTTGGAATGATCGTTCCAGTTCATTCAGTATCTCCTCCTTGTTCTCCGGGTAGATGAAAGCAGCATAACTCATCTCGTTCATCTTTTCTACATAGTAGTCCTGATTTGGGCGATGAGATGCTCTTGCTGACTTCTTGCCTTCCAGTGCGGCCCATGTGTCTTCGTACAGAACCACGAGGTCAGGAATACCCTGTATCTCGTTAGGGTCTGCGTGGAGCACAATGCAGCCGGGAAAGCGAGACTTCAGCTCTTTCACCAAGCCGGTCTTGAATGTGTTTTCTAACATGTCAACCTCCAAAAATAAAAAAGGAGTAGAGCACGTCTGAGACGCATTCTACTCCTCCTCATAAAAGAGGAAGATTTTTTCGCGTGAATTTTTCACGCGAGATGGGTTTTGGGGGCAAAAAGAAAAGCCCTTACGCAAATCACGTAAGGGCCAAAAAAATATGTTATCTGCTAGATGAGATTGAAAAATTTCAGGTCGTAGTTCGGCGCACCTGCCTCGAACATCATGTGGCCAGTTGCATCGGGCATATACTTATACTCGCCGAAATCCTCATGGGGTGCAAGATTGTGTGCCATATAGCTCTCAGGACGGATAGGCCTTGAAAATTCACTGCTGTTCCGAGTAGTCTTGCACTTGGGGCAGTACCACTCCTCGTGTGCTTCTTCGACCAGCGGTGTGCCGCATTCGCAAATCGGAGCTTTGGTATGTACCTCAGCGAACTTGTCGGCGTAGCAATGTACTTCGTTTCCGAAGCTATCGGTGGTTACCCATTCTTCAATCCCGGCGTCATTGATAAAGGACTTCTCATAGTCTTTCATTGTTTTCACCTCTCGAAAAAGTGTGGTCATCGGTAGTTTTTACTATATGCTCATTGGCAAGTTTATGCAAGTCTACATTATGGACAGGATGTGAATTTTCCGTGTCGTGGCCAAAAGCCCACTTTTTATCGTTAGTTATTATATTATTTTATTAAAAATTTTATTAAATTGAAGAAAAAAGTGGGTTTTTGGGCTTTTCGTATATTTTTAACGCAAATACGTTAAAATTTGTGGCCAAAAATATTTTCAAAAGCGGGCAGAAAGTGGGCTTTTGGGCAATTTTGACGTTAAAGAGCTCTTAAAGTAGCTCAAATCACGCCTTTTTCATTCATCCAGAGGAGAATGGAAACAACAATCATGAAAATTACAAGCCCGGTAATTGCTGCTTTTTCTTGCTTGTCATGTTCATGCCGCTTCTTTTCTTCAAACTCCATCTTCTTCAGCTCGAGCTCCTTGGCATCCTTAGACTCCTGAATCCGTGCTTCATCCACGAATCGATGTGTCTCCTGATAGTCATCGAGCCGCACTTTCGTCCCGCAATACTCACAGAACATAAAGTCGCGATTGCCGTCTTTCACCATAAGCTCAGCACCGCAGCTAGGACATTTTACAGTTCGTGCCATAAAAGCACCTCCTTACTTCAGTATAAGAATATCATGGAGATATTCTAGCGTCAAGCCAATTCATGCCAACTTTTTCAAAATCGCAATGTCTGAAAAAATCATATTATGGCGAATCTCGTATTTTATAATAATGTTCGATTATACGCATGATTTCTCAAAAAATATCCTTTCTTAATTTTTCAATGTTTGAGAATAACCAATTTTAGCGTTAATTCGTTCTTTCAGTTCATGATTTCGTTTGTGTTTGTTCACATTTTATCCACCTATTTCCAAATTCCGGTGTTATACTTGCACCTGTAAAGGTCGGTAGCAGTAATCCGATGCAACTGGCCGCTGTTAGAACTGTTACATAGGAGGATATTATGAGTTCTAGTTTAGCAAGAGTTATAAATCCAACTAGTTTAAGGGATGCCATTGAGGTTTTCTTCAAAACAAACCACAAAACTGGGGCAAAAGTTGCAAAAGCAGTTTTTCCTAATGGCATAATGAAAACGAAAACCATTACTAAAGAAGGGTCACAAATTTTCACTACGTATGTTCTTCCCCAAGGAGTGTCTACTGCTAAATCAATTTTGGCTAGAGACTTAGCCAAGAACGGCGTCAAGGGTATTGATATAGCTTCGCTCTTGCAAGTTTCTCCATCCACAGTATCTTGTTGGCTAAATAAATAAGAGACGTAGATTTCTCCACACCTCCGTTGTCGACTTAGTCTTTATACTCCAATTCGGCAACTATTTCCTTAGTTTTCTCCAGATCAATTCTGCCCAAACCAGCAAGCATAGCATGTGCTCCTTCCCAGTATGCTCCGCGCATTGCAAATGCAATTCCTGCAATGCCTACCACGCTGCCAACAATCATATGCCCTTTGCTGGCCCACAGCAGTCCGATCAGTCTTTTAGTTTCGTCTTTCATAGTTCATACCTCCAAAATATAATTTCGAGACTAAGCATCTCATAAAGCATCAAGAAATTTTCACGTCACCAAACCATAAAACTCAGGCCTCACACTCGCTTAGCACACGAATGTGAGGCCCTTTTTATTTACTACCTACGAAGTGCAAAACACACCTGTGAACTTACGCCTTCTCGCCATCCCACATATATCCCGTCTGCTCATACAAAAGCTTCGGGGAGATGTAGTAGGAAATCCGCCCATACCGCGAGTCCATCTGTTTGATGTCCGTGATGACCGCCCCGTTTCTCGTAGCCTTGCCAATCGGGAGCCAACCTCCAATGATACCAGCCCGTACCCACGCAGGGTCACGACCGTAAATTCTCGCCGCTACACGGACCGGAACAGAGCCTTTTGCAAATTTGATTTCTTCCATAATTGTTCAACCTCCATTTTTGTGTTAAAGCGGACTTTTCCATCTTTACATAGGGCATCACTTCCTTTAATCTTATCCTAGAATAGAAAAATAAAGAGCCGCAGATTTCTCCACGGCTCAGTGCTTTACTCCATATCTTCTCTCAGCAACAGCCATCCCGCCGCAGCATACAAAAAGCTCTTGACCGAAACTGACCCATAGTAGACATTTCCCATGACCTCGCACAAGTTTCGCTTTGCCGTCTCATCCGTGCGATAAGCCGCAAAATCCACGGCCCTGCGTATCGCTCGGTCGATAGAGTTGTATGATTGCCCATGCCGCTTACTCAGGCTGATGAAAATATCCGTCTGGTTGATTTTCCTGCCCTTCCGAACGTACTCCATCGACTGCTCCAACGTCTCGCCAAGCAGTTCAAAGCCGGTCATTTTGTCCGGAATGCCAAGCCAAAGAAGAAATTCCCGAGTGGAATCGTTCATTCTTTCATCATACTCCCCTTCTGCATCGTAATCACCTTCTTTCAATATAAAGCAAAAGATGCTAGAACCAATATAACACCGGTGCCGTATATGACTTCAGTAATATCTTTCTCAAGTTTTACCCCGTAATGGCTCCCGAAATAGAAGATTTGACAAGCGAACCCAATAATGAATAAGACCTTATGCATCAGCTTTCACCATGTACTTTCTATACTCAGGTTTTCATAACGGCATCCTCTGCGTGAACCAGATATGTAGTACTGTTAATTGTGATTTGCAACAGTTCGTCTCCATAATCAGTCCGGCTATCTACCTTACCCTCAATGATTGCCCCGTCGGGTAGCTTGATCTGCGCCCATGTATAAGTGAACGTCTTATTGAGCACCTTATAGTTGCCGCAGCTACACAGAACCATACAGCCAACAAGCATCATCAGACATGCAACAAAACAAATAATACGATTTTTCATAGTTACTTCACCATACTCCCCTTCCGCGTCTGGTCATCCGCCGGCCAGAACGTGTAAATATCATCGAACACCACCGGAATCTTCTTCTTAACCTCCAGCAGCAGCGGACACATCAGCTCACGCATCTGAGGATGGGCCGCCACAGGAGTACGCAGCTTGAAGATGTTGCGCCACTCGCGGTAGTTGGCCGTCACCACGATCTCGGTCTTCAGGCACAACGGTAGCACACAACGAGCCTGTTCAGGACGGAGACCATCTTTAATAAGCTGAAGATACAGCTTTTCAGCCCAACGGCAGCTATCGGAGATTGCATCGCATGCTTCTTCAGATAAATCATCAATGTAATACGGCCGAATAAAGCTCAGCTCCCCGCCAAACTTCTCCTTCGAGTAGTTGCAGTACCGCGTGCTCTCTTGTGCGAAGCTCGCAATGCGGTGCCGCACCAGCTCATTGGCAATGCCCCGGTCACAGGTGAACAGCACGCTCAGCTGGGAATGCTCCAGCATAGCCTCATGCCCCTGCTTCACCAGAAAGCCCACCAGCTTCTTTGCCGACTCACCATCCGGCGTGATTTTGTCCTCGCTCTTGTAGCAGACCCGGGCCACCCGCTCGATCTGCTGCAGCTCTTTGATGCCGCCCTCAGAAATATCAGTGAGGATTTCGTATTTGGGTTCAACGATTTTCATAATCAATTCATCCTTTCCAGAGCTTTTACAAATTCAGAAGCAGAAATATTTTCTGCTCTGCACCAACATAGTGCATCATTGAAACTTACATCGCCATTTTTGAGACAAAATGCAACCTCTGTAATCGTTGGATTTTCTCGCACTACCACATCACGTTGCAATTCATAATCGCGTTCCAATAATCTTGACATGTCATTCACCTCACCCAAAGAACCTGAAGATAATAAACCACAGGCATTTCAGGGTGAACGCAATGATTATCAGCCACGCGCAGGCCGTGATAGTCACCGCCAGAACGCCACCAATAAACTTTCCGATTTTTTCATACATACTCATTGCTCCTCCTTCTGGTATCCGATAAAGTCGCCGACGCCGATGTCACCGTTCGGACAGGTGTGTACCCTATACAGCCTCGGTGCTAAAGGTATAGCATCCCAGTCCAATATGACTTTTCCGTTTACTTTGTCTTGGAAATACTCAAGTTCACGAAGCATAGCCTTCTCTCCATGTACCGTCACCGGGCAGAACTCATTCCCACATTTGCGGCAACGATAAATCTGATGATAGTACGTCACAGTATAACACCTCCAGTCAATCTCTCGACCCTGCTCTCCGCAGAGCACAGCTCAAAAATAGCCGCCGACATATGCTCCTGCTCACAGAAGTTGAAGTGGTTCTCAGCAATTTCCAGCTCCCGCAGAGGGTTATAGAATTTATACTTACGGGTATCCTTGAGAATATCCATCATCCAACCGCAGGGCGAGCTGAGCGTCAGGAAATTGATAACGAACGCGATAATTTTCTGAAGCATATTTCTTATTCCTTTCATAAAAAATAAAGAGCCGCAGATTTCTCCACGGCTCCATAATGAAGTCAGTCCAATACCCTCATATCATCGAGAATATCGCTCAGTCTTTCACCATTTTTCTTTCTCTTATCGATTTCCAGCCATTCTTCGTTAGTCAGTTCACGACGCAATTTCCAGTAATGTCCCAAACTTCTGTCGTAGCAGTACAAATCCTTCAGATTCTGCTCCTTGGCCAGTGCCATGTGCTTCGACAGCATTTTTGCTCCTGCTGCAATTCCGCCCACAACAACCGGACCATAAGTAATAATCTGATCCTTGTGCTCATAACACCAAGTTTGTGTTTTTACCTTTTTGTCCTGGAACCACTCCCGAATTTTAGCTTTCTTTCGTGCTCTTTCGAGTTCTTCCATAGTGTAAACCTTTGCCATAAATATTTCTCCTTTATAGTCAGTATTTGGATCTCTCCATAAAGGGGCTTGTTATTTTCGCGCTAAAAATAAGAGCCGCAGATTTCTCCACGGCCCAGTTCTCTTATTTATTGAGCTTTGTATTCGTCTCAACAAATTCTTTCCTAGCTTCAATTATATAATTATTGAAATATTCGCTCCCATTATGAGCATTCATATACATGTCATTGGCACCCATCAACTTTCCTTGATAAAGTCCAAGTGTATATCCTTCATCATATCCTTTTCCATAGCGTTCGCAATATACTTTGCGAACCTCTGCATTGTGAATACGAATCAACACACACGCCCCAACAATACCAGCAATAGTGCTAATACCAATTTTCCATTCTTTTTTCATAATAAGTATCTCCTTTCAAATATGAGTTTACCTCATAAAGGAGTCAGTTATTTTCGCGTCTTCTCCTCGAACTTCAGAGGTTTCACCGTACCCTCCCGCGCACACTCCGTCATGCACTCATTGCATGGCTCGTCCGTCTCCAGCACCTTGAAATTCACACACTTCGGGCAGTAGGTCGCATAGTCCACTTCGCGCATCCAGTTATTCATCAGTGCTCACCTCGCCCACCTTATAAATACGTGCCACTTCACAGCAATCCGGGCAACGAGTGATAGCACTGTCGCGCTTGAGGCTAAAAGACCATGCGCACATGCGAACCCAGTCATCTTCGCTCACAGGCCACTCCTTGCCGCAGTTGGCACATTTAGTCAAGACCATTTTAGCCGCTTTCTTCTCCTTGACCGTAAACCTATCATCCAACTCCGGGTGCGTCACACGCTGGTTAAGAGCCCACAGCAGGTTCCAGCAGGCAGCACGCAGGTGGTCTTCATCGTCCATACCAACCATGTACTTTGCCAGATGTCGTGCAGCACTGTCCAGCAACGAATGCAGCGGGATACCCTTATCCACATTGTGCTCACCATACTTCAGTGCCCCCTCCTCGCAGTGCTTGCTGACCTCCATGATTCCATACCAGGGCAGAAGGTCCATCCGCCCCTTCCCTGCATGCATGTCACGCTTTGCACCAGTTTCAAATTCGGTGCGTTCTCCAGAATCTTTAATCATTTGTTTTTCTCCTCTAGTTCATTGATTCGAGTGGTTAAGACGGTTCTTGCTGATATGAGCGAAATAAAACGCAGAAATTCCTCGTCAGAAGCCATTTTCATCACTATTCCTGCGCACAAAGGATTTACTTTGCAATATTCAACAAGTTCGGCACGATACGATTCGCGCTGTACCTTTAGTTGAGCAATATCTGTGCAGTTGCAGATGTCATGTATGTTTTCCAGCATTTTCAGCCTCCATAAAATTTCCTTTCGTTAAACGCTTTCTTTGAGTTCAGCGCCCTTGAAATAGCGAGGTCGATTCCTGCTCGGGACTTTAAGTGATAATACCAGAGATCCTTATACGGCGTATTCAGTCTGTCGATTCTCCCCGCAGCCTGCTCCATAATCTTATAGGAGTAGTTCTGGCTGTAGAATATAATGGTGTCCGTCTTGATGCAGTTCCAGCCCTCTGCCCCGGCGTTGTACTGCACGAGATAAACCCACCTGTCGCCGTCAGGAATTGGCTGATGCTTATGACCATTCCACTGAGCAACCTCAGCCCCTGTGCCGTAGTTCAACCCGAGCAGAATATCCAGCTCGTAGTCGAAATTGTAGAATATAATCACTCTTGGCCGTGTCATGCAAATATCAAGGACTTCCTGCTGCCGGCTTTCATCGGAATTGACAAGCTTCCTCAACATATAGCAAAACTCGCTGGCTGTCTCTATTGGTCTATCTTCCCAAGGATTCCAGCGGTTCTTACAGATTTGCAGATACTTCGGCTTATCGTAGTCTACAAAAATATTCTCATGATGGGATACTGTAGACCGTTCAAAGTCCATGTCAACCAGAATCCGTTCCCGTAGCCGTACCAGTCGCTGTGTGTTCAAATATCTGTCGATCTTCGGATATTTGGAAAAGCGGCTGTAGACCACATGCTGGTTGTTGAATTCAGTCCGATTTCGGAAGAAACCATTTGCGATGAACACCGGAATATAATCTGTCCAGCAGTCCCCCGGCGTAGCGCTCAGAAGAATCCACTCATTTTCCTTCGTGATTTTCAGGAAAGACTTGACCCATTTGCCACTGCCAACGACTCTCTGTTCATCAAATATAACAAACGCATTCTTCACACCTATGTACTTTTCGATGTTATTCCAGGAATCCACCGTTACACTGTGCTCGTAAATATCAAGCTCTGGATCGGTACTCATGTAGAAATGAGCCAACTCTTCGTCCCACTCACCCGTATCCCGTTTCCGGGCAGTCGTAATGATATAAAGATCCGGCGGTTCTGTCATCCTTACATATTCTTTTGTGTTTATTTGTCCACCATAGAGTCTGTAGTAAAACGCCAAACTCGTCCTTGATTTTCCGCTTCCTACGCCTCCGCATAAGATGCATCCGATTTTCATACGGTTGATCGCATCTAATTGATAGTCATAGAGCGTAACTCCTGCCATCAGCCTGATCACCTCATTTCCAGCATCACATGGATGTCTTTTTCCCGGCAATGATTCTCATACGCCAGAAGCGAAATCGTTGCTTCCTCTTCGTCCTCTCCTTCACCTCGGACAGTATAAGCAAAGAGTTCCTTCCGATTTTTACGGAAAACCTTCCAGAGTTCTTTCTTTTTTAGTGGAGTCCATGCTTTTTGCAGTAGGACTTATATCACAAGCCTTATCTACTCTGCGAAGTCCGCCCATAAATATTACGCCTCCTCAAGATGGCAGAAATCCGTGTAATAAACCAGGTCGTAATCCAGCGGATGATTGTTCCAGTCGTAGGTCTGCTCGTAATCAGCAACCTCATCACGCTCGCCGAGTTCACGGCAAATATCATCGTTGTGCTCATAGAACCATTCCAGCGGAAGGTCGAACTTGTCGCACAGTTCCGGAATATCAAAGGCCCAGCAGCCGTAGTTGGCGTTCCGTATACCCTCCGAAACCATGTAATCGACGATCTCTTTTACTTTTTCTCTGCTCATAATCCTTACTCCTTCTATTGTTCAAATATCGGGCTCTCTGGCCCGGTTGCGAGTCATGCGGGAATCGAACCCACCGTACAGCCCATGCTAATGACTCAAATAAAAGAGCCCCAGATTTATCCAGGGCTCTCATGTGCTTATTCTTCAGGCGTACAATAATCAACGTCGAGATGCACTTTGCCTTCACTATCCGTGTAGGCGACGAACTTTCTCGGCTGATGGAACATCTTCTCGTACTTCTCGACGAACTCCGGCAAAAGCTCACCGAAATCATCCTCTGTGAGGCCTACAATCAGGAATGTTCCAACGATAATATCAATGGGGATACCATAAGGGCCGTCGAGCGTCCGGTTTAGTTTCTCCATGCAATCATCATACAGCTTTCCTTCTTCGTTGCAAATCAATGCCACCTCATCGTCCCACGGGTAAACAGCCTGAATAGGGCCTTCCACCTCTTTCTGGAGCGATTCCAGAGAACAGTCAATGTCGATCACTTCAGGGTAATGCTTTGGGCGAACCCTCAGAACTTTCATACTGTCAACCTCCCAAATTGCACATCAAAAATATAAATCGAGCTGTTTCCTTAGAGCCACCATTTGCGACGTGGGCACTCACCGGCTGGAGCATTGGACCAAGGACCGACCCTGGCACTCGAAAATATCAATGCTTAGTAGATTTCAAGGGTATCTACTCTTTTATCAATTTTTCTGCGCTCGATGACATCCGGCGCAGCGTTGCCGAGATTAACCAGATAAAACGGGATTCCGTAGTTCTTAGCTGCGATGTTCTCGATGATGCAGCCGCGGAACTCACGAGCCTCGTCAAAGATACCGATGAAATAGTCTGCCTCGGAAAGCTTCTTGATGGACTCACCGAGATACCACAGAGCCTCATTCACGTTCGCCGGAGGGTTTCCCTCAAAATAGGTCGGGATGACCTCGAGTTCTTTATCGAAAACGGCTTCGGCGATCCGGTGGAGCTTATCGAAGGTCTTGCGGATGTCTTCCTCGCTCCGCTTGCGCATAGGGCAGCTGATAAATAACTTCTTCATGATTTCCTCCTTAGAACGGCAGGTCGTTTCCAGTCGCGGGCTCTGCCATGTTCACCTCAGGTGCAGCGTAGCGGGCAGCATACGGGTCAGAATCCACATCCTGCTCCACGTACATGACATCAGCATACAGGCTGAACTCACCCGGGTTGTTGCGCTTCTCCACGAGATTGCACAGGCAGTTGACGTTCTTGACACGGATGTAATCCAGCTGACCGACCATGTCGATGTCACAGAGCAGCTTCTTGCCGGTAGTAGTCACCCAGTAGACGTGCGGGGGCCACTTGGAATCCATATTGATCGTCACCGGAACGAAGTAGGTCGGAACGAACGGCTCGTCGTAGGTGCGCTCAGGATTCGGGTTGGTCTGACGAACCTTCACGCCGAGATCCATGAGGTGATTCACCAGATCCATAGTGGGAATGACCACATTGACGCGGCGCTTGTCCGAGCCAAAGCGGTCACGGCTGGGATCACCGCTGAAGTTAGTGGTAAAGATGAAACGGGTGTCGTCAATATTGACTTTCTGGCGCTTGGTGTACATAAATATTAGTCTCCTTTTACTTGTTGATTTCGATTTCCAGAGCTTTCAGATCCGCCACGAGTGCTGTCATGTGGAGAAGTGCACTGGACTGATTTTTGCTGCTCGTGGCAGTTCTGAGGAACTTCTCCAAATCCTTATTTGCCTCAGAAATGTACTTTTTCAGCGCATCCAGATTGACAGCTTTTCCAGCAGTGGGGCTCTCGGGATACCTCTTCCCGCTCTTCTCTACCCAATTCCGGATCTCCTTGTAATAGCTGCCATTGTTGCCGCTGCAACGCTTTGCAACTGCCATGGCCAGCCCCTTCTCCGGGTCGAAAACATCCTTCTCGCTGCACTTCACAACGGTCTTGGAACCATCCGACCAGTAAACGATCGTGGCCGGAGGAGCAAAGATAACGTCCTTGATAGCATCTGCATTCGTAGCAGAAGTGCTCTTCTTACCCGCATTGAGCCCTCCATCTCCATAACGAATACTCAAATTACCGCCCCGATCAGTGATCAGATCGCCCGGGCGAAATGTGAGTTCGTGGCCAGTATGAAGAACCACCCTCGTCAGGTCGTCGGACAGATTCTTCTCGACGGTTGCGATATAGCCAATCAGTTGTCCTTTGGAATCATACAGCTTGTTCGCCATAAAATATCAATCTCCTTATCTTACATTAAAATTCTGTGCAGCTTCGTCCTGCACATCGTCCCACGGAATATCAGGCTTCTGCCAAGGCGGTTCACCCGAATCGTTGGAAGCGAACTGTTCGAAGTCACCATACTCGGAAATGGCCTCGATAGCTTTCGTTGCCATCTTATCAAAATAAGACCGGTCAATAGTGTCCTCCAGATGCAGGTTATAGACCATCTCGCTTTCCAACCAGCGATAATCTTTCGCACCTGTCACAGAGTCATACTTGGTCTCACCGTTGTCTTTGGCACCGGCTTCTCTCACAAGCAGTGCGCCGCCACATCCGGGTTTGATAGGGCAGAACTGGCCAACGCGCCCGACAAAAATATAATTGTGCTCTCCTTCGGCCAAGTCCTCATTTTTATCGAGGTAGATAGCGCCCTTCGATACCGATTTGGTCTCGCAGAGATCATTGAACACAATATCTTCGTGAGAGAAGAGCGTCTTAAACACATACGGAACCTGAAACTGAGTACCGGTGGCCGTCCACTCTCCGCCTTCCTTCTCGTTATCTCCCGGCACGTATCCATACAGAGCCTTGCAGTCAGCTGCGTCCATATACCTTGCAATGTAGACCGCATTGTTCACGAGGCACATCTTCTCGTAGGTAGCCTCATGCTCAAACTGGTAGCCGTACTTCTCTGCAAACTTCATGCAGAAGTCGATGATCTCCGGCGTAGCACCGGGGATCTTGATGGAGTCGGTCTTGATATGGGCAACCGTGAAACCGCGCTGCTGTACCTCATCCTGCAAAGTGCGCATAAATAAAGCCCCTCGAAGCGCCACGATGTTGTTGGCGTTCTTGGGGTTGCGGAACGGATTATCAAAGGTCGCGCTTGTCAGACCGTACACCGAGTTGATGGCGATCTTCAGTGCCTGTGCCAAAGCTTTCGCCTGTGCAGGGTCATCCAGATACTTGGCCAGCTTCCCACCAAAGAGCTTCTTGGCCTTGTCATACTCCTTGTGTTTGACATAGATACGTACATCCATAAGGTCATTGAAGTTTTTGGTGTACTCACCAAAGTAGTTCATGGCGACCGCCGAGTGCGGGTGCAGCGATGCCACATCCAGCAGCGCGACATTCCAGTACATGCCAGGTTCGGCATAGACATAGCCGCCCAAACCAAGGTCTGTTCCACGGAACATATTGTGCATCCGGCCATCGTCGCCTTTGGTCCACTCGTAACCCGGGAAGGCATTGATGATGTTTTTGGACACCAAAATATCAGGCTCGACCTCGGTCAAAGCGTCCTGTTCTCCGGTCGCAAGGTCGGTGTAAACCAGCTTCGGGTGCCTTTCCTTACCAAAGATGATGCGCGTGGTCAATGTATTGGTCGTGTCGTTGACTGTCAGTCCGGCAATATCTGCCAGGATCTCCCGGGCTACAAAGTCTGCATGACGTGCGTTGAACACGGCTTCCGTTGCCAGAACGTCATTGTCGCAGTATTCCGCCACCTTGTCCCAAAGGCTTTTCGGCACGGGCTGGTCCCACGGTAAGCCAAGCTCCTGATGATGGATGCCCAGCTCGATTTCGAATTTCTTCAGACTCTGCTTTTTGGCAGAGAAGTCGTAAATATCCGTGTAGGACAGATTATACGCCTCACCGAAGAAACCGGTATGTTCGTTGATGATGCGGTTCGACAGTGCATAGAGCTGTTCCGTCGTCCACCCCAGCATACAAGCCCAAAGCATATGATTGTCGTACTTGCGGTTATTGAAGCCGACGAGCCGGTAGTTGGTCAGCGCTTCGACCTCGCTGGCGGTAGGATTCACCATGCGATGAACCGGCTTATCCTCGCCCGCCAGTTTCCAGTTGATAAGGAAAAGGTTCGGAAAAACCTCACAGTCAAAGAACGCGATAGGGGCCTCCAAAATATCAGTCTCGCTCTTTGCTTCCTCTTTGGACTTGAAATGCATCTTTGCCACTGTCTTGACGCAAATATCAGCCTGATTCGTGCTGCTTGCGGCAAAGAGCAGGATAGCATTGCGCATATCGTCCACGTCATAGACCACGTTGCCCTCGTATGCCTCCTCCATGACATGGGCAATAAAATCCACATTCGGCTTCGTGTAGGGGCTGATTTCCTTGGCAAGTGCCTTTTTGATCAGTATCCTCAGATGCCTTTCGTTCTGGACCTGCTTTGCATCGACCATTTTTTCTCCCTTCAATGGTAGACCACTGCTGATGGACGCCACCGAAATATCATTGCATTTCGACAGCTTTCTCCGCAGTGAAGATTTTCCGGTAAATACTTTGACTTCGATGTTTTCGTCGTAAATGCGGCTGAGCTTTGTAACATCGCCCGTGTAAATATAATGCAGATGGATTCCCGCACCGGATTTACTCAGCTCCGCATAAGTCCGGGGCCATTTGGATGCTGCTTTAAGATTTTTCTCAAAGCACTTCTTTCCGTCCGGTCCCGGAATATCAAAGTCGATGACGATATGCTCCTGCGGGACCCGCACGTAATGAAGCCTTGACGTATCAAGCTCAGCCAGCGTCGTGCGGACATCTTCCCATTTATCGGTCGGGGTTCCTCCATCATTGGCATACTGTGCAGGACATCCCGCATAAATATCATCCAGAAGCGAGTGCTGCTCTTTGAACTCGATCCATGACGGAGACGGAGGGTCTTTCTCCTCAGCTTTCCCCTGAGGGGTCTCGGCGAACTCCGGGAACTTGTTCACCTTGAAGCCGCTGTAGTAGCTCCGAACGCGCTCCCCGTTCACGTCGGCTTCCCTTTCCTTGTAATCGGAGAAATAGTTCATCAGCTCCTCACGGAATGCTCTGCGCGAATACGGATACTGGACATTCGTTTCGGTGTTGTAGTCCTTGTACATGGCCCACGCACGCTTCAGCGACACGCCGTCCTCCTTCTTAAAAATATAAAAGGAGTCCAGCATAAAGTTATAGAAGTCGTTAGACGCACCCAGCATCCGGGTCGGGATGTAATCGTCGTACTGGCGCGGATTTGCCTCATAGACCTCCTTGCAGTGCCACGCAATGCCGCCAAGCTCAAAATTCACCTTGTTCACAAGGTCAAGATACCTCTTTACAGGCAGCTTATCTCCAGTGGGGGTCACATCGATAAGTCTTCGGATAAGTCCCGATTTCGCATCGGTTATCTTGACTGCCTTGTTTGTGCCAAGAAAGAGGAAGCAGTTGAACCTTGTGGGATATTGACTCTTGAACTTTTCGTTCACCAGCATCGTTTCGTGGGAGACAAGCGAGTTCAGCCGGGTGTTGTCCTCGATGCGGGAAAGGTCACCGTCCTGCTGAATAGATACCAGCGGGTTCGACTTGAAGGCCTCCAGCGCAAATGCATTGGAGGATGAACCCAGCGCCCTTGAATCAAACACGCCGCAGTAGCCTTCAAAGAGCTTCTCTATGATGTTCAGCACCGTAGACTTGCCGCTTCCCGGAGCACCATACAGCACGACGAACTTCTGTATATTTTTGGAATCGCCGTTCACGACAGACCCAACCGCCCATTCCAGCTTTTTGCGTTCCTCCGGAGAATATAAAACGCCCATGAGCTCGTCATAGGCGCTTATATTCCCGGGTTCCAGCGGATACGGCAGACGCTTGGAGGCATAGCTTTCCTTTTTGACCGGGGTATTGGAAAATATCAATACCTCGTCCAGTGGGTGAAAGTTATCCCGCATCTGCCGCTGACAGTATTTGTGCCAGTTGTCTATCATGCCGGACTCCGCATCCCACATATACAACACGTGAAAGCCGTTGTCGTGGGTCTTCTGGTACTCATCTGCATAGATTCGCAGCTCCCGGTCGATGGTCCGGATAACATCCTGCTCGTCCGTGCTCCAAAGCCCCCGCTCTTCCATCCAGATGGCATAGAAGTCCGAGCCCCGTATCATCAAATCGTTCGGCTTTCCGACTATGAATTTCGGATAAATCTCCGTTACGCCCCGCTTTCCCGGGCGGGTGTCGATTTTGAAGAAATCGCTCATGACGGATCGATTTCCTCCTTTCTGTGAGATTTATTCCGGCTTCTTCGTAATGCTGGCCCTGCCGTCGCAGCAAATATCAGTCTCGACAGGCTTCACCGGGTCGAGTTCGTTGACTTTCAAACGGAGCGCGGTGCATTCAGCCGTAGCGTCCCTAAGTTCGCGCTGAGAGTCTTTGAGCTTCTCGTCGCTCTCGCCAAGCATCCTGCAGGCAGTAAAGCCAAACCAGAGAAGCCCTGCAATGAGGATATTCTTCCGCAGCAGCTTACCACGCTGCTTCCGGATGGTCGTCTCCGCCATCTCAAGAGCCGACTTGGTGGTCGCCAGTTCGTACATGACATTCATCATTTCCATTGTTCATTTTCCTCCAGTAATTCAGGTCGGTAAATATCAGCCGACCAATGTGTTCCGTGTTTCGGCACGATGTGATCCGCATCAAAACTCTTTCATCATCGACAAATTGTTCAATAACCCCTTCCATCGTGATGCAGACCTTCGATACATAAATATCAGGCTTCATTTTCCGCCAGCCAGCCCATCAGCTGGTACCAAATATCAATGGTACGCATGTCCTCTGTCGGATGCGTCAGCGTAAAAAGTCCGCCAGCACCGTTGGGATGATATTCCCGGGCATTGAATCGGTCCAGCACACTCTGTGCCCTCTCCTCGTCGAAGCGGGTGTCATCCATGGCCACGAGCCCAAGGCTCACGACCATATTCCAGAACCACTGTCCAACCCGGTTTCCGGATGCAGCATCTTCCAGAATATGCTCCTCGATGCGGATGGACAGTGCCACCATCATCTCAAGCATGCTGCACGGAATACCGGCGAAAGCATCCTGAACGTCCTGATACACGACATTTTGCGTCTGAGCAAACCGGTATCGCAGGTCGAGGCCGTCCTCTGCGCGAGCCCCATCCAGCTCACAAGACGGGGTAAAGTTCTGGTTGTATAAGAAAGTGAGCAGTCTGTGGAACGAAAGCCCCCTCGGCTCCCAGTCTCCACAGACCCGCTCATAAAGCCAGTCAAAATATCGACCGGCAAGGTCTGTGTATATCATTCGTCCTCCTCATCCTGGTGCAGGTCACAGAAGCTCTGGTTCACCTGCAGGATCTCGTAATCCTTGTGATAGTTGTGGTTTCGGACATGGATGGTGCTCGGCATGAACTCGCCAAAGTGCTTCAAGGCCTCATCGCCGATGGCTCTGGAAATATCATCCTCATCCATCGGCTCGTCTTCGCCGTCGAATACCAGCTTGCCATCCGCATAGAAGCTCAGAAAGCTGGTCTCATAATTCTCATCTGCACCAAACTCATCCGGTTCGATGATCTCGATGGCCTGCTCCGGCTTCCGAATATCTTCCGGGTCGCTCTCGGTGCGGTAAGGCCCCATCGCCAGCTCAAAGCCCTTCTGGTTTGCCTTTTTCTCGACCTCTTCGTCGAGATTGGCTTCCCGCTTTTCCCAGTGAGCCTTCAAGTCCTGCGCCTCCTTCCTGTATTTTTCGTCATAGGCACGCCGCATCACAGTGTGCATAAAGTACGCTCCGGCTGCGAAGCCAGTGCCAAAGAGCAAAATATCATGCATTGCGTTCTTCATCGGGTTCTCCTTTTACGGTCATCATGGTAAACGCCAGCCCGCCAAAGAAAAGGGAGACGCTCATCAGAACGCCTCCCACAACATGGCGCTTGCGCTGGGTATCGGTCAGATAGTCCAGAAACAGGAACACGTTTTCCAAACTGTCCATAGCAAATATCCTTTCACTCAGCAAGAACAGCCAGACCGGAAGCAAAGCACACCCCGGCCATGACTGCGAATACATAAGAGAGTCTCTTTGCGATCCTTGCCATAGCTATCCCTCCAAAATATCAGTCTCAGATCTTGTCGATGATGGGTCCGTCGCAGTTGAAGTGGAGTATCACAGAACGCTCGTCGCCGTTGATAAAGTCGTTCAGAGCTTCATTGCCCGGAACATAGCAGTGCGTGCCGAGGCTGACACAGTTCTGCTTCGTCTCGTCCTTCGGGTCATAGATCCAGCCCGCGACCTGACCGACCGCCGTCCGGTGGCAGCCCTTTCCGTAGGGGTCCAGCATATCGATGACTTCGTTCAGAAACAGATGCCCGTTCGTTCTGAGTTTGCGGTTCGCCGCATTCTCCACGTTCCGGATGGTCATGGCGTTCAGCATGGAGTCCTTCTCCCAGAGGCTGCAGCTCTCGTCAAAAATCATGGAGTATGGGTCATTGGCATCCCGCGCAACATCTGCGTACTCCCGGATGACTTCCTCGGTGCCGTCCTCGTTCTTTTCCGTGGACTCCACTTCGACAGCCTTGATGCTGTGCTCCAGCTCCTGCTGCACACGGTCGCCAAAGCGCTCCGTAACACGGCCTTTGTACTCGTTGAAGGCCTTGTCGATGGCGATGTAGGCCGCGGTCAGGCTTGCGTTGCGCTTAGACATGATATGATGGCTGCCGAACATGCAGGCCAGCGAGAGGCTGCCCAGCGTCACTGCAGGGGCATAGACCTTTGCCAGCCATACGGCGGTGTGGACATAAGTGGCAGTAATATCTTTTTTCATATCATCTGCCGTGTAGGTCTCGCCATCTTTCAGCTGCATTTCGCCGCTGTCCACCTGTGCTTTGGTGGCGTGGATTGTCTCGATCTGAGCGTTGTGCTCTGCGATGATCTCTTCTGCCTTGAGCGTTGCCTTGCAGGCCAGAACAGCCGCCGTCACGCCGCCGATGGCCGCACCCACGATCATAATGGTAGGGCCGGCTTTCTTGAGCTTGAACTTGCCCTTTGCCAGCATCTGGGTCGCCTTGAGCATCATTTCTTCTTTTTTCATAAAATATCAGTCCTTTCTGTTAAGTCAGAGGCACCGGCTTCGGGAACACGATGCTGTACCCGCCGGGGACGTTCTTGATGTATGCGCCGGTCAAGTCCTTCCAGCCATACTTATTGTCGGTAAAGTTGCAGGTCATGCCCGCAAGGTCGTAGAGGTCGCCGATGGATACCTGCCCGTATTCCCGGATGGCTTCCCACATCTGGTCGAGAATGCCTTCCATGTCTGCCCGAGAGTCCGAGGTCAGGTTCTGCCAGTTCGGGATGACTCGCTGGTTCGCCGGCTGACTCCGATTGGTGTTGGCGTAATAGCGGTCGTAGCTGTTGCTGGAGCCGCGTACATAGTTTGAGCTCTGTGAGCGGTATCTGTCCTCGCCAAATATCATAAGGCTCAGCGCCGAGCTGAAAATGCTCCAGATGCCGTTTTTCAGCATCGGGATGGCATAGTCGTTGATGATGCGCTCCTTCACAGTGGCAAGGTCTTCTGCAAGAAATGCGCTTGCCACCTTCTGAATATCAGTCTGTTGGCGAACCGTGACCTTGCCGGTCGTCACCTTCTCCAGCTTTTTCTTCGGCTGCTGCCCGGGGGTCTGGTTCAGGCTGCTTGTGGGCATATCGATTTTTGCCATGTTGTCGTCCTTTCAAAATAAAAAAGTAAGAGCTGCAGATTTCTCTACAGCTCTCGCTTTATCTGACATTAGTTCTCCTCTTCACAAGTTTCCTCGTCAGAAGTCACATCCGTCGACTCCACGTCGATGACCTCGTTCTTGTTCGCCTTCTTGCTGGCCATCTTCTCCTTGATGTGCTTGAACCCCTTCTTTGCAGCAGGGATGCCATACTTCACACCAGCGCCGATGAGCAGCGCAGCGCCAACACCGATCTTGACGATTTTGCCAAGATCGAGGTTTGCATTGCTCTCACAGTCGCAGTCCGAAGTATAGTTCTCCGCCTCAACGGGAACCAAGTTCTCAACAGGAGCGTTCTCCATCATAGAAGTCTCGTTCTCCATAGTCACGTTGTTCATTTCGTCCATTTTTGTTACCTCTTTCTTATAAATAAGTTTATAATGTCGGAGTATTACCTCCATAAGACACGCTGATTTTTTCGCGCCGGGGTCTGAAAATATCAATACCCCAGCCACTTGGGCGGAGTGCTGTAATCCAGCACAAGACAGGGCGTTCCATCCTCATCCAGTTTCGATGTATAGAAGGTGCTGATTTCCAGAGTCGTTTCCGTGTCCCAGCCCAGAAGGTCGCCGTTCCGGTTGTGGTCGATGCCCAGATAGTCGAACAGGTCGTTTTCCGTGACACGGAAATCACTGAGCAGCTGCTTGTTCACGCCGTTGATGGCTTTTTCCAGCATGTTTCTGGACGTGAAAAAGTATGTCCCGGAAAGGCTCTCCCAGCATTTGACCGGTTTGTTGTAAAAGTCGTTGCCGATGTCGGGCTTTTGGGGCGTTGCCACAGGAGGATTCTTCGGCTCCGGGCATTTCGCCATCTTGTCCAGCGCGACAGCTTCCTTGATCTCCTTCGCCTTCTCCGGACCGACCGTCTCCACGACCTTGTCCTGATAGCTCCGCAGAGCCGTCTCCGACATGGTGTAAGCCGCTGCCAGCGCAGCATTTCTCCGGTCATTGACGCTGCTTGCTCCGATGATGCACCCAGTCGAGACTGCCATAGAGATAGCGGTAGGAATGTACACCGGTGCCGCCGTCTTCACGATGGTCTTGGCGTCCAGCTTCTCGACCCCCAGCTCCTTCTTCTTTTCCTCCAGCAGGATCATCGCCTTGGGCGTTGCGGTGATTGCAAAGCCGACCGCCGTAAACGCGCCTGCGATGCCCAAACCCAGTAAGATCTTCGAGCCGTTCCGGCTGAGGGTCCTCCTCGCCGTTTTGGTCAGTGCTTTCAAGTTCATGTTCGTACCTCCAAAATATCAATGAATTTATAAAAAGAAAGAGCCGTAGATTTTTCTACAGCTCTCGCCTTTTCAGATGTGTCCATTCTGTTTCAAGTTCTGAAACCGAATCCTGCTTCCACGCTGACTTGTCAGCTCTCCGGAGATGGTGTCATAGATGTATTCGTATGTCCGGATCGGCAGGGTCAACACATACCGCATCGTGCCATCCAGCACGTGCAGCAGTCTCCTGCCGAAGTCCTTCCATAACTTCATCATAGCATCATCCACCTGAGCGTAATAGTTGCGATCATACATAATTCAAATCTCCTTTATCTGTTCAGTTTGGATCTTCTTCCATAAAGCAGACTGAATTTTTCGCGTCAGTTCGTGCTGTTCTTTTCAGCCAGCTGGCGCTGCACTTCTTCCTGCACCATGTCATGCAGTTCGTCCTCGGTCTTTTGGTCTTCAATAAGATCATGCCCAAAGCCCAGCAGTGCGCTTCCTGCCAGCAGTGCGATGCTTGCCACTCTCCACCAGTTGATTTTAGCCATTGTTAGCCTCCTTCAGCTCTTTTACAGCCCCCACGTAGTCCGGCGACTCATAGTTCAGATAGTTGTTCACAGGGTCGAGCATGGGTGCCAGATAGTAGACTTCCAGCCCGTCGTCGGTCGTCTGCTTGTCATACTCAAAGTCCATCCAGTAAGAATCCCAGTCATAGACAAGCTGGTCGATGCACCAGCCGCGCTCGTCACCGTCCGGAAGGAGCGGCAGCTCATCCGAGCACAGGTAGTCACACCACGCATTCACGGAGACACAGCCTTCCGTCATCAGTTCCCGGTTGAACCAGTACGATGCCTGCGTCACATCCGCCATAGTGGCATGGAAATATCTTTTTGTCGCAGGCTCGTAGAACAGCCGGATAACGTCCCCGTCCTTGTCACGCTTGACCTCCTCCGCGACGCTTGTGTGAAGCTGCTGCTCTTCTTCCCTGCCGATGCGCTCCGCCACCTGCCTGCGGTACTCCTGATAGGTTTTGCCCAACGCCATGTAAGCCGCGCTCAGGCGTGCGATCTCCTTCCGGCTCAGCATGTTTGCGCCAACGATGCAGCCGATGGTACCAGCGCCCACCACCGCCGCCGGAATATAAAACTGCCAGCAGTCCTTGACCTTTTCTTTCATGCCGTACTCAGGCACATCCTTGTTCAGCTCCACCAGCTTTTCGGCTTTGATGGTCGCCTTGCCCGTTTCAATAGCCGTCAGCACTACGCCCACAGATGCACCGATAGCCAGCAGTGTCCCGCCGTGTTTGCGCAGGAATCGCGCGCACGTTTTCGTCAGTTTCATAGTTCAACCTCCATTTTGAAAAAAAGAGCCTACGATTTCTCGTAAGCTCCATTTCGGTTAGTTACTTTCTCTTCATTTACTTCAAAAGTGTTTTCTTTATCGAATCGAATACCATCCGGTTGCGCTTGCAATACTTTTTGTGAAACGTATCATCCAGTTCATGCGCCGCCTGCATGTGACCGTATTTTACCAAGTCGTACCATGCACACGCCATACTTACTGCGGCGAGTGCGTCAATCACATAATAAGCTGCAATGCAACCCGTAATTGCTCCAACCAATTTCTTCATAGTTCATACCTCCAAAATATAATTCTGAGACTAACCATCTCATAAAGCACACTGAAAATTTCGCGTCACAGCACTCCGGTATGCTTCAGAATTGTCATCAGGTCTTCCTTGCTCAACTCAGCGTCGATGTCCAAATGCAGGTGGACTTTCTTTTCCGTCTCGCTGTACCCGGCAAAAATATCATTGAGCTTCACTGCCGTGCTCTTGTATCCCTGCTTCCGAGCAGTCTTGCTAATTGCCTGCGCAATAACACTGCGCAGAAAGGCAGATTGGATGTGCATAACATCCTCCATAGTCAAACCTCCCTTGAAATTTAAGGAACCCGGGTTGCGGCTCCCAGCGTCTATTTCGCTCTCGCTCATATCCTGCTGGCCGCGGCCCGAGCCTCGCTTCGCTGTTTCCGCCACTGGCGGCGCTCAGCTTGTCTCCATTTTGAAAAAAAAAAGATAAGAGGGCGTGTATCTATCAGATATTATCCTCCAGATTGCTCTCTTGCATCTTCTTAAACATTTCCTTTTCAGCCTTGTAGTTCGTCCACTTCTCGTAAGCAACACATGCTCCGATGACTGCTGCATACAGTCCCAGCATCGCGCCGCTCCACTTAAAGCTGTCGCCCCAAGTAATCGGTTTGTTCATAAAGTTCTTAATAGCTTTCATCATAGGTTTTTCTCCTTTCAATGTAAGCCCTCTTACCTCCATAAAGGAAGATGTATTTTTCGCGTCAGACAAAAGAAAGAGCCTATGTTTCCATAAGCTCTCTTCGGATAAAGCCAGTTTCTTGTCGTTTACCGGTCTATCGTAAAATATCAGTCTTTCGACGGCCGAAAAATCTGTACGAACAGCCACATCACGAGTGCAACAGCGCACCCGATCAGGAATGTCGTAATGATCTGCCCGACCGAAATCGTATAGTTCCAAATTTTCTTAAAAATAGATTCGTTCATCATACGTTCTCCTTTATTTCGGGCTTTATCCCATAATACAAGGAGATTTTTTCGCGTCTTGAGCAAAAGAAAAAGAGCCTGCGATCTCTCGTAAGCTCTCCTCGAAAATATCAATGACTTATGCAGTTTTCTTTACTATGACACTATTTTCGTATAGCTCATGAGGGGCTATATCCTGGCCTGAAGGCCATTCGATGCCTATACCTCCTGGCAGCATCTGAACTGTTCTGAAATAGTCTTCATCCTTCAGCTGCCCATACCATGAGCCGGTTGCGTACGGTGTCACATCGAATAGTTTCACTTCTCCAGTCTCATAATAGAGGCGAAGCTTCAGTGAATCAATGGGCTCAATTTTAATAAGCTTCGGCTGCAACATAACAGTCCCTCCTTACTTCAGAGGATCAATGCGGAAGAACTGTTCGCCGTTGGACAAGAGCTTCCAGTTTGCCGCCAAATCATCCTTGTGAATCTCCATCCATGCATCCAGAAGCTTCATCTGGCTCTTAGGAAATTTTCCTTCCAGAATCGTTCCGTCCAGAGCAACTACGATTTCCTGTCCGGAATATTCTGCGTGAATGTGAGGCGTATTATGCTTCCCGCCTATTTCGCGGTACATCCGAACAATAATGCCGTAAAACATACATAATACAGGCATTTTTAAGCACCTCCAGTCAATTCTTCTATTTATATTATATCAAAGTCCAGTGAAAAAATAAAGGCCCTCAAATCGGTACATGGTCAAAGCTGGTCTCCCACCGTTCTTTCTTGAGCGGTTTCATCCGCAGCGCCCACATGATCTGCCGGACAGTGACCGTCGGAAAGTACCCGTGCGAGTCCTTCTTCCTTGCGTGAGCATCAAAATACTCCTTGAATCCGATGTGCAGATAAATTTTGTCGGTCAGCCACGGGTCGATAGGTCCCCAGTAGGTCGCTTTGGTTTCCTCGTTGTAGCGCTGTTGGATGACGCATAATCCCTTGTTCCCTTCCATGTAAAGGGTCGAAACACGGTAGACCGGATGGTCACAGCGGTATACCTTACCGTAGTAGTTCGTCCAGATGTCGGGCGGTTCTTCGTGGTATCTCATAAAATAAAAGAGAGCCCGAAGCTTTCGCCTCAGACTCTCCAGTCCTCCTTACTTTCTAAAGATGTTCTGCATCAAAGTTCTGGAACCATCCTTGAATGTCGGCGACAGCGGAATGTGTCCTTCTTCCTCGTTGAACCATCCGTTCACCTGGTTCCATACGAATAAGCCGCCCATGATGAGCGTTCCGGCAATGCCGCCCACGGTCTTCAGAATTTCGACCCTGCGGTCAGAGTCAGCCTTCTGCACGTCGGCTTTCACCTGCTGCCACTTCAGCTGCAGTTCGTCTTCCTTCGCAGTTTTGCTGTTCTCTTCCGCAGTCTCGTTCATCTGCATCTCATGGAGCTTTGCCAGGCTGTTCACCGCAGCGGCATACTCCTCAGAACCGGGTTTCATCGTTTTCAGCGATTCCATCCCACTTTCCAAAGTCTCGTTCAATAATGTTTTGTTTTCCATTTTTGATCTTCTCCTTTATCAGTAAATTCGGAGTTTCCTCCGTTAAACGGACTGTTTTTCTCGCGTCTCCAGCGGTTTCACTTTCAGCACCACATATTCAGAGCTTTCCAGATATTCCACGGATGTCGTCAAGTCGAGAAAAATATAAGGCTGTTCGTTCTCGTCTCCGGGGGCGATCATCAAGTTCCCGACCGCGTTCCTGCCGTGTACGCACTTCCACCCGACCGAAACGCCGAACAGAAAGCCCAGCACGATAAATATCAATGCAAGCAGGTAAACCAGATAAACCATTTTGATTTTCTCCTTTGTAATATTCTGCACCGCCTTTTGGGCGAATGCGTGATGAAAAAAAAAATAAAGGGCTGCAGATTTCTCCACAGCCCTTGTCGGCTCAGATGTCGTTGCGAATCAGAAATAATTCTCCTCTGTTACAAGCAGCTCGTACCAGACCACTGGCCCGGATCAGGTTTATCGCGTTCGTGTAAGATGCCTGTGCTGTCGAGGCATTCGCATACTCGCCTGTACCAATGTACATAACTTTCTGGTTGCTCTCGATAAACACACGGATCTTGTCCATCGCGTTCACATAACCGCGGTCGTAAGTAGCCTTTACTCTCTTGTAATGTTTCATCGTAAAAATCTCCTTTCGTTCTTCGGAAGACATCTTCTTCCATAAAAGAAGCAGAGTTTTTCGCGTCTAACTTAGAATAGAAAAAAGAAAGAGTCCGAGTTTCCCCAGACTCCGTCTCCGGTCGAATGTTTTATCGTACGCCCATGTAGTATTCTGCAACAAGCTCGAGTTCATTGCGTTCCACCTCCGGGTAAGAGACGTTCATCGTCTCGTTAAATCCCTTCTCGATAGAATCCATTATTTCCTCGAAACCCTTAACAATATACTTAAACATAGTAGTTACCTCCTATTATTAACATTTCTTTCCATAAAGGAGGCTGAAATTTTCGCGTCTGCACAAAAGAAAGAGCCGCTGATCTCTCAGCAGCTCCCGCTCTTTAGTGTCTTCTCTTTGTTCTCTGTCTCACCTCTTCCGTTTTTGCGCCAATGAGGCCGATCGCCTTCACCAGCAGTACAATGATCAGAATTGCGATAATCAGACTAAACATAAGTATCTACCACCTTTCATAAAGGCGGCTGATTTTTTCGCGTCACTGGCGTTCGATGCTCAAAAGCCAGAAGAACTTGCGGTAGAAGTTGTAGTACATCTGGGAGCCGCACGGACATCCCCTTGCACGAAGACTCCTGTAGGACAGTCCTTCCGTTACACCTTTCCGGATGTACGTTTGGAGCGCCGGTTCCATTTTGGCAATGCAGCGGTCAATGAGTTCAATGTGCTGCGAATAGTACGCTCTCAGCATTCCTTCTCGTGCAGTCGGGTCAGATGGTACGTTGCTCTTTACGATGCCACCCATATCTCCCTCCTGCGCTCGCCAGCCATTCAGCCTTGCCAGTGCCCGTTTCCAGTCGTTGTATTGGAAACAGAAGTTCTTGAGTTCCAGGTATCGATACTTCGGCAGACAGTAGGGATTCTTTCTGGAGAGTTCCGGTTTCTCGTGTTTCATTTTTCCTTGACTCCATTTTGATAAATTTCAAGTGTGCTCTCGCAACATCTTGATTTATCAAATGGTAACAATGGAAATGGACTCCTGCGTCATGAACTTGCTTATGCCGAGGCAAAATAAAAGAGACACAAGATCTCTCCTGCGTCTCTTCGCTGGTCGTCATATCAGAGCTTTGGTGTTTTGCTTTGATTTCACTGGTGTAGTGTTGGTGTAGTTTCGAGTATTATTTCGCTATATATCGATACATTTTTGTCTTTAAGGTCATTATACCATTTTCTCCGGTTTTATACAACACCTTACTTCACTTCCACCACAGTAATATTCTGCGCAGTCACCTCGCTCTTGCTGAGCACGATGTCCCGTATCTGGGCCACCTGTGCCGCCGTCAGCGCGTCGCCGGAGGTCATCACGGTCAGGTCAGCCCGGCCGGACTGCAAAAAGCAGAGGCAGTCGGCAAAGCCTTTCGCCTTGACCAGCGTTTCTATCTCATTTTCTGCGTTGAGGTCTTCGAGGTTGGAAGTCAGCTGCTGGGTATAATCTTTTTTCTCCTCGGCGGAAAGGCCCGAGGTCTTGAGGGTCTTCTGGATCGTGTCCATCGCTTCATCGTGAGCTTTCTGGCGCTTGAGACGGGCTTCCTCAAAGAATTTCGCTCCTGCATCGTTGGCCACGCTGACGAGCTGGGCCTCCCCATAATTCTTGTTGGCACTGGATACCGCTTCGGCCTCCGTCATCAGCCCGTCGGTAACGGGTGCCGCCACAGGCTCACCCTCCACAGCCACCGCCGAGACGTTGACAGCCTCTTCATCCACGCCGATGCCGGTGCGGGCATACTGCCAGTTAAGGTATACCGCCACGACCAGCGCGGCCGCAAGGGTCAGCGCTGTGACCCTGCGTGTGTTTTTGGTGATAGCTCTCATTTGTGTCTCCTCCTTGCATAACTTATATTTCATCGCTGCAAAAAATCATTCCCGGCGCTGCTCTACGCAGATGCGGTTGGATGGGACATCCAGCAGCGCCCCCACCAGCTCGGTGATGCGGGCGGCGACCCGGACATCTCCCCCGCCCTCGCACACCACGGCCACCCCGCACACTCTGGGGGTGCAGACCGTTTGTGCCAGCGCGGTCCCGTCATCCAGCAGCACATGGGTCTGCTGTTCCTGGGTCTGTCCCGAGAGCGTGTCCAGAGCATAGATGGTCTCCTCTCCGCTTTCCAGTGTTATCATCACGGTAGTCTTTCCCGCGCCCTCTACCTGCGCGATGAGGTCGGAAAGCTGCTGCTCGAGCTGCTGGCGGTAGACGTTGTCATCCGCCGGGGCAGCGCTTGCTGCGGCGGCCTTCCCTGAAGGGGCGAACAGCTCCGACAGCAGGATGAGCAGCATGGCCGCCGCGCCCAGCAAAACCGCCAGCCGGGCGCGGTTTTCCTTCTGCGCGAGGTCCTTCAGCCGCGAAAAAAGCTCGTTGTTCATGGCACATCCTCCCCGCTGGGGCTGTTCCATTTGATGCATTCCGGTCCCAGTTGAAGCTGTCCTTCCAGCAGCGTTTCGATTGCCCGCTTCTGCGAGGCAGTGACGGCGTCCCGAGGGACGATCTGCACCTCAGCCGCTTCCACGCCCTCAGCAGTCCGGCGCAGACTGATATTCAGCCTGAGCGAAACGCCCGCCTCGCTGAGACAGCGTTCTTCGAGCGTACGGGAGAGTTCTTCTGCCGTCTGTGCCAGAACAGCATCCTCCAGACTGCCTACCGAGACCGTCGGCACCTGCGGCAGTTCCAATGCGGTAAACTGCGCCTTCGCGCCGGGCAGAGCATCCGCAAAGACTACTAGAATATATAGCCCCGCCACCGCTTTTATGCACTTCTGCCCCCAGCCCTGCCCGACAAAGCGGGAGAGCAGCTCGGCGCAGATACAGGCCGTACAGAAGACTGCTGCTGCCCGTTCCAGTGCCTGCATCATGTACCACCTCCTACGATGAACAGCAGTGTTACCCCTGCCGCCGCCAGCCCGAAGAAAAGCGCCACCACCGCTGCCATACAGCGAACCGCCTCGGCAAAACAGTCGAATAATGCGCGGCAGCGGGAGATGCCAGTGAGACTGCAGAGCAGGCTGCATCCCATCAGAAGAGCCAGCTGTATCATCAGCCCCAGATAGAGCGGCACGAACTCCGCGCCCAGCACCGACAGAGCTGCCAGCCCCAGCCCGCTCTTAAGGAGCTGTATCCCCGCGAGGATGGATTCCGATGCACTGCTGAGGGTCTGCCCGATGATGGGGACGCTCCCCGCCAAAAGCTGGCCGGTACGGAGCGAAAAGCGGTCCAGCTGGAATGCCGCAGCCCTCTGCAGGCCCAGCAGAGCCACCAGAATTTTTCCGGCCCAGCCCAGCGCCTGACGGAGCGCACTGCCGACGCCCTTGCAGAAAACGCCGAGGGCTGGTTCAGAGCTGACGCAGCAGGCCATGCTGAGCATCAGATAGCAGTGGAGCAGCGGCTGAACGAAGGCCGCTGCCAGCTGAGCCAGAAAGCAGAGTGCCGTCAGCAGCGCTCCACTGGCCGCACTGCCTGCTGCTCCTTCCCCTCCCATCGTGAGGACACCGGCATAGACGGGAAGAAATCCCAACAGAAAGCTGCGCCAGCTCTCCACCTGCTCACAAAGCTTCTGGGCTTCCTCCAGCAGGCTCCCCCAGAGCAGGACGCCGCAGCCACCTGCCGCCACCAGATCCAGCAAGGCCCCATCGGTGCATTCCCCGGCGAGAAGCCCCAGCACCGCTGTCAGCGTCAGGAACAGGAGCACTGACGTATAGCGACTCGCCGTCTGGCGCACCAGTGCGCCGAAGGATCGGGGCAGAAAGCTTTTCAGTGTTTCCCACGGTGAGGATGCCGCCTTTTCGAGGTCGATGCGGCTCTGCTGCAAATAGGGCTCCCAGAGAGAACTGCCCGGCAGAGCTGTGCTCGAAGCGGCCATCGCCGCCGGGGCCGCGAGTGCAAGGCTCGTCCACAAGAACAGTATTGCCAGACTCAAACGGAAAAGCTTGTCTCTTTTCATCCTGCGATGCTCCCTATCTTCTGGCCGATCTCTTCCAGCAGGGGCCACGCTGCCGCAAGCACCAGCACCCGACCGGCCAGTGCCGTACACCACGCCAGCGATTCAGCCCCCGCCTCCTCGCAGAGCGAGTGGGCGTAATCGGCCAGCAGGATGATGCCTGTACACCGCAGCAGACAGGAAAAGGCGTCGCCGCCTGCCCGCTGTTCCAGTTTTGTCAGCCCGGAAAGCACGGTCTGCGCCGCTGCGCTGATTTTCCACAGCACAAGGACAACGGTTCCCATTGAGATGAACAGTCCGAAAGCCGGGGCGCTTTTCTGGAACAGGGTGTACAGCACAGCCCCCATCACCGCAAGCCCCAGCATCGTGAGGGCGCTCATAGCGCAAAGAGGGACTTGATGGTGACGAAAAGAACACTGATCTGCTTGACCAGGATGGACAGCACCACCACCAGCCCCGCCAATGTGGTCATCATGGCCTGGTCTTCCCGGCCTGAGCGGATGAGCAGCTGGTTGAGCACCGCCACGATGATGCCGATGGCCGCGATCTTGAAAATCAGGTCGATGTCCATACACATTCCCCCTATCTTTCATCAGAGGCAGAGGATGGCTGCCGCCAGTCCGGCAGCAAATCCCAGCTTATGGCTCAATTCCAGCTGCGGGCGGGCGTGTTCCTGCGCCTGCTGCAAAAACAGCGTGAACCGCTCTTGATAAAATGCCAGCCGCTGGCACTCCTGCTCTGCCTCCGTGCGGCCAAGGTCCGAGAAGCACTCGATGAAACAGTCGCGTTCCGGGCGCGTCAGATCGGGCGGCGGACAAAGCGCCTGAAAGCTTTCGCCCGTGACAAGCCCCTCCTGTTTCAGTCTGCGGAAAAGCAGGGTGAGGTCCGTGTGACGATAGTTTATTTCCTGCCGGACACGCTGCAAGAGCAAGAGCGTCTTTTCCAGCGCCGCCAGATGCTGCCGCGTATTCTGGCAGGCCGCATCCCCTGCGCACCAGCCGCAGCCCAGCCAGAACAGCGCACAGACGACTCGAAGCGTTTTCACGAAACACGCACCTCTTTCAGCTGCCCCGGCGCAGTGCGGCCTTTCAAAAGCACTGCCACATGGAGCGCACCGCACTTTTGCAGATACTGCACCTGCGGACGGCGGGCAGCTTCTTCCCAGCTGGCAGCGTGAAGTGTGGCGATAAATTCCACCCCGCTGAAAAGTCCCTGCTCCAGCGCGTAAAGCTCTTCCATCCCGCCCAGCTCGTCCAACAAGATGATCTGCGGTGAGAGGGTACGCAGAGCCATCTGCACCGCCCGTCCCTTGGGTATGCCGCTGAGGATGTCGAGCGGAAGCGCCGCGCTTTCTTCCGAGGGGAATATCTCTCTCCGCTCGTCGATGACGGCCACGGCCCTGTTCTGTTTTGCAAGTTCCCGGGCGACACCTCGCAGAAGGGTCGTTTTGCCGCTGTCGGGTTCTCCCATCAGGAGCATCCCGATAAATCGCTGCTGCAGAATATCCCGGAGTTTCTGTGGCAGAGGAAATTCCCGGTTCCGGGCAACGCGGATATTTACCGAGCGCAGCTCCTGCAAGACGGCGCTCTGACCCGGTGCGCAGTAAAACTGTCCGGCCAGCCCGGCGCGGCATCCGCAGCTGAGCGTGACATAGCCCGCCGCAATTTCTGTCTCGTGGCTGTGTACCGACCCGCCGCAGAGGGTGACGAATATCTCTTCCATCTGCAAGGGCGTCAGCCGGAGCGTCTGCAAAGCAGGCAGCTCCGCCGGGCAGCAGGGCGTTCCGCCGATGGTCAGCTGTACTCCGCAGCCGACCCGGAGGCGTATCTCATGTACCTGTTCTGCAGTGTCCGGTGGCAGGGCGCTCAAAGGCCGCGCCAGCCATGCAGGCAGAGCCCGAACAGCGCGGTAATACTCGTCCATCTTGTTTCTCCTTCTGTCTCGTCATTTTGGCTTCTTGCTCCTACTGTATGCGGCGGCAGAGTTTTTAGAACGCAAAAAAGGCCCACGCAGCGGAGACACCCACTGCATGAGCCTTTTGAGTCTATTCTATTTAAGCTTCCGGTTCATCCCGCAGCATGGCAAGGAATTCTTCCTCCGTCAGCACAGGTACGCCGAGGGCCTGTGCCTTGGTCAGCTTGGAGCCTGCCGCTGTGCCGGCCACAACGTAGGCCGTCTTTTTGGAAACTGAGCCGCTGGCTTTGCCGCCGTTTTTGACGATGAGAGCCTTTGCCTCATTGCGGGAGAGCGTCTCGAGGGTGCCGGTGACGACCAGCGTCATTCCCGCCAGCTTGTCACCCTTCGGTTCGCCCTTCCAGGTCATGTTCACCCCGGCGTCAGCCAGACGATGGATAAGGTCTGTGGTGCCGTCCTTGGCGAAGAACTCTACCACGCTCTGGCCCATCACGCCTCCGAAACCGTCGATCTCGCTGATTTTTTCAATATCTGCCTCTCGGATGGCTTCCAGTGTGCCGAAGTGCTCAGCCAGCAATGCAGCGGCCTTGTCGCCGATGTTGCGGATGCCGAAGCCGAACAGCAGCTTGTCGAGGTTGTTCTGCTTGGAATTTTCGATGGCGTGGAGGAGATTCGTTGCGCTCTTCTCCTTGAACTTTTCCAGTGTCAGCAGCTGCTCGAGCGTCAAATCATAAAGGTCTGCCGCCGAGTGGACCAGTCCCTTTTCCACCAGCTGTGTCGCTACGGCAGTTCCCAAGCCGTCGATGTCCATTGCATCGCGGGAGGCAAAATGGATGATGTTGCGCAGAGACTGGGCCGGACATTCCGGGTTGACACAGCGCAGGGCAGCTTCATCCTCGAGATGGACGACCGGTGCGCCGCAGGACGGGCAGGTTGTCGGCATCTGGTAAGGCTCCGCGTTCTCCGGGTGATGGACGACGCCGATGACCTCCGGGATGATGTCGCCGGCTTTCCGCACCTGAATGGTATCGCCGATGCAGAGGCCGAACTGGCGGATGAAATCCTCGTTGTGGAGGGTCGCGCGGGCCACCGTCGTACCGGCGAGGAAGACCGGGTCGAAGCAGGCGGTCGGGGTCAATACGCCTGTGCGGCCCACAGCGACCTCGATGCTGCGCAAGGTCGTCTCCTTGACTTCGGGCGGATACTTGAACGCGATGGCCCAGCGGGGGAACTTGTTGGTAGAGCCCATCAGGTCGCGCTGGGCGAAGTGATTGACCTTGATGACCGCACCATCCATGTCGAAATCGAGCTTTGAGCGGTTCTTCCCGATCTGCTCGATTTCCTTGATCGCGTCCTCAATGTCGTGGACGATGTGGTAGCGGGGCGAGACCGGCAGGCCGAGACTTTTGAGGTAATCGAGGCTTTCCGCGTGGGTAGTCAGCTCCTTGCCACGCACCTGCTGGACGTTGAAAACAAAAATCGAAAGGCCGCGGCTTCCGGTGATCTTGGCGTCCTTCTGGCGCAGCGAACCGGCAGCAGCATTGCGGGGGTTCTTGAAGGGTGCCGCGCCCTGCAATTCCTGTTCGGCGCAGAGGTGCTGGAACGCCTCATGGGGCATATAAACCTCGCCGCGCACCTCGAGAAACTCAGGGGCATTCTTCAGCTTTTTCGGTATCTTTTTGATAGCCCGGACATTGGCGGTGACGTCCTCGCCCACGACACCGTCGCCGCGGGTAGAAGCACGGACCAGTTCACCGTTCTCGTACTCAAGGCTGCAAGAAAGACCGTCGATCTTGATTTCGACGACATACTCCGGCTCGATACCCGCGTCACGCACTCTGCGGTCGAAATCACGCAGTTCATCGTAGGAAAATGCATCCAGCAAACTTTCCATCTTGACGGCATGTGTCACTTTTGCGAAGCGCCCACTGGGGGTGCCGCCGACATGCTGGGTGGGCGAAGCCGGAGTGACCAGCTCCGGGTACTGCGCCTCCAGCTCCTTCAATTCCCGCGTCAGGGCGTCGTATTCAAAGTCCTCGAGTTCGGGGGCGTCCTGGTCGTAATAAAGGCGGTTATTCTTCTCGATAACAGCGCGCAGTTCCTCTACGCGCTTCTTGGCTTGTTCCAGTTCCACAGTTCCACTCTCCTGCCTGACGCGGGACAGAGCGCCGCGTCTTGATTCTCTTGCGATAGTATACCACAAAACTTCGGGTTGCGTAAATATAAAAAAGCGGAGCTGCACTTTCCGATGTCATGGAAAACACAGCTCCGTCGTATGTTCAAAAACTCAAATCGAGATCGTATTGCACACGTCCACGAGGACCGGGTCGATGCTCTTGGTCATCTCGAGGGCCTCATCTACGGGGTAATCCACCAGCTCCTCACCCTTCATGCCGACGATGCGGTTATACTTGCCCTGCTCGAGCAGGCAGACGGCGTGGTAGCCCATAGCAGAAGCGTTCACACGGTCACGCAGCGTGGGAGAGCCGCCGCGCTGGACGTGGCCCAGAATGGTGGCACGGGTGTCGATGCCGGTGCGGGCCTGGATCTCGTTGGCGATCTCCTGGGAGTGGCCGATGCCCTCGGCCACGATGACGATGAAGTGGCGCTTGCCGGTGCGCTGGGTCTCGACGATCTTATCGAGGATGTCGCGCTGCATATCGAATTCCTTCTCGGGCAGCAGCACGGCCATAGCGCCAGAGGCGATGGCGACGTTCAGGGCAATGTAACCAGCGTTGCGGCCCATGACCTCGACGACGCTGCAGCGGTCATGGCTCTGGGTGGTGTCGCGCAGCTTGTCGATCATCTCCAGAGCAGTGTTCATAGCGGTATCGTAACCGATGGTGTAGTCGGTGCAGGCAATATCGTTGTCGATGGTGCCGGGCAGGCCGATCATCGGGATGCCGCGGTGTGCCAGCTCACGGGCGCCGCGGTAAGAACCGTCGCCGCCGATGACCACCAGCGCGTCAATGCCCAGCTCACGGCACTTGGCTGCGCCCTTATCCTGGCCCTCTTTGGTCTTGAACTCAAGGCAGCGTGCGGTGTAGAGGATGGTGCCGCCGGCAGAGATGATGTTCGAGACACTGCGCAGGTTCATTTCGAAGCACTCGCCGTTCAGCAGACCGTTATAGCCGCGCTGGATGCCAATCATGCGGAAGCTCTTGTGCAGGCCGGTACGGACCACGGCACGGACAGCTGCGTTCATGCCAGGGGCGTCGCCGCCGCTGGTGAGAACACCGATCGTCTTGATTTGCTTTTCCATAGAGAGATTCCCTCCAATTTGTTTCTTCACATACCACTCGGGGCGCGCGCATCCCCTTCTTCCACAGATGCGGCCCGACTCGATGCAACATATTTGCTATGGCTTGCCTTAGACAAGTATATCACAAAGTTAATCATTTGAAAACAGCGCAGACATAATGATTGATGCACAGAAATGTCATTTTGTTGCAACATTGCGTTCACCAAGCAGACGTTTCAGCTCCTGGAGCAGCAGTGGATGGCCCGAAGCATAGAGTCTCCGGGGCGCGGCGAGCTTCTGCTTGACATCCTCGAGATAGAAAATGACGGGCATATCGCCGTCGAATATCTCAAGAAGATTGATGACCTTTGCATACTCGGGGCAGCTGCGGGACGGCAGGCGGACATAGAGCCGCTGGGCGGCATCCCGCATGAGGTTGGGGCGGTTGGCCTGCGGGCGTTTGGGGTCGTAGCCCTCGATGGGCGAGATGCTCTCAGCCATCAGCTTGGAAGGCTCATCTTCACGCACAGAGAGGCGTCCCTCGATGACCACGACGGCATTCTCCTTGAGCGCATCGCGGAAAGTATCCAGTACCCGTGGAAAGACGATGACCTCCATCGTACCGGTCAGGTCCTCTACGCTGGTGAAGGCCATCATCGTGTTGGATTTGGTGGTCATCATCCGGTTTTTGACGATGGTACACACGATACGGACATGATTGCCGTCCAGCTTGTGGGCATCCTCGCCGGTGAGCTCCTTGATGCTGTTGGACGCAAAGCGTGCCGACTGTTCCCGATAGGCGTCCAGCGGGTGGCCGGACAGATAGAGGCCGCTGACCTCTTTCTCCTGCTGGAGCAGTTCGGTGTGGCTGTACTCCGGGAAGGGCTTTATCTCGTAGCTGTCGGTGTCGGAAGTCTGAGATTCGCCGCTCATCACCGAGAACAGGTCCAGTTGTCCCTCAAGATTGCGGCGGGAGTCGCTCTCCACGCTCTTGATGATGCCGTCCACGGCTTCCACAAGGCTGTGGCGGTTAACGCCCATACTGTCGAAGGCGCCTGCCTTGATAAGGCATTCCACGGCCCGGCGGTTCAGCTCAGTGCCGTGCATCCGCTTACAGAAATCATAGAGGCTCGAATATGGCTTCTCTTTTCTCTCTTCCACGACTCGCTCGATGAGGTTGCGGCCCACATTCTTGACCGCATTCAGGCCGAAACGGATCTTGCCGTTGTCCGCCGTGAAGCCGCCGTTCGAGATATTGACGTCCGGCGGAAGCACCCTGATGCCCAGGCGGGCGCACTCGCCCGAATACTCGATGACTTTGTCGGTATTGTCAAGCACACTGGTGAGCAATGCGGCCATAAACTCGCTGGGGTAATGACACTTGAGATAAGCCGTCTGGAATGCGACGTAAGCGTAGCAGGCAGCATGGCTTTTATTGAAGGCGTAGGACGCAAAACTCGACATTTCATCGTAGATCTCGTTGGCAACTTCCTCGGAGATGCCATTGGCGACACAGCCCGGGCATTCGTGGCCAGGCTCGGTGCAGCCATGGACAAAATGCTCGCGTTCTGCCTCCATCACCGCGTGCTTCTTTTTACTCATGGCACGGCGGACGTTATCTGCCTGTCCGAACGAGAAACCGGCCAGCTCACGGAATATCTGCATGACCTGTTCCTGGTAGACGATGCAGCCGTTGGTGACGTCGAGGATGTGGGCCAGCTGAGGGGTCTTGTAGCTGATCTTATCCGGCTCGTGGCGGTTGCGCAGGTAGGTCGGGATGGAGTCCATCGGGCCGGGGCGGTAAAGACTGATAAGAGCGATGACATCTTCAAGGTTCTGCGGCTGCAGACCCACGAGGACCTGTTTCATACCCGAGGATTCGAGCTGGAACACGCCCTTCGTTTCACCCTGACCCAGCATCTTATAAGTCGCTGCATCGTCATAATCCAGATTCCGGATGGAGAAGGACGGGTCTTTTTTCTGGATGGCCGCCTCCGCATCCCGGATGACCGTCAGGGTGCGCAGACCGAGGAAGTCCATTTTCAGCAGACCCAGCTCTTCGATCTCGGTCATATTGAACTGGGTGACAGGCAGGCCGTCGTTGGTGGCCAGGGGCAGATAATAGTCTGTCGGTTCCGGGGTAATGACGACGCCGGCCGCATGGGTGGAGGCGTGGCGGGGCATACCTTCAACCTTCAGCGCGGTGTCGATAAGTTCTGTGACCTGCGGGTCGCTGTCGTACATCCGCTTCAGCTCCGGCGAGACCTCCAAGGCGCGTTTCAGCGTCATTTTCAGCTCCATCGGCACCTGCTTTGCCACCACATCCACGCTCTGATAGGGCATACCCATCACGCGGCCCACATCGCGGATAGCGTTGCGGGCGGCCATGGTGCCGAAGGTGACGATCTGGGCCACATGGTCTGCGCCGTACTTCCGGTTGACGTAGTCGATGACCTCCTGACGGCGCTCATAGCAGAAATCAACGTCAAAATCGGGCATACTGACGCGCTCGGGGTTCAGGAATCGCTCGAAGATGAGGTTGTAGCGGATGGGGTCGATGTCGGTGATGCCTACACAGTAAGCCGCGATGCTGCCCGCGCCCGAGCCACGGCCCGGGCCTACCGGAATGCCCTGACTCTTGGCGTAGTTGATATAATCCCAGACAATGAGGTAGTAGTTGGTATAGCCCATCGACTTGACCACGCCGATCTCATAGGTCAGGCGGTCCTTATTGGACTGTGGGACGTCCGGGCCGTAGCGGCGCTCGAGGCCGTCCCAGCAGAGCTTCTCGAAGAACTCCTGATTGTCCATCCCGTTCGGGGCTTTGTAATATGGAATTTTGGTGTGCCCAAAGTCGAAGTCAAAATTGCACTGGTCCGCAATTTTCTGGGTGTTGGCGCAGGCTTCCGGCACCATTGCGAACAACTCATACATTTCATCTGTCGTTTTGACGTAGAATTCGTCGGTCTGGAACTCCATCCGGTCAGCGTCCTGAATGGTTTTGCCGGTCTGGATGCAGAGCAGGATGCTCTGCATCTTGGCGTCATCCTTCCGCAGATAGTGGGAGTCGTTGGTGGCCGCCATCGGGATGCCGGTCTCCCGCGCCAGTTTGATGAGCTGGGGCAGGACGATAGTATCCTCTTCGAGGCCGTGGTCCTGCAGTTCAATGTAGTAATTGCCCTTGCCGAACAGCTCCTGATACCACAGGGCCGTGGACTTTGCCCTCTCGTAGTCTCCCGCCAGAATGGCTTGCGGGATCTCGCCTGCGAGGCAGGCAGACAGGCAGATAAGCCCCTCATGATACTGCTCGAGAAGCTGCTTGTCTACACGAGGCTTGGAGTAAAAGCCCTCCACGAAGGCAGCGGACACCATCTTGATGAGGTTCTTATAGCCTGTCTCATTCTTGCAGAGCAGGATAAGATGGTTGTTGCCGTCGATTTTGTTGACTTTATCGAAGCGGGTGCGGGTGGCCACATAGACCTCACAGCCGATGATGGGCTTGATGCCTGCCTTTTTTGCGGCCTTATAGAACTGAACACAGCCGTACATGACGCCGTGGTCTGTGATGGCGATGGCGCTCTGGCCGCACTCCTTGACGCGGTCCATGAGCTGGTCGATACGGCAGGCACCGTCCAGCAGGCTGTATTCGGTATGGAGGTGGAGATGAACGAAGTCTCTCCCCTGACGGTTCCCTTCGGTCACATCGCTCATGCTCCTGCCTCCTCTGTTTCAGTGTGTTCTTCGAGCCGCTGACGCAGGGCGTCGGCCAGCGCTTCCAGCTTTTTCATCCGGTGAGAAAGGCCCGATTTGCTCATGGGCGGGTCAAAGCATCCGCAGAGCGCCGCCAGCGATAAATCAGGATATTCCAGCCGCCGGGCTGCTGCCTGCTGCAGCGCCTCGGGCAGCGTTTTCAGCGCCCCCTGCTCTTCCAGAAAGCGGATGGCTTTGAGCGTCTGGGCGTTGGCACGGGCCGTCTTGCCCAGGTTTGCGGTATCGCAGTTTGTGTGGCGGTTGATTTGGTTGCGCATCTGCTTGACAGCCTTCTGAGCGCTGAGCTGGGCCGATGCCTCCGCCGCTCCCATAAAGGAAAGGATGCGCTCCACGTTGTCGCAGCTCTTGACGTAAACAAGGTTCACGCCGTTGCGGCGGGTGCGGTGAGGTGCAAACTCGTGCTCCGCCAGCAGGGCTTCGAAGTCGCTCGCAAGGTTCGTGCGGCTGGTGAGGAACTCGATGTTATACTCCTTTTGCGGGTCAGTGACCGTGCCGCTGCACAAAAAAGCTGCCCCGATGTACGCGCTGACGCACGTCTGGCAGCGAATCAGTCTGGGGTCTATCTGCAGGCTCGTCTCGGTGCCGGTGGTACCGAAAAGCTCGTGCATCCGCGCCACCTGCTCCGGTGCGCGGATGCTGAACTCATAGACCACCCCGCTGGGACGCTGCTTCTCGATGATGTCGCCCTGTACGCCGCAGCGGGCAAACAGCTGGGAAGCCACCTGCGTCGTCAGCTCCTGTTCCGTCTGCAGCACCAGCCCGCTGGCGTCGAAGTACTTGGCGAAGCAGGCAATTCCATAGGCAGCAGCGCGGACGCAGCAGTCCTTCTGCAGACTGCGCCGGGCGATCTCCTCCCTTGCCTGGGATGCAAAACTCATGATATGTTTATCCTTTCAACGGACAGAATCGCGGTGCTGGATGCCGGGCTTGTAGCCAAGCTTTTCGCAGTATTCCGCGATTTTCCGCGCAAATGTGATGGAGCGATGCTTGCCGCCGGTGCAGCCCACTGCGATGGTGAGCTGGCTTTTGCCTTCCTTGACGTAGAGCGGAAGAGCATATTCCAGAAACGATTCATAGCGCTTCAAAAGCTCCTGCGCCTCCGGGTGGCTCATGACAAAATCGACGACCTCTTCATCAAGACCCGTTTTATGCTTCAGTTCCGGGACATAAAAAGGGTTGGGCAGACAGCGGACATCCAGCACAAGATCCGCCTCCGGTGGGATGCCGAACTTGAAGCCGAAAGACATGACCGTCAGTCGCATGGCGCTCTTCGCGCCGCCGTTCTGGTTGAACAGGTCGCAGATGCGCTCTTTGTTCTGCGAGGTGGAGAGCAGGCCGGTATTGATGGTATAATCTGCCCGGTCTTTGAGGGGCTGCAAGATCTCGCGCTCCCTGCGGAAGGCTTCCCGGGTGGAAAGGCCGTCGGAAATGCTCATCGGATGGCGGCGGCGCGTCTCACTGTAGCGGCGCATCAGCACATCGTCCGGGGCATCAAGGAACAAGATCTCATATTCTATCCCCTGCGCGTCCAACTGAGAAAGAGCTTCTTCGATTTCTTCCGGCGTGCGGCAGCCGCGGATGTCCATACAGAGAGCCACCCGCTTGAGCTTGTTGTCACCCGCTTTCGAAAACGCCGTGATGCTGGGCAGCAGTGCCGCCGGGATGTTATCAATGCAGAAAAAGCCGATGTCTTCCAGCGCATTCATGGCGACAGATTTGCCTGCACCGGAAAGGCCGCTGACGATGAGAAGATTCATTTTGCACGCCTCTTTCTTTTATGCTTCCACCACACGAATTTCTTTTTCGAGGTCGTAGCCGGTCTTTTCTTTCACGATGGCACGCACCTCATCGCACAGAGCCAGCACATCTGCACAGGTCGCTCCACCCAGATTGACCACAAAGCCGCAGTGCTTGTCACTGACGGCTGCGCCGCCATGGCGGTAGCCCCGCAGACCGCACTGGTCGATGAGGGCCGCCGCAAATGCGCCCACCGGCCGCTTGAAGGTGCTGCCGGCACTGGGCTTGTCGAGAGGCTGTTTGTCTTTGCGGCGGGCCATCAGGTCGTCCATCCTGGCGCGGATGTCGGCGGCATTGCCTCTTGCGAGGTGGAACTTTGCCGAGAGGATGCAGCCGCCGTTTTCTTCGAAAATGCTGTGGCGGTAGCTGAGGTCGAGCTGTTCTGCCGGCACCTCAACGCTCTCCCCTTCTGCGGTCAGATACCGCACGGAGACCAGCACATCCTTCATCTCGCCGCCGTAAGCTCCGGCGTTCATGTAGACAGCACCGCCCACCGTACCCGGGATGCCGTAGGCAAACTCAAGACCGGTGAGGCTGTTTTCCAGCGCCGTCATGCAGAGCGACGAGAGCATCTTGTCCGCACCGACAACGACAGCATCGTAAGTCAGGGCCGGGTCTTTGCCCGGGAAACAGATATTTTCAAGAATACTGATCGTGCTCTTCATGGCCGATACATTGATGACAGCTCCCCGGTAGCCCGCATCCTCAAACAGGATGTTGCTGCCGTTGCCCAGCAGATAATATTTGACGTTCGCTTCCTTCGCCAGCTTGATGGCGGCGCAGAGCTGCGCCTCATTTTCCGGCAGGATAAAGACATCTGCCGGGCCGCCGATGCGGAAAGTGCAGTGCGCGCTGAGCGGCTCATTTTCTTTGTATGCAATGCCCGCAGCGGACAAAGCCTGTTTCAATCGTTCCATTCGTTCTTCCTCTATCGGTAGAAAATCAGTCCATCGTGTCGTTCAGTCCCAGACGGATGAGCAGCTCCTTGGCGGCATTATAGCCCATCTTCTTCTGGCGGTTATTGATAGCCGCCGTTTCCAGCACGACTGCGAGGTTGCGTCCGGGCGAAACGGGGATGATGGTGCTGGGGATGTTGACGCCCAGAATGTCATAATACTCGCTTTCCAAGCCGGTGCGCTGATAGTTTTTGGTGGGGTCCCATGCTTCCAGCTGGACGACGAGGTCGAGGCTTTCACTCACCTTGACCGCGCCCACGCCGAACACACGGGCCACGTTGACGATGCCGATGCCGCGCAGCTCAATGAAGTGGCGGATGTTTTCCGGCGCAGTACCCATGATCTGCCGATTGGAGACCTTGCGCAGCTCCACGGCATCGTCAGCGACGAGGCGATGGCCACGCTTGACCAGCTCGATGGCCAGCTCGCTCTTGCCGATGCCGCTGTCGCCAAGAATGAGGATGCCTTCACCGTAAACTTCCACCAGCACGCCGTGGCGGGTGATGCGGGGAGCCAGTTCAAGGTTCAGCACGCTGATGAGGCTGCCCATCATGGTGCAGGTCGTCTCGTTGGAGCGCAGCAGGGCTACCCCGTGCTGCTTTGCAAGCTCCTGCATCTCCGGGAATGGTTCCAATTCCTCGTTGCGGCAGAGGATGACGGCCGGAGGCTGCTGGCGGAACAGCTGGTCGAGGCGCTCACGGCGCTTTTCCGGCGTAAGACCGGCCAGAAAGTTCATCTCCGCAAGGCCCATGATCTGTAAGCGCAGCTTATCGAAATAATCGTAGTAACCAGCCAGAAACAGACCGGGACGGTTGACCTCTGCGATCTCAACGCTGATCTTGTCCAAATCACAGGGCGTATAGATGACCTCGAGGCTGACCTTCTCGACCAGCCGCTTGAGCGAAACAGCGAAATTCCCCATTCGTTTTTCCTCCTGCATCCTCTGTGCTCTGCCATACCAAAAGGCAGCACAGTTTATCCTTCCTTATATTATAATCGAGACGGACAGCAAAAACAACAATTCTTTCAGGAATCTTTTCTGGTTTTGCGCCAGCGCTTGCATCCGGGGGCCAAAACCATATAATAGGAGGCAGGGATAGAGTTTACTTTACATGAGTTTTACATTTCGCCGGTTTCCGATTTTACATTCCACTCGTATACTCATAATCAGGGATAGGACCGGTGAAATCCAGTGCAGGTCGTGTAAAAAATTAAGACATGATCCTGCACGGGTCCTCTACGGCCGCTGTCGATGTATAAACGCAAGCTTCAACAAGTGAGGAGTAAAACATGACTCTATTCAATGTCTTTTCTCTGCTGGGCGGTCTGGCTCTGTTCCTGTTCGGCATGGACATCATGGGCAAAGCCCTTGAGAAACAGGCCGGCGGCCATCTTCAGAAGATCCTGAGCAAGCTGACGGATAACCCCCTCAAGGGCTTCTTCCTCGGTCTGTGCGTGACCGCCATCATCCAGAGCTCCAGTGCTACTACCGTCATGGTGGTCGGCTTCGTCAACAGCGGCATCATGGAGCTGCATCAGGCCATCGGCATCATTATGGGCAGCAACGTGGGTACCACTGTCACCAGCTGGCTGCTGAGCCTTTCCGGCCTGCAGGGTGACAGCATCTGGATCCAGATGCTCAAGCCCACCTCCTTCAGCCCCATTCTCGCCTTCATCGGCATCCTGCTCTATATGGGCAAGAACGAGAAGAAAAAGGGCATCGGCACTATCCTCATCGGCTTTGCCATCCTGATGACCGGCATGACTACCATGTCCAATGCCGTCGAGCCCCTGCAGGGTGAGGCATGGTTCACCAACCTCTTCATCCGCTTCTCCAATCCCATCCTCGGCGTTCTGGTGGGCGCACTGGTCACCGGCATCATCCAGAGTTCCAGCGCCAGCGTTGGCATCCTGCAGGCGCTGAGCGCTACCGGCGTCATCACCTACGGCAGCGCTATCCCCATCATCATGGGTCAGAATATCGGCACCTGTGTCACCGCGCTGATTTCTTCTGTGGGCGCAAATAAGAATGCACGCCGTGCCGCCATGGTCCACCTCTACTTCAACATCATCGGCGTCATGGTCTTTCTGGCCGGTTTCTATGGTCTGAACGCCGTGGTCCACTTTGATTTTGTGAACGAGACCATCGCCGCCTGGGGCATTGCTGTGGTCCACTCCGCCTTCAACATCGCGGCCACCCTCATCCTTCTCCCCTTCGCAAACGGTCTGGAAAAGCTGGCCATCCTCACCATCCCCGACGACGCCGAAAAAGAGAGCTTTGCTCTGCTGGATGAGCGTCTGCTGAACACCCCGGCTGTTGCCGTGGCCCGCGCCCGCTCTGCTACTGCTGACATGGCCGAGCTGGCCCGTGTGGGCGTCATGCAGGCCATGAGCCTGACTCACACCTGGGATGATACGCTGGCCCAGAAAGTCCGGGATGAGGAGAGCAAAGTTGACCAGTACGAGGACGCCCTTGGCACTTACCTCGTCAAGCTGTCCAGCCGTGAGCTGAACCATGCGGACAGCCAGAGCGTGAATACTCTGCTCCACACCATCAGCGATTTCGAGCGCATCAGCGACCATTCCGTGAACCTTCTGGAATCCGCGCAGGAGATGCACACCAAGGAGATCAACTTCTCCACCGACGCCCGCGAAGAGCTGCAGGTGCTTGAGGACGCCGTGCAGGACGTGCTGAACCGCACCACCGACGCCTTCCGCAAGGATGACCTGCATCTGGCAAGCAAGGTCGAACCTCTGGAGACCGTCGTGGACGAGCTGGTGCGTGCCATCAAGGCACGGCACGTCGCCCGCCTGCAGGCCGGCAGCTGTTCCATCGAGTATGGCTTCGTGCTGGAAGACCTGCTGACCAACTACGAGCGCGTCTGCGACCACTGCAGCAACGTGGCAGTTGCCCAGATCGAGGTAGCACAGGACAGCTTCGACACCCACGCCTACCTCAACGACCTGCGCAGCGGCCATGCCTCCACCAAGGAGAGCGAGCAGTTCCAGCGCCGCCTGAACCGCTACCGTGAGCGCTATCTCTTCCCCGACGAAAACATCACCGAAACGGAGGACAAACAGGCATGATCTATATCGTAGAAGACGATTCAGCCATCCGTGAATTAGAGCAGTATGCATTGCAGTCCAACGGCTACGAGGCCGTGGGCTTCGAGTCCTCAGAACCCTTCTGGCAGGCCGTCCACACCACGCCGCCGGAACTGGTCATTCTGGACGTGATGCTCCCCGGTGAGGACGGCTTCTCCATCCTGAAAAAGCTCCGCGCCGCCCCTTCCCTGCGGCGTCTGCCCATCATCATGATAACAGCCAAGTCTAGCGAGCTGGACACCGTGCGCGGCCTCGACTGCGGCGCAGACGACTACATCACCAAACCTTTCGGCATCATGGAGTTCCTGAGCCGGGTGCGGGCAGCCCTCCGCCGGGCAGAGCCCGAGGCGCGGCCCAACGTCTACAGTTTCCGGGAGATCCTGCTGGACAATGCCCGCCACAGCGTCACCGTCAGCGGCGCACCGGTGGAGCTGACCTACAAAGAATACAGCCTGCTCCGCCTGCTGCTGGAAAACACCAACCTTGTCGTCACCCGCGAGACCATTTTGCAGGTGGTGTGGGGTACTGACATCTCGGTGGAGAGCCGGACCGTGGATATGCACATCCGCACCCTGCGCAAAAAGCTGGGCGACGCCGGAAAGTACATCTGCACGGTGCGGAAAGTGGGCTACAAGCTGACGGACAGCGAGGAGGAGCTCGAGCAATGAAACCACGCAGCATGGAAGAAAAAATAAGCTATCTGCTGTTTCTGATGGGCTTTGCGGGGCTGGCATGTACCGCTGCGCTCTGCATCTTTGTGTTCCACAAGGCGTTCCGGGAGCAGGCCTGGACAGCCCTTGAGCGGGAAGCCGACCTTGTGGCTGCCGGCTGTGCGCAGGTGGACGCCCCCAGCCAGCTGGAAACTTATGTGGACGGCTCGCTGCGCATCACTCTCATCGCCTCGGACGGCAGTGTGCTCTTTGAGTCGGCCACCAACCAGCCGATGGAGAACCATCTGAGCCGCCCCGAGATACAGCAGGCCATGAAGAGCGGTGTGGGCCGCGACTGCCGCGACTCCCAGACGATGGGCTATGAGACTTATTATTACGCCATGCTGCTGACGAACGGAGACATCCTCCGGGTGGCGCAGGATTCTGAGACGATCTGGTCGATTTATGACGCCGCTCTGCCTGCCATCGTGCTGAGCTGTTTCCTGATGATGGGCGCAGCCGCCATCATTGCCGGACTGCTGACCAAGAGCCTTGTCCAGCCTGTGCTCAAGATGACCGATGACCTCGACCACATCCAGGAGAATGTCCCCTACAAGGAGCTTATCCCCTTTGCCGAGAGCATCCACTCCGACCGGATGCTGCGGGAAAATAACGAGAAGATGCGGCAGGAGTTCACGGCCAATGTCAGTCACGAGCTGAAAACGCCTCTGACCAGCATCTCCGGTTATGCAGAGCTCATCGAGACCGGCATTGCAAAACCCGCGGATACGCCGGATTTTGCCCGCAAGATCCATGTAGAGGCCAGCCGGATGATACAGCTGGTCAACGATATTCTGCAGCTCTCCCACCTCGACAATGTGAGCGAGACGGGTGCTGCGCCTCCAATGGAAACGGTCGATCTGCTGGATGTGGCCCGCGAGTGCGTGGAGCGCCAGAAGGTCAACGCCCGGCACTCCTATATCTCCCTGACCTACCTTGGCGAGAGCGCCCCTGTGGCAGGCAGCCGCAGCCTGCTGGATGAGCTGTGCCAGAACCTCTGCGACAACGCCATCCGCTACAACCGCCCCGGTGGAAAAGTCCAGATCATCACGGCCTGCACCCGGGACGGTCATTGCACCCTGACCGTGAAGGACAACGGCATCGGTATCCCGAAAGAGGCGCAGACCAGCGTGTTCGAGCGCTTCTACCGGGTGGACAAGAGCCGCAGCAAAGCCACCGGCGGCACCGGTCTGGGTCTGGCCATCGTCAAACACATCGCCCGCATCCACAACGCCCGCATCAAGCTGGACAGCGTTGTGGACGAGGGTACCACCATCACCGTGATCTTCGAAACGGCTTCTTAACATTTCATGAGCTTCACGTCTGCCCGAATTTCCGGGCAGACGTTTTTTGTTGTGAGCGCAAAGTGACCGTCACGCAGTGCCTGATGCGCACCGAGTCCGGAGATGTCCAGCCCCAGCGTCCAGCAGCGGCGGACGGTGTCCGCACAGAGAGCTTCCAGTTCTGCTTCGGCGTCGGCAGGCAGGGCATTATTGCGTGAGAGCGCGTTCACCCGGAGAAGGAAGCACTCCCCTTCCCGCTCCACGCCGCAAAAGGCCCGGCGCAGGCGGAGCGGTCCGGCTTCCAGCGCAAAGCGATGCTCCCCTGTATCCGTCCAGCTTTTGCCCTGCAATAAGAGTGCCATTTCCGTCTGGGACTCGGTCAGCTGGCCGGTCTGTTCCGGGGTGATGATGAGGGCTTCGGGCCTGCAATGTGCATCCTCGTCTTCCAGTTCCACGACAGGCAGGATGAAGCCGCTGCTCTGCTGATAGAGCCGGGGCGCGGCTTGGGCAGCGTTTTTGACGCATTGCAGGAGATTTTCAGGCAGGACGTCTGATCCATCGGCCCGTTCTTTCAATGTCTCTACCGAAAAACTTCCCCCGAATACCCGGGACGCCAGCCGCCCGTAGGGTCGATGGAGAAACAGTTCTTCACAGGCAGACAGCGTCTGCCGCACCGAATCCAGCCCGGCCAGAAGGTATTCGCAGAGCCGCCAGTCCGCCCGCTGGGGCAGGGCTTTCTCGGCGGCAGAAATGGCAGAAGAAAGCTCGGGGCCTCGGCCAATACAGAGGCGGATAGCGGCTTTGGCCTCGGAGGAATCGGCGGAGGCTTCCGGGAACTGGTACAGCAGGCCCACTGTCCAGCTGTCGCCGTTCGTCTCGACGAGAAGGGCGCGTATCATGCTTTTTTCGGTGTTGTCCCAATGCAAAAAGAGGCAGAGCCAGACGACGAGGACGCCTGCGGCCATCAGCCGCAGCCAGCCCCGGCGGGTCATCGTGCAGCCTCCGCATTTACAGGCCCTTCGGCAAGGCGCTCACAGAGCAGCCGGACGGCACGGACGATAAAGCCGAAGCGGAAGATCGCCGCCGCCAGCCAGAGGAGCAGGAACGCGGCATCAAAGCGGGAGATGCCGCCGAAGCTCCACGCCCGCAGCAACTCATAGCCCGGGTAAGCCTGCGGCACGCCGAAAAGAAGGGCCAGCCCCAGCGCATAACCCGAGGAAATGACGGAGGCAATGATTGGAAGCCACACGATAGGCTTTTTGCTGATTTTCGCATTATTTTTGCTCATACAGAGAAGCGGAAAAGAGAAATATTCCGGGTAAAAAGATGCATCCGGAAACACAAACGAATGTGCCGTCTCACCTGTCACGAGCACCTGCCATTGCAGCTGTCCGGCCAGCCCCAGCACACAGAACACGATACCCAGCACTACGAGCCACCCGAGGACGGAGGCCATCCGGTCATACAGCTCACAGCCGAGGCTCCACCCTGCCCAGAGAAAGAACGGCAGCAGACCGATGAAGGCCATAGACGCAAACTGTTCCCAACAGGCTTGTTGGAGCATTGCAGCTGTCCGGACAAGCTCAAAAAGATACCAGAGCAGAAAGACGGCACAGATGCACTTTCCTGCAAAGCCCGGGCGGTTCAGACGGGAGGCGTTGACCGAGACGAGCGCGGCAAGGAGCACGAAGGCCGCTGCCGCCAGCACATTGCTCAGCAGGACGGCGCGGACGGAGCCGGTCTGCCCTGCCCCGAAGATGGCGCGGCCCAGCTCTGCCGCCGCGACGCTGAGTGTCAGCGTCTGGGCTGAGAATGTCTGTTTTTGCTGCATTCAGGAATCCCTCCTTTGCCAGATGGTGAATGGGCGGCGGGACAGCGCCCGATAGTTGCGGCGGACGACGCCGTCACCCGAAAAGACTGCGCCCGAAAGATAGGGTACCCCCATCGCGGAGATGGACGTCAGTGCGGCCAACACGCCCAAGGCCGCACACACCAGACCTACCGGACCGGCCAGACCGGCGGCCAGCGTAACGCCCAATCGCAGCAATGTGGCCGGTTCGTACAGCGAGGGCGTCACAAAGACCGAGATGGCCGTGATGCTGGCTACGAGGATGACCGGCGTGCTCAGCAATCCGGCCCCGATGGCGGCGTCACCGATGATGAGCGCCGCGACAAGGCTCACCGAGTGGCCCAGCGTCTGGGGCATCCGAAGCCCGGCCTCCCGGATGATCTCCAATAAGATGATGACCAGCAGCATCTCGGCAAAGAGCGGCAGAGGCGTCGCCTTTTCTGCCGCCGCGATTTTGAATAATAACTGCGGTGGGATGAGCTCGGGCAGATAGACCGCCAGACAGACAAAAACGCCCGGCAGAAAGATGCTGAGATAAAACGAGCCATACTTCAGGACACGCAGGAACGACGAAAAAACTGCCGTGGTGGCGTAGTCGTCGAGGCAGTCGAAGTTCTCGCAGAAAAGGGACGGCAGCACCAGCGCCGAGGGGCTGCCGTTGACAAGGATGACAATTTTCCCCTCACAGAGCTTTGCGGCGGCGGAAGCCGGGCGCTCGGTATAGCTCACTGGGGCGAACAGCCGCCACCTGGCCGGGAAAAGCCACGGTACAAAGTAGCTGGAATCCAGCAGGACCTCCGGCTTTGCCTCCTGGAGCGTCCGGCGCACCCGCGCCACTGCCGTCTTGCCGGCCTTGTCTTTGCAGTAGCAGATGGCGTATTCGGTCTTCATGGCACAGTCGGCCTGTGCGGTCTCCATCACAAGGGTGTCGGTACGGATGAGGCGGCGCAGTAAACTCAGGTTGACCCGCAGCAGGTCGGCGAATCCCTCCCGGGAACCACGGAGGTTTCCTTCCCCGGAAGGCTCTTCCACCGAGCGCGATTTCAGCCCCTGCACCGAGAAGACAAGCCCCTTTTTGCACCCGTCCAGCAGAAGCACGGCCATGCCGGCGGTCATGCGGCGGATGAGGTCGTCCATGTCCTTGACCGGGCCGTCCTCGGCGGGCAGACCGGAATGGTTCATCAGCAAATCATACACCTGCGTGCCGGTGTGAGGCATCCGCTCCGGCTCGAGGCTGGGCGTGTGACGGGTGGCGGCGTCCAGTAAAAGCGACCAGAGTGACTCGAGGCTGGCCATATTGTCGAAAAGGACGATGGCCCCCGGGCAGTGATAAAGCTCGAGGCGCTTGGCATAAAAATCCGCCGAAGCGCCAAACCTAGCGTTGAGCGCCGCCAGATTTTCTTCCAGCGACGAGGAAAGCTGCAGCATACGGTATCCCCCTTTTCCTGCCAGTATTCCCCCACCAACGGTGCTTATTCAACCCACAAGGAGGGCCTTCTCGTGAAGCTTCTGATTTTCCGTACTCTGCTCATCTATCTCTGCGTTCTGTTCGCCATGCGGCTGATGGGCAAGCGTCAGCTGGGCGAACTGCAGCCCGAAGAGCTGGTATCTACTATCCTCATCTCAAATCTGGCGTCCATCTCCATCGAGTCGGAAGAAGTGCCGGTGACGGCCAGCCTCATTCCCCTCTTCCTCATCGCGGCTTTGGAGCTGCTGGGGTCGGCGCTGAGCTTCCGCAGCCAGAAATTTTTCAACATGATGTCGGGCCGCCCCAAGACGGTCATTCTGGACGGACAAATCGACCAGAACGCTCTGCGCACCCTCCGGCTGACGACTGCTGATTTGATGGAAGCGCTGCGCGGCAAAAACATCTTTGACCCACGGGATGTCTCCTACGCCGTAGTGGAGACGAATGGCAGTCTTTCGGCGGCACTGCGCCCTGAGAAAGAGACTGCTACCCTCGCTGACTTGCAGCTGAAAGTGGAGCACAGCCACGCGACCATCCCCTTCGTGCTGGACGGACAGGTACTCGAGGAAAATCTGCACTGGTGCGGCAAAGACCGGGATTGGCTCGAACGGACGGCGCAGGCCAATACTCTGCTGCCGGAGGAAATCCTGCTTTTAGTGGGCAACGAGACGGAAGACTATTTTCTGCTGAAAAAAGAGAGCCGCCGCAAGGGCAGCTCCCGGTGAGAGGTGTGGAATGAAGCGAATTTATGCGTGTCTGTGCATCGTGGCAGTGCTGCTGGGTGTGGCCTTTTACAGCAGCTGGCGGGTGCAGAAGTTTGCAGAGGATATTTCGGACGACATCGACGACGCGATGGAGGCTATCCGGGACGAGGACATTCCTTCCGCGCGGCAGGCACTGGCCGAGGGCGCTGAACTCTGCGACAAAATGCGGGAAGGGATGAATCACCTGCTCCGCACACAGGACTTCACGGAACTGGAAGCTGCCCTTCGCGCTGCAGACGGACATCTCGAACTGAACGCCCCCGAGGAAGCATTTGGTGAACTGCGCCGGGCGCAGGTTCAGGTGGAGACGCTGGAATGGCTGTCACGTAGACTTATGTAATTAAATCATTCAGGCATAGCTATATTTCGTGTAATCTATATTATTCGAAATTATATCATCTTGTTCCAGTCCAAAATCAGTCTTATAAAAGGGATTTCATCTGCAAGGTCATCTGATATTTTCATTGCATTATCATTGTTTTTCTCTGCAACAATTCTATTTGCAAGAAACTGCCATTAAGCGTCCCTTGGTATATGGATTTTTATATATCCCATCTTTCAGCGTATCTTCCGAAAGATACAGACCTTATAGAAAGGGCTCTTTTCCCGTGTCCAAGAGGCGCAAAAAGCGCCCCATCCCCTGCCCTGCGGCAGAGAATGGGGCGCTCGTGCTTTTTTACACTTTACTTCTTACGGTCGCCCATCAGCTTTTTCAGCTCATTGAAGAAGCTTTCGACGTCCGCAAACTGCTGATAGACCGAGGCAAAGCGGACATAGGCCACCTCGTCGATTTTCTTCAGCTCCTGCATGGTCAGCTCACCGATGCGCACACTCGTCACCTCGCGGTCATAGGTGCTCATCAGGGTCTGCTCGATGCTGCTGACGGCGCGTTCCAGAGATTCATAGCTCACCGGACGCTTGGCGCAGGCCCGAAGCATCGCGTTGAGCAGCTTCTGCCGGTCGAACGGCTCACGGGAGTTATCCTTTTTGATGACGATGAGCGGCACCGTTTCCACGACCTCGTAGGTCGTGAAACGCATATGGCAGTTCAGGCACTCCCGGCGGCGGCGGATGCGCTCGCTGTCTTCGGTAGGGCGGGAGTCGATGACTTTGGATTCCTCAGCGCCACAATAGGGGCATTTCATGGTCGTTCCTCCTAGATTCAGGACAGATTTGCGTCAGGATAGAAGCTCAGTTTTTCTTTGCGTTTTTGCGCTCGCTCCAAGCCACCCATGCGGAAGTGGAGACACACAGCGAAGTATACACGCCGCTGAGCATGCCCATCATCAGGGGGAAAGCAAAGGTGAAGATGCTGTCCAGACCGTACAGCTTGGAGACGATGCACATCACACCCAGAGCCATCACCGTAGTAACGGTGGTGATGATGGTACGGCGGGCAGACTGGTTGACGGAATGGTTGACCAGCTCTTCGAAGCTGGCCTTCTTGCCCAGCAGGCCGCGGTTCTCACGGATACGGTCGTAGACGACGACGGTATCGTTGATGGAGTAGCCGAGGATGGTGAGCATGGCGGCGATGAAATTGCCGTCCAGCGGGGCGCGCAGCAGCACGAAGGTGCCGAACACCACCATCAGGTCATTGAGCAGGGCCAGAACAGCCATCATGCCGCCGGTGAGGCCGCCGATATTCTTGAAGCGGTAGGCGATGTAGGCGAGGATGAGCACCAGTGCGAACACCACGGCCACCAGACTCTTCTGAAGGAACTTGGTACCCATTGCGGCGCTGACATTGCTCAGAGAGAGCTGTGCAAAGGAGTTGTCCGGGCAGCTCTCATTCAGGGAGTCCAGCAGGGTCTGCACTTCGTCGGTGGTGACCGTCTCGGTGCCGGGCATCGAGATTTTCAGGGTCTGCTCCCCTGTCGCGACGTTCTCGCCGGTCTGCAGGGTCAGGCCGTTGCTGCCCAGCGCTTCGGAGGCGGTCTTCTGGACGGCAGACATCTCAAAGCTGTTCTCGTAGCTCAGGGTGATCATCGCACCGCCGGTGAACTCGGTGTCCAGATGGACGCCCAGCACCACAGCGCAGAGGACGATGGCTGCCATCAGGCAGGCGGAGAAGGTCAGGAAGCGCTTGCGCAGGCCAACGAAGTTGACCTGCTTCTTCTCTGCCGGGGTCTTGCCGGGAGCATCGGCACCGTAGAGGCGGGGGTCACGCAGAGCCTTGATAGCGGCAGCGCCCCGGATCATGGTACGGGTAGCGAAGATACCGAACACGAAGTTGAGCAGCACGCCGGTGAGCAGCGTGTAACCGAAGGCGTAGATGGTGCCTGCGGTCGAGGGGCCGAAGGCGAAGAAGACGAAGTGCAGGGCCTTGGCGAAGAAGCCGTCAGACGGGCCGAAGGCACCCACCAGCACGATGGCGACGATGACGATGGTCACGTTGCCGTCGATGATGGGAGTCAGGCCGCGGGCAAAGCCGCTCTTGAGGGCGCCGTCGAGGCTCTTGCCGCTGCGCAGCTCTTCCTTGATGCGCTCGGCAGTGATGACGTTGGCGTCAACGCCCATGCCGATGGCGAGGATGATGCCGGCGATGCCGGGCAGGGTCAGGGTGAAGCTCTCAAACACCGGGAAGTAGCCGGAGACGAAGGCCAGCGTAGCCGCCACCTGACCGGCCAGAGCGATGCAGGCCAGGAAGCCGGGCAGACGGTACAGAGCCGTCATCAGAACCACGATGAGGGCGAAGGCGATGACGCCGGCCAGCACCATGGCGCTCAGGCTGTTCTCGCCCAGACTCGGGCTGATGGTGGAGTAGCTGTCCACCGTCAGCGCAAAGGGCAGAGAGCCGGAGTTGATCTGGCGGGCCATCTTGACCACGTCTTCCTGCGTGAAGGGGCTCGACGCAGAACTGGTGATGATGGCAGAGCCGTCGGTGATGGCAGCGTTGACGCTGGCGGTGCTGACGTTCTCGTCGTCCAGCCAGATGCTGATGGTGCCGCCGGTCTGATACAGGCGGGTGGTCGCGTCGCCGAATGCCTTGGCGCCCTCATCGGTAAACTTGAGCGCCACATAGTACTCGGAGCTGCTGCCGTTGACGGGGCCGTACTGGGCAGCTGCGCTCTCCACCATCGAGCCGTCGAGGACGAGCTCTCCGTCTGCGCTGCTCCCCTCGCGGAAGGTCAGATAGGCGGTGGTGCCGATCTCCTCAATGGCGGCCTCGGGGTCGAACTCCGTCTCGCCCGACTGCCACGGGAACTCGAGGATGAGGCTGTCGGAGTTATTGTCCACATACAGCTCATAGTCGGTCACGTTGAGGGCGACCAGACGGTTCTCGATGACCAGCTGAGCAGCCTCGAGCTGGTCGTCGGTGGCGTCATAGCCGTCGGAGGGGACGAAGGTGACGTTGACGCCGCCCTTGATGTCCACACCAAAGCGGATGTCTTTCGCGCCCTTGATGTAGGTTGTGGTCACATCACCGTACTTGACTGCGACGCCAAAGAATGCCGTATAGACGAACGCCGCGATCAAAAGCACAGTGAGGACAAGTTGCCATGCTTTGCCTTTAGTTTTCATATGAATCGGGAAACCTCCAAATATAATAAGAAGCTGTTTTCCTAACCATTGCACACCGCCTGAACTGCCTTTTGGCGCACTCTGGCTATGAAAACAACTTCCAAATCCCCGCTGCGCCGTCAGAGCGGCAGCACAGCGGGGATCTTGTGCGATGAATCAGGCTTTCTCAGCCAGCAGCTTCTCGACTGCGGCCAGACGGACGCAGACACAGAGCAGGTCGGACGCAGTCTCCACTTCGTCCAGGCTGGGATAAGTGGGCGCGATGCGCAGATGGGCATCGTCCGGGTCCTTGTGGTAGGGGTAAGCGGCGCCTGCGCCGGTGAGGGTCAGGCCGCAGTCCTTGCACAGCTGGGCCACACGCTTGGCGCAGCCGGGCATGACATAGAGGCTGATGAAGTAGCCGCCCTTGGGGTTCGTCCAGTGGGCGATGTCTCCGCAGGGAGTCAGCTCCTCGTTGAAGGCCGTCTTGACGGCATCAAAGCAGGGTACCAGACGGCGGCGGTGCTTTGCCATGTGGGCCAGAACGCCTTCCTTGTTCTTGAGGAAGCGGACGTGACGCAGCTGATTCATCTTATCATAGCTGATGATCATGACCGAGAAGCGCTTGCAGATGTACTTCATCATAGCTTCGCTGCAGGCCAGCGCAGAAACGCCTGCGCCCGGGAAGGTGATCTTGCTGGTAGAGGTGAACATGAAGACGCGGTCTTCAGTGCCGTACTTCTTGCACTCGTTCAGCAGGACAGGAGTCTCGATGATCTCGTCCGTCAGGTGGTGGACGATGTAAGCCTCATCCCAGAAAATTTTGAAATCAGGAGCGGCGGTCTTCATCTTGGCGAAGCGGTCGATGGTCTCGTCGCTGTAGGTGTAGCCGTCGGGGTTGGAATACTGAGGCACACACCAGATGCCCTTGATGGTATCATCCTCAGCCACCAGCTTCTCAACAACGTCCATATCAGGGCCGGTCGGAGTCATGGGAACGCTGATGAGCTCGAAGCCGAATTCCTCGGTGATGGCGAAGTGGCGGTCATAGCCGGGTACCGGGCAGAGGAACTTGCGCTTCTCCACCTGCGACCAGGGGCAGGGAGACTCGGGGAAGCCGAAGCAGTAGCCCATAGAGATGAGGTTGTACATAATTTGCAGGCTGGAGTTGCCGCCCACAAAGACTTCCTCGGGCTTGACGCCCATCACGTCGCCGAACAGCTCACGGGCCTCGTGCAGGCCCTCAAGGTCGCCGTAGTTGCGGGCATCGGTGCCGGCGTCGGTGGTGTAATCGGTCATCTGCAGCAGCCCCATTGCCAGGTCCATCTGGTGAGGGCCGGGCTTGCCGCGGGCCATATTCAGCTTCAGGCCCATTGCCTGAAATTTCTTGTACTTTTCTTCCAGAGCTGCCTTCTCAGCAGTCAGTTCGTCGCGGGTCATCTCAAAATAATTTGCCATAACACACACTCCTTTATCGTACTTTCTGTTTCCCACAAAATGTCCGGCGCTGCCATCCGCAGAGCAGTCCCATGCCAGTGGGCCGTCCCGGTATTCCCCTCGCAGTTCCAGACTTTTATAGTTTACTACAATTTGGTCTCGGAAACAAGTCAGATGGCACAAAAAAGCCCCGCCAAAAAGCAAAAAGCTTTCAGCGGGGCTGCTCTTCCCTGCTGTGCGCTGACGCTCAGCTCAGGGAAGTCTGACTCTTATAGCGCTTGCGCACCGCACCGTACTCCATGTGCGCTTCGCCGCCCTCCACGGTGTCCTCGTCGATGGTGACGCGGATGATGGTGGGGTCGTTCGGCACATCGTACATGATGGGCATGAGGATGTTCTCCATCACGCTGCGCAGGCCGCGGGCGCCGGTCTTGCGCTCGATGGTTTTGCGGGCGATGGCATGGAGGGCCTCGTCGGTGATGTCCAGCTCCACATTGTCCATCGACAGCAGCTCTTTATACTGCTTGACCAGACTGTTGCGGGGCTCTTTCAGCACGCGCACCAGCGCATCCTCGTCCAGGTCGTCCAGCACGGTGATGACCGGCAGACGGCCGATCAGCTCGGGGATGAGGCCGAACTTGACGAGGTCGTGGGGTTCGACCTTCCGCAGCAGGGCCTTTTCGGCTTCGCTGGAGTTATCCTTCAGCGCACTGCCGAAGCCCAGTGCAGACTTGTCGGTGCGGCGGAGGATATACTTGTCCAGACCGTCGAACGCACCGCCGCAGATGAAGAGGATGTTGGTGGTGTCGATTTGGATGAACTCCTGCTGGGGGTGCTTGCGGCCGCCCTGCGGGGGGACATTGCTGACGGTGCCTTCCAAGATCTTCAGCAGAGCCTGCTGCACACCTTCACCGCCCACGTCGCGGGTGATGGAGGGGTTCTCACTCTTGCGGGTGATCTTGTCGATCTCATCAATATAGATGATGCCGATCTGAGCCTTCTGGACGTCGAAGTCTGCGGCCTGAATGAGCTTGAGCAGGATGTTCTCGACGTCCTCGCCCACATAGCCGGCCTCCGTCAGGGTGGTGGCGTCTGCGATGGCGAAGGGAACGCCCAGCATCTTGGCCAGCGTCTGGGCCAGCAGGGTCTTGCCGACACCGGAGGGTCCCAGCAGCAGGACGTTGGACTTCTGCAGCTCAACGTCTGCGCCCTTGCCGCTCAGGATGCGCTTATAATGGTTGTAGACCGAGACGGCCAGCACACGCTTGGCCTCGTCCTGACCGATGACATACTGGTCCAGACCCTCCTTGATCTCTGCGGGGGTCTTGATGTTGATGGCGAGATCATCTGCGGGCTGGATACGCGCCCGGCTGGCGCTGCCGCGGCTGGGGCGGGAGCTGTTGCTGCCCGGATGATCCGGCTTGTCCGAGAGCAGGTCGGCGCAGAGGCCGATGCATTCGCTGCAGATGTTCACGCCGGGGCCGATGATCATCCGCTCCACTTCGTCCTGATGTTTGCCGCAGAAGCTGCAGACCAGATCCTTTTCGTTTTTATCTCTGCCGGAATTGTTATTAGCCATAACCGTTTTTCCTTATCCTGGGTGTATTGCTTTCTGCCGCTCAGCGGTGGGTGATGACCTCATCAATGAGGCCGTATTCCTTGGCCTCCTGTGCAGAAAGGAAGTTGTCGCGCTCGGTATCCTGCTCCACCTTTTCCAGCGGCTGGCCGGTGTACTCGCTGAGCAGCCGGTTCATCTTGGCGCGGGTGCGGATGATGTGGTCCGCGTGGATCTTGATGTCGGTAGCCTGTCCGGAGAGACCGCCGCCCTGACCGCCTGCAATCAGCGGCTGGTGGATCATGATCTCAGCGTTGGGCAGAGCGAACCGCTTGCCCTTGGTGCCGCTGGCCAGCAGGAATGCGCCCATTGAGGCAGCCATGCCCATGCAGATGGTGGAGACATCGCATTTGATATACTGGATGGTATCGTGGATGGCCATACCCGCGCTGATGGAGCCGCCGGGGCTGTTGATATACAGGCTGATGTCCTTATCGGGGTCCTGCCCTTCCAGATACAGCAGCTGTGCCACGACAAGGCTGGCAGAGGTGTCGTTGACATCCTCGCTCAGCACAATGATGCGGTCGTTCAGCAGACGGGAGAAAATATCGTAGGAACGCTCCCCGTGTGCCGACTGCTCGACAACGTAAGGAACAAAACTCATAGGGTTCGCCTCCTGAATGAAAATTATTGTATTTGCAAAATTGACCGATACGGCAAGCGCACATGGGCCGTAGCCGTATCGGTCAATTTCAACAACCTTAGCTTCCAGAGCCGGGATCACTCCCTGCCCTGTGTGACCTTGTGCGCCAGAATTACTGAGCGTCCTCGGTCTTCTCGGCCTCAGCGGCCTTCTCCATGACGTTAGCGTGGCTCTTGATGAAGTCGATCGCCTTGTTGATGGCCAGGTCGTGCTTCACCTCATCGACATTGATGAGCTCACGGACCTTGTCCTCTTCCATCTTGTACTGGTCAGCGATGCGCTTGACCTCTGCGTTCAGCTCGTCCTCAGAAGCCTCGATGTTCTCGGCAGCTGCGACAGCCTCCAGAGCCAGACGGATCTTGACCTGCTTCTCAGCCTGAGGCATGAAGGAAGCACGGAACTGATCGACGGACTGGCCCATATACTTCAGGTAGTCCTCGAGGCGCAGGCCCTGCTGCTCCATGCGGAAAGCAAAGTCGTTGACCAGCTCGTCCATGCGGACATCGTACATAGCCTGGGGGATCTCAGCCTCCATGCCGTCGATGACCTGATCGACCAGAGCGTTCTCGACAGCCAGGTCATCCTGCTTGTCCAGCTGCTCCTGGTTGTTCTTGCGGATGGAAGCCTTGAACTCGTCCAGAGTGTCGTACTCGGAGCAGTCCTTAGCCAGCTCGTCGTCCAGAGCGGGCAGCTCCTTGTACTTGACCTCGTGCAGCTTGATCTTGAAGACGGCGGGCTTGCCAGCCAGCTCTGCAGCCTGGTACTGCTCGGGGAAGGTGACGTTGACGTCGAACTCCTCGCCAGCAGCGTGGCCGACGATCTGATCCTCGAAGCCGGGGATGAAGCTGCCGCTGCCCAGGGTCAGGCTGTAGTGCTCAGCCTTGCCGCCCTCGAATGCGACGCCATCCACAAAGCCCTCGAAGTCGATGTCCACGATGTCGCCGTTCTCAGCAGCACCCTCGCGGGTCAGCTCACGGGCGTTGCGCTCCTGCACACGCTTCAGCTCGGCCTCGACAGCCTCGTCAGAAACAGTATGGACAGTCTTCTCAACGGTCAGACCATTGTATACGCCGATCTTGACTTCGGGCTTGACAGCGACCTTGACGGTCAGGGTAGCGCCCTCAGCCTCGCTGGCGGAGTCAACGCTGACCTCAGGACGGCCGACCGGCTCGATGCCGGCAGCCTTGACAGCCTCTTCGTAAGCTGCGGGGAACAGCTCGTTGATGGCGTCGTAGGTAAAGACATCAGCGCCGTACATCTTCTCGATGAGAGCCTTGGGAGCCTTGCCCTTGCGGAAGCCCTGAACAGGGTACTTCTTGCCCTCCTTCTTGAAAACATCGGCAACTGCAGCCTTGAAAGCCTCAGCGTCGATGGAGAACTGCAGCTCTGCCATGCTCTTCTCGAGCTTTTCGCACTTGATGAAATTCATTTGTGTATCCTCCACTCAAATATTCTATTGCGTTGGGGCAGCGGGAAAACTGCCGCCTGCAACCGCGCACCGCGTCCTTGCTGTTTGCGAAATGCGGGGACGCGCGCGCTCAAATTGGGTGCAACAATCGCGTCACAACTTATTATAGCACGGTCGTGATAGAATTGCCACCCCAAATTTTGACTTTTTGTCATTTCTGCTATTCTGGTCTCTGCCTCAGTTGATGCGGTAGGGGCAGAACCGCAGACCGTCAGCGCTGACAAGCTTGTAGCGGATGCCGTCCACATCGCCCTGCACCGCATAGCGGATGGCATTGCCGTGCAGATGGCCGTAGTAGCAGGTCCTGATGCCGTAGGCTCTCAGAGTCGCCACGATCTCGGGGGCGCTGGTGCCGGTGTAGACCGGGGGGTAATGCAGGAACACCAGCTTTTCCAGCCCGGGTTCTGCGGCGTCGAGGCTCATCTTCAAGCGGCCTATCTCCCGGTTCATTACCTTTTCGTCGTGAGGCTCCCCCACATCGAATAGCCAGCCCCGGGTGCCGCAGATAGCGTAGCCCTCCACGGAGTAGGAGTTGTTGTGCAGGATGTGGAGCGTATCGAAGCCCTCGGCTTTCAGGTAGGCGTTCATCTTGTTGGCGGTGGTCCACCAATAGTCGTGATTGCCCTTCATGATGAGCTTCTGGCCGGGAAGCTGCTGCAGAAATTCGAAATCCCTGCGGGTATCGGGAAGGCGCATGGCCCAGCTGATGTCGCCTGCAAGGACAATGGTATCCTCGGGCTTTACGAGCTTGCGCCAGTTGGCCTCCAGCCGTTCCACATAGCCGTTCCAGCCGGGAAAAACGTCCATCGGCTTGGAGCCGCCCAGGGAAAGGTGGGTATCGCCAAGCACAAAAAGTGCCATAGTTTATTTACTCCTGTTCTGGTTTTCGTCATGCCTGACAGCCCAGTGCCACCTCCGCGATCTGAGCCGGATCGATGACGATGCTGAACCGCTCGGCCTTCTGCCGCAGGACGGCGAGACTTGCGGGAGCGGTGCGGCCGGTAGCCTCTTCCAGCGCCTGCATGGCCTCAAAGTCGTTCTCCGGGGCAGTGTGGCCCAGAGCTTCCAGCACGCTGCGCGGGAACTTGAAGGGCGAGGCGGTGGAAAGCACCACCATCGGCACGCCGTCCCGCTTCTTCTGGGCGGCAACATGGAAAGCCACCGCCGTATGGGTGTCGCAGAGGTAGCCGTCCTTCTCGTAGCGGGCGCGGATCTCCCCTGCCACCTGTTCCTCACTGCTCCAGCCGCAGTCGAAGCTCTCCTGAATGGCCTTCAGCGTCTCGGGACGGACGGTGTAGCGGCCCGTCTCGTTCAGGCTCTTCATCAAACCGGCCACTTCGGCATCGCTGCCGGTGACGTGGTAGAGCAGACGCTCAAGGTTCGAGGACACGAGGATGTCCATGCTGGGCGAAGTGGTCTTATAGAACTCCCGCTTTGCGGTGTAAGTACCGGTGGAAAGGAAGTCGGTCAGGACGTTGTTCTGGTTGGAGGCGCAGACCAGCTTGCCGACGGGCAGGCCCATCTGCTTTGCATAGTAGCCGGCCAGAATGTCGCCGAAGTTGCCGGTGGGGACGCAGAAATCGACCTTGTCGCCGAAGGTGATCTTTCCCGCCTTGAGCAGCTGGGCATAAGCGGCGAAGTAATAGACGATCTGCGGCACGAGGCGGCCCCAGTTGATGGAATTGGCGCTGGAAAGGCGGATGTTCCGCTCGGCCAGTCTGGCCGCAATGGCTTTATCCCCGAAGACCTTCTTCACGCCGGTCTGGGCGTCGTCGAAATTGCCGCGCACGGCATAGACAGCGACATTTGCACCCTCCTGCGTGGCCATCTGCAGGCGCTGGATCTCGCTGGTGCCGCCCGTAGGGTAAAACACGGCGATCTCGACGCCCGGGATGTCGTGGTAGCCGTCCAGTGCGGCCTTGCCGGTGTCGCCGCTGGTCGCCACGAGGATGAGGGTCTTTTCGGTGCGGGAGAGGTTCTTCTTTGCCTCCACGAGGAGCTTCGGCATCAGTTGAAGGGCATAATCCTTGAAGGCGCAGGTCGGGCCGTGCCACAGCTCAAGGGCATAGGTATCGCCCTCCACCGGGGCCAGATGACCGGCCTTGCCGCCGAAGGCCTCACCATAAGTCGTACGAGCAGCCTCAGCGAGGAAGTCTCTCGAGTAGTCGGTCAGATATTCGCTGACAACGGCAGCGGCCAGCTCCGGATAATCCAGCTGGCACAATGCCTCCACGTCCACCTGCGGAAAGCTTTCCGGGACGAACAGGCCGCCCTCATCCGACAGGCCTTGTGCGATCGCCTGAGAGGCGGTCACAATGCGGGAATGGTCTCTCGTGCTGAAAAATTTCATCGTTATCGCTCCTTTTTGCCAAAAGGCCCATCACCTGGCCTCGTCGTGCGGCAGCGGCCCAGAGCCGTTTTTCTGCCTTTTCCCACCGGCACTTCCTGCTATTTCGCGCAAAAAGCACCCTTTATAATATGTACCATCCAGCGCCCGCTGTCAAGAGGGACGACTTCGGCCACGTCGAAACGCACCGGCTCGTCGCTCTGATGGGTGCTTTGGAGATACCATGCGGCGGATGCGATGATACGGCGCTGCTTGGCGGCGTTGACCGCCGCAGCGGGGGTATCCAGAGAGTCTTTGGCGCGGGTCTTTACTTCGCAGAACACCAGTGTTCCGTCCGGTTCCCGCAGGATGAGGTCTATCTCCCCCATCCGGGTGTGATAATTGTGGGTGATGAGGGCCGCACCCTGCTTCTCGTAGAAACGCGCGGCGGCTGCCTCTCCCCTGCGGCCTGTCCCGGCCCGGTCCATCACTTGCCCTCGGGCCAGTAGCCCTGCTTTTTGAGGAAGCTGCGGCGGTAGAACGGCTGAATGCCGTACTGGGCAATGAGCTCGTAGTGGAGCTTGGTGCCGTAGCCCTTGTGCTTTGCCAGCTGATACTGGGGATACTGCTTGTCCAGCTCCAGCATATAGCGGTCACGGCTGACTTTGGCCAGAATGGACGCTGCGCCGATGCTGGCGCTGGTGGCGTCGCCCTTCACCACCGGCTGTGCGGGCATGGTCAGCCCGTCCGGGATGCGGTTGCCGTCCACAAGGACGAGGTTCGGCACGATGTCCAGCCCCTCCACGGCCTGACACATCCCGCCCATGGTGGCATTCAGGATATTGTCGCGGTCGATGATGTCGGGGCCGACGAAGACGATCTTGTAAGCCAATGCCTTTTCAACGATTTGGTCGAAAAGAGCTTCCCGCTTTTTCTCGCTCAGCTTCTTGGAGTCGTTGATGCCGTAGACCGGAGCCTCGGGGTCAAGGATGCAGGCGGCCACACAGACCGGGCCGCACAGCGGGCCGCGGCCTGCCTCGTCTACGCCCGCAAAACAGCCGTACTGCGCCCGGATGTCGGCATCGTAGGCGTAGAGCGGCGCGGAGATCTCCTCATCCGTCCGGCGCTTCATTCCTCGTCCTCCTCGGCAAAGTCGGCCATGTCGTCCCTCTGGGGCGGGCGTTCGAGGGAGATGCGGCCCCACTTGCAGGCGCGGAACTCATCCACCAGCATCACGGCACAGCGCTCGGTGTTCACCTCGCCGCCCCGCACCAGCAGACCGCGCTTGCGGCCGATGGCTTCCATCAGCTCGTAGGGCGGCAGAGCCAGCGTCTCGGCATCCAGCTTGTAGCGCTGGGCCACGAGGTCGGGATAGTTGCGGCGCACCTCATCCAAAAGGTTCATGGCCAGCTCCTCGACATCAAGGATGTCATCCTTGATGGAGCCGATGAAGGCCAGATTCGAGGCGATGGTCTTGGAATCAAACTTCTTCCAGAGCACGCCGGGCATATCCAGCAGGTCGAACTTTTCGGTGCTGACCCACTGCTTGCCCTTGGTCACGCCGGGACGGTCAGCCGCCTTGGCGCGGGCAGAGCCTGCGAAGGTATTGATGAAGGTGGATTTGCCCACATTGGGGATGCCGCAGAGCATGACCTGCGTCTTGGCACCGGCCATGCCGCGGTTCTGGCGGCGTGCCAGCAGGCCGGACAGTTCCTTTTCGATCGCGGCCTTGACGGCGTTCGCGCCGCCTTTCTGCTTGGCGCTGATGGCGACACAGCCCGCATCCGCCTCGTGGAAGTAGCGTATCCACTCTTCCGTCACGGCGGGGTCGGCGAGGTCCGCTTTGTTCAACGCATAGAGCTTGGGCTTGCGGGCCGTGATGCGCTCGATCTCCGGGTTGAGGCTGGACAGCGGGATGCGGGCGTCCAGCAGTACAAGGCTTGCGTCAACGTGCTGGATCTCCTGCTCCATCATCCGCAGCGTCTTGGCCATATGGCCTGGGAACCACTGGATGGCATATTGGTTTGCAAACCGGGTGTCCTGATTGTTCATTTTACTACTCCAAAATCCGAAAAGGGCAAAAAGCAGAGCAGCACTTTGCCCAGTATATCCTGTTCAGCGATGCAGCCGACATAGCTCGAGCGGCTGTCCAGCGAGGCGTTGCGGTTGTCTCCCATCACGAACACCGTCCCCTCAGGCACAGTGTACGGGAACTCCACATCATAGCCCAGATAGGTCGGCTCTGCGATGTAATCCTCTTCCAGCACCTTTCCATTGACCTCTACCGCTCCGGTGGCATAGTCGATGGAGATGGTGTCGCCGCCTTTGGCGATGACGCGCTTGACCAGGGGGCGGCCATAGCTGGTGTAGCTGTCCACGATGACCACATCGCCCCGCTGAGGCTCATAGCCTGCGCCCCAGACGACGAGCTTCTCGCCGTTTTCCAGCGTAGGCACCATCGACTCGCCGTCCACCTGAATGATACGGAAGAAAAAGGAAAACACCAGCACCAGCACCAGCGCCGCCGAAATAAGCGCTTCGTACCATTCCAGCAGGCCCTGCCCACGGACAGCAGGCTGTGACTGTTCCATATCCGATGCACCTCTTTATCCGGGCTTCTGCCCGTTTTTATTTTCTCTGTCTCTGCGCCAAAAGCGCCGTATAACAGAAAAAAGGGGACAAACGAGTTGCCCCCTTTTCTCCCGCTTTGAAACGGGGAATCATCAAATATCGCTCTTGACCTTGGCAGCCTTGCCGGTACGATCACGCAGGTAGAACAGCTTTGCGCGGCGGACCTTGCCCTTACGGACAACAGTGACCTTCTCGACGAAGGGGCTGTTGATGGGGAAGACACGCTCGATGCCGACGCCGTAGGAAACGCGGCGAACGGTAAAGGTCTCTGCGACGCCGCCGTGCTTCTTAGCAATGACGGTACCCTCGAAAGCCTGGATACGCTCGCGCTCGCCTTCCTTGATACGAACATCAACGCGGACGGTATCGCCGACGTTGAACTGGGGCTTCTCAGCCTTGATGCTGCCTTCAGAAATAATCTTCAGTGCGTCCATTTTGAATTCCTCCATTTGTTTTTAGACGTTCATACACGGCGAACTGCCGTCAGAGGACCGCCCGTTTAATGATATGTGTCATTAACCCCGCTGTGGTCTCAGCGGACACTAACGCCTTAATAGGATAGCACAAACCGCCCGTAAAAGCAAGCATTTCGGGCAAATTTATGCAAAAATTTTCGCTCTGGCTCTGATAGACCGTTCTTACTCGAACTTCCGCTTATCTGCCGTCAGAAATTCGGTGCGCAGGATGGAGGCGTTTGCCGCCGGGACGCCGAATTTTGCTTCCAGCGCCGCCGTCAGCAGCGAGGGGTTCAGGTTCAGGTCCTGCGAGGCAGGCAGGCAGACCGCAAAGCTCACGCTCTCCCCTTCCGTCTCAAGCTCGAGAGTGGGGACATACTCCTTCATCTCGACCATCCTGACGCCGCGCTTGCTCTTTTTCTCCATCGGCACGCTGTCGAGGGCGTTGTACTGTGCAAGCTTTTCCGCGGCGTCCGCCGGGTAGCGGATGCGGTAGCAGGCGTAAGCGATGGCGTCGGCCTTCATCTTCACCGGCTCCACGCGGTAGACCTCGATTCCGGCAGGCATGATGGCGTTCAGCGCCGTCTGCCACTGGGCAAAATCAGGATTTTCGGCCTCGGTCTTGACATCCACGCACTCGCACTGGCTCTCCTGCCCCAGCGAGAGCGGGCAGGCAAAGGTCATATAGATGTGGGGATTAAAGCCCAGCGTATGCCACACCGGCAGGCCGCTGCGCTTGAGCACCCGCTGCATCACCCGCTGCATATCCAGCAGGGAGATGTAGGAGGCTTCGTTCATCTTCTTAAACGAGATCCTTACTGTAATCAAAGCACGGTCCTCCTAACAGATGGTTTGCGCCGCAGCCGTGGCAGGCACGGTTGCAGGGCTGAGTGGTCTGAGCCGCGAGGGCCTTGTTGTACTCCCGCACCAGATATTCGTGGGTGACGCCGTAGTCCATGTGGCTCCACGGGGTCACTTCGTCCAAACCGATCGCGCGCTGGCAGTAGAATTTGGGGTCAATGCCCATGTCCTCGAAGACCTGCATCCAGGTGTCGTACTTGAAGCACTCTTCCCAGCCGTCAAAATAGCAGCCGCGTTTGTAGGCCTCGAGGATGACGGGAGCCAAGCGGCGGTCGCCCTTGGCAAAGACGCCCTCGAGGAAGCTGGTGGTGCTGTCGTGGTAGTTGACCTTGATTTTGCGGCTGTGGACGCTTTCGAGCAGGTGCTTCTGCTTGGCCTGCAGCATCTCTTCGGTGTCCATCGGGACGAACTGGAAGGGGGTGTGGGGCTTCGGCACGAAGCAGGCGCAGCTGATGGTCACCTGCACGCCGCGGCCCTTGGCGTGCTTGGGATTGGAGTAGAACAAATCGACCACCTTCTGGGCGGTCTCGGCGATGCCCTCGATGTCCTCCATCGTCTCGGTGGGAAGGCCCATCATGAAGTAGAGCTTGACGGAGGTGTAGCCGTTGGCAAAGGCCAGCGAGCAGGTCTTTTCGATTTCGTCCCAGGTGACGTTTTTATTGATGACGTCGCGCAGGCGCTGGGTGCCGGCCTCAGCGGCAAAGGTCAGGCCGCTCTTGCGCACCCTGGTGGTTTTTTCAATGAGGCTCTGGGAGAAGTTGTCCATCCGCAGAGAGGGCAGCGACAGGCTGACGTGCTCTTTCGGCGCCCACTCGTTCAAATCGTCCAGCAGCTCTTCGAGCTGGCTGTGGTCGGAGGTGGACAGGCTGGAAAGGCTCAGCTCCTCGTAGCCGGTGTTGGCGCAGAGGTCCTGTGCGGCCTTGTTCAGCAGGCTGGCGTCGCGCTGGCGCATGGGGCGGTAGAGGAAGCCTGCCTGACAGAACCGGCAGCCGCGCACACAGCCGCGCAGCACCTCGACGCTGGCGCGGTCCTGGATGGCGCCCACCATCGGAACGACGAAGTTGGTCGGGGGCGCAAAGTCGTTCAGGTTCTTGATGATGGCCTTGGTGATGACCGCCGGGATGCCCGGCTCGTTGGGGGTGATGGACTTAACGCGGCCATCCTCGTAGTATTCGATGTCGTAGAAAGCCGGGATATAGACGCCGGGGATCCTGGCGATGCGGAGCAGCAGCTCTTTCTTGGAGACGCCGCCCTCTTTCTTGGCCTTTTCGATTTCGGCGCAGATGCCGGGCAGCTGGTTCTCGCCTTCGCCCAGCTGGACGACGTCGAAGAAGTCGGCGATGGGCTCGGAGTTGCAGGCACAGGGGCCGCCTGCCACGATGAGGGGCCAGCTCTCGTCGCGGTCTTTCGAGTAGAACGGGATGCCCGCCAGATCCAGCATGGCGAGGATGTTGGTGTAGGACAGCTCATATTGGAGCGTAAAGCCCACAGCGTCGAAAGCCGTGAGGGGGTCTTTGCTCTCCATCGTGTAGAGGGGCAGGCCCAAGCGCTCCATCTCGGCCTTCATATCCAGCCACGGCATAAAGGCGCGCTCACACCACCAGTTTTCGTGGCTGTTCAGCAGCTCGTAGAGGATTTTTTCGCCCAGAAAGGACATACCCACTTCGTAGGTGTCCGGGAAGCAGAACGCGAAGCGGACGTCTACCTCGTCTTTATTTTTATAGACGCTGCCCGGCTCGCCGCCGGTGTAGCGGCCCGGCTTCTGCACCCGGGACAGCGCTTCTTTCAGTTTCGGATCAAACATCAAGTTCCTCCATTTAACAACACGGATTGCATATTTATATATTTTACCCTATTTGGGCGAAGATTGCAACAGACATCGCAGCATTTGAGCTCCATCCAGCGGTGGGACAGGCAGAAGGTTGAACGCCCCGGTGAGCAGATTGGCCGCAAGGAACGCACTGCCCCGGATGGTTGCACACTGCTCCATCCTCATTGCCCAGATGGCGGCAAGGAGCGCATTCATCCCCGGCCCGGCGGCAGCGAGCAGAAAGGTCTGCCCCCGGGTGAGGGTCTGACCCCATGTCCGCATACAGAAACCGGTCATGGTCACTTCGATGACGGGAAAGCGCCGGAACAGGAGCAGATAGACGAAGATATGACCCATTTCGTGGAGGATGGCGGCGCACAGACCGATGCGCAGGAAGCCGCTGGCATCGAACCAGAGCAGCAGATACAACGCCCCGCAGAGCAGCAGCGGGTCACGGAACACCAGCGGCCCCAGCCGGACGAGCCGCCTCATGGCAGGCCCAGCAGAGCCCCCGCATCATAGCGGACGCCCTGTTCCAGAAGCTCAAAGTGAAGGTGTGCCCCGGTGGAGCGGCCCGTCTCCCCCGCTGTCCCCAGCGGCTGACCTGCCTGCACAACTTCTCCGGCCCGAACGAAGAGGTATTGCAGATGGGCGTAAAGCGTCTCCTGTCCGCCGCTGTGGCTCAGGCAGAGGTAGTTGCCGTAGGCCGCGCTCCGCCGGGCGGCAGTGACGACGCCATCCATCGCGGCCAGCACCAGCGTACCTTCCGAACAGGCGAGGTCAGTGCCGCGATGGAACGCCTCTTCGCCGGTGATGGGGTCGGTGCGCCAGCCGTAGGCGTCCGAGACCCGCCATGCCGTCGTACCCAGCGGGAAGCAGGCCGTCTGCGCGGGCCTTACCCGTTTCAGCGAACAGCCCTCGGGCGCGGCTTTTGCGGCACAGGCCCGCAGCGCGGCCACGCAGAACAGGACAGCGCAGAACACCGCAAAGATCACCCATCCTTTTGTTTTATGCTGTCTTGTCCCCATCGGCGTCCCTCCTGTTTCCTGTACTGTATGCGGCAGGACAATATAAAATGCCGCCGGCCTTGCGGGCCAGCGGCATCGGGGATCATTTCAGGAAGTGCTCGAGCAGACGGTTCAGCAGACCGGTGCGGCGGGGGCGGCTCTCGGTGACGACGATGGGCATCGGGGCGGGAGCGGCCTTTTCCGGCTGTGCTGGCTGTTTTTCCGGCTCTGCGGGTCTTGCGGGCTGAGGTGCCGCCTTTGCCGGTGCGGCAGGCTTTTCCGGAGCCTTGACGGGCTGGGGCTTCGGCGTCTCAGCGACAGAGGCCGGTGCAGGCGCTTTGTCGCGGGCCGTCCAGTCGTCGCGGAGAAGGTCGTACATCCCCATCTGGCTGTTCACCAGCGGCTCTCCGGGGGCGGGCTTGACTTTCTGGTAGCTGCCGTCCGGCTGCATCTCGCGGGCGTTGACGTTGTCGCTGAGCTGGAGACGGAGGATGCTGTCCAGCTTCTCCTTCAGCACGGGGTCTTCCACCCGGACGCCGACTTCCACGCGGCACTCGGTGTTGCGGGTGAGAAAGTCGCCGGATGCGATATAGATGCGGGTGTTGACGCCGTCATAGAAGCTGTAGATTCGGCCATGCTCGAGGTAGCGGCCCACGAGGCTGCGGATGTGGAGGTTTTCGGTCTTGCCCGGCACACCGGCGCGGACGCAGCAGATGCCGCGGACGATCATGTCGATGCGGACACCGGCACAGCTGGCTTCCTCAAGCTTTAAGATGATGTCACGGTCAGAAATGGAGTTGTTCTTCAAAATCATGGAAGCCGGGCGGCCCAGACGGGCAGCGTTGATGACCCGGTCCATCTCATCCAGCAGCACGCTCTTGAAGCGGAGGGGTGCCACCAGCATCTTTTCGCTCTCCTCCGTCAGTTTCTGCACGGCAAGGTTCTGGAAGACGTTGGATGCTTCCTCGCCGATGCCGAGGTCGGCGGTGATGAAGGAGTAGTCGGTATAGAGCTCACTGGTCTTCTCGTTGTAGTTGCCGGTACCGATCTGGGTGATGTAGGAGTAGCCGTGGGCGCTCTTTTTCGTGATAAGAGTCAGCTTGGAGTGGACTTTGTAGTCATCAAAGCCATAGATGACCGTGCATCCGGCCTCTTCAAGGTGCTTCGACCAGTCGATGTTGTTCTGTTCGTCAAAGCGGGCGCGCAGCTCCACCAGCGCCACGACTTCCTTGCCGTTCTCGGCGGCTTCCACGAGAGCCTGTACGATTTGAGATTCACGGGCCATGCGGTAGAGCGTCATCTTGATGGAGATGACGTCGGGATCCTGCGCGGCCTTTTTCAGCATCGCAATAAAGGGGCGGATGGACTGGTACGGGTAACTCAACAACACATCGTGCTTTTCCACCTCGGCGGCAAGGTCGTAGTCCTGCGGGGGCAGCATAGGCCGGGCAGGCGTATAGAACAGCTCGGGGTGGCCGTCGGACTCCATGCGGGAGGTGAGCTTGTAGAAGAAGCTCAGGTCAAGAGGGCTCTTCTGGACGAAGACCCGCTTGTGGGTCAGCTCGAGACGGCTGCAGAGCAGCTGAGCGACCTGCGGTGCGGCGGGGATGACCTGCAGACGGACGGCGGCCAGCTTGCGGCGGCGCTTGAGCAGATCGGCCATGATCTCGCGGTAGTCGATGTCATGGTCCATCATGCCCTCTTTCACGTCGATGTCGGCGTTGCGGGTGACCCGGAAGAGGCACTTTTCCTGCACGTTCTCCTTGCCGAAGATGAGGGCCGCATAATGGAGCACCAGCTCCTCCGTCAGGGCAAAGCAGGCCTCATTGTCCTTCCGGACGAAATGCATCCGCTCCATCTGGCTTGAGATGGGTACGATGCCGAGGGTGTGCTCCGAGGTGTGTTTTTCGTGAAGGAGGACACCGAGATAGATCTCCTTATTGCGCAGGAACGGGAACGGGTGGCGGCTGTCCACGATCTGGGGGCTGAGGATGGGGAAAAGCTCACTCTGGAAATACTTTTTCCAGAAGTGCTCGTCCTCTTTGCTCAGCTTGTCGAAATCCACCTTGCGGTAGCCGCAGGCGGCCAGATTTTCCAGCGATTTGACGTAGTATTTGTCGCAGTCCTCCTGGAGCTGAGCGGTCTTGGGCATGATGGCGGCAAGCTGCTCTTCCGCCGTCATGTTCGTCTTGTTTTCCCGCTTTTCCTTCTTGCCGCGCATGAGGTTGGCGCGCTCCTGGAGCGAGCCGACGCGCACCATGAAGAACTCGTCCAGATTGGAGCCGTAGATGGCCAGAAACTTGAGCTGTTCGGCCAGCGGGACATTTTTATCCTTGCCCAACACCAGCACGCGGCGGTTGAAGTCCAGCCAGCTCAATTCCCGGTTGATAAAAATGCTCTCTTCACTCATGATAACTCCTTTTTCCCGAGAAGGTCTCCCCTCTCAGCTCACATAGGCGAGGCTCTGCCATTCGTCTATCATATCCTGCGTAACGCCCGGCACCTGTGCCACCTCATCGAGGCTCTGGAACCGGCCATGGGCAAGACGATATTCCAGAATGGCTCTCGCTTTCTTCTCCCCGAGGCCGGGCAGTGTGGTCATAGCGTCCACCCCGGCGGTGTTGAGGTCCACACGGAAGGACTCCCGCAGAGGCTCGACCCCCACTGACGAAGCCTGCGCCGGGGATGGAGGCACGGCATACCAGAACGCCAGACTGACAATGCAGACCGCCGCTGCTGCCGCCAGTGCCAGAAAGCGGCGTTCGCGGGGTGTGAACATAGTTTCTTTCATTGTACTCGAAATCCTTCCAAAAAGAAAGTCTCCTGCGGAAAATTTGCAGGAGACTTTACACAATTTTTACGATGCAGCTTCGGCATTTCGCACAAGGCCATAGAAAAACTCTGCAGCGGCGCCGGTGTCGTGGTCGGTCAGGGTCGTCTGGCCGGCGGCAAGGCGCAGCTCCACCGGGGCATCAGCCGGAACGACGCTCTGCCTGGCCTGACGGACCAGCTCGAGCATCTGGCTGCACCCGGCGGCGACAGTGAGCTGGTCAGCCGTGCAGTTGACGGGCAGGCAGACTGCGCCCAGCATCGCTTCCGCTGAGACGGCACCCGGTGTCAGCACCATGACGTCCATACCGGTGCGCTCCGAGCGCAGCATGGCGGCATTGTCCCCCAGTGCCTTTTCCAGAAGGGCCTGAATGGGCAGCTGCTGACGGTCCTGATAGAGCAGGATGCGCAGCACGTCCTCACCCTTGACATCGGCGGGACTGCACAGCGTAAAGGGGGTGAACTCCCGGCGCAGATGGCGCTCGAGGGCGGTGCTCATCCGCAGCACACGGGTAGAGCCGTCGGCCATCTGCAGCGCAATGCCGAGGCCCACAGCTGCGGGCAGCTTTTTGAAGATGGATTCCTCACAGCCCGCGAAGCTGCACAGCGGCTGGCCGCTGCCCTCCGAGAACCGGTAGGCCAGCGTACCGCCGCAGGTGAGCGCGGGCGCAGCAAGGCGCAGCCCACCCAGCACGGCGCGGACGGCCCGGGGCGAACGCTGGCTGAAGACCGTCAGCCTGCCGCCCCGGCTGGAAAACAGCTGGAGCACATCCCGCACGACCTGCGGCATATTGCCGTCACCGGCCAAAAGGAGATGGTCCAGATCGCAGAGTACGAGCGTAGAATCGAGAAGTTTCGTCATACAGTCCCCCTCCTGAGCGATGCAATAAAGTGGGTGAAATACTCCGGAAGCTCCGAGTCGAAGCGGAGATGTTCCCCCGTGATGGGGTGGATGAAGCCCAATGTCTTTGCGTGGAGACACTGGCCGTGGAGCTTGGTGATGCAGTTGTGGGGGCCATACACCGGGTCGCCCGCCACGGGATGCCGGATGGACGCCATGTGGACGCGGATCTGATGGGTGCGGCCCGTCTTGAGGCGGCATTCCAGCAGGGTAAAGCCGCCGAAACGCTCCAGCACCTTATAACCGGTGTAGGCATACTTGGTGTGGGGCTCGCTGGCCGGGTAGACCGCCATCTTTTTGCGGTCGGTCTTGGAGCGGCCCAGATTTGCCTCCACAAAGCCCTCGTCCTGCGCAAAACCGCCGTAGACGACGGTCTGGTAGGCGCGCTCCACGCTGTGAACCGCCATCTGCTGGGACAGGCCGATGTGGGTGGCGTCATCTTTCGCCACCACCAGCAGGCCGCTGGTGTCCTTGTCGATGCGGTGGACGATGCCGGGGCGTATCTCGCCGCCGATGCCTGAGAGGCTGCCCTTGCAGTGCCAGAGCAGGGCGTTCACGAGCGTGCCGTCCGGGTTGCCCGGGGCCGGGTGGACGACCATGCCCTTGGGCTTGTTCACCACCAGAAGGTGGTCGTCCTCATACACGATGTCCAGCGGGATGTCCTGCGGCACAGCCTCGATAGGCTTTGCATCAGGAATTTCCAGCAGGATGGTGTCCCCGGCCTTGAGTTTGAGGCTCTTGGCGATGCTTTTGCCGTTGCAGAGCACATGACCCTCAGCCACGAGGCCTTGCAGCGCACTGCGGGAAAGGCCGGTGTCCTCCCCGCCGAGAAAGCGGTCGATGCGCTGGCCTGCGGCCTCCGCCTCCACGATAAATTCACGCTGTTCCATGTTTTACCGCTCCTTCGAGGGCTTATCTTCCACTTCTTCCAGCAGGATGACCAGCACCCAGAGCGCCACACCGACGCAGACGAGGATGTCGGCGAAGTTGAAGACTGCAAAGTCGATGAACAGCGGGTTGATGTAGTCCACGACCTCACCGTTCAGCACACGGTCGATGAGGTTGCCGATGCCGCCGGCCAGCACGAGGATGAAGGCGATCTGCTGCAGGAGCTTGCCGCGGCTGCGGAAGAACAGCAGATAGGCTACGAGCAGCAGCGCGGCGCTGGTGGCGAGGATAAGGAAGAGCTGCTTTCCGCTCAGCAGGCTGAACGCCATGCCCTGATTGAGCACGAAGCGCAGCTCCACCACATGCGGGATGACGGTGATGGCCTCCACAGGGGCCAGATACTGGGTAGCCCAGAGCTTGATGGCCTGGTCGATGCCCACCAGCGCGGCCACACAGACCAGATTCAGAATGACATATGCCATAGTTTCTCCTGATTTTTTGAAAAAGGCGGCGCCCCCTTTTGCGCCGGGTGCGCCGCCAGAGATACGAAATGGTTTAGCCCTCCACAACAGCGGCGCAGCGTGCGCACAGAGTGGGATGAGCAGCGTGGGTGCCGATGTCTGCGGAGTACTTCCAGCAGCGCTCGCACTTGTCGCCGGTGGCGTGTGCAGCAGCAACGCCCAGGCCCTCGACAGCGCTGGCTGCGCCGCCTTCGCCCTTGACCAGCTCCACATGGGAGACGATCATCAGGTCGGCCAGCTCGTCCATCGGGATGCTGTTGAGCAGGTCGTAGACGGCGTCATTGCAGTACAGAGTGACGGAAGCCTCGAGAGAAGCGCCGATCTGCTTATCTGCACGGGCCTGCTCGAGGACCTTCTTGACCTCGTCGCGGACAGCGATGAGCTGCGCCCACTTGGCCTTGAAGGCATCGTCAGCTGCGTACTGGCCAGCCTTCGGCATATCCTCGAAGACGACGTACTTGTTCATAGCCTCAGTCTTGGGCAGGAAGTCCCAGATCTCCTGGCTGGTGAAGCAGAGGATGGGAGCGATGATCTTGTCCAGAGCGACGAGGATCTTATACATCGCGGTCTGCGCAGCCTTGCGGCCAGTGCCGTTGGTGCAGTACAGGCGATCCTTGGTGACGTCCAGATAGAAGTTGGACATAGCCACGACGCAGAAGTTGTAGACAGCGTGGTAGACCTTGTTGAAGTCATACACAGCATAGCCAGCGTTGGTGTTGACGATGAGGTCATCCAGCGCAGCCAGAGCCCAGCGGTCGATGTCCTGCAGCTGGTCGTCAGCCACACAGTCGGTGTTGGGGTCGAAGCCGTCGAGGTTGCCCAGAATGAAGCGGGCGGTGTTGCGGATCTTGCGGTAGGCCTCGCTCAGCTGCTTGAAGATGTTCTTGCCGGCACGCACATCGACGGTGTAGTCGGAAGAAGCCACCCACAGGCGGATGATGTCTGCGCCGTAGTCCTTGATGATCTCGCTGGGCTCGACGCCGTTGCCGGCGCTCTTGTGCATCTGCTTGCCCTGTTCGTCCACGACCCAGCCGTGGCACAGAACGGACTTATAGGGTGCGCAGCCCTTGCTTGCGACACTGGTCAGCAGGCTGGACTGGAACCAGCCGCGGAACTGGTCGCCGCCCTCCATATACATATCGGCCGGGAAGCGCAGCTCGGGGCGCTCTTCCAGAACGGCAGCATGGGTGGAGCCGGAGTCGAACCAGACGTCCATGATGTCGGTGTCCTTCGTCCACTCGGAAGCGCCGCACTTCTCGCAGACTTCACCAGCGGGGATGATCTGCTCAGCGTCGTACTTATACCAGGCGTCGGAACCCTCCTTGCGGAACAGGTCGCTGACGGCCTTGATGGTGGCGTCGGTGATGTGGTAAGCGCCGCACTTCTTGCAGTAGAAGGCCGGGATGGGCACGCCCCAGGTGCGCTGACGGCTGATGCACCAGTCGTTGCGGTCGCGCACCATGCCGTGCATACGGTCATGGCCCCAGTCGGGCATCCAGGTCACGGTGTCGATGGCCTTGTAGACATCCTCACGGAACTTGGCGATGGAGCAGAACCACTGCTCGGTAGCACGGAAGATGATGGGGTTGTGGCAGCGCCAGCAGTGCGGATACTGATGCTTGATGTGCAGCTGGCCCATGACAGCGCCGGAGGCGGTCAGGTCGGCCAGAATGGTCTTGTTGGAAGCCCAGACGCGCTGACCAGCGTACTTGCCGGCCTGCTCGGTCAGATAGCCGCCGTCGTCCACGGGGACGGTGATGGGGATCTGGGGGTACTTCTGGCAGACGTTGAAGTCATCGACGCCGTGGCCGCCGGCGGTGTGGACGCAGCCAGAGCCGCTTTCCAGCGTGACGTGGTCGCCGAGGATGACCCAGCCTTCCTTGGGCAGGTAAACGTGATTGTAGCGCATCAGCTCGAACTCAGCGCCGCTGACCGGCTCGCCCACCACCTCGTAATCGGTGATGTGGCAGGAGTCCATGACGCTCTTGACAAGGTCGGTGGCCATGATGTGGAACTCATCGCCGATCTTGACGAAGGAGTACTCGAACTGGCCGTTCAGGCAGATGGCCTCGTTGGCGGGCAGCGTCCAGGTGGTGGTGGTCCAGATGACGAAGTAGGTCTTCTCCATCGGGATGCCATGCTTTGCCAGAACGCCGTTGGGGTCCTGAGAGACGTGGAAGCGGACGAAGATAGAGTCGCACTCGTCCTCGCCGTACTCGATCTCGGCCTCAGCCAGAGCGGTACGGCAGTCGGGACACCAGTAGACAGGCTTCAGACCCTTGTAGATATAGCCCTTCTTGGCCATCTCACCGAAGATCTCGATCTGACGGGCCTCAAACTCGGGCTTGAGGGTCAGATAGGGATGCTCAAAATCGCCGATAACGCCCAGACGCTTGAACTGGTCGCTCATGATGTCGATGTGCTCGGTGGCGAACTTCTCGCAGATCTGGCGCAGCTCGAGCTTGGAGATGTCCTTCTTCTTCTCGCCGACGGAGGACAGAGCCTTCAGCTCAATGGGCAGGCCGTGGGTATCAAAGCCGGGCACATAGGGAGCCTGGAAGCCCTCCATGTTCTTCTCGCGGATGATGATGTCCTTGATGATCTTGTTCAGCGCGGTACCCATGTGGATATTGCCGTTGGCATACGGAGGGCCGTCGTGCAGGATGAACTGAGGTTTGCCCTCGTTGTGCTTCATGAGCTGGTTGTACAGGTCGTTGTCGTCCCAATCCTTGAGCATGACCGGTTCCTTCTTGGGCAGGCCGGCGCGCATCTCAAACAGGGTCTTGGGCAGGTTCAGAGTACTGTCGTACTGAGACTTATTCTTAGCCACTGGTTTTACACTCTCCTCTATTGGTTTTGCAATCGCAAACAGCGCAGCAACGCGCTTATTTTATCAAAACAGCTTTACGGCACACAAATGATTCCTTGCTGTCGATGCTTAGGGAATTATTCGCTGAAGCTCACGCCCTGAAAGGCAGCGTTGGGGTCTGCCGGGGGCGGGTCGAGCTTGAGCTGAGATTCGTCCTTCTCCCAGAAGTCCTCGCCAGCCTTCTCGGGGGCGGCGTCTTCCGTCTCGGCAGCGTCCGCAGCGGGTGCTGCTTCCTCGGTGGTATCGGCATCCTCGGTTTCGGGCAGCTCAGCCTCGGCATCCTGTGCGGGGGTCTCTTCTTTCTGCTGGAACTCCGGCAGACGGCTCAGGGACTCCACATGGGTGCGGTAGAGGTTCAGCACGTCGGACTTGAAGCGGGTGACCTCGAGACGAACGCGGTCATACTCGCGCTCTTCGGCCAGCTTTTTGTCGTTGGCCTCGCTGATGATCTCGTCGGCGCGGTCGCTGGCCTTCTGCAGCAGCTCATTGGCATCCCGGATGATGTCGTCGCCGCGCAGATTTGCACGGTGCAGGATGTCTTCGGCCTTCTGGTTGGCCTCGCGGATGACGTTTTCGCCCATGCGCTGCGCATTGATGAGGGCGCTCTTGAGCATATCGCCGTCGGCCTCATAGCTCTGCATATTGCGGCGCAGGGTCTCGTTCTCGGCAGTCAGGTCGGCCACCTGCTTGCGCAGGGCCTCCATCTGCTCCGCATCCTGCCCGAGCTGCTGCTCTACCTTATCCAGAAAGCGGTCAACATCCTCGGTACGGTAGCCGCGGAGGTTCTTTTCGAATTGGACAGAGCGCACGTCCTGCGGTGTCAACATAATGATCTCCTCCATTTTATCCAGTTGTCCTTCTCAATATTGGAAGAACTCAATGATTTGTCGGTCTTTTTTGCTCTTGCCCGGCAGGGCTGTGAGACGGAAGCGCCCTTTGCCCCGCACTGTGAACACGTCAGATTCGTATACCGGCGCATGGGCGCTGGAAACGGGCAGATGGTTGATCTCTACCCTTCCCGCTGCCACAAGCTCTGCGGCCATGCCCCGGCTGCACCGCAGCATGGCGGCAAGTACGGCATCCAGACGCAGCGACGATACGGTCGCGGTCTGTAACCGGCGCTCTGCCTGCGCAAACTCCGGTACTTCGTCCAGCGCCAGCTGCTGAGCCGTCACCTCGGTGCGGCCCACACTGCGCAGCTCCTGACAGATAAGGGCTGCAGCAGGCTCCAGCGCGAACAGATAAGCGGTACCCGGCTCCTCCGGCGGCAGAACGATGTCGCCCAGCGCCTCGCGGCGAAGCTCGAGCCCCATCAGGCTGCCCAGATAATCCTTATGGACGGGCAGCTGCGCCCCGGCCAGCGCACGGCACCTGAGCCGGACGCAGCAGACAGGGCTTGCAGGGTAGCAGTCTTCCGGCTCGAGGCAGAGCACCCGGCGCTCGGCGTCGGGCCAGCCGCCCTCGAAGCGGCAGCTTTCCTCCGGCGCACCGGCACGGTTGAGTGCCGCCTGCGCCAGCTGCTGTTCCCTGTCGCTCAGGAACGCCGAATAACGGGCGATGCCCCGGCCAAAAGCGGCGCGGGCCAGGTCCTCGACATGACGCATGAGGAAGCGTTCCTCATCATTCTGCGCCGGGACGAAGCCCCGCACGGCACTTTGCTGGGTATCAATAGAACGCGCCATTGTTCTCCAGCTCGTCCAGCAGGTCGCCCATGATGTCTACATTGTAGGGAGTAATGATGAAGGTGCTGTTAGCCACCCGCTTGATCTGGCCGTTGTTGGCGTAGGCCACACCGGAGAGGAAGTCCACCAGACGGCGGGAAACTTCCTTGTTGGTGGATTCCAGATTCAGCACGACGGTGCGCTTGTTGTTCAGGTGGTCTGCAATCGTGCTGGCATCCTCGAAGTGCTCAGGCTTGACCAGAACGACCTTGAGTTGGGTGGTCGCATGGATGTTGACCACCTTGCCGTTCCGCTTGGGGGCTGCACCCTCTTCGGGCTCGTCCTCTTCCTCGTTGCCTGCGACGCCGAGACCGTTGTTGTTATTCACCATCTGAGGACCGTCGTCCATGTACTGATCGTCGTAATCGTCCTCACTGCCGAAAAGCCCTTTTTTCAGGCTGTCCACAAAAGACATAGAAACTTGCTCCTTTCATTCGGGCAGCTCACGCTGCCTGGCACCCCTTTGTGAAAAAGAGTTGCTAATAGCTTTTTCTATTATCTGATTTTTTGCGTCAGATGTCAATAACTACAAAAGCTTTCCATCATACAAATTTTGTCCGGAGACGATGATCTCATCGTAAAGGCGGACTTCGCTGACGGTTTTTGTCTTATCCGAGCTGCTGGGCATGACGATGCGGTACTCGCCGTCCGTCACCAGCGGATGGTCATTATCCACGGGGTCGATCTTGCAGAAACGGGCAAGATTGCCGTATTTGACATAGACGCCCGGGATGTAGTTCTCGCCCTGCGTCTCAGACTCGGTACCGTCCTCTTTCAGATAATGAATAGCGTCGATGGGAACGCGCAGGCCGGTGGTCTCGCCCACGATGATCTGGGCGCTGGCCCGGTTGAGCCGCAGCACATCGCCGTTGATGATCTCGCAGGTGATGACAAAGCGGGCCAGTCCGGTCGCTTCGTCGATGGTCACCTCGGAGACGGAGGCCTTGAGGGGCGTCTCCATCTGGCCGGGGAACTTTATCTTCACCGAGCGGGTCAGGGGTTTGCCGTTGTCGCCCAGCAGCTTCTCCCCTTCCTTGGCCGAACAGAGGCCGACATACCGCCACGCAAAGCCCGAGACGATCTTGCCCGCGCAGCCGTCCAGCGGCAGCTCAGGGTCAGAGTTCAGATATGCCTGCAGGTCGGTGGTGTTCAGCGCGAGGATGTCGTCCGCCCCGGCGTTGAGCCGCCCGCTGGCAGAGCTGCGGATGAAGTAACCCGTCTGAGGGGCGGTGATCTGGGTCGGCTCCCTCAGCCGGGCCTGCACCTGCGCCGACTGCTCGGTGAGGGAGGCGATCTGGGCCGAGAAGTCCGAGACTTCACCGGTGATGACCCAGAGCTTGTTCTGAGCGAGGATGTAGTTTTCTTCGCCCTGGGCTGTCTCGTCGTAGGCAGAGCTGTCCAGCGCATCCATCATATCATAAAGCGCGGAAGCCCGCTCTTTTTTCAGAGAATCCAGCTGGGTGGCGGTGGTATTCTGAGAGCGCTGCAGAAGCTCGATCTGGTCGTTCAGGCTGGTGAGCTGCTGGCGGAGGCCCGCCTGTTCCGGGCTGCTGTAGATCTCCGCTACCGCAGCCCCCGCCGAGACGCGCTCGCCGTCGGCCGCGAGATAGCCCAGCGTTCCGCCGCCGGGAACATAGACCTCATCGAAGAGGAGAACGCCGTCGGCGTCCACCGTATCCGCCACGGTGGCAAGAAGCGCCGTCTCGTAGGTGTTGGGCGGGAAGAGCACCTGCAGGGCCTGATAGCCCACATAGATGCCCGCCAGCACCACGACGGCGATGACGAAGCCTGCCAGCTTGCCCAAAGCGCTGGACGCGCCGGGATCAGAGCGTGGTCTATCCATCATAAAAGGTCACCCTTTCGCTAAAAATTCTCGGGTCAGCTGCACAGCCCGGGCTGTAACGTCCGGCGCAGAGGCGTCCAGCCAGACCACGCCATCCATATGGCGGAACCAGGTCAGCTGGCGCTTGGCGTAGTTGCGGGAGGCCTGCTTGAGCTTTTCGGTGCAGGCATCCAGCGGGGCCGTCCCCTCAAAATAAGGGAAGAATTCCTTATAGCCGATTGCCTGCGCTGCCGTGCGGTAGGTCTGGCGGTGGTCATAGACCAGCTTTGCCTCATCGAGGAGACCGGCGTCCAGCATCTTGTCCACCCGCAGGTCGATGCGGCGGTAGAGCTGGGCGCGGTCGGGAAAGTCCAGCCCCAGCACCAGCGAACGATAGGGCCGCTCCGGCGGGAGGGATTGGGCCTTCTGCTCGCTCAGACGCTTGCCGGTGGCGCGGAAATGTTCCAGCGCCCGCAGGACCCGCACCTGATTGTTCGGGTGGATCGCGGCGGCGGCTTCCGGGTCGGCGGTTTGCAGCTCTTTGTACATGGCCTCCGGGCCTTTTTCCGCCATCTCTGCGGCCAGCTGTTCCCGCAGGCCGTCCGGCGTCTTCTCGGCGGCGAAGCGGACACCGTACAAAAAGCTCTGGACATAGAGGCCCGTGCCGCCCACGAGGATGGGCAGACGGCCCCGGGCGGAAATGTCAGCCTCGAGCGTTCCGGCCAGCGCGACGAAATCCGCCACGCTGAAGGGCTCATCCGGCTCCAGAATATCCACCGCATGGTGCGGGATGCCGTGGGTCTCTTCGGGCGCGACCTTCGCCGTACCGACGTCTAATCCTTTATAGATCTGCATCGAGTCGGCGCTGATGACTTCGCCCTCAAAAGCTTCGGCCAGCGCCACGCCGAGAGCGGTCTTGCCGGTGGCAGTGGGGCCGACGACGGCCAGCACCGGATGCTTCTGATTTTTATCACACGATTCGGCCAAACTGCTTTTCCAGCTCCTTTCGGGTGAGTTTGAGGACGCAGGGGCGTCCATGGGGGCAGAAGGGCGGCACTTCGCCGGAGAGAATTTTTTCGGCCAGTGCCATCAGCTCCTGCGGCGAGGTGTGGTCGCCCGCCTTGATGGCGGCGCGGCAGGAGATGGAATGGAGCACCCACTCCGTCCGCTCGTTCAACGCGTCGCGGCTGCCGTGGGCCAGCTTTGCCGCCAGCTCGACCAACAGATCTTCGGCACTGCCCTGCTCCACATCAGCGGGGACCGAGCGCAGGCAGACCGAGCTGCCGCCAAAATCGCTCACCTCGAGGCCGGCGCTTTCCAGCAGGTCGAGGTTGGTCAGCAGAGCGGTCTTTTCCTCGGCGGAGAGCTCCACCACCAGCGGCTCCAGGAGGAGCTGGCTGGGGACATCGCCGTAGTGGGCGGCCAGCTTCTCGAAGAGCTGGCGCTCATGGGCGGCGTGCTTGTCGATGATGCAGATCTCGTCGCCCCGCTCCGCGAGGATATAGGTGCGGAAGATCTCGCCCACATACCGCAGGGGCTCGGGGCCGTCCTGAACGTCAAAGCCCAGCTGCTCCGGGGCTGCGCTCTGCTGCGGCTCATCCGAAGCCTCCGGCAGCGGCGGACGCTCCGGTTCATCCGGGACAGGCTCCCACGCGGCCATATGGTCGCGGGTGACATCCGGCAGATCGATGTCTGCCTCGATGTCCAGCTGTGACTCACTGGATGCAGCCCGGAAGGGCGGCGGCTCAAGGACGCTTTCCTCCTGCGGCGGCTCAGGACTGTGGAGGGCAGCGTTCATCGGAAGAGGCTCAGAGGCCGCAACCGTTGTCCATGTGTATTCCGATGCCAGCGCAGCCTTTTCCGGGGCTTTTACGGGCAGCGGAAGGATGTCCCACTCCGGGGCAGAGGGCTGTGTCGGGCGGGGTGTCACAGACGCTGCCGGTGCCGCCGGGCGGAGAGGTTTTTCCTCCAGGTGCGGCAGGCTTCCCGGCTCTGCCTGGCCCGAAATCACCGCCGAAAGTCCTGTAAAGTTATTATTCTTTACAGCATTTTTTTCTTTATTTCCGCTATTTTCATATTCGTTGGATACATTGTTCTCTTTCTCGCTGTCAAAGACGAACTGTCTCTCCCCTGTACCCGGCTGGCTCAGTGCCAGCTTGACGGCATGGTAGACGAGGTCGAAGATGTCGTTTTCCCGGGCAAAGCGGACTTCTGTTTTTGCCGGATGGACGTTGACATCCACAAGGTCGGCGGGCATCTCAAGGAGCAAGATCCCTCCAGGAAACTTGCCCTGCATCATAGTACCCTTGAACGCCATCTCCATGCCCGCCATCATGGTACGGTTGCGGACATAGCGGCCATTGATATAGAAATACTGCATACTGCGGCTGGCGCGGCAGCTGCGGGGCTGGGTGATGAGCCCCCAGACGCGGTAGACGCCCTCGCGGTTATCCATCTCCACGAGGTCACGGCTGAACTCCCGGCCCAGCACGGCATAAGCTGCGCTGCGGAGCTGGCCGTCACCGGGGGTGACATACTGCAGTTTGCCTTCGCGGATGAACTTGAAGCTCACCTCGGGGTGGCTCAGGGCCACATGGCCCACGATGTCGGCCACGAAAGTACCCTCGCTGGAATCCTTTTTGAGGAATTTCATCCGGGCGGGCGTGTTGAAAAAGAGGTCACGGACCCGGATGGTGGTGCCGACGCCTCGCGCACCCGGCTCGATGGGCTGCTCTTCCCCGCCCTCGATACGGTAGAGGGAAGCGCACTCGTCGGCCTCGGTGCGGGTGAGCACTTCGACGCGGGCCACGCTGGCGATAGAGGCCAACGCTTCGCCGCGGAAGCCCAGCGTGTGGATGCTGGTGAGGTCGTCTTCCGTCCGAATCTTGCTGGTGGCATGGCGGATGAAGGCCGTGGGGATGTATTTTGCCTCGATGCCGGTGCCGTTGTCGCTGATTTCAATCAGACGGACACCGCCCGACTCGATCGAGACGGTGATTTGAGACGCACCGGCGTCGATGGAGTTTTCCAGAAGCTCCTTGACGACCGATGCGGGCCGCTCGACCACCTCACCGGCGGCAATGAGTTCCGCCGTGTGCTTGTCGAGAACGTGTATCTCTGCCATTCGTTTCCCTCCGTTTCAAATAAAATCAGCCATTCAGGCTGCCGCTCAGGGTCTTTTTCAGCTCATACAGGAAGTTCAGCGCCTCGATGGGAGTCAGGGTCTCAACGTCCAGTGCCTCGAGCTTTTCCATCATCTCGCTGGGGACGGCGGGCGAAGAATACTCCTGCAGGGCGTCGAAATCCATCTGCTCCACCTTGTTCTTCGGGGCAGACGCTTCCAACGTGCGCAGCACCTCGTGGGCGCGGCGGGTCACAGTGCCGGGCAGACCGGCCAGCTTCGCCACCTCGATGCCGTAGCTGTCGTCGGCGGGGCCGCGGATGATGCGGCGGAGGAAAGTGATGTCCTCTCCCCGCTTCTTGACTGCGATGTTGTAGTTTTTGACGCCCTCGATGACCCCTTCCAGGTCCGTCAGCTCGTGGTAATGGGTGGCGAAGAGGGTCTTGCAGCCGAGGCCCTTGGCCGGGTCGGAGATATGCTCCACGACGGCCCGGGCGATGCTCATGCCGTCGAAGGTAGAGGTGCCGCGGCCAATTTCGTCCAGCACGACGAGGCTCTTGGGGGTAGCGTTCTTGAGAATTTCGGCCACCTCGGTCATCTCGACCATGAAGGTGGACTGGCCGGCGGCAAGGTCGTCCGATGCGCCGATGCGGGTAAAGATGGCGTCCACGACGCCCACATGACAGCTGGACGCCGGGACGAAGGAGCCGATCTGCGCCATCAGAGCGATAAGGGCGTTTTGGCGCATATACGTCGATTTACCCGCCATGTTCGGGCCGGTGATGATGAGACAGCGGTCGGTGGTGCAGTTGAGCCTGGTATCGTTGGGGACGAAGAGGCTGCCTTTCAGCATCTGCTCGACCACCGGGTGGCGGCCCTCGGTGATGGTCAGCTCGTCGCTGTCATCCACCACAGGGCGGCAGTAGTTGTTTTCAGCGGCCACCTGCGCCAGCGCCGCCAGCACATCCAGCTCGGCCACAGCATTTGCCGTCCGCTGGATGCGGTCGAGCTGACCGCCGATCGTTTCCAGCAGTTCCGAGAAGAGCCGGTGCTCCAGCGCAATGAGACGCTCATGCGCACCTAAGATCTTGCTTTCCAGCTCTTTCAGCTCCTGGGTGATATAGCGCTCGCCGGAGGTGAGGGTCTGCTTGCGGATATAGGTCTCGGGGACCATGGATTGATAGGAGTTGCTGACCTCGATGTAGTAGCCGAAGACGTGATTGTAGCCGATTTTCAGCTTGGGGATGCCGGTCTCCTGCCGCAGGCGCGTTTCCAGCTGGGCGAGGACGCCCTTGGTGTTGTCGCGGATGGAGCGCAGCTCGTCTACCTCGGGGTGGTAACCCTTGGCGATGACGCCGCCGTCCTTGAGGGTGGAGGGCGCATCCGGGTCGATGGCGGCGAGGATGGCCGTCTTCACATCATCCAGCAGGTCGATTTGTCCTGCAAGAGAAGTCAGCTCCGGGCAGCTGCAGCTCTCGGCCTGCGCCCGCAGTTCCGGCAGGCGCTCACAGGTCTGGGCCATCGTGTAGATCTCCTTGGGGGTGGCGGAACCGTAGACTGCGCGGGTCATCAGGCGCTCGAGGTCGGCGATGTAGTGGAGCTGTTCGATCAAATCGCCCCGCTGCATGGTCTGGTTCACAAGGCTTTCCACCGCGTTGAGGCGGCGGTTGATGGCGGCACTGGAAATGAGCGGCTGCTCGATCCAGCTGCGGAGCATCCGCTTGCCCATGGCGGTGCTGGTCTTGTCCAGCACCCAGAGCAGCGTTCCCCGTTTTTCGCGGCCCCTCAGCGTCTCGGTCAGCTCGAGATTTGCCCGGGTGACCGGCGACAGGCTCATGAACTGAGCTTCATTATATGTGATGACCGTTTTCAGGCGCTCGACGCCTTTAATTTGCGTATCATGGAGATATTCCAGCAGAGCGGCCATTGCCAGGCGAACAAGGCCGTCTTCTGCGATGCCGGTCTTTGCGGCCCAGTCGCGGCCAAACTGGTTCTCGAGGGAGATGGCCACGAGGCCCGGGGCGTACCGCTCCTCTTCCACCAGCTCGACGGCGCAGTCCATATTCTTTTTGATGTAGGCAGTGATCTCCCGGCAGTCCAGCAGACCCGGGTTCATCAGCACCTCGCTGGGGTGGTAGCGGCAGAGTTCCGCAATGACCGCCGGGGCGATCTTTTCCCGCTTGAGCTCGGTGATATGGGCCGTGCCGGTGGAGACATCCGCAAAGCAAAGGCCCGCTGCGCCGCCTTTCAGAAAAATACTCGCAATGTAGTTGTTTTTGTCATCCTGAAGCATACTGCTCTCGATGACGGTGCCGGGCGTGACCACGCGGATGATGTCGCGTTTCACAAGACCCTTGGCCTTGGCCGGGTCTTCCATCTGCTCACAGATGGCGACCTTGTAGCCCTTCGAGATGAGGCGGGCCACATAGCCCTCATAGCTGTGGAACGGTACGCCGCACATGGGCGCGCGCTCTTCGAGGCCGCACTGCTTGCCCGTGAGGGTCAGATCCAACTCCCGCGAAGCTGTGAGCGCATCGTCGAAGAACATCTCGTAGAAGTCACCGATGCGGTAGAAAAGAATCTCATCCTTATGTTGTTTTTTGATTTCCAGATATTGCTGCATCATGGGCGAAAGCTCTGCCATGACCGTTCACCTTCCTCCCCTAGTTGTCGGTTTGCCATCCAAAACCGCCTGTTGCAAGCAAAACGCGGCCCTGCATTGCACAGCCGCGTTTTGTGTTTCATGGTTTAAGCCTTAGTGGCAGCCGCCGCAGGTGGAGCAACTGCCGGTGCAGGAAGCAGAAGGCTCCTGCACGGTCATGGGGTCGCCGCCGTTCATTGCAGTATTGATGATGGCGTCGATATAGTTCACGAGGGCCTCGCAGTCGCGCTTTGCCTCGTTGTAGGCCACCATGCCGTCATCGGCCATGATCTTGCCGTAGAGGTCGTTCACTTTCTGGTTCAGCTCGGCGATGCGCTCATCGCTGCGCTCGGGCTTGCCGATCTCGTTGTTCAGGTCCATGCGGGCCAGATTGAACTCGCCGATGAGGTTCTGCAGTTCCTCATCCTTGTCGTTCATCTTGCGGGCCTGGTCCATAGCCAGATAGCGGGAGTCGGTCTGAAGTGCCATGGCGGCACGCTTGAAAAGGTCGATGCAATCCATTGTAGTAGTCTCCTTTTATCGTTCCTGTGTTATATATTAGGATAGTGTATCCAGAATATCATGATTCAACCAATTCGCCCAGCAGGACGGTGGCACGGGCGCCTGTGAGGCGCACCATCGCATAGCTGCCCATGAGGGCGGGGTCAGCCTTGAACTCGACGGTAAGGTTGTTGTCCAGACGGCCCGAGAGGGTGCCTTCATTGCGGCCATAGCCCTCCACGAGGACGCGGACGGTCTGGCCCACCTGAGCCTTCACGAGGGCCATTGCGATGTCGTCCTGAACTTTGAGCAGGCGGGTCATGCGGTCGGTCTTCTCCTTGCGGGGGGTGGGGTCGGGCATATCCGCCGCCTTGGTGCCGGTGCGCTTGGAGTAGATGAAGGTGAACAGCTGCATATAGCCCACCTTCTGCACCAGCTCGAGGGTCTTCTGGAAGTCCTCTTCGGTCTCGCCGGGGAAGCCCACGATGATGTCGCTGGAGAAAGTGATGCCGGGGACCTTCTTCCGGGCATACTCGATGAGTTCGAGGTAGTGCTCCACGGTATAGTGACGGTTCATCTGGACGAGCAGACGGTTCGAGCCGCACTGCACCGGCAGATGCAGATGCTTGCAGATCTTCGGCTGGGCCGCGATGGTGTCGATGAGCTTGAAGCTGGCGTCCTTCGGGTGGCTGGTCATGAAGCGGATGTGGTAGTCGCCCGGGACGGTGCAGAGCAGGTTGAGCAGGTCGGAGAAATCCACCTGCTCCTCGAGGCCCTTGCCGTAGCTGTTGACATTCTGGCCCAGAAGGGTGATCTCCTTGTACCCTGCCTCCACGAGACTCTTGAACTCGGCGAGGATGTCGCCGGGCTTGCGGCTCTTTTCGCGGCCGCGGACGTAAGGCACGATGCAGTAGGTGCAGAAGTTGTCACAGCCATACATGATGGGCAGCCAGGCACGGAACTCGCTCTCACGGCGGATGGGGATATTCTCCACGATGACGGGGCGCTGAGCCGGCTCCATGAGCACCCGCTTGTGCTTCTGCAATTTCTGGGCGATGAGCTGGGGCAGCGTGTCGATGCCGTCCACGCCGAACACGAGGTCCACGTAGGGGTAGCTCTGTCGCAGCTTTTCCACGACGTGCTTCTGGTTGGCCATGCAGCCGCAGAGGCCGATGATGAGGCCGTGCTTCTTCTCTTTCAGGCCCTTGAGAGCGCCCACGTTACCGAAGACACGCTGCTCGGCGTGCTCACGGACGGCGCAGGTGTTGAAAAGGATGAGGTCGGCGTCCTCGGGCTTGTCACACAGCCCGTAGCCGATGTCCATCAGCACACCCTTGATGCGCTCGCCGTCGTTGACATTCTGCTGGCAGCCGTAGCTGTGGACAAAAGCCAGCGGCGGGGTGTCATAGGCCAGCTTGACCAGCTCTGCCGCCGCGTTGTTATGTTCAAATGCTATGTACTCCAATGAAACCATCCTTCTCTGCCGCTGAGGACACACCTCCGGCAGCAGACATACTGATACTATAAAGAAAGCTTTTTATAGTATACCCTTTTTGGCCTTGGAGGGCAAGAGTTTATTTTTACTGCGCCTGCTTGGCGGCGCACGCCTCGCACAGGCCGAACAGCACCACGGCGCAGTCCTGCACGACGCCCTTCTGGTTGCGCACCAGCTTCATCATCTGCTTTTCGTCCACGTCAGCGTCCACGACGCCGCCGCAGCAGCTGCAGTAGAGGTGGCTGTGCCAGCCCAGAGTGTGGTCGAAACGGTCAGCCTTGCCCGGGATGGAGACGCGGCGGACGCGGCCTGCATCTACGAGGCTGTTGAGGTTGCGGTAGACGGTACCAAGGCTCAGGCCGGGACATTCCCTGGCTGCGAGGTCGAAAATCTCCTCGGCAGTAGGGTGGTCGCAGAGCTGCTCCACTTTCTGCAGTACCAGCTCGCGCTGTTTGGAATAACGCATGGTCTTTCTCCTTTTTCTGATGGGGTGTGTATCGGGATAAAGGCCGGGTTCAGAGCTTGTCTTCCCCCTTGATCTTCGCCCAGTAGGCCCGGGCGGCCTGTTCGGCGCGGTTGTCGCCGAACGTATAGTATTTCACGTCCTTGAGCAGGTCGGGCAGATATTGCTGGTCCACCCAGTGATTCTCATAGTCGTGGGCGTACTTGTAGTTCTGGCCCTTGACGGCAGCATCCTCGCCGTCGAAGTGCTTGTTCTGCAGCTGGCGCGGGATGGGGCCGGTGCGCCCCGCCTGCACATCGGCGATGGCCGCATTGATGGCGTCGTGGGCGCTGTTGGATTTCGGGCTGGTTGCCACGAGAATGACGGCATCGGCCAGCGGGAGCCGGGCTTCCGGCAGACCCACCATGTTGGCTGCGTCCACTGCCGCCTTGACGATGGGGATGATCTGCGGGTATGCAAGGCCCACGTCCTCACAGGCGCAGACCATCAACCGGCGGCAGGCCGAGGGCAGGTCGCCCGCTTCCAGCAGACGGGCCAGATAGTGGAGGGCTGCGTTGGGGTCGGAGCCGCGCATGGACTTCTGGTAGGCCGACACGATGTCGTAGTGGTCGTCGCCGTCCCGGTCGTACCGCATGGCCGTGCGGCGGGTGACCTGCTGTATCATCTCGAGGGTGATGTGCTTTCCGGTTTCGTCCACGGGGGCCGCCGTCACCACGAAATCGAGACAGCCCAGCGCCTTGCGCAGGTCGCCGCCCGCACTCTCGGCGAGGTAGGCGCAGGCGTCCTCGTCCATCACGACAGGCTGTGATTCCGACTCCGAGAGCTTTTTCAGGGCGTTGCGGATGCCCCGTTCCACGTCGGCAGCGGAGAGGGACTTGAACTCAAATACCGTACAGCGGGACAGCAGTGCATTATAGATGTAAAAGTAAGGGTTCTCGGTGGTGGATGCAATGAGGGTGACAGAACCGTCCTCGATGCACTCCAGAAGGCTCTGCTGCTGCTTTTTGTTGAGATACTGTATCTCGTCGAGGTAGAGCAGGATGCCCCTTGCCCCGGCCAGCGTGCCGATGTCCTTCAGCACTGCTTTGATGTCGCCGGTGCCGCAGGAAGTGCCGTTGAGCTTATGGAGGGTCATGCCGCTGTTCTCGGCGATGATGCGGGCAACGGTGGTCTTGCCCGTGCCGGAGGGGCCGTAGAAGATCATGTTGGGGATACGTCCGCTCTCGATGGTGCGGCGGAACACCTGTCCCTCGGCCAGAAGATGCTGCTGGCCGCAGACATCAGCCAGCGTTTTGGGGCGCAGACGCTGCGCCAGCGGTTCGTTCATGGGTCTTCCCTCCAAAAATGATCATGAGAATCTTTCTCTTTTATAGTATAGCGCATTTTGCACGCCGCGGCAAGAGAAATAATAAAAATGATTCTCAGATAAACGACAAAGCATTTACAAATTTCGCAAAACATGATATGCTTGTGCCATTCCAATCAAGAAACGAGGGGAAATATATGCGCGGAAAGAACGTCTCCGCCGAAGACCTGACGGCCAAAAAAGAGCTGGCTCTGGAGGTCATCCGGCGGCTTAAGGCAGAGTATCCCGACGCAGGCTGCACGCTGGACTACGACCACGCCTGGCAGCTGCTGGTGAGCGTCCGGCTGGCGGCCCAGTGTACCGACGCCCGGGTGAATATCGTGGTACAGGACCTGTTTGCAAAATATCCGTCGGTGGCCGCGCTGGCCGAGGCAGAGCCCGAGGACATCGAAGCCATCGTCAAACCCTGCGGGCTGGGCCGCAGCAAGGCCCGGGACATCTCAGCCTGTATGCGGATGCTGCGGGACAAGTACGACTGCAAGGTACCTACGACCTTTGAGGAACTGCTGGCACTGCCCGGCGTGGGCCGCAAGAGCGCGAACCTTATCATGGGCGACGTGTTCGGCAAGCCCGCCATCGTCACCGACACCCACTGCATCCGCCTGTGCAACAAGATCGGCCTTGTGGACGGCATCAAGGAACCGCAGAAGGTGGAGATGGCGCTCTGGAAGATCGTCCCGCCCGAAGAGGGCAGTGATCTGTGCCACCGTTTCGTGATGCATGGCCGGGCCGTTTGCAATGCCCGGAAGCCGGAGTGCGAAAAATGCTGTCTTTCGGACATCTGCCGCTGCGCGCGGGAGGAAGCATCCAACGTCTGATTTTACATGTTTCAGGAGGTTTTTCTTATGTTTAGTTTTATCTTCAGTCTTCTCATCGGTGCGCTGGCCGGTTACATCGCAGGCCGCATCATGGGCAGTGAGACCAGCGCCCTGCGCAACATCGTGCTGGGCATCCTGGGCAGCTTTGTGGGCGGCATCCTCTTCGGCCTCGTGGGCCTGTCCGCTACCGGCCTCGTGGGTGAGATCATCGTCTCGGTCATCGGCGCCTGTGTCTGCATCTGGGCTGGCCGCAAGCTGTTCAAGTAAGCAGTCCATCTTGAAAATGCCACAGCTTTCAGGGGTGAAAGCTGTGGTTTTTTCGCTTCTGACCGATGTCATTTTCTCTCGAACTATGCTATAATAGGGTTTGTGTTTGAAATTGGAAAGGAGCTTTTCTCATGGAAACTACGCATGAGTCGTCGAAACAGACTCTCTGCTCCGCACAGCCCGCCAAACCCTACGCTTTCAGCCGCAAGGTGTTCTGCGAAGGGATGCGGGACGGTGTGCCGATCGCGCTGGGGTATTTTGCGGTGTCGTTCTCGCTGGGCATCGCGGCCCGGACGGCGGGCTTTACACCTTTGCAGGGCTTCGTGGCCAGCCTGCTCAACAATGCTTCGGCGGGCGAGTACGCCGCCTTTGCCCTCATTGCCAGCGGCGCGACCTATCTCGAGGTAGCCATCATCACCCTCATCGCCAACGCCCGCTATCTGCTGATGAGCTGTGCGCTGGCCCAGCGGTTCGCCCCCGGCACTCCGTTTTTCCACCGGCTTATCATCGGCTATGACGTCACTGACGAGCTGTTCGGCATCACCATCGCCCGGCCGGGTTATCTGAACCCCTTTTACACCTACGGCGCCATCGCGCTGGCCGCGCCGGCGTGGGCTTCGGGTACCGCGCTGGGCATCATCGCGGGCAATCTGCTGCCCCTGCGGGCCGTCAGCGCACTGAGCGTGGCGCTCTACGGTATGTTCCTCGCCATCATCATTCCTCCGGCCCGGAAAGATAAGATCGTGGCCGCGCTGGTGGCCATCAGCTTTGCGCTGAGCTTTGCCTGCACCTATCTGCCGGGCATCTCCGCCCTGTCGGACGGCACCCGCACCATCATCCTGACAGTGGCCATTTCCTGCGCAGGTGCGCTGTTATTCCCCGTCAAGACCCAGAGTGAGGAGGCTGAACAATGATCCGCAGCAACTGGCTTTACATCGCAGTGATGTTCGCCGTATCCTACACCATCCGCATCCTGCCGCTGACCCTCATCCGGAAGCCCATCAAAAACCAGTTCATCCAGTCGTTCCTGTACTACGTCCCTTACGTCACTCTGGCGGTCATGACCTTCCCGGCCATCGTCAACGCCACCCAGAGTCCGGCAGCTGGTGCGGTGGCGCTGGTCGTGGGCATTGCAGCGGCATGGTTCGGAGCTAGCCTGTTCCAGGTTTCGGTGGCCTGCTGCGCCGTCGTCTTCGTGCTGGAACTTTTCCTTGTTCACTGAGGTGACTGCCCTATGAAACGAGTCCTTGTAACCGGCGCAGGCGGCTTTGTGGGCGCGCGCATCCTCGATATGTGGCGGGGGCAGTTTGCGCTCTGCGCCTTCCCGTCCGACACTCTGCGCACTGCCGATGAAAGCGCGGTGCTGCGCTTCATTTTGAAGGAGCACCCGGACGTCATCGTCCACACGGCGGCTCTCTCCAACACCCAGTACTGCCAGCAGGAGCCGGAGGACTCCTTCCGCGCCAACGTCCTGCTGCCCGAGTGGATAGCGAAGGGAGCGGAGGAGGTGGGCGCAAAGCTGCTCTCCTGCAGCTCCGACCAGGTGTATGCGGGCGTGACGCAGCGGGGGGCGCTGGCGGAGACGCTGCCCCTCTCCCCTTCCAACGTCTATGGACAGCACAAGCTCGAGGCCGAGGCCCGGGTGCTGGCCCGCTGCCCGGATGCTGTGGCGCTCCGCCTGCCCTGGATGTACGACCTACCGGGCTATCATCTGCCCATCCGGGGCAGCCTGCCGCTGAACATCCTGAGAGCGGCAAAGACCGGTGAAGTGCTTCACTTTTCGCGCAATGACTACCGGGGCGTGAGCTATGTGCGGGAGGTCATCGAGAACCTCGTCCCTGCGATGGAGCTGCCCGGCGGTGTCTACAACTTCGGCAGCGAGTGCGACGGAGATATGGTCGAGACTGCGCGATGCTTCGCCAATTTACTGCAAGTGGATGTAAAAATCGAGGAATCCGATCTCACCCGCAACCTCGCGATGGATACCGGGAAGCTCCGGGCTCACGGCATCGAGTTCTCCTCGACGTGGGGCGCACTTCGGGTGTGTCTCGGGGATTACCGGCTTGGATATTTGATGTAAAAAAGGAAGGGGCTGCCCAAGGCAGCCTCTTCCCTTTTTATTATTTCCACAGATTTGCCGCGATCAGCTCCAGCACGCTTCCCGCGATGCAGCGCGCCTTATCGGAGATGAGGAAGCAGTTTTCCAGTTCCTCCCGGCGGGGGTCCACGTCAGCCACCTTGAAGCCGGGCGTGACGGGGTAGCCATCCCGCAGCAGGCCGCGCAGGATGCCCGCAATGCGGGTCGTCACCGGAGTGCGGATGCCGTCCGGCGTTTCGATTTCCGCGATCGTTTCACCCGCCGACACAAGATCTCCGATGGCACACACATTCCGGAAGACACCGGCCTTTTCTGCGTGGATGACACGCTCAGCACCATAGCCGCCGATGACTCCGGGGACGCCCGTGTCGGGGATGGCCGCACCCTCCCGGATGATACGGCCCAGACGGTGGCCGCGCTTGGTCTCCACCACGAGATCGACATCCACACCGGCGGTAAAACCCGGGCCGAGTGCGATGGTCAGCGGAGCCATATCCCGCGTCGTTCCGAGATTTTTCTTTGCAAGGATGGCATCAACGAGCGCGGCAGGCCGCACCTGCGGGATAAGCTCCCCTTTCGGGTCCACCATCACCGGCACATCGCCGCGATGCCAGACCACAACGGCCTCATCCAGCGTTTTTACAAGGGCAGCGCGCATTCCCTCCACGACAGCCCCACCCTCATACACGGCCTCACTTACCGAGACCTGGCGGCGGATGGCGGCAGGGTGCTCTGCCTCGAGCACGAGCACTTTCAATCCCGCCGACCACAGCCGATGGATGGTGCCGGTGGCGAGGTCGCCGCCACCGCGCACCAGGATGACGTCATCACGCTTCATTGTTTTCTTCCTCCTTGAGCAGCTGCAGGAACACGTTCATCGAGCCGCCGCAGGCAGCCAGCGCCGCATCGTCCTCTTTCGCACTGGCCGAATACTCTGCCAGCTGACAGGGCGCAGCCTCGCCTGCCTGCATTTTTGATGCAAGCTGCTGCACACGGTATTCCATAATGCCGCCGCCCACACTGCCCACAGACCTGCCGTCCGGCAGCACCAGCATCTTTGCGCCCACCTCCCGGGGGGTCGAACCGTGGCGGGAAACGATGGTCACGAGGACAGGAGCCTTCCCCTGTCCCGTGCAGGCATCCAGCGCATTCAGCAGCTCGGGCGGGAAGCCTTCCGTCTGCTGACGGCCATTTTTCACCTCAACGATCTCCGCGAGGATGGATAGTGCAATTTCCTGCGCTGTCTGCGCCTTGATGGCGAGGCCGATGGGGGCGTGGAGTGACTCAGCCTTTTCCGGGGCAGTTCCGGCCTCGATGAGCTGGCGGCGGACAAGAGCCGACCGACTTCGACTGCCCAGCATACCAACGTAGGCAAATCGTTTCTTGTATATTCCGGCAAGGCATTCCACGTCGAAGGAGTGGGCGCGGGTGGCGACAACAAAGTAGGTCTCCGCACTGCCCTCCACCTGGGTGAGATTTTCGGCATAAGGACCGCAGAGGACCTTTTCTGCCCCGGCACGGCGAAGGGCGTCAGCGTAATCCGGCCGCTCCTCGAGACCGGTGACGGGCAAGCCCAGCATGACGGCCAGCCGGACGACGGACTCGGCCACATGGCCTCCGCCGCAGATGACGAGCCGGGGCACGCCTCCGAATTTCTCCACGAAGATCCGCTTATTTTCCAGAGTCAGGATGCCGCTTGCACCACACCCGGCCAGCGCCGGGAGATTCCGGGCCAGCAGACCCTCCGGTCTTGCGGGCCAGACGGGTACGCCTTCACAAAGAAGAAGCCGCTCTCCGCTTTCCGGCCCTTCCAGTACGGCGGCCAGCATATGCTGCCCCTGTGTGCTGCGCAAAGCGTCCAAAAACTCACGAATCAACATAGAGTTTCTCCATTATGGTTTATTGCTCCACCGGTGTGGCAGCATCGTAGCCCGCATCGTTCAGCTGAGACTGCCACGCCTGCCAGTCCTCGGGCAGCATCCGCCAGCCGAGGCCACAGCCTGCCGTGATCTCACTGGGCAGCGGGATGAGCCGCCCCGGGATTCCCCGGGCGGCGCACTCTTTCTCCCAGCCCATCGCACGGGCAGTAGAGGCAAACGAAAGAACGATATATTGTCTTTTTCTGCGCATATCAGCCCTCCTCGGCCAGTTCACAGACCGCCTCGGCGGCTCTGAGCACCTCGGCCTCTGTGTTCTGATGGGAGAAGCTGAACCGCACCATCCCCTGCTCCACGGTGCCGAGGGCTTTGTGGATGAGGGGCGCACAATGAGCGCCCGCCCGGACACAGATGCCGTAGTCCTCCCAGAGGATGTCGGCGGCACGGGCGGCGTCCTCATCCCCGAAGTTCAGCGAGACGATGGGCGCACGGTCTGTTTCGTCGAAACTACCGTAAATTTTTACATCGGGAGCATGGACGATTTTCTCATAGAACAGGCGCGTCAGAGCCGTTTCTTTTTCGTGCAGAGCTTCGACATCCTGCAAAAGTATCCACTCCACGCCTGCCCCGAGGCCTGCGAGGCCGGGAACATTCAGCGTCCCCGCTTCCAGCGCTGTGGGCATCTGAGAGGGGTGTGTTTCATCAAAACTGTGGATACCGCTGCCACCCACCACAAGGGGGGCCATGGTCAGCCCGGGGCGGACATACAGCCCGCCGGTCCCCTGCGGACCCAGCAGCGCCTTGTGTCCGGTGAAACAGAGAACATCCACCCCCAGCGCCTGCACGTCGATGGGCCGTGCGCCCGCAGTCTGGGCCGCGTCCACGACAAGCGTAAGACCGTGCTTTTTTGCAAAAGCGGAGACGAACACAAGGTCCGTAAGATTGCCTGTGACGTTGGAAGCATGCGTCACCACGACAAGACGGGTATTGGGGCGGAGAAATTTTTCGAACTGCTCATACCGCAGCCGCCCGGTGTCGTCCACCTCCACAAAACTCACTTCTGCGCCCTGCTCCCGCAGGCGATAAAGCGGCCGCAGCACCGAGTTGTGCTCGCAGACCGTCGTGATAACATGGTCGCCGGGGCGGACGAGGCCGCAGAGCGCTGTATTGAGCGCCTGGGTCACGTTGGCCGTGAAAGCAATGCAGTCTGGACTTTCCGCATGGAAAAGTGTTGCAAGTGTCTCACGGGCATGGTAGACGATCCGGGCCGCGTGAAGGGTCGGCTCATGCGCCCCGCGGCCCGGATTGCCCGCATGTTCCAGTGCATCCAGCATAGCCTGGCCCACGCAGGGCGGCTTTTGCAGGGTGGTGGCGGCGTTGTCGAGGTAGATCACGGCTTGACCACGTTCCCGGCGTTCAGCATCTTCTCGGCGATGACGTACATATTCGTCACGCCGCCCACGGCCAGCTTCTCGGTCAGGCCGTAGAAGTTCAGGCAGGTGCCGCAGGTGAGGATCTCGACGCCCTCAGCCTCCAGCGCCTTGAGGTCGTCCAGCATGGGCGAACCCTCGCAGGTGAGGTGCGCACCGCCGTTATAGAGGAGGATGGTCTTGGGCAGCTTGTCCTGCTGGGTCAGCGAGAAGATAAAAGCCTTCATCAGGGTCTTACCCAGCTCCTCAGCACCCTCGCCCATCTTGTCGGACGCGATGACCACCACCGTATCGGTGCGGGCGTCAGGGGCGCAGGCCGGAGCTTCCTCTTCTTCTGCCGCAGGCTCACCCACGGTGAACAGGACGCGGTATTCCCGCTCGGCCAGCTTTTCGGCGGCAGACCGGTAGCCCTTCTGCTGGGCCATTTTGGTGAGGTTCTGGACAGCGATCTCGTTGTCCACGAGCACTTCAACTTCACCTGCACCATTTAGTTCAGAAATCGCTTTCTTTGCCTTCACTACAGGCAGCGGGCAGGCGTCTCCTCTGGCATCAACTTTCAGCATAGTTTTCATAGTTTTCCCTCTCTATCGTATGTTTTATTCAGGATAGGACACAACTATTTCGGTGTCCTGCTTCTCTGTGATCTCTCCCACGATTTGTGCGGGGAGGCCGGCTTTTTGCAGCTCGTCCCGGAGGCTTTCAGCCTCTTCCGGAGCCACGGCAAGCAGCAGTCCGCCCGAGGTCTGGGGGTCGAACAAAATTTCCTGCATGGCAAACGGCACATTTTCGAACCGGACGAAAGGCCCGGTGTGGTTGCGGTTGCGCTGACCGGCGGCGGTATAAAGGCAGTCGTCAGCGGCCTGCCACGCACCCGGCAGGACCGGCACAGCGCTGCCGTCGATACGGCAGGACAGCCGCCCGCCCATCATCTCGTGGAGGTGGCCGAGGAAGCTGAACCCGGTCACATCCGTGGCCGCGTGAACATCATAGCTTCGACTTATCTCGGCAGCAGACTTGTTCAGAGTCGTCATGGAGGCCACGGCGGCGTCCATGGCGCCGGGGGCAGCTTCGCCCACGCGGTTGGCCGTGCAGATGAGGCCCACACCCAGCGCCTTGGTGAGGATGAGCTTGTCGCCGGGCTTTCCCGTATCATTGGCAGTGAGGCGGCGGGGGTCCACGAGACCGGTGACGGACAGGCCGTACTTCACACCGGTGTCGGCGATGGAGTGGCCTCCCGCGAGGATGCCCCCCGCCTCGGCCACTTTTTTGGCGCCGCCGCGCAAGATCTCACCGAGGATGTTCAGATCCATGCTCTCAGGGAAGCAGACGAGGTTCAGTGCAGTCTTCACCTCGCCGCCCATGGCGTAGACGTCACTGAGGGCGTTTGCCGCCGCGATCTGGCCGAAGGTGTAGGGGTCATCCACCATCGGCGGGAAGAAGTCCACCGTCTGCACCAGCGCGATGTCGTCGGTGATGCGGTAGACGGCCGCATCGTCCCGGCTGTCATAGCCAACGAGAAGGTCGGGGTCTTTCTCGCCCCGGGGCAGCTTTTCCAGAATATGGCTCAGCACTCCCGCGCCGAGCTTGGCGGTACAGCCGCCGCCCGTGCAGAAGACGATTTTGTCCTCTTTTGCCATCAGGCTCTCTCCCCTTCCTCGAAGTGTGTCAAATATCCTGTTACATCGTAATTTTCTTTCAAGATGGCAAGTGTCTGTTCCCCTGCTGCACGGCGGGCCTCGTCGTCGGCCTGGTTGAGGACGGCGTAGAATTTCCGCGTGCCGACGCACTTTCTTCCACCCGCTTCACTTACCAGCAGCTTTGCCAGCAGAGCGGGCGTCAGGGGCGTCTCGGGCGGCACGGCCAGCAAGGTGCAGGCCGCTTCGAGGCGGAAGCAGACGTCTTGCAGTGGTTTCCCCACCGCCGACAGCCCGGCTGCCGCCAGCACGATGTCGCTTGACCGCAGGAGCACCGGCTCATGAGCGGCCGGGGCCTTGCAGGGATGGCGCTTCGCGCCGTCCGCCTCAAGCAAAACAGTGTCGGCCTCGGCCATCCAGTCGGCCAGCTGGGGCGGCATGGTCAGCTTCCCGCCTTCGGCAGGCATCCCCGCCACGGCGTAAGTACCAGCCTGCCAGAGGGCGTCCCGCGCCGCCTCATCGGGGGCGTAGTTCGCGTCCGGACGCTGGATGTGGGTCGTCGTGGAGACGAGCACCCGCTGTCCCCGCGCCGAATAATGGCGGGCCAGCGCATAGAGCAATGTTGTCTTCCCTCCGCCGCCCACCAGAGAAATAATGTGTCCAGTTTCTCCGAGGAATGGCAGAGCCTCGAGGCCGGTCATCCGACCGCACTCTCTTTTTCGGCCACTGCCATTGCGATTTTTTCGGGCGTGATGGGCAGCTCGTAGAAGCGGGTGCCGATGGCGTTGCAGATGGCGTCCGAGATGGCGGGAAGCGGCGTGTTGATGACCACTTCACCGATGGATTTCGCACCAAACGGGCCGTTGGGCTCATAGCTGTTCTCGAACTCGACCCGGACCTTGCCCACGTCCACACGGGTGGGGATCTTATACTGCATGAACGAATTCTCCATGGGCCAGCCGCGCTGGTCGTAGGTGACATTCTCGGTGAGGGTCATGCCGATGCCCTGCAAAATGCCGCCCTCGGCCTGCACCCGGGTGAGGTTCGGGTTGATGGGGGTGCCGCAGTCCACGCAGGCGTCAAATTCCAGCAGTTTCACTTCGCCGGTCTCGGTGTCCACCTCCACCTCGGCAGCGCCCACCATGTAGGGCGGAGGCGACAGGGGCGACATGTGGGTCTCGGTGACTTCCAGCGGGATGTCGTGGCCGAACATGGAGGCCGTGGCAATATCACCCAGCGAGACAGATTTAGACGGGTCAGCCGAGGCAAATACCGTTTTACCGTCAAATTCCACGTCATTTTCGCTGCAATCGAGCAGCTGAGCGCCCAGCTTGCAGATCTGGCTCCGCAGCTTCAGCGCGCACTTCTCAACGGCTTTGCCGGTGATGTAGGTAGTGCTGGACGCGTAGGAGCCGGAGTCGTAGGGCGAGGTGTCGGTGTCCGCGCCGAAGACCGTGATATTGTCGAGGTCACATTCCATCACCTCGGCAGCAATTTGGGCCAGCGTGGTGTCGCAGCCGGTACCCATATCAGCGGCACCGATGAGCAGGGTGTAGAAGCCCTCGTCGTTGACTTTCAGGGTCGCGCTGCCCACGTCCATGCCTGAGATGCCGGAGCCCTGCATCGCCATGCCCATGCCGACGGCACGAATTTTCCCGTTGCCCATGTCGCGGCGGGGATACTTTTCGTCCCAGTTTATCATCTCGCGGACCTTTGCAAGGCACCGGTCGAGGGTGCAGCTGGTGTTCACCGCACCGTAGTAGGCGGGCATGACGTCACCCTCGTGAACGATGTTCATTTCCCTGATCTTGAAGGGGTCCATATGGAGCTTCGCGGCCAGCTCGTTGACGGCGGATTCCACCGCAAACAGGCCCTGGGTCGCGCCATAGCCGCGGTATGCGCCCGCCGACATATGGTTGGTATAGACCACATCATAGGTAAAGCGGAAAGCCTCAGCGTTGCTATAGAGCGGGATGGATTTATGTCCCGAAAGGCCCACCGTCGTGGGGCCGTGCTCGCCATAAGCGCCGGTGTTGGAGAGGGTGTAGAGGTCGAGGCCCCGGATGCGGCCATCCTTGTTGGCGCCGAGGCGAAGATGGATCTCCATCTCATGGCGGGGCGTGGAGGCGGTCTGGCTCTCCTCGCGGGTGAAGATGAGCTTCGAAGGCTTCCTGGTCTTCCAGGTCACGAAGGCCGGGTAGACCTCGCAGACAGCCGTCTGCTTCGCGCCGAAGCCGCCGCCGATGCGGGGCTTCGTCACACGCACCATGGATTTCGGGATGTGAAGCGCGTTTGCAATGATGCGGCGGGCGTGGAAGACGATTTGAGTCGAGCTCAGGACATTCAGCCGGCCATAGAGGTCGATGCTGCAATAGGTGCGGAAGGTCTCCATCATGGCCTGCTGGCAGGCTTTGGTATGGTAGACATGGTCGATGACCACATCGCAGTCGGCCAGCACGGCATCGATGTCGCCGCTGCCGCACTCGTCGTGGGCGCAGAGATTGCGCTTGTTGTCGCCCCCCACAGGGCAGAGGCTCTCCCAGTTGTCTTCCGGATGGACGAGGATGGGGTTATCCTTGGCGGTGTGGTAGTCGAGCACAGGTTCCAGCACCTCATACTCGACCTTTATCATTTTCAGCGCCTTATCGACGCATTTATCGTCTTTGCCTGCCACGATGGCCACCACGTCGCCCACAAAGCGGACGTGGCGGTCGATGAGAAGGCGGTCATAGGGGCTGGCCTCGGGGTAAGTCTGGCCGGCCTGGGTGTAGCGGCGGGCATCCTGCGGCACGTCCTCCCAGGTGAAGATGGCCTCAATGCCCGGCACCTTCTTCGCCGCAGCAGTATTGATGCTCTTCACGATGGCGTTGGCGTGGGGAGAGCGCAGGAGCTTCACGATGAGGCAGTCGGCGGGGACGAGGTCGTCCATATAGACGGGCTGGCCCGTCACCAGCTGCATAGCATCCTTCTTGCGGAAGGGTTTGTTGACTGTGTTCATTCTGCCGCCTCCTTTTTCGCCTTTTTCCACGTGAGGAAGTTCTGGATTCCCCGCAGCTGACCCTCATAACCAGAGCAGCGGCAGAGATTACCGGAAAGATACTCTTTTATTTCCTCGTCGGTGGGGTACTCCTTTTCCCGGAAGAGGGCGAGGGCATTCATGATGAAGCCTGGGTTGCAGAAGCCGCACTGCTCTGCACCCTGATCCGCGATGAAAGCCCCGAACTCGGCGGCTTCGTCCTGCAGGCCCTCCAGCGTGGTCACTTTATGGCCATCCGCGCGGGCCGCGAGAACGGAGCAGGACAGCACCGGCTTGTCGTCGAGGAAGACCGTGCAGAGGCCGCAGTTGGACGTCTCACAGCCCCGCTTGACGCTCAGGCAGCCGTGGCTGCGCACGAAGTCGATGAGCAGAGTGTCGGGGGCCACGTCGGCGGTAAGCTTTTTATCGTTCAATGTAAGTGTTATCTGCATGGTATCCTCCTCAGCCTTCCAGACGACAGACGGCGCGTTTCGTCAGCACGCCGGCCAGATGGCGGCGGTATTCGGCGCTGCCGCGAAGATTGCTTTCGGTCTTGATGTCGGCCTTTACCTCGGCGGCAAAGCGGGCAGCAAATTCCTCGGCGGTCTCCCCCGCCTCAGGCGCTGCGGTGTAGAGCACAGCCTTGCCCGGACGCGCACCGATGGCGGCGCGGATGCTGCCGTCCGCCAATTTTGCGGCAGCGCAGGTCAGCACCGGGAAGTCCGTCTGGCTGTTGCGCACCGACTGGTAGACAAAGCGGGCGTTTTCCTTCGGCACAAGGACACGCACGAGGATGTCCCGGTCATAGGGGCGCTGGGCGTACTCAGCAAGCGGCACAACGCCGCCCTTATAAAGCTCTACGGAAGCGTTCAGCGCGAGGAACATGGTGAGTACGTCGGAGAAACCGAAGCGGCTGTAAATGCTGCCGCCCACGGTGGCGAGGTTGCGCAGCTGGACGCCCACGATGTGGCGCACCGACTCCCGCACGGCACCGTCCGTATAGGCAGCGAGGCCGGGGTGCAGCTCGAGCTGGCGCAGCGTCACCATCGCTCCGATGGAAAAGCCCTCGTCCGTCTCCTCGATGGTGTCGAGGCCGAGGCCCGACAGGTCGATGGCCGTGCCGACATTGATATTCTCCATCTTGAGCCATATCATGCCGCCGAGGACACGGTTGGGGCGCTTCTGGTTGAGCTGCCAAGCCTCCTCGAGGCTTTCAGCCCGCTTGTATTCCCGAATGGTCATCATATGCAGTATCCTCTCTTTTTCCTGTGACCTTTTTCTTTTATTTTATCATAAAATCCGCTATAATACTACCGTCAGAAAGCATCAATTCGGTAACGAACAACAACGGAAATTTCGGGAGGTCTGTGGGATGGAGTACACAGAAAACACGGCGGTGGGCTGCGTCATCATGGCGTCGGGGCGGGCGGTGCGGTTCGGCTCCAATAAGCTGCTGGCTGACTTCGGCGGCGCGCCCCTCATCGTCCGGGCGCTGGACGCAGCAGAGACGCCCGCCCTCGCGCCCCGGGTGGTGGTGACCCGCTCACCGGAAGTGGCTGAACTCGCTTGTAAGGCGGGCGTGAAAACCATCCTTCACAGCCTGCCGGGCCGGAACGACACGGTGCGGCTCGGCCTCGAAGCGCTGCTTTCGGAGCTGCCCGGCCTTGCGGGATGCATCTTCCTGCCCGGGGATCAGCCGCTCTTGCGGAAAGAAAGCCTCGAGGCGATGGTGCGCGATTTCTCAGCGCTGGACGAAAAAGAACGGGCCATTCTCCGGCTGGGCTTTCGTGCCGAGGACGGCACGGAGCGGCTGGGAAGTCCCGTTCTGTTCGGAAGCAGTTATTTCGACGCCCTGTGTTCCCTGCCCGAGGGCAAGGGCGGCGGCGTGGTCATCCGCCGGCATCCGGAGTCTGTGCGGGCGGTATATGCGGCACGGCAGGAAGAGCTGGAAGATGCAGATACCGCAGAAGAGCTGGAGCGGCTGCGAAGACTTTTGTAAATACTTTCCCACAAAAAAGCCGCCCCGGCAGCAGCTGCAAACTGCACGCCGGGGCGGCGTATTACAATGACTGGAGTACCCTTGCTCAGACTTCCGTGTTGAAGTAGCGCTTCAGCAGGCCCTCGAAGCCGCGGCCATGACGGGCCTCATCCTTTGCCATCTCGTGGACGGTGTCGTGGATAGCGTCGAGGTTCAGAGCCTTAGCCTTCTTGGCCAGGTCCATCTTGCCGGAGCAGGCGCCGCACTCAGCCTCTGCACGCATCATCAGGTTCTTCTTGGTGCTGTCGGTGACGACCTCGCCCAGCAGCTCGGCGAAACGGGAAGCATGGTCTGCCTCCTCGTAGGCATAGCGCTTGTAAGCCTCGGCGATCTCGGGGTAGCCCTCACGCTCGGCCACGCGAGCCATTGCCAAGTACATACCGACCTCGCTGCACTCGCCCTCGAAGTTGGCGCGCAGACCATCGACGATCTCCTGAGGAACGCCCTCAGCCTTGCCGATGCCCACAACGTGCTCGGTGACGTAGGTGTTGCCGGTCTTCTCGACGAATGCGGAAGCGGGAGCCTTGCAGACGGGGCACTGCTCGGGGATGGTGCCTTCAGCGATGTAGCCACAGACGGTGCAAACGTACTTCTTCATAAGATTTATCCTCCATTTGGTTTGTTCTTTTTTAGGGGTCTGCTCTGGTACAGCAGATCTTGTTCCCGACTCTATTATAGTGAATGATTCCTAGTTAGTCAAGACTTATTTTAAGAATTATTCTCATTTATTTTGAAGCCTCGTACATTGCCCAAAGAACATTTCAAAAAGCTGTCACTTCTGCCGAAGAAGGGGCTTCCCTGTCGAGGTCAGACCTGCAGATTGCCGCTGGAAGGAGCGTCGGCACCATCGGCAGAGTCGAACTCGTAATCGTTGCCGGGAAGGATGGCGTTGAGCAGGATGCCCACGATAGCAGCGATGGCCAGACCGGACAGGTTGATGGACACACCGGCGACCGCAAAGGTCAGGCCGCCCACCGAGTTGAAGCCCAGAGCAGACACCAGAATGACAGCGGCGATGATGAGGTTGCGGCTGTTGGTGAAGTCTACCCGGTTCTCGACCACGTTGCGGACACCGATGGCGGAGATCATGCCGTAGAGCACGAAGCTGATACCGCCGATGATGCCGGTGGGGATGGTGTTGATGACGGCCTCAAACTTGGGGCTGAAGCTCAGGATGATGGCCAGCACAGCGGCGATGCGGATGACGAGGGGGTCGTAAATTTTGCTCAGAGCGAGAACACCGGTGTTCTCACCGTAGGTGGTGTTGGCCGGGCCGCCCAGCAGGCCGGCCAGCGTGGTGGCGAGGCCGTCGCCCATCAGGGTGCGGTTCAGGCCGGGGTCGTTGATATAGTTGTGGCCGACGGTGGCGCTGATGGCGGCAATGTCACCGACGTGCTCCATCATGGTAGCCAGAGCGATGGGGATGATGGTGAACAGGGCGCTGATGAACTCGGGGCTGCCGTCGATGGCAAAGAGGCCCATGGCTTCCTTGTGGAGAGGGATGCCGAACCATGCGGCGGAGGCAATGCGCTCAAAGTTCACGGCACCGGTCACAAGGGCGACTGCGTAGGAGACGAGAACGCCGATCAGGATGGGCAGGATCTTGACCATGCCCTTGCCCCAGATGTTGCAGACGATGACCGT
>OGEZ01000028.1_pt1 | contig 173622 bp, 145 predicted proteins | sample 1570831 | NCBI WGS metagenome assembly OGEZ01 (sample SAMEA2582059, study PRJEB24529) | metagenome | biome: Human gut stool | place: China | collected 2011 | reverse complement strand
TCACTTTCGACAGCCAGATGCGCGTTATCGACATCGACGACTGACACGTCATTTGCCTGCTGTGGTGAATTATAATTAAAAAGACATGCTTTTTTGAATGAAACGATTATCTTTGCCTGCATAATTAAAAGCAAATAAAAATTCATGAAAAAAATGGTTTGGTTTGCCGCTGCAGGTGTCATGGCACTGGCGGCATGTCAGGAGAAGGCCGGATATACCATCAAGGGTACGGCAGAAGGTGCAAGCGACGGAGATATGGTCTATTTGCAGAACAGAACGGAAAACGGATTTGAAGCGCTCGATTCAACCGTGGTGAAGGGCGGTGCATTTGAATTTAAGGGAGTGCCCGATTCGGTTGCAGCCTTGCGTTACGTTACCTATTCGAACGGAGACAGCCACATGGCCGCCATGATTTTTGTTGAACCGGGAACCGTTACGGTGAACATGAGCGCACAGGAGAGCCGCGTGTCCGGTACGGCCAACAATGATGTGATGCAGGGATTCATGGACGAGTATAAGCGGATTAATGATGAGATGGAAAGCATTTACAAGAAGGCAACCACTGATTCTACGCTGACCGCGGCACAGCAGGATTCGCTGATGAAAGTTCTCGACGGGAAAGAGGCAGAAGGTACCGGACGGATCCTTCAGATGCTTTCGGAAAATGTAGACAAGGCTGCCGGTGCAGAACTTTTGGGTATGTTCGGCATGGGATTCGAGGTAGCCGACGTGCAGCCGCTGCTGGAGAAAGTGCCGGCACCATTGGCTTCAAAGCCTTCGCTTGTGCGCCTGAAGGAATACGTTGATGTGCGTGTCAAGACTTCGGAGGGGCAGAAGTATACTGATTTCGCTCTTGATACGCCCGAAGGAAAACAGGTGAAGCTCTCCGACTATGTGGCGAAAAACAAGTATACGCTTGTTGACTTCTGGGCAAGCTGGTGCGGTCCGTGCCGCAGAGAGATGCCGAACGTTGTGGCTGCATATGCCAAATACAAGGCGAAAGGCTTTGAGGTGGTCGGCGTTTCGCTCGACAGCAATCTGGAAAGCTGGAAGAAGGGGATTGCCGATCTGAAGATTACCTGGCCTCAGATGTCGGACCTGAAAGGATGGAAAAACGAAGCTGCCGGTCTGTATGGCGTGCGCTCCATTCCTGCTACGGTGCTGATTGCTCAGGACGGGACCATCGTGGCCCGTGACTTGCGTGGGGAAGACATCGAAGCTAAGCTGGCTGAGCTGCTGAAATAAGCTTGTTCCGGCTGCCGGAACGGATGATGGGAAACATAGCGTCAATAAAAATAGGGGGTGCAGTTCATGTGAAGCGCACCCCCTATTTCATTTTCCGAAAAAGTTTTTTATCCGTCCCTTTTTGATTTTGTTTCCGGTCTGTTTCCCCGCTATCATCTTCGTAGAAACAGAAAAACATCCTCGAAAACAATTCTCAAACCGAGGCAGAGCAAAATTAAACAGGCTCTTATTCCGCTTGAAAAGATGATGGGAAACATTAAAATTTTATCTCGTCACGTCAATGAAAATAAGAGCCTATTTAAATTTTCTAACAAGGTAAAATTCTATCAGGTTCTTTTGCGTTTGTATCCGGTCTGTTTTCCCGGTTTTACTAGTCATGAAATCGGAAAAATATCCTTGAAAACAATTAAGAGGGGGTGCATTAAAATGGTAAAATGCACCCCCTTATTCTATTTCTTGCCGGTCCTGTGGTGGATAAGTCAGCTTATGTTTGCGAAATCCTTCAACAGTGTCCGGGGTGACGGATAAGGCTGGTCCTGACACAGCCTTTGGCCGCTTGTCATTGTCACCTTGCTGTCCTTATTCGGTTGAGCGCTTCCTCATATTCTTCGGCCAGCTCTTTCATCACTTCGTCAACAGTCTGAAGTTGCTTCAGCATCGAGGCAGCCTGTCCGATTTCAATCAGCCCTTCAAAGATGTCGCCTTCGAAGATGCCTTTTTTTGCCCGTCCTTTTCCAAGCAGGTCGCGCATTTCATCTGTTGAGGCTCCTCTTTTCTCGGCTTCCTCCACCTGTTTGTAGAAGTCGTTCTTTACGAGCCGGGTGGGCGAGAGCTGTTTCAGTGTCAGGATGGTATCTCCCTCATTCAGTTGCAGGCATCTGTCCTTGAATGAGAAGTGTGCGGAACTTTCCCGCGTGAGTGCGAACCGTGTACCCATTTGTACGCCGTCTGCTCCCAGTATCTGCGCGGCCAGTATGCCTTCGCCGGTAACGATGCCTCCTGCAGCGATCAGAGGCACCGTGCATATTCGCTTTACGGCAGGTATCAGGCAGAAGGTGGTTGTTTCTTCCCGTCCGTTATGTCCTCCGGCTTCAAATCCTTCTGCCACGATGGCATCTACTCCTGCTTCTTCACATTTGGCAGCGAAGCGTGTTGACGAAACGACGTGCGCCACCTTTATTCCTGCGCTGTGCAGCGTGTCGGTCCATTTTGCCGGATTGCCTGCCGAAGTGAAGACAATCTTCACGCCTTCACTGGCAATGATGTCCATGATTTTGTCGATTTCAGGATACATGAGCGGAACGTTTACTCCGAAAGGCTTGTCGGTTGCCGCCTTGCACTTGCGTATATGTTCCTGCAAGGTTTCAGGGTGCATGGATCCGGCTCCTATCAGTCCCAGTCCGCCCGCGTTGCTCACGGCAGATGCCAGACGCCATCCGCTGCACCACACCATTCCGCCTTGAATGATGGGGCGCTTGATTCCGAAGAGGTGACAGATGCGGTTGTTCATGATAACGTTTATTTATATTTTTCGATAAGTCCTGAAGCCACGGTATCTCCCAGTTCTTTCGCTTTTTCCAGGTTGGCCATACCTTCCTTTTTCTTTTTCTGCTGGATTTGTGCATATCCCATCATCCGGTAGGCTGCCGCATTCTTCGGGTTGAGTTCCGTAGCTCTCGTAAGAGCCTTTACGGCTTCTTCCGGCTGGTTTACACGCAGGTGCACACTTCCTTTCTCCACCCAGTAGCTTTCGTTTCCCGGTTCCATTTCGATAGCCTTGTTGATATCGTTGATGGCCTGCTGGTACATGCGGCACTGCATTTCAGCCTGTTCGCGGATGACGTAGAACTCTGCCGATACTTGTCCCATCATCGCATCCGAAAAAGCATTGTAGTCTTTTACGGCTTCGCGGAACTGTCCGTCCTCGGCTTTCATCCTTCCGCGTTCATAGAGATAAGGGGCAGCATCCTTGCCGTAAGGCATGATGAACCGTGCCACAGCACTGTCCATCAGCGCGATGGCTTCTTTCTTGCTGGCTCCTTCAATCAGTTCCTTCGTCTTTGCGGCCGAGTAGAAAGAAGCGGCAGAAGCCAGTGTGGAATGGTTGACGGCATCATAGCTGGCAAAAGCCTCCGGATATTTCTGCTGGGCAAAGAATATGTCGCCCTGAAGCTGGTAATACAGTCCCTGGTTGTCTTTGTCAAGTGCGGCGTTGATTTCCTCCAATGCGCGGTCAAGCGTCCAGTCGCCGTAAGGCTGTTTCCCGTTGAGCGAAATGACATAATTATAAATCTGCTTGGCGATGTTGTAATGTCCCTCTGCCTTGTCTTCAGATACTTCAAGCATCTTTTTCAGGTCTTCGTCTGCCAGTTTGAGATGCTCCTCGTCGCCTTTGCTGATATACAGTATGGCCCGTCTTGAATACCCTTCGCTGTTTTCCGGGTATTTTGTGATAAACTCGTTGAGCAGTTCCTGATATTCGTTGCCCTTCAGGCTTGATGAAGCCATATACAGGAAGACCAATGCTTGCGATTCGTCTTCCGGCAGTCCCTTTCGGATGCCGATCGACTTGAGCGAATAGTCGTTTATTGACAGCGCATTTATTGCCAGAGCTTTAGCATAGTTGATTCCGATGGCAAAGCTTGCGTCGCTCTTTTCGTCAACATTTTTCTGGATAAGTCCCAGCACCTGTCCTTCTCCGTTCATTACCGGGCAGCTTACGGTCTTGTCGCCCGTCTTCATGTTTAATGTGTAGTAAAAAGACTGCTTTCCGATGGTATCCACTTTGGTGACAGTGCCTGTTTGCGCCTTGATGTCCTTTTGTGTGGAGTAGGGAAGCAGGAAAACGGTCTGACCCATGCTGCCCGGTGCCGTTGCCGGTTCCAGGGGATAAATCTTCTTGTCCACTTCGGTCTGGAACTTCACCACATCATACATCTCGTCAGCTCCCAGGATATACGTGACAGGCAGTTCTTTTCCGTCGGCTGTTACGACCACGGCCCGTTCGGCTCCTTTGAACAGGCTGTAATCGGAAACAGCCGTTCCGTTTGCGTTGATGTAGAAACCGTTTCCGGTATTCAGTATTTTGTTGTCCTTGTCGTATGTGATGACTGAAAAGACAGCTTTCCGGGCTTTGTCGGCCCATTTGGGAAGTTCCTGAGCCATTCCGCTCTGAACGGCTATCCCGCAAGCCAGTAAAAGTATTGCTTTCTTCATATTGTTGTTCTCCATCTTTGTATTATGCTTCAATATGCCGTTGCTTGACGGCTTCATAAATCAGGACTCCGGCAGCCACCGACACGTTCAGCGATTCGATTTTTCCATATAAAGGTATCTTGACCCATTCGTCACAAAGAGCCAGATTGTCGTAGGAAACCCCCGTATCTTCCGCACCCATTATGATGCATACCGGGTTCTGGTAGTTTGCTTTCGTATAGTCGTAATCCCCTTTTTCCGTGGCGGCTATGATCTGGAATCCGCTTTCCTTCAGAAACTTGATCGTGCTTGTCAGGCTGTTCTCCCGGCATACCGGAAGCGTATGGAGTGCTCCGGCAGACGTTTTTATTGCATCCGCGTTGACACTTACGCTGTTTTTCGAAGGGATGATTACAGCGTCTACCCCTGCACATTCGCAGGTGCGGGCTATGGCACCGAAATTGCGGACATCCGTCACGCCGTCGAGCATCAGAAAAAACGGATTCTTTCCCTGCTCAAAAAGGAAAGGCACCAGATCTTCTGTCCGCTGGTAAACGATGGGCGAGATAAACGCAATCACTCCCTGGTGGTTCTTCCGTGTAATCCGGTTCAACCGTTCTACCGGAACTCGCTGTACGGGCACGGCCGTATTTTTCAATGCGGCGAACAGTTCCCGCGAAAGTTCGCTTTGAATATCCTTTTTGACCAGAATCTTGTCTATTTCCTTTCCGGCCTGTATCGCTTCGATGACAGCTCTGGCACCGAATATCATTTCGTTCTTTTCAATCATATCTTTCATTTCATTTGTTTTCAAATTCCAGCAAAGCGCGTGCATTCTGCACGGCTGCGTCTGTCAGAGTGGTTCCGCTCAGCATATGGGCGATTTCCTGCACCCGTTCTTCGTCGGTTAGTTGCCGGATATAGCTGTTTGTTCCGGTTTCCGTATCTTTTTTGTATACCTTATAATGCGCGTTTCCTCGTGCGGCGATCTGCGGAAGGTGAGTGATGCTGATGACCTGCCTGTTCTGCTTTCCCATATCCTGCATGATAAGCGCCATTTTCTCCGCTATTGATCCGGAAACTCCCGTATCAATTTCGTCGAAGATGATGGTCGGCAGCTTTACGGCTCCGGCTATCATGGCCTTGAGTGAAAGCATGACCCGGGCGATTTCTCCTCCCGAGGCGATGGATGCCACATTCTGCAGCGTGCCGTTCTTGTTGGCGGAAAACAGGAAAGTAACCGTGTCCATGCCCTTGCTGTCGGGCTCTTTCCGCTGTTCGAGCTTTACGGCGAAACGCACGTTCGGCATTCCCAGCGGGATGAGCAGCGATTTCATCTGCTCTTCGATGTGCTTTGCCGAAGCAGTGCGAAGCGAAGTGAGCACCTTTGCCTGTTCGAGCACTTTGCTGTAAAGCTCTTCTTTTTTCCGGTTCAGTTTCGCGATCCTGTCGTCAAACGATGTGATGGCGTTGAGCTGGTTCTGATAGTCTTCCTGCACGGCAATCAGTTCTTCTACCGTTTTTGCATGATGCTTCTGCTGCAGTGAATAAATCAGGTTAAGCCGCTCGTTCACATAGTCCAGCCGCGAAGGATTGAACTCAATTTCTTCCTCAGCTCCTGAGATTTCATGCGAAAGATCCTTTAGTTCGATGTAGCAGGAATTCAGCCGTTCTGTCCATTCTTTTGCAGGAGCATACACTTCTGAAATGTTCTGTAAAGTCTGCATACATTCTTTGGCAAGCGGCAGCGTGCCTCCTTCCTCCCCGTCAATGAGCTGCTGGGCTTTGTAGAGTCCCGATTTGATGTCTTCGGCATGGCTCAGCGTATCCGCTTCCTGTTCCAGCGCCGTCTGTTCTCCTTCTTTCAGGTCTGCTTCGTTGAGCTGTTCCAGTTGGAAGCGGATATAGTCTTCGTCCTGCCGGCTTTTTTCTGCCTGTGCTATGAAATCGTCCAGTTCGCGGCACACCGTTCTGTATTCATTGTATACCTGCCGGTAGGCTGCCGTTTCTTTATCGTCCTGAGCCAGGATGTCCAGTATATTCAACTGAAAGCCCTCCTTGTTGAGCAGCAGATTCTGGTGCTGGCTGTGTACGTCAATCAGTTTTTCTCCCAGCACCTTCATTTGTGCCAGCGAAGCAGGGGTGTCGTTGATGAACGCCCGGCTTTTTCCGTTAGCCGTCATTTCCCTGCGTATGATGCACTCTTCCGGATCAAACTCCAGGTCGTTTTCCTCGAAAAACGGTTTCAGCCCGTAGTTCGCGATATGGAATTTTGCTTCTACAACACATTTCGACGTGCCTTTCTTTATTGATTTCACATCGGCACGTTGTCCAAGCAGCAGTCCGATAGCACCGAGTATGATCGATTTTCCGGCTCCGGTTTCTCCGGTTATGACGGAAAAGCCGGGGCCAAAACCGATGTCGAGTCTGTCTATCAGCGCATAATTCTGTATGTATAAAGACTGTAGCATAATAATCTCAGATGAGCAGGCCGGCCAGCTTGTCGATTATATCTTCGGCAACTTCCTTCTTGTTCTTCAGCGGATAGGCAACAAGCCCCTGCCGGTCGATTATGGAAATTTTGTTGGTGTCCACGCGAAATCCCGCCCCTTTGTCGTTCAGCGAGTTCAGTACGATGAAGTCAAAGTTCTTGCGGTCCAGCTTGTCCTTCGCGTGTTGTATCTCGTCATTGGTTTCGAGTGCGAATCCGACCAGTATCTGGCTGCTTTTCTTCTGTTTTCCCAAAGCGGCGGCAATGTCCCGGGTCGGTTTCAGACGGAGCATCAGGTCATCCTTTTCCCGTTTGATCTTGACTTCGGATGTCGTTTCGGGCGTAAAGTCTGCAACTGCGGCGCACAAGATTCCCGCATCGGCATTCGCATAAGCCTTTGCAGCTTCTTCGTACATCTGTGCGGCATTCTCCACATCTATCCGCCGTATATTCGGATGATGCGTTTGCAGACTCACGGGGCCGCTGACCAATGTCACTTCGGCTCCCCGTCCGGCACATGCTTCAGCCAGGGCGTATCCCATTTTTCCCGACGAGTAATTGCCGATGAAACGCACCGGATCGATCTTTTCATAAGTCGGTCCTGCGGTAATCAGGATTTTTTTGCCGGCAAGCTGTCCTTTCTCCGCAAAGAAACGCTCCAGCGTTTCAGTTATTTTTTCCGGTTCTTCCATCCGTCCCTTTCCTACAAGGTGGCTGGCCAGCTCTCCGGAAGCCGGTTCGATGATATGGTTTCCGTAAGAGCGGAGAATGTCAAGGTTGTGTCGGGTTGAAGGATGTGCGAACATATCCAGATCCATGGCTGGAGCGACGAAAACCGGCGCTTTCATCGACAGGTAGGTGGTGACCAGCATGTTATCGGCTATGCCGTGAGCCATCTTTCCTATCGTCGAAGCCGTGGCCGGAGCAATCAGCATGGCGTCAGCCCACAGTCCCAGATCCACATGGCTGTGCCACGTGCCGTCCCTCTGCGCGAAAAATTCGCTGATTACGGGTTTGCTGGTCAGTGCCGACAGCGTGATGGGAGTGATGAACTCCTTGCCGGCAGGCGTGATGACGATTTGCACCTCTGCCCCTTTTTTGATCAGCATCCGCGCAAGCACCGCCGCCTTGTATGCGGCGATGCTTCCCGTGATGCCCAATACTATTTTCTTTCCTCTCAGTGTATCCATTCGGTGACAATATTTATTTTATCATTCCTGATTCGCGGAGGCGGATTTTTGTCAGCACGTTCTTCGTGTTCAATGTAAAGTCGCCATTCATGATCCATCCGTAATATCCCATGTCGCGTTTCAATACTTCGGCAACGGACATGCCTTTGTATTTTCCGAAATTGAACACTTCCACTCCTTTGTCATCATAGATGATGCGTCCGGCAAAGTCGGCGTTGCGGGTGAAGCTGGAATATTCCGAAAGGAAGTTTACGTCATTCTGGAGTACGTCGGGATAGCGGTCGAGCTGCGCTTTCAGCACTTCGTATGTAGCTTTTGTGTCAGCTTCGGCGGTATGTGCGTCTTCCAGATTCTTTCCGCAGTAGAATTTGTAGGCAGCCGAAAGCGTGCGCTGTTCCAGCTTGTGATAAATGACCTGCACGTCGATGAATTTCCTTTTGGTCAGGTCGATGTCTATGCCTGCGCGGAGAAACTCTTCCACCAGCACCGGCACATCAAACCGGTTTGAGTTGAACCCGGCGATGTCGGCTCCTTCAATATCCTTGGCTATTTCCTTTGCTACCTGTTTGAATGTCGGGCAGTCGGCCACGTCCTCGTCATGAATGCCGTGGATGGCGGTTGAAGCTTCCGGAATGTGCATTTCGGGATTGATCCGCATGGATTTGGACACCTCATTGCCGTTAGGGAACACTTTCAGGTAGCAGATTTCTACAATACGGTCGGTATTTATGTTTGTGCCCGTCGTTTCCAGATCGAAAAAGACGAGCGGATTTTTCAGATTCAGTTTCATTGCTTGGATAGGTTATAGTCTAGTCGTTCAACATCATGGGCATCAGCAGCATGAGCAAGTCTTCGTTTTCGTTCTGTTCTTCCGGAACGATGACTCCGGCTCTTGACGGATCGGCAAGTTCCATGATTACGTTCTGCGAGGAAATGTTGTTCAGAATGTCAATCAGGAATGACGATTTGAACCCGATGCTCATTTGCGCTCCGTCGTAAAGGCAGGTTACGGTTTCTTCAGCCGCCGTGGAGAAGTCGATGTCCTGTGCGGATATCTTGAGCGCGTTCATCGAAAGGCTCAGTTTGACCAGGCTGACCGACTGTGAGGAAAACACGGCAACGCGCTTCAGTGCTCCGAGCAGTGTCAGGCGGTCTATTGTGGCGCAATTCGGGTTGTGCTGCGGAATAACCGAATTATAGTTCGGATAGCGTCCTTCAATCAGGCGGCAAGTCATCTGGTAGTCTTCCAGCGTGAACGAAGCGTTCCGGTCGTTGAACTCGATGCGCACATCTCCGTCTTCTTTCGGAAGCAGGTTCTTGAGCAGAGTAGCCGGCTTTTTGGGCAGGATGAACGATGCGTTCGCATCCCCGTGTGCCAGGGAAGTCTTGTTGCGCACCAGCTTCTGTCCGTCGGTTGCAACCAGCGTGATGTCGGCGGCTGTGATGTCAAAGTATACGCCGTTCATCACCGGCCTCAGCTCGTCGTCGCCTGTTGCGAACGTGCAGCGGTTCACGCCGTTCAGAAGGACTGCCGAGTTTATCGTAACCTGTGTGGCATTATCTCCCAGCACAGGCGTTTGCGGGTATTCGTCGGCATCTTGCCCCACCAGTGAATATTTTCCGTTCTGATAATATACGGTTATTTCAAGGTTGTCGAGATTTATGTCAAATGTGAGCGGCTGTTCGGGTATTTCCTTCAGGGCATCGAGCAATGTCTTCGAAGATACGGCAAAGCAGCCTTCTCCCTCGTACTGGTCCGTTTCGATCGACGTTGACAAGACTGTATCGTTGTCAGATGCCGTCATCGACAGTGTTCCGTCAGTAAGCTTGATGAGGAAACAGTCTAGGATAGGGAGTGAGTTCTTTGAATTGATAACTCGGCTTATAGCCTGCAGATGACCGAACATGGCGGTGCTTGATACGATAAAATTCATGGTAACTTCTATGTTTTGTCTTTAGTTGAAATTCTTTTTATTCATGTTGATACTGTCTGCCAAAGTTACGAAAAGATTGCGTATGGCACATAAAAAACTTCTGAAAAAATTAGTATACTTCTTCAGAAAAGACTAATTTCGTTGCCGAATTTAAATGAAGAAATATGGAATTAGCAGGAAGAGTAATCGCCGTTCTTGAGCCTAGAGGCGGTGTTTCTAAAACGGGAAATCCGTGGAAAGTACAGGAGTATGTAATTGAAACTCATGACCAGTATCCGCGTCGCATGTGTTTTGACGTTTTCGGAGAGGACAAGATAAACCAGTTCAATATCCAGGTGGGTGAAGAATTGAACGTGTTTTTCGACGTTGATGCCCGTGAATGGCAGGGCCGCTGGTTCAACAGCATCCGCGCGTGGAGAGTTGACCGTGTGAATCCGATGCAGCAGGCTTCTGTGCCCGATCCGTCGTTCCCTCCCGTAAATGCGGCTCCGGTTCCGCCGGCAGACTTTGCTGCGACAGACGAGAAAGACGACCTTCCGTTCTGACGGCAGTTGGCGGATTCGGCTGAAACAAGAATGAGGGCGTGCTGTGGCAGGATTTCCTGACCGTGGCACGCCCTCATTCCTTTTTCCCGGACTCCGGCATCAAGAGTTCATGCTCATCAGGAACTCATCGTTGTCCTTTGTCTTTTCCATTTTATCTTTTACCAGCGTCATCGCTTCAATCGAATTCATGTCGGCGATGTACCGGCGCAGAATCCACATGCGGTCGAGCGTGGTCTTGTCAAGCAGCAGGTCGTCGCGGCGGGTGCTTGATGCCACCAGGTTGACTGCCGGGAAGATGCGCTTGTTGCTCAGTGTGCGGTCGAGCTGAAGCTCCATGTTTCCCGTTCCCTTGAATTCTTCGAAGATCACTTCGTCCATTTTCGATCCCGTGTCGATCAGCGCTGTGGCGATGATGGTCAGCGAGCCTCCGCCTTCGATGTTGCGCGCCGCTCCGAAGAAGCGTTTCGGCTTGTGCAGGGCGTTGGCGTCTACACCTCCGGACAGGACTTTTCCGGAAGCCGGAGATACGGTGTTGTATGCACGTGCCAGTCGGGTGATGGAGTCGAGGAAGATGACCACGTCATGTCCGCACTCTACCATTCTTTTCGCCTTCTCCAGTACGATGCCCGCAATCTTTACGTGGCGTTCGGCCGGTTCGTCGAAAGTAGACGCGATGACTTCCGCCTTGACGCTGCGGGCCATGTCTGTCACTTCCTCCGGACGTTCGTCAATCAGCAGCATAATCATGTATACTTCCGGATGGTTTGCTGCGATGGCGTTGGCTATGTCCTTCATCAGGATTGTTTTACCGGTTTTCGGCTGTGCCACGATCAGTGCGCGCTGGCCTTTTCCGATGGGAGTGAACAAGTCTACGATGCGGACCGACAGGTTGTCGTTATAGCCCTTGCAGAGTTGGAACTTTTCTTCCGGGAAGAGCGGAGTCAGATGGTCGAACGGAATCCGGTCGCGTACGAGCGAAGGGTCGAGTCCGTTTATTTTTGACACTTTCACCAGCGGGAAATACTTTTCGCCTTCTTTCGGCGGGCGTATGGTTCCTTCTACCACATCGCCTGTCTTCAGGCCGAGCAGCTTGATCTGCGACTGGGAAACATAGATGTCATCGGGAGATGAAAGATAGTTGTAGTCCGACGAGCGGAGGAATCCGTAGCCGTCAGGCATGATTTCAAGAACGCCCGTTCCTTTCAGTATGTCGTCAAAGTCGTATGGCTTTTCAACGGGGCGTGCAGGCTGCTGCACTGTCTGTGCGGATGCCTGGGTTTCCGGCATGTTTTGTCCGCCTTGTGTATTGTTATGGTTGTTGTTGTTCTGGCGCGTGCGGTTGTTCCGGTTGTTCTGGCGCTGCTGCTGGCGTTGAAACTTTTGTTTCTGTTCTTTCTGTATGGTCGGCGCCTCCACCTTTGTCGCTTCGAACTTGCCGAGCAGTTCTGTGGGTATTTCGAAATTTTCAGACGGGAGGTCTTCGATTGGAATAAAGTCTTCGGAGCTTTCCGTATTGAGCGGAAGCAGCTTCATGTTATCGTTTTCCGGCTGCGGTGCGGCGTCCTTTGCCTGTTCCTGCATTTCGGCTGGCGTTTCGGCCGGTTCCGCTTCTTTTTCTTTGGCTATTGTCGATTTGTTTTTCGATCCCGGCTTTCTTCCTCTTTTTGCTTTCGGTTTTTCTTCCGCTTCCTTTTCCGTGCTTTCAGGCTTGGCTGCGGGTGCTTTCTCTGCTGTTGCGGCAGCCGGCTCTTCGTTTGCGGGCATGTCTTTGAAAAGAGGTGCCGGTGCCGGAAGTGCCGGCGGCGGAGTCGTTTCTACCCGCTGTGCCTTGTCTTTTGTTGCGGTATATACTTTGTTCCCTTCTTTTTTGACACTGATGCGCGAGCGTTTCCGCGGTTGTCCTTCTTTCTTTTCTTCTGCTGCTACCTTCTTTGTAGCTCCGACAATCGCCTGCTCGTCCAAGATCCGGTAAACCAGCTCTTCCTTGCGGAGTGATTCGGTTTTTGTCAGACCCAACTCTTTGGCAATCTGTTGCAACTCGGACAAGTCTTTGTCGTTTAATTGAATAATGTTATACATAAATAGTTAGAAATGATTTTTTGATGTGTTTGGTTATCGGCAGACATCATGAAATGCCTGCAACGGGATGCTCTTTCCGTTTTTCACACGTCACATAATTATAAAAATGATTGTTATTTTTTGGTTGATTGAAATTATAAGAGAGAATACGCACAAGTGTGTGTCCACAGTCTCGCTTATGCTTTTCTAAGGCAAAAGTAGCTATTTTTATTTTACCGACAAACAAAAGCTGATATTTTTTATCCGGATGGACCTCAGATTGGCGGAAAAACGCTAATTTAGCACATGAAAAAAGATTTAAAGTCAGAAATGTATGAAAAAAGTGATTTTTACGAAGAATGCTCCGGCGGCTATAGGCCCCTACAGCCAGGCTGTTGAAACGGATGGCATGGTGTTCCTTTCGGGACAGATACCGGTAAATCCGGCTACGGGAAGTGTGGTTGACGGCGGGGTGAAGGAGCAGACCGCCCAGGTGTTCGAGAACATCAAGTCGGTGCTTGCGGAAGCGGGGCTGGCGGTGGAAAACATTGTCAAGACAACGGTGTTTCTGAAAGACATGTCGCTGTTTGCGGAGATGAACGAGGTTTATGCCGGATATTTCGACAAGGATTTTCCTGCGCGTTCGGCTGTGGCCGTAAAGTCCCTCCCGAAGGATGTGATGGTGGAAATCGAATGCATTGCCGTAAAGTGAAGCATTCCGGCGGCTTTTGCCGGGGGCGTCTGACGTCCTGATGCGGACGATGGAGATGGGGGTGTGCCGGAAGAGGGTCTGACATGCTGCCGCACGGATGCGGAGCCTGTCCTGTTGCGGCACGTCCCCGTTTTTTAACGTATTTCTGATTTACATGAATGACAAAATAAAAATGATGAAACTGAACCGGTTGTTCCCGCCTGACGAGAACAGATGGAAATTGGCTACCTATGCGCTGATCGTTCTGATTGTGCTTGGCTCTACCTTATATATATACAGATATGAGCCGTTTTCTTCAAGGATAGAAATTACGAATGAACTGGGAGGCAATATATTCCCTGTGACGATTCTTTCGACGGCTACTACTGACGCCAATCTGGTTGTCCCTGCCGACAGCAATTACCTCGGCACCCCCAAGTCGTGCATAGCGGTACGTGTAAAGAGCACGCATGCCAACAGCAAGCTCCGGGTGGAGGTGGCGGAAACGCCTTTCTTCTCCCGTTCGGTGTCGGAGTTCATTCTCCCGAAGGCAGACTGTGAGTATCTTGTCTTTCCGGATATCATCTGGGACTACAAGGCGTTGCTCGACAATGAGCAGGCCATGCCGGTAAGCGTGGCTGTCCAGGCGGAGCTGAACGGAAGGAAGCTCAGCGGCAATGTCCACACCTTTTCCATGCGCAGCATCAACGAATGTCTGCTGGGGTATATGGACAGCAGGATGAAGTTTCACGATACGGGCGACTTCTTTGCGGCCTACGTGAACGAGGACAATCCGAACATCAGCCAGATATTGCGCGAGGCTCTCGATTCGCGGATCGTGAACCGTTTCTGGGGATACCAGAGCAAAGATCCGAAGGTAGTGGACAAGCAGGTATACGCGCTTTGGTACGTGCTTCAGAAAAGAGGCTTCAAGTATAGCTCCATAAGCAATACCAGCCTGTCGTCGAATGTGGTGTTCACACAGCGTGTGCGGACGTTCGACGATGCGTTCGAGTCGGCCCAGATCAATTGCGTGGACGGAAGCGCGCTTTTTGCCTCGCTGCTGAAAGCCGTCAACATCAACCCGATTTTGATCCGTGTGCCCGGGCACATGTTTGTGGGCTATTATACCGACCGCTCGCACACCAACATCCATTTTCTCGAAACGTCGATGATAGGCGATGTGAATCTGGACGACTTCTTCCCGGAGGAGAAGCTTGATTCCACAATGGCCGGAAAGTCGCAGGAAAGCATTTCGAGGCTGATGTTCGAAAAGTCGAAGGAGTATGCTACCCGCATCTACAACGAAAACCGCGAGCAGATTCATTCGGGAAAGGTGAACTATATGTTTCTTGAGATCGACAAGGCTACGCGCGCGCTCATCCAGCCTGTCGGAAAATGACAGGCGGTGGCTGGCAGATGTTCGGTCGGGGGCAGAAGGGGGGAGCTGTGCAGGCTGGCGGAAGGTTTACTTCCGGAAGAAGGTTCTGGCGCGTTGAAAAGTCTGTCTTCAGGCTGAAGATGCAGATATTCAGCCTGGGGATATATATCTTTAAGGTGGAGATTTATATCTCCAGCCTGGGAATAAAGAATTTCGCGGGCAATCCGTTGTTTGCGGATTTTTTAATAAAACTGTATTGTTATGGAATTGACTTATCTTTATCACAGCGGCTTTGCCCTGGCGGGCGAAGGCTTTACCGTGGTGTTCGATTATTTTGAAGATACGGTGTCCGGAACGGAAGGGGCGGTGCACGAAAGCCTCCTCAAGCGTCCGGGACGGTTTTACGTGCTGTCGAGCCATTCTCATTCCGATCACTTCAATCCGCAGGTGCTTGAGTGGAAGAAGGTTCGTCCCGACCTTGTTTTCGTGTTCTCCAAAGATATTCTCGGCCATTGCTCCGTGCCTGAGGGTGATGCGGTGTGGATGGAAGAGGGGGACGTGTATGCGGACGGACTGATTGAAGTGAGGGCTTTCGGATCGACGGACATCGGGGTTTCCTTTTTGCTGGAAGCGGAAGGGAAGACCATCTTTCATGCCGGAGATCTCAACAACTGGCACTGGATGGATGAGTGCGAAGAAAGCGAGTGGAGGGGCTATGAGAATGATTTCCTGCGCGAACTGGAAACGTTGGCGGAATATGCCGGAAGGGTAGACCTGGCAATGTTTCCCGTAGACCCCCGGCTGGGAAAAGAATACATGCGCGGCCCGCGCCAGTTTGTGGAACGGATAAAAACAGCTATCTTTGTGCCGATGCACTTTGATGAGGCTTATGCGAAGGCGGCGGCATTTGCTCCGGTTGCCCGGGCAAACGGAGCGAGGTTCGTCGAACTTGCGCGGAGAGGGCAGAGCGAAGTGTTCTGGCAACAAGAATGTGAAACTAAAATTAAATGACTTATGAAGATTAAAGGAAGATTTGACCATTTCAATATCAATGTGACCGATCTTGAAAGGAGCATCGCCTTTTACGAAAAGGCTTTGGGACTGCATGAAATAAACCGCAAGGAAGCCGCAGACGGTTCGTTTGTTCTGGTCTATATGGGGGACGGGCAGACCGGCTTTATGCTGGAGCTGACCTGGCTGCGCGACCATGACCAGCCCTATGAGCTGGGGGAAAACGAGAGTCATCTGTGTCTGCGCGTGGAGGGTGACTACGACGAAGCCCGCAGGTTTCATAAGGAAATGGGCTGCGTGTGCTTTGAAAACGAAGCGATGGGACTTTATTTCATCAACGATCCCGATGACTATTGGATTGAAGTGCTTCCTGTGAAATGACGGAGCGAAAAGACATTTGTCATTTCCGCAAATCAGTACTGTTTTACTATAATAATTGATACGATGAGAAAATATATATCTCCCGGCTCATGGTTTTCATTGCAATATCCTGACAGCTGGCGTGAGTTTGAAGATACGGAAGACAGCTTCTTGTTTTATAATCCGGACAAGTGGGACGGAAACTTCCGCATTTCGGCCTATGAAGGGCAGAACCTTGGTTATGCGAAGGAATCGGTTGACTACGAACTGAAGAATGTGCGCGGCTCCCGGCGGGTGGAGATAGGCGGACGGACGTGCGCTTATTCTACTGAGAGCTTTCAGGAAAACGGAGCCTGGTATACTTCGCACATTTGGGTTACCGGCCGGGGGGCGGTGTGCGTGGAATGTTCGTTTGTCGTTCCTAAAGGAGAAAGTCCCAAGCCGGCCGAGAAAATCATCGCTTCGCTGGAAATACGCAACCGTGGCGACAGGCCGTGGAAGGAGGTGATTCCTGTGCGCGTGATGGAAATCAGCCTGATCAATGAGGCATACGACTGGGCTGTGTCGACAATCAAGAAACAGCTCACCAAGGATTTCACTGACACGAAAGGTGATGTGGCGAACATTCAGAAAGTGATGGACAGCGGACGTTTCGGCAAAGGGCAGCGCCAGGCTTGGGAAAGCTTCGGCATTGCTTTCGGCACTATCCTGGTGAATGAGATGGACGGAATGGACTGGGTGACAGTCATCGACGGGAAAAAAGAGATTCCCGCTCTGCGTTTTGGAGGCACGGACGTGATGGTGTATCCGACGCTTTTGGTGTGGAACAAGGTGAAGGACGGCGGCCGCTGCGATCTGGCAGCCGAATATGAGCATATCCAGTCAGAGGTGGAAGCGGCTCTGGAAGAGTGCGACGGTTCGACATCTCCAGCTAAATAAGTGGCTTATGGTTGCGTATCTACAAGTAGAAGACCTTACCAAGTCGTTTGGCGAACTGCTTTTGTTCGAGAAGATTTCGTTCGGCATCGCTCAGGGGCAGCGCGTGGGACTGATTGCCAAGAACGGTTCGGGAAAAACGACGCTGCTGAACATCCTGGCCGGAAGAGAGGGATATGATGAAGGGAGGATCACGTACCGGAACGACATTCGCGTGGGCTATCTGGAGCAGAGTCCGCACTACCCGGAGGATCTGTCGGTCATCGAAGCCTGCTTCTATCACGGGAATGCCGTGGTCGATCTGATCAGGGAATATGAGAAATGTATGGAAACGCCCGGAAATCCCGGACTCGACAGGCTGCTGGCGCAAATGGAGCAGGAAAAGGCTTGGGACTATGAAAGAAAGGCCAAGCAGATTCTTTCGCAACTGAAGATTCACGACTTCAGCCAGAAGGTGAAGTTTCTCTCAGGCGGACAGCTCAAGCGGGTGGCGCTGGCCAACGTGCTGATCACCGAACCCGACTTTCTGATTCTGGACGAACCTACCAACCATCTTGATCTGGACATGGTGGAGTGGCTGGAGGAGTATCTCGGGCGGAACAGCGTGACTTTGCTTATGGTGACGCACGACCGCTACTTCCTCGACCGGGTGTGCAGTGAAATCATCGAAATAGACAACCGCCAGATTTATGGCTATAAGGGAAATTACAGCTATTACCTGGAGAAGCGTCAGGAACGGATTGACGCGACGAATGCTGAAATTGCCCGGGCAAACAATCTTTACCGGACGGAGCTGGAATGGATGCGCAGGATGCCTCAGGCGCGCGGACACAAGGCGCGCTATCGGGAAGAGGCGTTTTATGACCTGGAGAAGGTGGCTAGGCAGCGGACGTATGATGCAAGCGTAAAGCTCGACGTAAAGGCTTCGTATATCGGATCGAAGATTTTTGAGGCGGAGCATCTGTGCAAGAGTTTCGGCGATCTGAAGATTCTTGACGACTTCTCGTATATATTCTCGCGCTATGAGAAAATGGGCATTGTGGGAAACAACGGCACAGGAAAGTCTACTTTCATCAAGATTCTGATGGGCATCGAGAAGCCGGACAGCGGAAAGCTGGAAATCGGAGAAACGGTGCGGTTCGGCTATTATTCGCAGGACGGGCTGAAATTTGACGAGCAGATGAAGGTGATTGATGTGGTTACGGACATTGCCGAGGTGATCGAGCTGGGAAACGGAAAGCGTCTGACCGCCTCGCAGTTTCTGCAGCACTTCCTTTTTACACCCGAAACCCAGCACAGCTATGTCTATAAGCTGAGCGGAGGGGAGAAGCGCAGGCTTTATCTTTGCACGGTGCTGATGAGGAACCCGAACTTTCTGGTGCTCGACGAACCGACTAACGACCTTGACATCGTTACGCTTCAGGTGCTGGAAGAATACCTTCAGAACTTTAAGGGGTGCGTGATTGTGGTGAGCCACGACCGTTATTTCATGGACAAGGTGGTGGACCACCTGCTGGTGTTTAACGGGCAAGGCGACATCCGCGACTTTCCGGGGAATTATTCGGACTACCGCGAATGGAAAGAGGCCAAGGCCGAGCATGACAAGGCGGCCGAAAAGCCCAAGGAAGAAAAGGTGAAATATGTGCGCCAGGATACCCGCCGCCGCATGACGTTCAAGGAAAAGAGGGAGTTCGAGCAGCTGGAAAAGGAAATAGCGGAGCTGGAGGCCGAAAAGAAGGCCATTGAAGATGCGCTTTGCAGCGGCACGCTGGGCGTGGATGAACTGACGGAAAAGTCGAAGCGTCTGCCTTTGCTCAATGACGAGCTGGATGAAAAAAGCATGCGGTGGCTGGAACTCAGCGAAATAGAGAATCCCTAGGCCCCATAGACGAAACAGGATGAAGGCTTTGTTCAGGCACGCCTTCATCCTGTTTTGCCGTATGCTTCCGGCTGTTTGTGCTGGATCTGGCTGTCCGTATGTTTATTGAGCCTTCAGCGATTTGTTTATCTCTTCGATGTAGTTGAGGATTTCATCGCGTCCGGTTTTCTTTTCCGATGAAGAGATGAAGTAGGGAGGAAGTTCTTCCCATTGCTCTTTCAGCTTTTCCAGAAAGGCATTGACATTTGCCTTGAGTTTTGATCCGTTCAGCTTGTCGGCCTTGGTGAAGACAATGGCAAACGGCACTCCGTTTTCTCCCAGCCATTCGATGAAGGCCAAGTCGATCTTCTGCGGTTCCAGTCGGCTGTCTATCAGCACGAACAGGCATGTCATCTCCTCGCGTTCCAGCACGTAGGATTCGATGAGCTTCTTGATTTTCTCCATCATCACCTTTCCTCTCTGCGCATAGCCGTATCCCGGAAGGTCTACGAGATACCATTCCTTGTTGATGAGGAAATGGTTGACAAGCAGTGTCTTTCCGGGCGTTGACGAAGTCATAGCCAGTTTGGAGTGGTTGGTCAGCATATTAATCAGGCTGGATTTCCCGACGTTTGAACGTCCGATGAAGGCGTATTCGGGCAGGCCGGTTTGGGGACACATGTCTACCCGCGAGTTGCTAATTACAAATTCAGCGCTGGTTATTTTCATGATTGAAGTCGTTTTTGGGGTTAAAAAATCATTTTGCAAAGATAATCATTTTATTGATTAGTCGGGGCATGAGCAGCCGGCGATTAATGATTATTATTTGTCTGGTATCCGTTTCCGGCTCAGTGCGGCCAGTCCGCAGAAAGTGAGCAGACCGTTCAGCATCAGCATTTCGTAGCCGAACTGATATTCGGTGGCCGCCGCAACCATGTGGTCGGTCAGGTAGCAGATGACCGGAGATGCGATGGCGATGTATGGAATGAAACGGTCGCGCACGCCGCGCCGGGTGAACAGGCCGAAAGCAAACAGACCGAGCAGCGGACCGTATGTGTAGGATGCAAGCACGTAGATCGTGTCGATCACATTCCGGCTTCCGATAGCTTCGATCACGAGAATGCAGCCGACAAACACGGCCGAAACCAGCAGATGCGCATATTTCCTTACTTTCTGAGCCTTCTGTTCGGAATAGCGTTCAATGCCCAGGATATCGATGCAGAAGCTGGTTGTCAATGCGGCAAGCGCGGAGTCGGCGCTCGAAAAGGCGGCTGCGATGATGCCGATGGCGAAAAGCACGAGAACCGGATAGCCTAAATAGCCCCCGGCGGCGAAAAAGGGGAGGATGTCATCGCCTTTGGCGGGAAGCGTCAGGTGAAGCTGGGATGAAGCGATGAGCAGCAGCACGCCTAACGTGAGGAACAGCAGGTTTACCGGCACGAACGAGAAGCCGTAGCAGTACATGTTTTTTTGCGCTTCTTTCAGGTTGCGGCACGAAAGGTTTTTCTGCATCATGTCCTGGTCGAGCCCGGTCATGACAATCGTGATGAAGATTCCGCTGAAGAACTGCTTGAAGAAGTTTTGTTTTGAATGCCAGTCGTCGAACACGAAAATGCGGCTGTGTTCGTTCTCTGATACGGCTTTGATGACTCCTGCTGCGTCAAGGTCCAGCAATGAAGCCACTTGATACAGAATCAGTCCCAGCGCCAGCAGCAGGCAGAGCGTCTGGAAACTGTCGGTCCATACAATGGTGCGTATCCCGCTTTTCCGGGTATACAGCCAGATGAGCACCACAGTTCCGATTACGGTTGCCGAAAAGGGAATATCGTATGCGTCGAACACAAAATGTTGGAGAATGACGCACACCAGGTAAAGCCGGGCAGCGGCTCCCAGCATTTTTGAGAGCAGGAAGAACGAGGCTCCGGTCTTGTAGGCATGGTTCCCGAAACGTTTTCCCAGATAGGTGTATATCGAGGTCAGGTTGAGCCTGTAGTAAAGCGGAAGCAGCACGTGGGCGATGATCAGATAGCCGAAGAAGAATCCGAAGCAGGTCTGCATATAGGTCATGTCGATGCTTCCGACCATTCCCGGCACTGATACGAAGGTCACTCCCGAAAGGGAGGCTCCGATCATTCCGAAAGAAACGATATACCAGGGCGACTGGTGGTTTCCGCTGAAAAATGCGTCGTTGTCTGTATGGTGTCTGGCCGTGATGCGTGCCACAAGAAGAAGCAGTCCGAAATAGACCGCTATGGTGATTAAAATGAATGTTCCGTTCATGTGTCGTAATCTGTAATTAGACAAAGATACGCAAAGATACGAAAACTCCTTAAATACTCACAAAGTAATTTATCATTCCATAAGGTTTTTAGTGCTTTGGGGATAGAATACATAAATTTTTCAGTATGTTTGCGCCTGATTATAACCTTATTTTAAAAGACAGATGAAAACAACTTTATTTTACCGGAGATGGCAGGCTTTTCCGTCTGCATTAATCTTGTCGGCAACTCTGACATGTACCGGTGCGCAGGCTTTCGCCGTGCTGCCGGATACAGGTGCGGCGGTGGCTGCGCAGGGGGACATTCGTGTGACAGGTGCCGTACAGATCAATCCCACTGCGGTGGAGGTTTATTTCTCCAACGGGCAGCATGCGACGCTGGATTTTTATGGCAAAAATATTTTCCGCTTGTTCGTGGATCCGTCGGGAGGCATCTTGCGCGACCCGAAGGCTGATCCTGAAGCGCAGATACTGGTGGATGATCCGCGCGGAGTATGTAAGGGGGAACCGGCTGCTTCGGTTGCAGGGGAGCTGAAAGTGACAGACAGCGGGCAGGCTGTGGTAATCTCTACCGAACGGCTGGAAGTGAAGTTCGACAAGTCGTCCGCACTGATGAGTGTCACCGACCGGACGCGCGGAACCGTGGTGCTGCAGGAGTCGGCTCCGGTGGCTTTCCCGAAAGGAAAGACTGTGATGACATTGAAGGAACAGCCCGACGAATACTTTTACGGCGGAGGCGTGCAGAACGGACGCTTCTCGCATAAGGGAAAATCTATTTCCATCGAGAACCAGAACAGTTGGACGGATGGAGGAGTGGCTTCGCCCAATCCTTTCTACTGGTCAACGGGAGGCTACGGCATCCTGTGGCACACTTTTGCGAAAGGTGAGTATGATTTCGGACAGTCTAATCCCGGTCAGGTGCTGCTGAGCCATGACACCGATTACCTGGATGTCTTCGTGATGGTGGACGAAACGACGGTCGGCCTGTTGAACGATTACTACCAGTTGACCGGACATCCGGTGCTGCTTCCCAAATTCGGCTTCTATGAAGGCCATCTCAATGCCTATAACCGTGACTATTGGAAGGAAGACGAGAAAGGCATCCTTTTTGAAGACGGCAAGCGTTATAAGGAAAGCCAGAAGGACAACGGAGGAATAAAAGAGTCGCTCAACGGCGAAAAGCAGAATTATCAGTTCTCGGCGCGTGCTGTCATCGACCGGTATAAGGCGCATGATATGCCTTTGGGCTGGCTGCTTCCCAATGACGGCTACGGGGCTGGCTATGGCCAGACGGGCACGCTCGACGGAAACGTGCAGAATTTGAAGAGTCTGACCGATTACGCGCATAAGAATGGGGTGGAAATCGGCTTGTGGACTCAGTCGGACTTGCACCCGAAGGCCGGAGTGGAGGCTCTGCTGCAGCGTGACATCGTGAAGGAGGTCCGCGATGCCGGAGTGCGTGTGCTCAAGACCGATGTGGCTTGGGTTGGAGCCGGCTATTCTTTTGGATTGAACGGAGTGGCTGATGTGGCAGGTATCATGACCTATTACGGCAATGACAGCCGTCCTTTCATCATCAGCCTGGACGGATGGGCCGGAACACAGCGTTATGCCGGAATCTGGTCGGGCGACCAGACCGGCGGAAACTGGGAGTATATCCGCTTCCATATCCCTACCTATATCGGATCGGGGCTGTCGGGAAATCCCAACATCACGTCGGATATGGACGGCATCTTCGGCGGAAAGAATGCTGTGGTGAACATCCGTGACTTCCAGTGGAAGACTTTTACGCCGATGCAGCTCAACATGGACGGATGGGGTGCCAACGAGAAATATCCTCATGCGCTGGGCGAGCCTGCTACATCCATCAACCGCTGGTATCTGAAGATGAAGTCTGAACTGCTGCCTTATACATACAGCATTGCCCGCGAGGCTGTGGACGGACTGCCTATGATGCGCGCCATGTTCCTGGAGTATCCGAATGCTTACACGTGGGGCAAGTCCACACAATATCAGTATTTGTTCGGCCCTTACTTCCTGGTGGCTCCGGTTTATCAAAGCACCCGTGCCGACGAAGAGGGAAATGATATCCGCAACGGAATCTATCTGCCCGAAGGCAAGTGGATCGACTATTTCAACGGCGACATGTATCAGGGCGGACGCATTATCAATAATTATGACTCGCCGCTGTGGAAGCTGCCGGTGTTTGTCAAGGCAGGTGCCATTATTCCGCTGGCTAATCCCAGCAACAATGTGAATGAGGTTGACAAGACGCTGCGGATCTATGAACTGTATCCCGACGGACACAGTGCGTTCAGAGAATATGACGACGACGGTACAACCGAAGCCTATAAGCGCGGCGAGTATGTCACTACATATATAGAATCTGACGTAAACGGAAAGGGCAGGGCAACGATTACCATTCATCCCGCCGAAGGGACTTTCAACGGTTTCGTGAAGGACAAGGCAACGGAACTGCGCATCAATGTGACGCAACGTCCCAAGAAGGTGTCTGCCACAATGGGAAGGAAGAAGGTGAAACTGGCGGAAGCTGCTTCAATGGAAGATTTCCTGAAAGGAGAGAACGTGTTCTATTATGACGCCAGCCCCAATCTCAATAATTTTGCTACGCCGGGAAGTGACTTTGCACGGGAGGTTGTCACAAAGAATCCGCAGTTGCGGGTGAAACTGGCTTCCGCCGACATCACTTCAACCGAAACGGTTGTGAATGTGGACGGATTTGCTTTTGCTCCTGCCGACCGCCTTTGCGTGACAGAAGGAGCGTTGGCCGCTCCCAAGCCTCAGGTTACGGACGAGAACATTACGGCCTATACCTTGAAACCGACCTGGAACAGGGTGGATAATGCCGACTATTATGAAATCGCCTTTGAAGGAATGAACTACAGTACGATCCGCGACACGGAACTGCTGTTTGAGGACTTGAAGGCTGAAACAGATTATTCGTTCAGCATACGTGCCGTAAACAAGGGAGGCTGTTCGGACTGGGCGACTTTCAGCGCTTCCACCAAGTCGGATCCGTTGGAGTTTGCCGTGCGTGGCATCACCGGCTGGACTTCAGCGAAGAATCAGGGACGCTCGCTGCGCCGTCTGTTTGACCTCAAGGAAGGAGAACTGTGGCACACTGCATATAATGAGAAGGCTGTACCGTTTGATCTGATTGCAGACCTGAACTCGGTCAACAGGCTCGACAAGCTGCAGTATGTGCCGCGTGACAATGCCGGAAACGGTACGCTGCTGAAAGGTAGTGTCGCTTACAGCATGGATAAGGAGAACTGGACGGAAGCCGGAACTTTTGAATGGAAACGCGACAGTGAGGTGAAAGTGTTCTCGTTTGAAGGAGAACCCAAGGCACGCTATATCAGACTGCATGTTACCGAAGCTGTGGGCAATTTCGGTTCGGGCAAAGAACTTTATGTATTTAAGGTTCCCGGAACGGAAAGCTACTTGCCGGGGGACATCAACAATGACCGTCTGATTGATGAGAACGACTTGACTTCGTATACCAATTATACGGGATTGAGAAAAGGCGATGCTGATTTTGAAGGCTATATCAGCAACGGTGATTTGAATTGCAACGATTTGATAGACGCTTACGACATCTCTGCCGTAGCCACCCGGCTGGATGGAGGTGCGGAAGTAGCTTCGGCTGATACCTTGGGAGGAAAGATCACATTCAAGGCGTCGAAGGCAATGTATGCCAAAGGTGAAACTGTGGAGATCGAAGTGAAGGGACATGGCTTGCGGGCTGTCAACGCTCTCAGCTTTGCGTTGCCTTATGATGCGGAGGCTTATGAGTTTGCGGGCATTGATCCGGTCGGCGTGCAGGCTATGCACAATCTGACAAACGACCGCCTGCACACCAATGGCGTGAAGGCTCTTTATCCGACTTTTGTCAACGTAGGCAACCAGAAGACTCTGGAGGGTGACAGTACGCTTTTTGTCATCCGGTTGAAAGCCAAACGTGACTTGAAGTTCGACCTGAAGCCGGTTGATGGAATCCTGGTAAGCAAGTCGATGGAATACATCAGGTTCTGATGGAGTGAGTGTGTGTCAAAACACAAATAAACTTCCATTTTGTCATTGGCGGCAAAGCGGAGGATTTCTGTTTGGCAGCCGGATTCTGTTTTGATACACCCTTTTGCGGAGGCGCATAATTGGCGGATGCCGCGGATTTTCACCAGTCCGCGTAATTCCGCGATTTATGCGCCTTCTTTATGATATTTTTCGTATTTTTGCGCCTCAGAGAAAAACAGAAACTGGAGAAACGATATATGAACCAACAATATCCGTCGGCCTTGCTCGAGAAAGCGGTGGGAGAGTTTGCAAAACTTCCCGGAATAGGCCGGAAAACAGCCATGCGCCTGGTGCTGCATCTGCTCAAGCAAGACACGTCTGCCGTAGAAGCGTTCAGCAATGCCATGACCACGCTGAAACATGAAGTGAAATACTGTAAGATCTGCCATAACATATCCGATACGGAAGTATGCGGCATCTGCTCCAATCCTTTGCGTGATGCGTCTACCGTGTGTGTGGTCGAGAATATACGCGACGTGATGGCAATCGAGAACACCCAGCAGTATAAGGGACTGTACCATGTGCTGGGAGGAGTCATCTCGCCGATGGACGGAGTGGGCCCTTCGGATCTGGAGATCGACAGTCTGGTGGAACGTGTCAGGGAAGGCGGCGTCAGGGAAGTGATTTTCGCGCTCAGCTCTACCATGGAAGGCGATACGACCAACTTCTATATCTTTCGCAAGCTGAGCGGTCTGGACGTGAAGCTGAGCGTCATTGCGCGCGGCATCTCTGTGGGCGATGAATTGGAATATACGGATGAGGTTACTTTGGGACGTTCGATTTTGAACCGTACCGCATTTACCGGAACAATGTAAATTTTATTGGGAATGGAAGAAAAAATAAAGAAACTGCTCTGCCTGCTGAAAGCGGAGTATGCCCTGTTCTGGGTGCTGAATGTTGCGCTGGTCGTGTTGTATGAAACCGACACCCTGCCTCAAGGAGCTTTTGTGGGGGATGCGCAGATGGATTATATCATGCAGGCTTCGGGAATACTTCTTGCCTTGTGCATGATTCCTCTTTCGCTCCGCATGTTCCATCTGTCGCTGGTAAAGTATGTCAGGAAGCTTTCAATCTCCGAAGCGCTGACAAGTTACCGCCGTTGGAGCGAGGTAAGGATGGCGATGCTTGTCGTGCCGTCGCTCTTTAACATGACCGCTTATTACACGACCATGAATACAACCGGACTTCTTTGCGCCGGCATGGTGATGCTGGCTTCTCTTTTCTGTGTTCCGGGGTACAGGCGCATGGTGGAAGAGCTTGACTTGCAGAAAAACGACACGTCAAATATAGAAGGCCATGAAAACTGAGAAAAGAATCCGCCTGCGTGCTCCTGAGCCGGAAGATCTGGATGTGCTGCTCTCCATTGAAAATGACGAGAAACTGTGGGAGGTAGGAACTGCCACCGGCCCTTACTCGCGCTATCAGATGAAACGGTATCTTGCAGAGGTGCAGAACGACATTTACGTCGACCGCCAGCTGCGCCTGATGATCCAGCACGAAACGGCAGGTGTGGCAGGAATCATCGACCTTTGCACTTTCGATCCGAGGCACAGCCGTGCGGAAGTGGGCCTTGTGGTGCGGGAAGACATGCGCAGACAGGGAGTCGCCCGTGAGGCGCTGGAGATGCTTGAGCGGCACTGCTTCGGCCTGCTGGGCATTCATCAGTTGTATGCCTATGTGCCGCGGCAGAACACGCCTTCACTCGCTCTTTTCCGGTCGGCGGGCTATGCGGAGGTTGCAGTGCTGAAAGATTGGGTAAAGACCGGGAGCAAGTTTCAGGATGCCGTTCTTTTTCAGAAATTCAATTCGGGGATTAGTTGAATGACGGGTATATAGGGTATTTAGCCCAAAGACTGTATTTCTGTCCCAGACCGTTCATGCTGTCATTCCATAGTTTCGCATTATGATAGTCAAGCAGCTGGTCGCTGTGGCTTTTCCCCACCATCCAGCTGTTTTCCTGTATTTCTCTCTGCAGCTGTCCATTGCTCCATCCTGCATACCCTGCAAAAAAGCGGATATGGCCTTCTACCGGATTGCCTTGAAGGATATACTGTTTCAGTTCTCCGAAGTTGCCGTTCAGGTAAAGTTCATTGTTGAGTTTCAGCGCGCCTTCGAGCGCATTGATCGTATGAATGAAAAAGATGGTGTCCCTGCCGATAGGCCCCCCCTTGAATACTGGAATCCCCGGAACCGAGTCCAATCCCGGAATAAGTTCGTTCAGTGTAATATCGTGGTGAAACATTTGGTTCATCACAATCCCCATACTTCCTTCTTCATTATGAGTAACCATCAGAATAACCGTACGGGCAAAGTGATAATCAGACAATAATGGGGAAGCGATAAGTATACTTCCCATAGCTGGAAGCGCTTTGTTTGTTTTAACTTGAAAGATGCGCATGTCCATATTCTTGGATTTTTAATATACTAAGATACTGTTTTTTTGTTAAGAAACAAAACTGTTTCCGATTCTTTTTCTTGCATCCGCTGCCAGAGGCTGTCTGCGAGGTATTGGCGGCATTTTTTTTGTTATCTTTAACCTTTCAGCCATGTCTGCTCCTCTGCTTTTGTTTCAGAAAGACAGGCAGAGGAGCAGTGCGTCCGTTGTCACACCATGTCTTCTCCCATGCGCACCACCGGCACCCGGACGGTCTTGTGGAACGGCACGAAACGTGAAATGACGGCGATGACGAGTGTCACGACAAACATCCAGCCCAGCATGTGTTTCAGTGCGAGCAGCATGCTTTGCTCTTGCAGCACGCTGTAAAGGCTGTTGGTTGCCAGCTGCATCGCCTCGTCGATGCCGTGTCCCTGCGCAAGGTTGTTTCCGAGAGCGGACGTATAGCGCGAGGCTGCGAGGGTGTCGACCATCGTCATGTTTTCTGAGAGCTGCACCATGTATTTCTGCTGGAGCCGGTACAGCATGTTGCTGTAGAAGGCGGAAGCCATTACCGGGGCAAGCACGGCGCGGAATGTAATCAGAAAAAAGGCGTTGTAGATAAGCAGTTTCGGGTTGAGGTCTTCAACAACAAACAGTCCGAAGGCGATGAGCAGCACCATCATGCCCAGCCCCCGGAAGAAAAGGGGAACAAACAGCTGCTCGTAGGTGCTGTCGGGCGAGATGGTGAAGTAGAGCATTCCGAAGAAGACCACGAAGCATGCCATCCCTCCGGCAATGAGGAAACGGAAACGCCAGCGCTGCCATCTGAACCACCAGAAGCAGATGAAGGCTCCCAGCAGATAGCCTGGAAGCAGATAGATGTACAGTGTGTAGTTGTGCACATTGTCTACGCGCAGTATGCTGGTCATGTAGTTGCTCAACAGCGTGGTGGATGTGCTGAAGAACATGACCAGTATCATGTAGAAATAACCCAGGATGGCTTTCCACTGGAACATGGGCTTCAGACTGACGTAAGGTTTCGGAGAGTTGAACTGCTCCCAGAGGAAAAGCGCGACGAGCAGCGGGGCGATCACGATGTAGACGCAGATCTTGGGCGATGCCATCCAGTCGGATATTTTTCCGTAGGTGATGACATAGATCAGCATCAGCAGTCCTGTGGAGATGATGACCATTTCGCGCAGGTGGAGTTCCTTGAGCGGCACTCCTTTTGACGGGCGGTCGTGGCGGAGCAGGATGATGACGAACAGAATGGCCAGAATGAGCATCATCATCATGAAGTAGTACATGTACTTCCAGTCATAATGATAAGCCAGAAGAGCCGTGACAATCATCGAAAGCTGTCCCCCGCTGAAGACCAGCGGATAAAAGTAGGCATAGAACTCGCTTCGCACGTCGCCGGGGCTGAAGATGAACTTGATGCGGCGGATGAGCCACAGCATGAGAAAACCTTTCAGGAAGCCGATGACGAAACTGAAGGTGATGAGCAGTTCGGTGTTGGCGGAACGTGCGCAGATCCAGCTCAGAAGGAACTGGAGGGTGAGGTCGACCAGCAGCAGGGACTTGCTTGAAAAGGAGTTCAGCACCTTGGGCACGATGGGATAGGCGATGGCCATTCCTGCCGATGCCGCATAATAGCCGATGGTGATGTCTTCGGTGTAGGCTCCGAGCGTGTTCGACACTTCTACCATGCTTCCCGTGTATGTTCCGTTCAGCATGGTGACGGGAAGGATGATAAAGAACACCAGGCCTACAGCCACCCAGTCGGGCACCCACCGGCGAACCGGTATGTCTAGTTGCTGGGCCGTCATCATCTCTTCAGCGCTTCAGTTTCTACCATCATTCCGGCGCGGAGCTGCTTCATGTCTTCTGCCGTCACATTGTCCAGGTCGATGCGCACGGGGATCCGCTGCTGCACCTTCACGAAGTTTCCTGCCGAGTTGTCGGTGGGAACCAGCGAATATTTCGAGCCGGTTGCCTCGGAGATTGCCGTAACGTGGCCGTGAAACACTTTGCCCGGCACTCCGTCTACTTTGATTCTTACGGGCTGTCCGATGTAGATGTTGGCTATCTGTGTTTCGCGGTAGTTGGCGGTGATCCATTTGTCTGACTGGCGGACGAGGTAGGAGAGTGTCTGTCCGGCCGAAACATACTGCCCGGGTTCCAGCGTCCGCCGCCCCATATAGCCGTCGTAGGGAGCCGTGACCACCGTGTATGAAAGATTCAGGTTGGCAAGGTCCAGTGCGGCTTCGGCGCGCAGGATGGCCGCCTTGACGTTCACTTTCCGCTTGTTCGTTTCAGCGTACTGCGAGCGTGCGGCATCTTTCTGTTTGACGAGGGCGTTGTAGCGCGCCCGTGCGGCATCGTAGTCGGCCTTGGCCTGGTCGTATTGCTGTGCGGGCACAGATTCTTCCTCTAGCAGGCGTTCGTAGCGGTGAAAGTCCTGCTCGGCTTTCCAGAGCCGGGCCTTCGCTTCTTCCAGCGTGGCGTTCTGTTCTCCGATGCGTGTTTCGGATGTTTCGATGTTTGAGCGGAGCACTCCCTTCGAACCTTGCGCGTCCATCAGGGCTGCCTCTGCCTCTTTCTGTCTGATGAGGTATTCGCGGTTGTCGATCACCACCAGCGTGTCGCCTTTGCGCACGAACTGGTGTTCGCGGAAGCGCACGTCCTGGATGTATCCTGACACACGGATATTTACCGGCGAGATGTATTGGTCGACGAAAGCGTCGTTTGTGATTTCGTAGCTGATATACCGCCAGAAATAGTTGACTGTCCAGAGCAGTCCGGAGCTGGCTATCAGCATACATACCGTGTTCAGGATGATATTGCGTCGTTTGCGTCTTTTCAGCCGCTTGTATTTCATTTCGATTGAGCTCATAGTGGTGTTCCTTTTGTTTGTTGTGGCTATTTTAATTTTCCGGCAGCGCGCAGAAGTTCGTAATACGTGTAGACTACTTGCGTGCGTGCCGTGGTGAGTTGCAGTTCGGCGTTCAGGCGGAGGTTGTCCGCATCGAGCAGGTCGGTAAGTATGGCAAGCTGGTTCAGGTATCGGTTGCGCATGATGCGGTAGTTCTCTTCCGCCTGCTTCACCGACAGCTTGAGGGCGTCAACCCGTGCCAGCGCTTCGCTGTGTTTCAGGTAGGCGTTGCGCACGGTTACGCGTATCTGCTGCTTCTGCTGTTCTTCGGCATTGCGGTACAGTTCGGCCTGCCGCCGGGCTTCGTTCACCCTGTGCCTGTTCCGGTAGAGGGCCGACAGGGGATATGAAAACGAAAGTCCTACGTTCCATGCGTTGTTGTACATGTCGGCCAGCGTGCGTGATACCGGACGCGCCAGCGTGTTTGCCGCATAGAGTGACAGTTGGGGCATCTGTGCCGCGCGTGCCGCATCGATGTTGTTGCGTGCAAGGTCGGTCTGTTTCTTTCTCAGCAGCATGGCCGGGTCGTTGGCGTAAGCCTGTCCGATATAGTCAGCATAGCTTTCCAGCGTGTAAGCCTTGCCCAGCAGTGCGGTGTCGGGGCAGAGCAGCAAGTCTTCTTCAAGGCCCAAAAGGATGTCGAGCTGCTGGGATGCGAGCCGGATGTTGTTTTCCGTTTCCAGCAGAGAAAGCCGGTCGTTTGTGAGCTGCATTTCGCTCCGCAGCACATCGTTGTTGGTGATCAGTCCCTCTTCCTTCATCTGCCGGATGTCCTTGAGCCTCCGTTCCGACTCGTTGATGTTGCGTGAAAGCACCCTGTGCTGCTTGTACAGGCTGAACAGGTTGAGATACTGCCTCAGCAGCGACAGTTTGATGTCAGCCCGGTCTGTGGCAGTCTGCAGGGCGGCTATCTCCCTTTCGATGTCGGCCTGGCGTATGGCATACTTTATTCTTCCCCCATGGTAGAGAGGCTGCGTGAGGTTCACCGCATAGTTCTGCGACCAGTCGGGCGAGTCGGGATAGGTGGGATCGGAGAGTCCTCGCTCGAAGATGACGGGCTGTCCTACGAATCCCCCGTTCAGTCCGATTTCTATGTCGGGCAGCCTTCCGGTCCGTGCCGTTTTTCTGCGTTCTTCCGCCATTTTTTCTCTCAGTCTGTCGGCGGCGAGCTGCAAGTTCTGCTCCATTCCTTTTTCAAAGAGCTGGTCTACACTTAGGTAGAGAGAATCCCCCTGCGTATACGCTTTCGCTGGAGAAAGAGCCAGCAAAGCGGCCGCTATCCCCATTACTAGAATTGATTTGATGTGCATAGAGAAAGTCTTTTGTTGCTGTGTGAAAATGACATGCGTCATTCTATGCGAGGCGTCCCTGCTTATAACAAGTGATGTCATTTCATGATTGCGGTTGCAAAGATAGTGATTTTTTCGCACAGTTCCAGCGGGCTTTCTCTAAAAAAACGCTGTTTGGGCGTGCCTGTCACTCATTCCCGTTTCTTTTCACATAGATCCGGATTGCCAATGACAAATGAAAGCTGATTTTTATTCCGGCACGGCCTGCTTCAGCGTGAAGCAATCGATGTCCGGCGCCCATCCGTAGCGGTTTCCCATCCGGACGACATTGTATCCCGGGACGAGCGTGACCGGAAGCGTTGCCGACGCTACGCTGTCTGAACTGCCCGAGCTGAGATTGGAAAGTTCATGGAGCGTGCCGTTCACCCATACTTCCAGCTTGCGGGGAGAGGGCGAGCAGTAGCTGACTGTCATTTCATACTGTCCTCCCTTTTCGCTGTATACCTCCGGCCATTCGGCAAAGTTTTCTTCCCGTCCTCCCAGCCGGAATACTTTCATCCCGCCGGAGCATTGCGGGGAAGCGAGATACAGTACGGGTTTCGGCTGTTTGCCCAAATCGTCGAAGCAGGGCAGAAAGGCCCGTTCGGCCTCGTAACGTTCCGGTTCCAGGCGGCGTTCGGCCTCCATGCGGCAAACCAGCGTTCCGTGGGCAGGCACTGTGCAGGCAAACACATGCTCGAATGTGCCCAAATCTGTCCGCTTCACGACATCGCGCACGCTGGTCCGCCCTCCCAGCTCTAATGCATGCAGCGGAACATTGAACGTCTTTGCGCTCTCGGAGGCATTGTAGAAGGCAACGGCACGCACTTTGCCGCGCTTCTGCCTGATGTCTTTGGTCAGCACATAGGCCTCGCCTTCACGCCATGCCACGTATGCCTGAAGTCCCAGGGAATCTTGGTTGAGGGCTATCAGTTCCGGATTCTTCAGCAATGCCAGCGAAGCTTCGGGGATGGCGGTGAGGTCGCAGCCGACAAGCAGCGGAGAACTCATGATGCACCACATCCCGAAGTGTGTTTCTTCTTCCACAGGCGACAGTCCGCGGCCTATTTCAAGCATATCCATGTCGTTGTAGTGTCCGTTTCCGGCATAGGCCGAAAGGTAGAGGTTTTTTGCGATGATGTTTCTGACGGAACGCCAGTCAGGAGAAATGTCCGGACTGATGCGCCATGAGCGTGCCAGCCTTCTTGCCCATGTTCCCGGGAAAGCCCACCGGCAGATGTTGATGGACACGTCTTTTCTTCCGGTATTCCGGATGGCATCGCAGATGGTTTCGTAGCGTTTTTCCTCATCCAGTCCCAGTTCCTGGGCGCCGCAATAGTCTATCTTTATGAAGTCGTAGTTCCACTCTTTCAGATAAAGTTCCATGTCCTGCTGCTCGTGTCCGTACAGTCCGGCTCCTATGCCGTTGGCATCATTGTCGTAGATGGATCCGCATGTGTTGTTGCCTGCGTCCGAGTAAATTCCCGCGCGTAGTCTCAGCGAGTGGATGTAGTCCGACACGGTCCGCATTCCGTTGGGAAAGCGTTGCGGGTGGGCATGCATCTTCCCCGTTTCATCGCGATGTCCGAAAAATCCGTCGTCAATGTTGATGTAAGTATAGCCCGCTTCTTTCAGTCCGGTAGACACAAGGGCGTCTGCCTGTTTCTTGATAAGTTCTTCGTTGATGTTCACGCGGTACGTGTTCCACGAGCTCCATCCCATCAGCGGCGGAAGAAAGGGAGTCGTTCCGTCTGCCGTCTGTTTCTTCGGATCCGGTGTGCATGAAGCCGCGGCCAGTGCAAGAGCCAGCAGTCCTGCGGAAAATAGTTTCGTGTTCATGGTGCTTTCAGTATTATTGACAGTATGTTAATGAGCAGGAGCAAATGTACAACAATTTTGCCAAAGCAGAACCTGCCCGGTTGTTTTTTGAAGAGCTAAGACGCCAGTTTTCCGGCATGTGCCCTTGAAAACAATTCGCAAAATAAACCTGAGTAAAATTTGAACTCTTTAGAGATTCAAATTTATATCTTTGACAATCCATTTGCCATTTCTTTTTCCGTTTTCCCGTTCAAGCAATCCACGCCCTATCAAAGAGGGAGTCATGCGTTTGAGTGTTCGGGAGATTTTCCAATATGAGCTGCCATCTCAGCCTGTGTAGCGTTGGGATGGTCCTTAAGGCAATTTCATCCAAAGTGCCATTCAAAGTGCCATTTTGGCTCTTTGAATTATCCGTGTTGGCACTTTGGAGAACTGCGATATGCAATGCCCGGTTATGCAATTCGTTTTTATCTCCAAACAGTCAGTTTCTGAAAAACAATTCTAAGAATTCGGTTGTAGCCGATATCCCTTTCGAGTAGTTGTTGTAATTGGCTCTGACCAGCGCATTTCTGAGACACAGGTTGAAACGGATTTGATATTAATTCATATTTAATCAGTTTCATGTAGCTTTAGACGAAATCCAATCCCAATTCTTTTAAAAAAGCATTGTGTTTGTTCCGGGCATCTTCTATTTTCTTGTCTATATCAACAAGCTGTTTATGCACTTCTTCCAAATCAATCGGAACTTCTTCTTTGGCTGTACTTACATAACGGGAGATATTCAGATTGTAGCCATTATCCTTGATTTCGCACATGGATACACAACGTGAGTATCGTTCGACATCTTTTCTGTATTGGTACGTTTCTACAATTCTTTTTACATCCGCATCACGCAATGCGTTCTGCCTTTTTCCTTTCTCGAAGTATTCACTAGCGTTAATGAACAGTACATCATCGTTCTTCTTGCATTTCTTCAGCACTAATATACAGACGGGGATACCTGTTGAATAAAACAAATTGGACGGCAAGCCGATGACGGCGTCAATGTTGCCATCATTCAAAAGCTTTTTGCGGATCAGTTCTTCCTTGCCGCCTCTGAACAAGACGCCATGAGGCAGGATGATAGCCATTGTCCCGTTCTCATGCAAGAAGTGGAAGCCATGAAGGAGGAAGGCAAAATCTGCCGCTGATTTGGGCGCAAGGCCGTAGTTCTTGAAACGGAAGTCTTTCCCCATTTCTTCTGTCGGTTCCCAGCGGTAACTGAAAGGAGGATTGGCAACGATTGCGTCAAACTGCATCTTTTTGGCAGGATTCATTTCGTTCAAAATATCCCAATCATTCAGCAAAGAATCTCCATGATGTATCTCAAATTCAGTGTCTTTTACTCCGTGCAGCAACATATTCATCCGTGCCAGGTTGTAGGTTGTAATGTTCTTTTCCTGTCCGTAAATCTTGCCGATTCCATGCCTTCCCATTTCATGGCGCACATTCAACAGCAAGGAGCCTGAGCCGCACGCGAAATCAAGTACGCGGTCAATCTTGGTCTTCTTTCCCGTTGTCGGGTCTTGGCTGTCCAATGATACGATTTTGGACAATATGGAAGAAATCATTTGAGGCGTATAGAACTCTCCGGCTTTCTGTCCTGAGTTGGCCGCAAACTCACCAATCAGATACTCATAAGCGTCACCCAATGAATCTGTTGAGGTAGAGAACTCTGAAATGCCCTTGGCTATTTCCGTAACGACCTTACAGAGCATGGTGTTTCTTTCCTCGTATGTCTTGCCCAGTTTGTCGGAATGCAGATTGATTTCCGAAAACAATCCACGGAACGAACTGTCGAACGATTGTTCCTCGATATACTTAAATCCTTTTTCCAGCGTGTCGAGCAATTCCTTGTCTTGTGTACGGGCTAATTCTACAATATTTCCCCACAAGTATTTGGGCAGTATCACATAATGGGCCTTACGGCGCATTTGCCGTTCGAACTCAGCTATATCATCAGGGTTCTCTTCATACCAAATTTGTAAAGGAGTATTGAATTTTAATTTATCCATAACGTCTTGAGGAGTTTCTGGATAATCAGAACCTAACTCTTTCTTTACAGCTTCTTCATATTGCTCCGAAAGATAGCGTAAGAAGATAAACGAGAGCATATAGTCGCGGAAATCATCGGCCATCATGGATCCGCGCAATGCATCCGCTATCGCCCAAAGTACTTTTCCTAATTTATGTTGTTCTATTGCTGTCATATATACTAATATTTAATTATGCAAAACGAAATGATATTTTCCCATCAGTGCATTATATACATCTATGAGAATCTGTTTGTTGTCTGGAACCATCACACCGACTTGCGGATAGTAAACTTTCTGATGTGTCAATGCGTTGATTATATCGGCCATTCTTCCTGATTCTTCCGTAAATCCAATTTGTTGAAGGACATACTGAAATTGTCCGACTCCCAAGAATGAAGCTATATTCTCCAGCACTTGTCTTAATAAAGCAAGGTGATATACTTCCAAAGAATCTTCCTGAATGGCTGTATCCAATATCTGTAGAACTCTTAAGTGATAGAGTAAAACGCTGTTTCTTGGATTGGATAATTCATATTGGTCTCCAATCTTTTCAAGAATTGAAATTTTATATTTATTTTTCTCACCCCGTCGGATCGCTTTAAACTTGTTAGCTTTTTCACCTTTGGACAGCCAATCGCTAAGAATGGTAGCTAGTCCTATATGATGTGTTGTGATGATTATTTTCTTCCTTTCATAATGCTTTTCTATCAAATTCATCAAAGTGAATGCCGTGATGAAGATATTATGGTCGTCCATACTGGAAACAGGATCGTCAATAAAGAAGTAATCGCTTTGCTCTCCCGTCCAGCTATCCACTTCAATCAAGGCCAAGAAAAAACACCATATAAATATACGTTCTTCACCTCTGGATATTTTAACCGGATGTTGCTCTTCATCTTCTTTCATAAAGAAAGAAATTGAGGCAAATCCCTGTTCCAGATTTTCATGGGATTGAAATCTAAAATCATATTTAGGATTGTAAGGCTTCAATTTCCCCATGACATCCAATTCATTCAGCTGGCTATGGTATTGGTTCAAGCTGCTGGAAACGATGTTTAACTTTGTATGTTCATTGTCCCAAACAAATAAGTCTTCGCTAAAGGCGTTATAATAAACACCTGTCTGGCGGCCGGCTGTATTCTTTGCAGTTTCTTTATATTCAACGGAAAGACGTGTCTTTCCTGTTGAATTGAATGCATAAATCAGAAAGATATTTTCTGAATCATCTTTTATTTGCTGGGCTATCTGCGATAAATCCATATTCTTACAAATTAGATTTTGGGGAATAATTGTTGCATCAATCCTTTCTTATGTTCTTTTAATGATTTAATTCTTTGCCCTGTTGCTATTATCAAATCATCTATTGACGAAAGAAGGTCGGCTATCTTTTGTTGCTTTATTGGTGAAGAAGGTATCATCAAAGGACATTCAAGTACTTCGTTTTTTTTTAGGTTAGTTTGTTTAACTCCATCATCAAATGATAGAAAATAGGGATTTCGATTGATCAGATAGAACAATAACTTACTATTTATGTTCTTAGATCGCAATCTACATATTCGTTGGTTTACAGTATATTTTCCTGATTGGTCGACAAAAAAACATTTTGCAATGGCACGACCATTTGGAACGTCACTTAAAACCATTAAAATATCCTCTTTATCAGCTAAGCAGTATGGAGTATTTGTTCGCTTAACGACCTCTCCATCTGTAGAAATAAATTTAGAATTCACGACAATAAAATTGCCTTCCTCATCAATTTCATTTTCATGGGCTCTACCATTTTCATAATCTACAACTGCCCCCAAAAGAGTACTTTCCCATACTGATGTCCCTTGAAATTCAGGAAACCTCAAATCAGGTGCATTTTTCCCTTCCGCAGGAAATAATCGCTGCATCAACCCTTTTTTATGTTCTTTCAACGTTTCAACTTTTTGGGTAATTGCTTCAATCAATTCATCAAGAGAAGAGAGGCAATCGGCTATTTTTTGCTGTTCTTTCAATTCTCCTTTTTTACCAACTGGAGCAAAAACATTAATTTCTCCTATTGTAGTCTTAGACAAACTTGGAATTCCTCCTGCTTCATTATATTTATACCAATTGATTTTCTGAAATATTAGGTATAAAAATTTAGGTAAACAATTGTTGAAAGAATGCGTATAGAATAGCGTATCCACAGTCCAAAATTTTCCAGTGAGGAATATAGGCTTGTCGATAGTTCCTTTTCTTCCTATACAAACGCTTTCTCCATCATATAGAAAATCATCAACAGAGGTCATATACCCACCAGAGCCATAAAGTGGAATATTTCCACTGCTTAAATGTTTATAGTCTTTACCATTTCCTATTTCACAGAGATTTTTCAGCTTATATTCTTTCCATCCTTCTGTATCTTGAAATTCAGGAAATCTCAAAGCCGGAACTACTGTCTTTATTTCGTTTTCTTTTGCCATATTCTTATTCTTCATACGCCGACAGTCCAGATATTTCTTCTCCTTCCGCTTTTCGTTTTAACAACGGAATCAAATCTGTCATCAAAGCTGATTCAACCTTAGCCCGTGCTTTCCATCCCAAGTTGAGCGGAGCCAGCAAATCGGTCAATTTTTCGGCATCGAAAATTTTCCGTTCCATGATGCCATTGATGAAATCATTTAATGCCTCAACGGTAATTCCGTATTTGCGGGCAATCGAATCTATCTCCTTTGCGTATCTTTCCGCTTTAAATCGAGTGTAGCCTTCTTTGATTTCCTGCTCCGTTTTTCCGTTGACCTCTTCCAAACTGTTGATGTAGGCGATGATGTCGTCGCGCTCGTCCATCAGATTGGAGTTTGATAAAACAATATTTACCAGCTGTTCGCGTGTCAGTTTTATCTTGACGCCGGTTCCGCCATACTGTTTGGCTATAAGGTCCATGATATAGTCGTAGTCAATCATGGCGGAAGCAAACAGAACAAATTCAAAGTCCAGATCTTCGATCTCCGGAGAAACAGGTTCCGTAGGCTTTTCCCGCTTTTTCTTCAAGCTATAAGCCAGGTTCAGATAGGCTCCCCGGAAAGCGAGAAGATCATCGTCTGTAAAACCGTACTCGGGTCGGAAGTCGGACACTGCGGTCGCATCCGTAGCATCTGTAAAGTCAACGTATTGGTCGAGCTGCGTCTTGTAGCGTTGTATGTCTTTGAAACGATTGATAAAGCCTATTTTTGCCTCATCTCCCTTTAAGTTGGCCACTTCCGAAGCGTTGAATTCCAGATTGTACGACTGCATGAAGCTGCGTAATCCTGCCACAGCCTCCTTGTATTTTTGCTGGATGCTTGACGCAGGTTCTACCAGCCAGATCCGTCTGGCCACATCCTTTTCATTTCCCGAAAACATGGATATCGCTTCATCCACAGCATCCTGTTGCCCGCGAAAATCCAAGATGTTTCCGTAGGGCTTCGTATCGTTCAGAATGCGGTTGGTACGCGAAAAAGCTTGTATCAGATTATGATAAACGAGCCGTTTGTCCACATACAGCGTGTTGAGGAACTTCGAGTCGAATCCTGTCAGCAGCATATCAACCACAATGGTAATGTCTATCTTGTTTGCATGCGGATAGTCTTTGTTGCTGTATTTCTGGTCTTTGATGCGTTGCTGCACATCCTGATAATAGGAATCAAACTCTTCGATGACATGATTGGTTCCATATTGCCTGTTATAATCGGCAATGATTTCCTTTAAAGCCTGTTTCTTTCTTTCAGGCTCCTGTTCATTGTCAATCTTTTCCTGTTGCAGTTCTTCCTGAATCTGCTTGATGTCGGGGTTTCCTTCGGCAGGCGGAGAAAACACACAAGCCACATTTAACGGTTCGAATGAATCGTCTTTCAGCTTGCGTTGTTCCTGCACCTGCCTGAACAGCCGGTAATATTCGATCGCGTCATTGATGGACGAAGTGGCGAGAATGGCATTGAAGCGCCTTTCATTGGTAGCGGCATCATGCTTGGACAGAATCGTTTCAACTATAGCCTGTTTCTTGACGCTGCCATCCGCCCTGCGCGGATTATTGTCGTCCGGCTTGAAATAATCCACATGGAAGCGAAGCACGTTTTTATCTTCAATGGCATGTGTTATGGTGTAAGCGTGCAACTGCTTTTCAAAAATATCTTTTGTCGTCTTGTAGGACGCCGTTTCTCCATTGACTTTCGTGTAGGTCGCATTCTTTTCAAAAATAGGCGTTCCGGTGAAGCCGAAGAGCTGGGCATTAGGAAAAAATTCCTTTATGGCCTTGTGATTGTCGCCAAACTGCGAACGGTGACACTCGTCGAATATAAAGACAATGCGGCTGTCTTTTAATGGCAGCAATTGTTCTTTATAGTTTTTCCGGTTGTTGGGGTCCAGCGCAATGCCCAGCTTCTGAATCGTGGTGACAATCACCTTATCTGCATAATCGGTCGACAACATCCGGCGCACCAATGTGCCGGTATCGGTGTTCTCTTCCACGCAATTCTCCTGAAAACGGTTGAACTCCTGCCGTGTTTGGCGGTCAAGATCCTTGCGGTCTACCACAAACAGGCATTTCTCGATATCCGAGTTGTCTTTCAGCAGGGTAGATGCCTTGAAAGAAGTCAATGTTTTGCCGCTTCCTGTCGTATGCCAGATGTAACCATTCCCTCGGTTTTCTTCAATGCACCTGACAATGGCTTTCACTGCATAAATCTGATAGGGACGCATAATCAGCAACTTCTGTTCGCTGGCTATCAGTACCATGTAGCGGCTGATCATTTCGCCTAAATGACATTTGGGAAGGAATTGTTCTGCAAAAGAATCCAGGCACGCCACTTTTTTATTGTCTTCTCTTGCCCATTGGTAAACAGGCAAGAATTGCTCTTCGGCATTGAACTTGAAATGCTGAATATTGTTGTTGGCAAAATAATACGTGTTCGAATAGTTGCTGACAATAAACAGCTGCATGAAACACAGCAGGGTATTGGTATACCCGTTGCCGGAATCGTTTTTGTAATCCACAATCTGCTGCATGGCGCGGTGTGGACTTACGTCCAAAGTCTTCAGCTCTACTTGAACAACAGGCAATCCATTGATTAGCAAGATTACGTCGTAACGCTGAAAGCTGTTTCTGGTATTTATTCGTAATTGATTGATTACCTCATACTCATTTTTGCACCAGTCTTTGATATTGACCAACGTATATTGCAACGGAGTACCATCTTCACGCATAAACGTATTTACCTCACGCAGGCGCTTGGATGAAGCAAAAACGTCCGGATCAGTTATTTCTTCTAACAGACGGTTAAATTCAGAGTCGGAAAGGTTGACACGATTGAGCCGCTCGAATTTCTTGCGGAAATTCTGTTCCAATGTGATTCTGTCACAAATATCCGGACGATATATATATTTCAACTCTATCAGTTTGTTGATAAAGTTTTCCTCTATTTGCTTTTCTCTGATCATACTCTATTTGGATACTTGATTCGTAATTAGTTCTTTTGGATCTACCTGAAGAATCTCCGCTATCTGAAACAGCACTTCCAGACTGGGTTGCCGTCTGTTGCAGACGTATGAGTTGACAATGCAGAAACTTTTGCCGAGCTTTTCCGCCAGCCATGTCTGTTTGATGCCACGTTCTTCAAGCACTTCTTTTATTCGGTTCATGGGTTTGTCCATTGTCTGTTATCTCTTAGTTCTGTTTACAAAGGTATAAAATATCATGCTATAAAAAGAGAAAAGAGGAAGAAAACGCTCCCTCTTCGCCCGTTTTCATTCAAACACCGCTCAATCCAGACACTGGTCGTTTCCAGCGGTGCCGCATAGCAATCGTTATCGAAGCGATAATTAGTCGTAGGTTTCAATCTTAACAGGCGGCAATCACCTCGCATGTCATTCTCGATGCCAGAATAATGGATACAGTAGAGTAGGGCATATTCCTTAAAGAAACTTGCCAGGTCCGACAGATTCTTCAGACAGTTTTTCCCGAAGGCATCTTCACCGAGATGATGAAACGGTCAGGAAGACCGGATTAATAGCTTTCAGTTGCCGGAAAACATACTTTGACGAATAGAGATACTTTCATAGTAAAACAAGATATGCTTCTTTGCCAGCGAAAACATTTTTCAGGCAACGAAGCATTGCTGCCCCACGAAAGAGGCCGATTTTTTAAGGCGCGGAAGCACCTGGCGGTTGCCGGTCTTTTTCCGCGCCTTTTGTTGTGATGGCTGATGGCAATGTCAGATAAGCGAAGCGATGTAGGCCTTCATTTCCGGCTCAGCTTTCTTGACCTCCTGATACAGCTTATACTGCGCCAGTGTGCGCACGTAGTTGTGTTCCGGATATTTTATCTGGTAATAGGTATCCCCGTTGATGTAGTCTGTCAGGAAGCGCACGGCCTGCATGTACGGGAACAGCTTCACGGCGTATGGCAGCATTTCGATTTCAATCGGAGTAAGGAAGCTCTTGGCCGATTCGATGTAGCCCTTTGCGAACGCCTTGAATATTTCCATGTTGAAATGGATCTTGTTCAAGTCCGGTTCGTCTTCGGGAGCCGTGTTGGCAGCCGAACGGAGGAAGTCGCCGAAGTCGGAGAATATGAAGCTCGGCATTGTCGTGTCGAGATCGATGACGCAGAGCACTTTCCCTTCTTTGTTGAACATCATGTTGCTGACCTTTGTGTCGCAGTGGCAGATCCGTTTCGGCAGCTTGTCTTCGCGGTAGAGGCGTTCAGCCTGGCACATCTCATAGCTGTCTTTCTCGATATCCTCGACGAGCTGCTTCATTTTCTCCATGCGTCCCGCCGCATTCTTCTCTACAGCTTCGTGAAGCTGCTTCATGCGGAACTCCATGTTGTGGAAATCGGGAATGGTTTCGCCCAGCTTTTCGGGAATGTCTGCGAGCATGGCCTCAAACTCTCCGAATTTCAGTCCCACCAGGTACGACGATTCCGGCGTTACGGCGTCAAGCGTCAGCGAATCAGGGATGAATTCCGATACGCGCCAGTAATGTTCCCCGTCAAAATGGTAAGTCTTTCCGTCGGCAGCCGGAACGAAGCGAAGCACCTTCCGGTTGATTTCTGTTTCGTGAGCCTCTTCAAGTTTCTTGCGGATATGTCGGGTTACACATTCGATGTTGTGCTGAAGCAGGTCCACGTCTTGAAATACCTGGTTGTTGATGCACTGAAGGATGTAGTCGCATGACTTCGCGTCGGCAGTTTCCACCTTATAAGTCTGGTTGATCAGTCCGGCAGTCAGCGGAGTGATTTCTTTTACGTCCTTAACTTCCGGAAAAAAAGAAATAATTTCATTAAGGTTGCTCATGATAATTAAATGTATAAGGTTTTGTTGTACGTTTCTTTAAAAACTTATTATGCAAACATACACAAAAATATTTATTTTATCGTCATTTTATGTGGAAATATTTCTTTTTTCGGATGATTCGCCACAGAAGGAACGGTGTATTGCAGCAGGCGTACGGAAAACCCGGTATCTTCTGTGGCAAAACGGTTGCTCAAGCCTTGGTGGTGCGGGTTTCAGACGGACTGCCGCTCTTTTTCTTCCACCTGTTGTTTCCCTTGTTGCGGGAGAATGACTTCTTCTTGCGCCGTTCGCCACCCGGGCGCGACGACCGCGGTGCATAGACCGGACTTTCTCCCAATTCTTCGGGCACAGGGATCTTGTAGATGGATTTTCCCAGAAAATCCTCTATCTGCTTGAAGCGCGTCTGTTCCGTTTCGCTGACAAAGGTGATGGCGCATCCGTCGTTGTTCGCCCGGGCCGTACGTCCGATGCGGTGCACATAGTCTTCGCTGTCGTGCGGAACGTCGTAGTTGATAACCAGGCGGATGTCGTCGATGTCTATTCCCCGCGCCACGATGTCGGTTGCCACCAGCAGGTTGACACGTCCGTTTCTGAATTCATGCATGATCTCGTCGCGCTGGCTCTGTTCCAGGTCGGAGTGCATTTCGCCCACGTTCAGGTTCAGCCGTTTCAGTGCCTTGGCCACTTCCTTGACCTTCAGTTTCGATGACGCGAACACGATGACGCGTTCGGGTTTCTGTTCCTTGAAGAGCGACTGGATGATGCCCAGCTTTTGTGCTTCATAGCATACGTAGGCTGCCTGGATGATTTTTTCGGCAGGCTTCGATACAGCCAGCTTGACTTCAACCGGATCGTTGAGGATTGTTTTGGCGAGCTGCCGGATTTTTTCCGGCATTGTGGCAGAGAACATGACGGTCTGCCTTTTCTGCGGCAACTGCTTTACGATCTGCATGATGTCGTCCGAAAATCCCATGTCGAGCATACGGTCGGCTTCGTCAAGGATAAAGAACGACACCTTTGAAAGGTCTACATAGCCCAGGCTGATGTGGCTGATCAGACGTCCCGGGGTGGCGATGACGATGTCGGCTCCCAGCGTAAGCCCTTTCTTCTCCTGCTCGAAACGGATTCCGTCGTTTCCTCCGTATACGGCGACACTCGAAACAGGCATGAAATAGGAAAAGCCTTCTATCTGCTGGTCGATCTGCATGGCCAGCTCCCGTGTAGGAGCCATCACGATGCAGTTGATTGCATCTTCCGGATAGCCTCCCTTGCTCAGCTGGTTCAGTATCGGAAGCAGATAGGCCGCTGTTTTTCCCGTTCCGGTCTGTGCCACGCCGATCAGGTCATGTCCTTCGAGTATGACCGGAATCGCCTGTTCCTGGATGGGCGTGCATTCCCGGAAATTCATTGCGTCCAGAGCATCCAGGACGCTGTCTTCTAAGTTTAGTTCTGAAAACTTCATATATCTTACATTATTATTCGTTACAGTTTCCCGCGTTCTTCAAGGTAGGAGTCTTTGAATCCCAGGAAATAGAGCACTCCGTCAAGTCCGATGGTATTGATCGACTGTCTGGCATTCGCCGCCACTTTCGGCTTCGCGTGGAAGGCGATGCCCAGTCCGGCCACCGACAGCATCGGCAGGTCGTTCGCTCCGTCGCCCACCGCGATGGTTTGCGCGATGTCCACCCGTTCCACCTGCGCGATGAGCTGAAGCAGTTCCGCCTTGCGCTTTCCGTCCACAATGTCGCCCAGGTATCTTCCCGTGAGTTTTCCGTCTGCGATTTCCAGGTTGTTCGCATATACGTAGTCAATTCCGAACTTTTCTTTCAGGTAGTTGCCGAAATAAGTGAATCCGCCCGAAAGAATGGCTATCTTGTATCCGTAGTGCTTCAATACGTACATCAGTCTTTCCACGCCTTCCGTTATGGGCAGGTTTTCGGCGATCTCCTTCATCACGCTTTCGTCAAGCCCCTTCAGCAGCGCCACTCTTTCCGTGAAGCTCTCCCTGAAGTCAATTTCTCCGCGCATGGCACGTTCGGTAATCGCTTTCACCTGTTCGCCCACTCCGGCGCGCATGGCGAGTTCGTCGATCACTTCCGTTTGTATCAGTGTCGAGTCCATGTCGAAGCAGATCAGTCGGCGCATGCGGCGGTACATGGTGTCCTGCTGGAACGAAAAGTCCATTGCGAGTGACGAGCTGAGCTTCATGAGCTGGTGCTGCAGCAGTTCGCGGTCTTTCGGGGTTCCTCTGACAGAGAATTCGATGCACGCTCTTACGCTGGCCTTTTTCTCGTCGAGCGGAATGCGTCCCGTGAGGCGGCGTATGCCGTCGATGTTGAGGTTATGTTCCGCCAGGATCTTGGTGGCTCCCGAAATCTGTTCGGCAGTCAGCTTTCTGCCCAGCAGCGTGAGGATGTACCTGTTTTTTCCCTGCATGTTTACCCACGTTTCGTATTCGTCGGGTGAAACCGGATAGAAGCGCAGGTCGATGCCCAGGTCGGACGCCTTGAACAGCAGGTCCTTCATTACATTGCCCGAATCTTTCTCGGCGCATTTGAAAAGAATCCCCAATGACAGTGTGCTATGGATGTCTGCCTGTCCGATATCCATAATGTCTACCTGATATTTCGACAGGATTTCCGTGATGGATGCGGTCAGTCCCGGCCGGTCGATTCCGCTGATCCGGATCAATATGAGTTCTTTCTGATGTTCCATGGGTTTTTCGTTGTATCTGCAAATGTACGAAATATCTCGGTATTTCCGTGTGTCGGGCATAAAAAAAGCCGCTCCCGGACCGGGAACGGCTTGCTTTCAGTCTTTTGTACGGCGCGGTTTTAAATCATTTCCACGCTGCGTTTCACAAAGTTGGTCAGCGCTTCGCCTTTCAGCATGTTGTTTTGCAGCAAGGCCAGGTCGATAAGCTGGTGAACCACCTTATTGCCTGCGGCATAGCCGTTGAGCACCTTAGTCTTTTCTTCTTTCTGTTCGTTCAGTTTTTTTTCCACGTCGGCCAGCTCGTCTTTTTCCGCAGCCGGAATGTCTTCGCTCTTCTTTCCTTCCTGCGCTTTGCGGAGTTCGTTCTGGCGGATGGTCAGCGCGGCGATTTCGGCTTCCACCGGAACCAGCTTTTCGGCGCATGCGCTTTCGGCGTTTTCAAGCACCTGCTTTACCAGCCTGTGGTCGCTGTTGAGCACCAGGTTGTACATGCTCGGCATTTCTCCGTAGAATCCCATTCCCGGCTGGAAGTTTGCCATGTCCTTCATACGGCGCATGTATTCCGACTGCGTGATGATGATCGGAGCGGCGTTTTCGCCCATGGCCTTGGCCTCTACGTCGAATTCTGTTTTTTGCAGTTTCGGCATCTGTCCGCGGAACAGGGCAGAGAGCACATCGTGTTTGTCTTGTGGCAGTTCTTCGCCTTTTTGCTCTTCCTTTACGATCAGACGGTCTATCACGTCGCTGTCTACGCGCGTGAAGCGGCTTTTCTCGAACTTCTGCTCCAGCATGTTGATCATCGGCACGTCGAGCTGTCCGTCCATCAGCAGCACGTTGTATCCCTTGTTCTTGGCAGCGTCGATGTAAGTATACTGCTCGTCGGTGTTGTTGGCGTAGAGGTATACCAGTGTTCCGTCCTTGTCGGTCTGGCTGTCTTTGATGAGCGTGCGGTATTCTTCAAACGTGTAGCACTTCTTTTCCGTATCTTTCAGCAGGGCGAACTTCTCGGCTTTTTCGTAGAAATCTTCCTGTGTCAGCATGCCGTAGTTGATGAAGAGCTTCAGGTCGTCCCATTTTTCTTCAAACTCCTTCCGGTCGTTCTTGAAGATTGCCTGCAGGCGGTCGGCCACTTTCTTCGTGATGTAGGTTGAAATCTTCTTCACGTTTGCGTCGCTCTGCAGGTAAGAGCGCGACACGTTGAGCGGGATGTCCGGCGAGTCGATCACTCCGTGCAGCAGGGTCAGGAAGTCGGGAACGATTCCTTCCACCGAGTCAGTCACGAACACCTGGTTGCAGTAGAGCTGAATCTTGTTGCGCTGCAGGTCGATGTTGCTCTTGATTTTCGGGAAGTAGAGCACGCCTGTCAGGTTGAACGGATAGTCTACGTTCAGATGAATCCAGAACAGCGGCTCGTCCGACATCGGATAAAGGTCGCGGTAGAACTTCTTGTAGTCTTCATCCTTCAGCTCGCTCGGCTTCTTTGTCCATATCGGGCACGTGTCGTTGATCACATTGTCTTCGCCGGTTTCAACCTGTTTTCCGTCCTTCCATTCCTTTTTCTTGCCGAAAGCTACGGGAACCGGAAGGAAGCGGCAGTATTTGGTCAGCAGGGCGTGGATGCGCGATTCTTCCAGAAACTCCTTGCAGTCGTCATCGATGTAAAGGATGATGTCCGTTCCGCGGTCGGCGCGTTCGGTTTCTTCCATCGTGAACTCAGGGCTTCCGTCGCAGCTCCATTTCATTGCAGGCGCGCCTTCCTTGTAAGAGCGGGTGACGATTTCCACTTTCCTGGCAACCATGAAGGCCGAGTAGAATCCCAGTCCGAAGTGCCCGATGATGGCGTTGGCGTCTTCCTTGTATTTTTCGAGGAAGTCGTTTGCGCCCGAAAAAGCGATCTGGTTGATGTATTTTTCGATTTCGTCAGCCGTCAGTCCCAGTCCCCGGTCGGTGATGGTGATGGTGCCCTTGTCCTTGTCCGCGTTCACATGAACGGTCAGGTCGCCCATTTCGCCTTTGAACTCGCCGGTAGAAGCCAGTGTCTTCAGCTTCTGGGTGGCATCTACGGCATTTGAAACCAACTCACGGAGAAAGATCTCGTGATCGCTATACAAAAACTTTTTGATAATGGGGAAGATGTTTTCTGTCGTTACCCCGATATTGCCTTTCTGCATATCTGTATTTGTTTAAATTGATTGCTTAATAAAACACTGTCCTTTTCGCAAAAAAAATGCCAGACACCGGAGCGTCTGACATTTTGTCTGTATACATGGCCTTTTGTCACATTCTTTCGATTTCCATCTTCAGTCCGTCGCCGGCCTCGTTCATGCTTACGCGGATGCGGTCGCCCGCCTTCGGTTCCTCGTTGATGATCAGCTCTGCCAGTCCGTCTTCGAGGTTGTTCTGGATCGACCGTTTCAGCGGACGTGCGCCGAACTGCACGTCGTATCCCTTTTCGGCCACGAAGCGTTTCGCCGCTTCGTCGATTTCCAGCCTGTATCCGAGGTTCTCCACCCGCTGGTACAGTCCTTTCAGCTCGATGTCGATGATGCGTATCAGCGCGTTGATGTCGAGCTGGTCGAACGTGATGATTTCATCCAGACGGTTGATGAACTCGGGCGCGAACGATTTGTTGAGTGCCTTCGTGATGACTCCCTGCGAGTACTCCTTGTCGTCCGCACGGTTCTGCGCGGCGAATCCGATGCCTCTGCCGAACTCCTTGAGCTGGCGTGTGCCCACGTTTGAAGTCATGATGATCACGGTGTTCTTGAAGTCCACCGTTCTGCCGAAGCTGTCGGTCAGCCTTCCTTCGTCCATCACTTGCAGCAGGAGGTTGAACACGTCCGGGTGCGCTTTCTCGATTTCGTCGAGCAGGACGATGGAGTAGGGCTTGCGCCGCACTTTCTCGGTCAGCTGTCCGCCTTCTTCATATCCTACATAGCCCGGAGGCGCTCCCACGAGGCGCGATACGGTGAATTTCTCCATATATTCGCTCATGTCGATGCGTATCAGCGCGTCGGCAGAGCCGAACATCTGCTTGGCGAGCTGTTTCGCCAGGTGGGTTTTTCCCACTCCCGTAGGTCCGAGGAAGAGGAACGTGCCTATCGGCTTGTTCGGATCCTTCAGTCCCACGCGGCTCCGCTGGATCGCCTTGACGAGCGTATCCACAGCCTTGTCCTGTGCGATGACCTTCGACAGCAGCTCGTTTTTCATCCCTTTCAGCTTGATTCCTTCGGCCTCTGCCATCCGCTGCACGGGTACGCCCGACATCATCGACACCACGTCGGCCACCTTTTCCGCGTCTACGGTTTCGCGGTTTTCCTTCAGTTTCTCTTCCCATTCCCGCTTCATCGCTTCCAGCTGCTCCATGTAATGCTTTTCCCGGTCGCGGAAGCTTGCGGCGAGTTCGAAGTTCTGGCATCTCACAGCTTCGTTCTTGTTGTTCCGTGCCTCGTCGATCAGCTTCTCCTGCTCTTCGATCTCTTTCGGAGCCGTGATGTTGGTCAGGTGTACCCGCGATCCGGCCTCGTCGAGCGCGTCGATAGCCTTGTCGGGGAAGTTGCGGTCGGTGATGTAGCGGTCTGTCAGTTTGACACACGCTTCCAGCGCATCGTCCGTGTAGTTCACGTTGTGGTGCTCTTCGTATCTTTCCTTGATATTCTTCAGGATCTGCAGCGTTTCGTCGGTTGTGGTAGGCTCCACCATCACCTTCTGGAAGCGGCGTTCAAGCGCCCCGTCCTTTTCGATGTTCTGCCGGTATTCGTCGAGCGTGGTGGCTCCGATGCATTGGATTTCGCCGCGTGCCAGCGCCGGTTTCAGCATGTTGGCCGCATCCATCGACCCTGCCGCCGACCCTGCTCCGACGATGTTGTGTATCTCGTCGATGAACAGGATGATGTCCGGGTTTTTCTTCAGCTCGCCCAGTATCGACCGGATACGCTCCTCGAACTGTCCGCGGTATTTGGTTCCTGCCACGACTGACATCATGTCAAGCGCGACGACGCGTTTTCCGAACAAGATGCGCGACACCTTCTTTTCTACGATGCGCCGTGCCAGCCCTTCTACGATAGCCGACTTTCCCACGCCCGGCTCGCCGATGAGGATCGGGTTGTTTTTCTTCCGGCGGCTCAGTATCTGCGCGATGCCTTCGATTTCCTTTTCACGTCCCACCACCGGGTCGAGCCTTCCTTCTTCGGCAGCCTTCGTCATGTCGGTTCCGAAGGTGTCGAGCATCGGCGTGTCGTTGTTCGCTTTCTGCGAGCGCGTCTGTGTGGCAGCTCCGTATCCCTGTTCGCCCGACGGGCGGTTTTCCCATCCGTTGTTTTCGCGCGGGCCCATTTCCTCTTCGTCTTCGTCCTCCTCGCCGAAATCAAGTCCGGCCTGCGGTTCCGACTTGGGTGCCAGCCTGTCAGCGATCATTCCGTAAGTCACGTCGTATTCTTCCAGGATTTCGGAAGCTCTGTTCCTGTCTTCTCTCATAATTGCTAGCAATATGTGTTGCACGTCGGCGGCCGGGCTTTGCATGAGCTTGGCCTCCAGTATGCTGTCCTTCAATATTCTTGTCGCTTTGTCGTTGAAAGTGATATTCTCGTCGTATCCCTCTTCGGGAGCCGACTCCTGCCTTAAGACTGATTCCAAATCATATTTGATTTTCTTCACGTCCACATAAAGACTCTCCAGAACCTCTATAGCCTTGTTCTCCCCTTCACGTATCATCCCCAGCAGCAGGTGTTCCGGCCCTACGTAGCCGTTGCGCAGGCGGTTGGCCTCTTCCTTGCCGTAAAGGATGATGTCTGATACTCTTTGTGTAAATTGGCTGTCCATCTGATGTTTTTCTCCTTAAAAATAATTATAGAACCAGATTGCAAATGTACATCATTTTATTTTACTGCGTGTACATTTCTCATGCAATCAGGCTGACTTTTCTCAAAAAAAAGCGGCTTCCGGCTCTGCCTTCGTGAAGATGTTCCGTCATCCGCCTGAAAAGACCGCGGTCTTTGAGGTAAGATAGCCCGTCATCTTCATGAAGATAACGGGTAATTTTAAACGGGATTACACGTTATCTTGGCAGGTCGTCGGACGCATGTGCCGTTAATTGTTCCCTGCAAAATGTATGCCACATTGCTCAGGCAAAAGGGCGGGGCGTTTGCCGTGTCCGGCGCGGGGAAGGCAGAGAAAAGGAGGGTGACCGCAAAGGTAACACTTAACAATCTGTATTGCAGTAGGTTGCAAGGGTGAGGGAACCGCAAGCGAGTACGCGAAAAGCAGACCACACCTTATTATATATAATATATAAAATAAAAAAAGAGATCCCCTTACCCCTTAAATTTTCTGACAAAAGGGTCGGTGCGGCCCGCATGTTTGCCGCATAGCCGCATGATAATGTGGCAGATTCGGCATCTGAAGCCCTGCGGCAAGCATTTTTTGCGCGAAAAGTTTTTGTATATCGTGTAAAAGTCGTATTTTAGCGTGATTTTTAGTGAACTTCAAAAAAAGAGTAATTAATAATTGTTTTAAATGCAAGAACAACAGGAACAAGACAGGATTATACAGATCAACATCGAAGAGGAAATGAAGTCGTCGTACATCGACTACTCGATGTCAGTGATCGTTGCACGCGCCCTCCCGGATGTAAGGGACGGTTTCAAGCCTGTTCACCGCCGTATCCTTTACGGTATGATGGAGCTTGGAAACACGTCCGACAAACCACATAAGAAATCGGCGAGAATCGTCGGTGAGGTGCTTGGTAAATACCACCCTCACGGTGACTCTTCCGTCTACGGAGCGCTGGTCCGCATGGCTCAGGACTGGGCGATGCGCTATCCGCTCGTCGACGGACAGGGAAACTTCGGGTCGGTCGACGGCGACAGCCCGGCCGCCATGCGTTATACGGAGGCGCGCCTGAAGAAGATCGGAGAGGAGATGATGCAGGATCTCTACAAGGAAACTGTGGACTTTACCAACAACTTCGACGATACGCTGCAGGAGCCTACCGTGATGCCTACCCGCATCCCGAACCTGCTGGTTAACGGAGCCTCGGGTATTGCCGTGGGTATGGCCACCAACATGCCTACCCACAACCTGGGCGAGGTGATCGACGCATGTGTGGCTTATCTGGACAACAGCGACATCGATGTGGACGGCCTGATGAAGTATGTGAAAGCGCCCGACTTCCCGACCGGAGGATATATCTACGGCATCAGCGGCGTGCGCGACGCCTATGAAACGGGACGCGGACGGGTTGTGATGCGCGCGAAGACTGAAATCGAACCGCATCCCACGCACGACAAGATCGTTGTGAAGGAGATCCCTTATAACGTGAACAAGAAAGAGCTGATCGAGAGCATAGCCGCGCTGGTAACCGACAAGAAGATCGACGGCATATCTTATGTCAACGACGAATCTGACCGCGACGGCATGCGCATCGTAATCGACGTGAAGCGCGACGCCAACGCAAACGTAGTGCTCAACAAGCTGTTCAAGATGACGGCCCTGCAAAGTTCGTTCAGCGTGAACAACATCGCGCTGGTGCACGGACGGCCGAAGCTGCTGAATCTGAAGGATCTGATCCGGCTGTTCCTCGAACACCGCCACGAGGTGGTTATCCGCCGCTCGCGCTTCGACCTGCGCAAGGCGAAAGAGCGCGCCCATATCCTGGAAGGACTGATCATCGCGTCAGACAATATCGACGAGGTGGTGCATATCATCCGCGCCGCCAAGACGCCCAACGAGGCCATCACGAACCTGATGAACCGCTTCCAGCTTTCTGAAATACAGGCGCGCGCCATCGTGGAAATGCGTCTGCGCCAGCTCACGGGACTGATGCAGGAGCAGCTTCACGCTGAGTACGACGAAGTCATGAAGCAGATCGCATACCTGGAAGAGGTGCTGAGCAACGACGAGCTTTGCCGCAAGGTGGTGAAGGACGAACTCCTTGAAGTGAAGGAGAAGTACGGTGATCCGCGCCGCTCTGAAATCATCTATTCTTCCGAAGAGTTCAATCCGGAAGACTTCTATGCCGACGACGACATGATCATCACCATATCGCACATGGGATACATCAAGCGTACGCCGCTGTCGGAGTTCCATGCGCAAAACCGCGGAGGGGTAGGCGCGAAAGGAAGCGACACCCGCGACTCTGACTTTATCGAGCACATCTATCCGGCTACCATGCACAACACGCTGCTCTTCTTCACGCAAAAGGGCAAGTGCTACTGGCTGAAGGTTTACGAAATACCCGAAGGAAACCGGACTTCGAAGGGGCGTGCTATCCAGAATCTGCTCAACATCGAGGCAGACGATGCGGTGACTGCCTACCTGCGTGTGAAGAACCTGAACGACAAGGAGTTCATCAACAGCCATTACGTGCTGTTCTGCACACAGAAGGGAGTGATAAAGAAAACGCTGCTTGAGCAGTATTCCCGCCCGCGCCAGAACGGCGTGAACGCGATTACGATCCGCGAAGACGACCGGGTGATCGAAGTGCGCATGACTAACGGAAACAATGAAATCATCATAGCCAACCGCAACGGACGGGCTATCCGCTTCCATGAGAGTGCAGTGCGCGAAATGGGACGTACGGCAACGGGCGTAAGGGGAATCACACTTGACGAAGACGGTCAGGATGAGGTGATCGGAATGATCTGCATCAAGGATCCCCAGACTGAAACCGTGATGGTTGTTTCTGAAAACGGCTACGGCAAGCGTTCGGACCTTGAAGACTACCGCAAGACAAACCGGGGCGGAAAAGGCGTGAAGACGCTGAGCATTACGGACAAAACCGGCTGTCTGGTTGCCATCAAGTCGGTGACGGACGAAAACGACCTGATGATCATCAACAAGTCGGGAATCACGATCCGTCTGAAAGTGGCCGACGTGCGTATCATGGGACGCGCAACTCAAGGCGTACGTCTGATAGACCTCGGCAAGCGCAACGACCGCATCGGATCGGTATGTAAGGTGGCTTCGGAACAGGAAGAAGCGGACGTAGAGGACGTGGAAGCTGTTTCAGACGATTCGGGCGAACCGAAAGAATGAGAGAGAAATGATGACAGAAAATAAATTGTATTACTAATTCAAACCATTATGAGAAAAGTTCTATTTACAGCAGCGGCATTCCTTTTTACGGTGTGCGCTGCGTCAGCACAGGAAAGTGTGGTGAAAGAAGCGAAGAAAGCAAAGGGAGATCCTGCCAAGGCCGCTCAGATCATCGAACCGGCTCTGACTGACCCTTCTACTGCCAACGATCCTGAAACATGGAAACTTGCAGGCGACTTCCAGAAGTCAATCTATGACGACGAGAACATGAAGCTGTATCTGCCGGGCGGAAAGGCAGACACTTCGAAGCTCTACAACAGCCTTGCCAAAATGTTTGAATATTACACCAAGTGTGATGAGGTAGAACAGGCAAAGGTGAAGAGCGGCGAGCTGAAAAAGCCGAAACTGAGAAAGAAACTGGCTGAAACGTTGGCCAAGGTGCGTCCGCAGCTGACCAATGCAGGCTCTGACGCTTACAATGCCGGAAACTATGCCGGCGCGCTGAAGTACTTCGGCCTGTATGTAGACGCTCCGCAGAACGCAATGTTCGACGAAATCTCTTCCGTGAAGAATGACACGCTGGTTCCTCTGATCGCAAACTATGCCGCATTGGCTGCCAACTCGCTGAAAGACAATTCGGCCGTAGTGAAATATGCTACTGTCGGCAAGAACCATAAGGAAGAGGGCTTCCGCTCGCTGATGTGTCTGGCTGAAGTGTACGGAAAGGGCGAAACACCCGACTCAACCCAGTGGCTGGCCACAATCAAGGAAGGCGTTGAGAAGTTCCCGAACCAGGAATATTTTGTGGGCAACCTGATGGACTACTACATCCAGAAAGGGAAAGTTGCCGACGCTCTGGCTTCAATGGACGAAATTATCGCGAAGAATCCGAACTCGGCATACTATAAATACGTGAAGGGCGTGCTGCAGTATGAAAACAAGGACTACGATGGAGCGATCGCTACCTTTAATGACGTGATTGCCGCCGGAGGCGATTTCCAGGCTGAATCGAACTCTAAGATCGGCGACTGCTATTTCTTCCCGGCACAGAGTATCGTAGAAGAGAACTCTAAGATCTCTATGGACGATCCGAAATATGCTGCCAATGAAAAGCAGATAGAGGAACTCTACAAGAAGGCTGCTCCTTTCTACGAAAAAGCCAAATCGCTGAAACCGGACGACCGCCAGTTGTGGGGACAGTTCCTGCTGAACATTTACTGGAAGATCGACAAGGAAAAATATAACGCCCTGGAAAAAGAAATGGGTTATTGATAGATTCGAAATAGCAAAGACTTTTTTTAATAAAGACGAAGAGGGTGTTTCAAATAAACTGAAATGCACCCCAAAAGTTAGACAAGTTAAACATTATCCCGTAATAGAAAGAGTTCGGTATTGTACCGGACTCTTTCCATTTAACCGGGCTTTGATTCTTTTATAAGGGTTCGCATTTGAAAACCCCTAAATCTTCAGTTTAGGGGATGAAAAATGCGGGGTAGCACAGCTACCCTTGGTTTTCGATGTATTTCTTGATAGTTTCCTGACTGACATTTCCGACTGATGACACAAAATATCCATCTGTCCAAAATGTATTTTCCCTGTAAAATATATGTCTAAGATAGTTTTCATGCCTTTTCCACATGGCAGTTGTTGACATTTGTTTTAGCTTCCTTACGATTTGTAACGGAGAGAGTTTTGGTTCGCTGCATATCATCATGTGTATGGGTCTTTGTCTGTTTCCATGACTTCAATATTAGAGTGATTCTTTGAAATGTATTCTTTCTGTATCATTGTTTCGCATTAAATCGTTACATTTGCCATATGTTACGTGCCTACAAGTATAGAATCTATCCGACGGAAGAACAGAAGGTCTTGTTCGCAAAGACTTTCGGCTGCTGCCGCTTTGTCTATAATTGGGCTTTGAATTTGAAAATCACGGCATACAAGGAACGTAAGGAAACGCTCGGCAACGTATATCTGACCAATCTGATGAAGAGTGAATTGAAGGCTGAGCATGAATGGCTGTCGGAGGTTAATTCCCAGTCGTTGCAGAGTGCTTTGCGCAATCTCGATACAGCCTGCACCAATTTTTTCCGTAACACCAAGACTGTAGGTTTTCCACGCTTCAAATCGCGTAAGGACAGGCAGAGTTTCCTTTGCCCCCAACATTGCCGTGTGGATTCTGAAAAAGGAACAATCACAATCCCAAAGGCGAAAGATATTCCTGCCGTGCTGCACCGCAAATTTAAGGGAACGGTAAAGACTGTTACCGTTAGTATGACACCCTCGGGAAAATACTTTGCATCTGTATTGGTTGATACGGCTATTCAAGAACTTCTAACAACACCTGTAGAGAACGATACGGCTTTGGGTATTGATTTGGGTATCAAATCGCTTGCCATATGTTCTGACGGACGCACATTTGGCAATCCGAAGAACTTGCAGAGAAGCCTTGACCGTTTGAAGTTGTTTCAAAAGCGTTTGAGCCGCAAACAGAAAGGTTCGGCAAACCGTAACAAGGCTCGCATCAAGGTAGCCCGGTTACAGGAACACATAGCCAACAGCCGTAAGGACAACCTTCATAAAATCACCCATTCACTCACGCACGACAGCCAAGTGCGCACCATCTGCATGGAGGATTTGAACGTGAAGGAGATGCAGCGTAACCACCACTTAGCGCAAGCGGTAGGTGATGCGTCTTTCGGTATGTTCCTGACGCTGCTTGAATACAAATGCAAGTGGTATGGCGTGAACCTCATAAAGATAGACCGATTTGCCCCAAGTTCAAAGACCTGTGGCAAATGCGGCTACCTGTACAAAGGATTAAAACTTAGCGAGCGGAGCTGGACTTGCCCGGAGTGTGGCACACACCACGACCGGGACTTAAATGCCGCTTGCAATATAAAGGAATTTGGCTTGAAAGCCCTACCCTCGGAACGAGGGAAAGTCAAGCCTGTGGACTGTCCTCTTGTGGATGACCGACCTCGTGTCCTAAAAAGCAATGGCAGGAAGAAGCAGGAAAAGAGAGGAGGTACTGGTATCTCCGAAGCCGCTAAATCTTTAGTTTAGCGGTAGTTCACCCAAAGCCTTTAGGCTTCAGGAGATTCAAAATTCTCGATATACAGCAGTTCAGACTTCATAATCCCAAAGAAATTCTCTGCCATAGCGTTGCCATGGTCTTATTAGTAATATTTTGAATAGAAAAAAAGCATCTCCATGTCGCCCCCGGAGAAGTTTCTCCTATACCCCAATTAACCGAAATATGAGCTTTACAGCAAACAGATTGTCAAAGCAAATGATTACCTTTGCACTGGAAAACGATATATAAAGATGGAAACAAAAGGAATCAATACATTGCGGTACTCAGACATCTTCCTTGCCATGTATTCAGACAACGGAAGCAGTTGCCTGCACCGTAACCATTCGCATGTGCTGGTCTATATGTATTCCGGCGAGCTGGAGATAAAGGAACGCGAAAAGGTCACCAAACTGCACAAGGGAGATTGCGCCTTCATTCGCAAGGATTTCAGCGTGCAGCTCACCAAGCAGGCATACAAAGGAGAGCAGTTCAAGGCCATATTCCTGATGTTCACCGACAAATTTCTGCGTGTTTTTTACAATCGCTTGGACAAGGGAAGCCTGCCGCAAGATGCACGACGGAGCAAAGTCAGTCTGTACCGGTTACCGTCCAACCGCCCCGACATCGTAAGCCTGTTCGAGTCCATGACCCCTTATTTCAATTCCGGCATACAGCCTACGGACGAACTGCTGGAGTTGAAGATGACGGAAGGATTGTACATACTCCTGAACACGGACAAAAACCTGTACGCTTCGCTTTTCGACTTTGCCGATCCGTGGAAGATAGACATCATGAGCTTCATGGAACAGAACTACACCAACGACCTCTCACTGGAAGAAATGGCCAATTACACCGGACGAAGCCTGGCCACATTCAAACGGGACTTCAGCAAAGTGAGCGACCTGTCCCCGCAAAAGTGGGTGATTCGCCGCAGACTGGAAGCCGCACACGCCCTCATACTGTCCGGCACACAGAAAGTGACTGATATTTGCTACAACGTAGGTTTTAAGAACCTGTCGCACTTCTCGAAAGCATACAAGGGGCTGTACGGCTGTTCCCCTGCCCATAGCATCTGACAGTCTCTTTTAAACTGTACGGCAAAATACGTTGAGCCGACGGGCAAAGCCTTTCTCTATAAAACCCGCTACCTTTGCGCCAGAATCTTAAAAAAACAAACAATATGGATGCAAAGGAAATGAAAACAGCATTGGTGACCGGTGCGGGAATGGGCATTGGATTGGCATGTGCCGAGGCTTTTGCACGTGCAGGGTATATCACGGTATTGGCAGACATCAACGAGCCGAAAGAGCAAGCAGCCAGACTGGTGGCGGAAGGGCATCAGGCAGTGGCCTACCGCATAGACGTGTCAGACACGCAGGCGGTAAAGGAAATGATAGACTGGATTGTCTCGAACTACGGACATTTGGATGCCGCCCATAACAATGCGGGCATACAGACACCGCAACGCCCGATGGCGGAAATAACCGATGACGAATTCGACCGCACGGTTGCTGTGGATTTGAAAGGCGTGTGGAACTGTATGCGTTATGAAATCCTGCAGATGTTGAAACAAGGGCAAGGCGCCATAGTCAATACCTCATCGGCAGGTGGTGTTGTCGGCTTTCCGGGTCAGGCTGCCTATATCGCCTGCAAGCACGCCGTGTTGGGACTGACAAAGACGGCAGCCATTGACTACGCTGGCCAGGGCATCCGCATCAATGCCGTATGTCCGGGTGTGATACAGACTGCGATGGTGGACGAACTGATTCTCCGCAATCCGGCTTTGGAACAGATGTTCACGAAAGACATCCCTGCCGGACGCCTTGGCAAGCCGGAAGAAATAGCCGATGCCGTGTTGTGGCTATGCAGTCCGCAGGCATCGTATATGAACGGACAGGGGCTGATTGTGGATGGCGGCATTACCGTAAAATAAAGGATGTAGAACTAAATAACACAGATAAACAATATGGATATTTTCGAGAAAGACCTTTCAGGTGCTATGGTCTCACCCGACGAGCCGGGCTATGACAAACTGATCAGCACCATCTTCGATACGATGTCTACAGCTGCGGAAATGAATGCAAAAGGCTGGCTCACGCCGGAAGAAGTGCATGAATATCTGCACCGCATTACAGGCAGGGAGATTGATAAGAGTACGACACTGCTGCCCCCGTTCTATGTGGATTACGGCAAGAACATCCGCATCGGCAAGGGATGCTGGATACAGCAAGGTTGCACTTTCTTCGACCGTGGCGGCATCACCATCGGTGACGGTGTGTTCATTGCTCCGAAGGTGAACCTTATCACCATCAACCACGACCCGAATCCCGATAACCGCAGCGCGACATACGGTCGTCCCATTGTCATCGAGGACAAGGTATGGATTGGCATTGGTGCTACGGTTCTGCCCGGCGTGCGCATCGGCTACGGTTCTATTGTCGGTGCCAACAGCGTGGTGACGCATGATGTACCGCCGATGAGCGTCGTAGGCGGCAATCCGGCAAAGTTCATCAAGAAGATAGAAGCAGGAAGCAAGAAATAAATTCAAAACAACAAGGACCGGCAGATGGCTTTTAACCCTGCCGGTCCTTGTTTTAGTATTATGATTACAGATGCAAAGGTAAAGCAAAAGCCCCACAACGGAATTGCTGTGAGGCTCAAATAGTGTGGGTGAAAAGTTCAAATGAACATGCAAACCCATACGGCCTTTCAGAGAACCGCAACCGACTTGCGTATGTTCTCCAAAATGGCGGAAAGTTTGTTGTCTCTCCGGGCAGTCTGCATATTATAGTCTGTCTGCAAACCGAGCCATATCGTTGCGGCAATCCCTGTTGCAGCCTCGATTTTTAATGCTGTATCGGTGGTTATCGGACGTTTCCCGTTGATTATCTCGTTGAATGCCGTATAAGGCATACCGATTATCCCGGCAAATTTTCTTTGCGACATACCACGTGCCTGCAATTCGTCCTTGAGCATTTCTCCCGGATGTATGGCCACCGCACAAACCAACTCGTTGGGGGTGTAAATTTTCTTTGCTGTTGCTTCCATATCGCGCTTATTTATAATGGTTACTGATGTCCAACAAACGGCATACGGTTATTACCTGTTCGCCGAGAACCTCCCTGACTGTAAATTCAAGGCGGTATTTGATATTGATGCGCACGGATGAAATACCTTTCTTGTCGCCTTGCAGCACTTCGTAGTTCAAGGAGTGTATGCGGTAAAGCTGTTCTACATTTTCAGCGCGTTTGAGAAACATCACGCATTTGTAATAGCCCCTGATTACTTCGGGCTGGTAGCGGTGCTTCTTGTCACTTGTACGGCCTTGCTCGAACAGCTCACGCAAATAGTCTTTATCGAACTCTATATACATATATCCGTTTTATTGTGCTGCAAAGATAATGCTTTTCCGTGGAATATCCACAAAAATAGTGAATGTATTATCCATAAATAACTATACAATGACCGCCACCGCCGTCGGCGCAATGCCGTACTGCTTTTTGAACGCTGCCGAGAAATGCGACTGATTTCTGAATCCCACTTTGGTATAGACATCCACAACCTTGTTTCCTCCCTCTTTCATCAAGTTGTAGGCAACCTCCAGCCGCTTGCGTATAAGCCATTTTTCGGGTGTCAGATCACTTATCTTCTTGAAATCGCGCTTGAATGTGGCAAGGCTTCTTCCCGTATAGTGCGCCAAATCCTCCATTGTGAACTCGTACATATAATTCTTGTTTAGAAAATCCAAAATATCGATTTTCCACGGCTCGTTGAAATGAAATGGCTTAACGGAACATTCTGGGGCGTCGCCACAAAGTACATGCAGGACTATCTCAACTGGTTCAAGGTGAAAGAGACCGCCCTGAAGTTCTGCAATGACCAGGCCGGTGAACAGCTGGGGCTTTCCATGAAACATTATAATGTCAAGTTTGCAACGGTATAATCAACCAGAGCCTTGAAGACTTAGACTTTTTTTATCTATCTAATAAAACCTCGTGAGAATTTTGCAGGATTCTGTTGCAGGTTATCAAATTTGTTCATAGATTTGCCGACGTTTGAAATTTAACTGTGAGAACACCATGAAAACACGAATGATTCTTTTGGCTTGCTTGTCCGCTCTTTGCGGCTTTGTATACGCCGGGCAGCCTGCCCGTCCGGCGAGCGACAACTATGTGAAAGGGGTGGAAGCGCTCAATGACGGTGATCCGGTCACTGCATACAAATACCTGAATGCTGAAATCACGGAGCATCCGGACAACGGTTACGCACACTGCTATATGGCGTTGATATGCAACTGCTGCGGCGACACAAAACTGGCGCTTCAGGCACTCCAGTCGAGCCTGGAGCTGATACCGGCGGATGATTCCGAATACCTTTCGTTTGCCCGCTATTCGCGCGGCGTGCTGCTTACGGAACTGAAGCAGTGGGAGGCGGCGCAGCAGGATCTCGACGAAGCGATCCGTCTGAGTCCGTCTGATGCAGAGAACTACAAGGCGCGCGCGCAGCTTTATCTGGAAACGGGAAAATATGAAGAGTCGCTTGGGGACCTGAAGAAGACGCTTGAACTTGACCAGAAGGCGGACGTGAACGATCTTGTCCTCCAGCTGATGGCTGTGGCTCCTTCTGCGGACTTTATGGACCGCGTAACTGCCGCTTTCCAGCTGATTGACCGGGCTGAAGCTCGCTGATTCTTTGCACACTCCTTGTCTTTATGTTGCCGGAACAGGAAATATTCGTTACTTTTGCAGTCGGTTAATGAAAAACAGGTAATTTTTATCGACAGAAAAAAGAATGAGTACGACAAAAGGACATCCGAAAGGACTTTATCTTCTCTTTGTCACAGAAATGTGGGAGAGATTCAGCTATTACGGCATGAGGGCACTGTTCATGCTCTACATGGTGCAGGCATTGCTGTTTGACAAGGAAACGGCATCGCAAGTTTACGGAAGCTATACGGGGCTGGTTTATCTGACTCCGCTTATTGGCGGCTACATAGCCGACCGCTATTGGGGAAACCGGCGCTCGATCGTGGCAGGAGCGCTGACTATGGCTCTGGGCCAGTTTCTGCTTTTTCTCAGCGCGTGTTATTTTCATGAGGCCGGACTGGCCAAATACCTGATGTTCTGCGGGCTGGGGCTTCTGATTCTTGGAAACGGCTTCTTCAAGCCCAATATCTCGACCATGGTCGGACGCCTTTATGCAGACGACGACGAGCGGAAGGATTCGGCTTTCACCATCTTCTATATGGGAGTGAACGTCGGTTCTACGATAGCTCCGCTGATCTGCGGGCTTGTAGGAAATACGGGACATCCCGAAGACTTCAAATGGGGCTTTCTGGCTGCATGTATCGGGATGCTGCTCGGTGCTGCCGTGTTTCAGATTTTCAAGAACAAATACATCTGTGATCCCTGCGGAAATCCGGTGGGAACGGCTCCTGTAAAGGCGGACGCGCGTAAAAAAGAGAAAGCAGGGGGCGGTCAGAAAGCATCGTCGGCGCGCGTGTGGCTTATGGCTGTCAGCACGGTTGCGCTTACGCTCCTGTTCTCGGTGAACTGGGATGCCGGAGCTTCACACTGTTTTGCCGGTGCCGACTGGATCGGCTCGCTCATCTATGCCACAACCATTGTGGTGCCGATAGTCATCATCACCGACCGTTCGCTGGCGCGTGCAGAGAAAATGCGGATCGGGGTCATCTATATCATCGCCTTCTTTGTGATATTCTTCTGGTCGGCCTATGAGCAGGCCGGAGCGTCGCTTACCTTCTTTGCCGACGAGCAGACCGACCGGCACATCGGAGGGTGGGAGATGCCGGCTTCTTATTTCCAGTCGTTCAATCCCATCATGATTGTAGTGCTGGCTCCTCTGTTCTCTTCGGTCTGGTCTTTTCTGCGCAAGCGCGGGATGGAGCCTTGTTCTCCCCGGAAGCAGGCAATCGGACTGCTGCTGCTTTCTTTGGGCTATCTGTATATCGCTTTCGGCGTGAAAGGTGTGGAGCCGGACATGAAGGTAAGCATGATTTGGCTTACGGGGCTTTACCTTATCCATACAATGGGCGAGCTTTGTCTGGCACCCATCGGACTGTCAATTGTCTACCAGCTGTCGCCAGCCCGCTTTTCTTCTCTTCTGATGGGAGTGTGGTATCTCAGCACATCGGCTGCCAACAAGTTTGCGGGACTTCTGAGCGGTTATTATCCGGAGAACGGAACGGTGCGCAGTTTCATGGGGTATAGAATAGAAAATCTGTTTGATTTCTTCATGCTGTTTGTTTTCATGAGCGGTGCGGCAGCGGTTGTTCTTTTCCTGCTTTCCGGAAAGCTGCAGCGGATGATGGACGCCCATGCCGACAAGAAATGAAAAAGATGTGCCACAAACGGAATCTCATGCGCAGAAATGTCCGGCAGTGCCGAGGTGTTTCTGCGCATGATGTCCGGTCATGACACATCCTTCTGATGGTTATGCGCTTCAAGACGGTTGTACCATCCCTATATCGAACTTCTCGGGATGCTTCCCCTTGAAATCCTTGAAATAGAGCTTGATGTCTTTCATGTCTTTGTCGATGTCCCCGCTGGGTATGAGATACTTGTCGGCAAAGATGCATTTCTTTTCATAGTCGATGGCTATGAGTACAATCGGAATCCCGGCTCCTAAAGCAATGTAGTAGAAACCCTTCTTCCAGTCGGGATTGGCCGACCGTGTGCCTTCCGGCGTAATGGCCAGATGAAACGTATCGCTTTGCTTCACCCGTTCGATCAGCTGGTCGACCAGTGAAGTGTGTTTCCCGCGATGAACCGGTATCCCTCCCATGCTTCGGAATATCGCTCCCAGCGGGAAGAAGAACCATTCCTTTTTCATCAGGAATCCGGATTCACGTCCGATGGCTCCGATAAACAGTTTTCCGATGATCAGGTCCCAGTTTGTTGTGTGCGGTGCGGCACAGATGATACACTTCTTGAAGTCCGGAACGCTTACCTTTGCCTTCCATCCCAGCAGCTTGTGATAGATGAAACGGCAGACAGCCTGTTTCATATCACTCGTCCTTTCCCAGTTCTTCGAGTTTGGCGAAAAATCCGATCATGCCTTTATCGAAATCATCCTGCAGCTTCTTGTAGAAAAGCTTCACGCTTCCCGGTTCGGTATGGCTGATTCTCTTTATGATTTCATCCCGCATGTCGTCAATGTCCATGAAGAGCTTGCCGTATTCTTTGCGCTTTTCGCCCGATGCCCTGGCGGCTTCTATCAGACACAATCCTGCTGCAATGTCTATGATATCATTAATTTTCTTTTTCAACATTCTTCTTTTTGCCATAATCTAAAAATTTTATTGGTTATTGAATCTGATGTAAAGATACGTCTTTTTTTGAAATCTTCTTGTCTTTTGCCGAGAAATGTGTTTGGCCGGTGTACGATATTGCCGTTTATGGACTATATTTGCATCGATGTGGATTTTTAGAAGCATTGGAAAATGATTTCAAAGAAACGGAAAATAGGGATAATCGCTGCTGCATCGGCGTTGGCCGTATGTGCAGTTCTTTTCGCTTTCCGCAGCCAGTTTCTGCGGAATGTGGCGGACAAGAAGATTGCAGGTCTGGAGGAAAGGATGCGGATTGACATCGGCTACGGCAAATTGCAGTTTGACGGACTGGACGAGGTTTCGCTGGAAGGATTGTATGTGCTTCCCAGGCAGAGAGATACGCTGCTGGCCCTCCGCTCGCTCAAACTGGAGCTCAGCGCATGGAAGCTGCTGGCCGGAAGGGTGGACGTGGAACGCGTAAGCATGGACGGCCTGAGGGTAAACTTCCTCAAGGAAAAGGAAGCGGCCAACTATGATTTCCTGTTCGTGAATCAGTCCGGGACAGCCGGGAGTCACGCTGAAACGGATTATGCGCGCAAGACGGAACTGCTGCTGGATGCCTTGTTTGATCTGCTTCCGGCAGATGCCCGGCTGACGGATATTGACATCGCTGAGCGGAAAGACAGCAATTCCGTGCGGCTCAGCATCCCGGAGTTTGTCATCCGCAACCATCGTTTTGAGAGCAAAGTTGCCTTTGAAGAAGACGGGCACACCCAGTTCTGGCAGACAAAAGGAGAAGTCAATTCGGTGGAACGCAGGCTTGCGCTTTCTGTCAGCGCGCCCGACCTGACTGTACCTTACCTCAAGCGGCGGCTGGGAGCGGAAATCAAGTTCGACAGTCTGTACTGCCGGTTTGTGCAGGAGCGGAAAGGAGAGAGCGTCCGCTTGTCGGGCCAGGCGCAGGTGGCAGGTCTGGAAGTCTGTCATTGGAGGCTTTCTCCCTCGGCGGTCAATCTGAATGACGGAGCGATTGATTTCCGGATTTCTGTGGAGAAGGACGCCGTTGAGCTTGACAGTGCCAGCACGGTCCGCTTCAACAAGCTGGCTTTTCATCCTTTTTTGCGGGCGGAGAAGAACGGTCAGCCTGCGGAAGGCATTTTCGGCTGGCACTTTACGGCCTCGGTCAACAAGCCGTGGTTTCCTGCCGACGAACTGTTTTCGTCCCTTCCCGAGGGACTGTTCGAGCATCTGGACGGTATGCGTGTGAGCGGCGAACTGGTGTACAGGGGATTCGTTGACGTGGATTTTTCTTTGCTTGACAGCCTGAAGTTTGACTCGCGGCTGGAGTCAAAAGATTTCAGGATTCTTCAGTTCGGCCGTTCGGATCTGCGGAAGATGTCCGGAGAGTTTGAATATACGGCCTATGAAGGCGGGAGTCCTGTGCGCACTTTTGCCGTGGGACCTTCGTGGAATCACTTTGTGCCTCTCGACAGCATTCCCCTGACCATGCAGACGGCTGTACTCCAGAGCGAAGACGGAGCCTTCTTCTATCATCAGGGCTTTCTGACCGACGCGTTGCGCGAGGCGATGATTTACGATCTCAAGAAACGCAAGTTCGCACGGGGAGGGAGCACCATTTCGATGCAGCTGGTGAAGAATGTGTTTTTGAACCGCAACAAGAATCTGGCGCGCAAGCTTGAAGAGGCGCTGATTGTCTGGGTGATTGAAACGGGCCGCCTGACATCGAAAGAGCGGATGTATGAAGTGTATCTGAATATAGCCGAGTGGGGGCCGATGATTTATGGAATATGCGAGGCGGCAGACTATTATTTTGCGAAACGCCCTTCCGCCCTTACGCTGGAAGAATCCATCTTCCTGGCTTCCATCATTCCAAGGCCGAAGCATTTCATGTGGTCGTTTACGGAAGACGGACGGCTGAAGGACACGCAGGAAGGATATTTCCGTCTGATAGGCAGGCGGCTTGTTGCGAAAGGTGTGATTTCGGAGGCGGAAGCTGCGGGGATAGACATTTCCAAAGTTATCCTGAGAGGGGAGGCGAAACGGTATTTTGCCGGCAAGCTTTCTGCCGGGAATCCGGATTCTGTCCGGGAATAAGGCGAGCGTCGTCCGGCTGAAATGAAAAAAAAGTGCGCCGGGCTGGTCTGAACCAGTTTCCGGCGCACCTTTCCTTATTGCGTCAAGAGCGGGAAAATGTTATTCCCACTCGATTGTGGCAGGCGGTTTTGACGAAATGTCATAGCATACGCGGTTTACCCCTTTCACCTTGTTGATGATGTCGTTGGAAACCTTTGCCATGAAATCGTAAGGCAAGTGCGCCCAGTCGGCTGTCATAGCGTCTGTGCTGGTTACGGCACGCAGGGCAACCGCACGCTCATACGTACGTTCGTCGCCCATCACGCCCACACTCTGCACGGGAAGCAGGATAACTCCGGCTTGCCATACTTGGTCGTAAAGTGACGTTTCTTTTCCGTCGGCGTCCTTTGTCTTCCAGTCGCGCAGGCCCTGGATGAAGATGTCGTCGGCATCCTGAAGGATGCGTACCTTTTCGCGTGTGATGTCGCCCAGAATGCGGACAGCCAGACCCGGTCCCGGGAAAGGATGGCGGGTAATCAGGTGTTCCGGCATTCCCAGTTCGCGTCCTACGCGGCGCACTTCATCCTTGAACAGCAGGCGCAGCGGCTCGCAGAGTTTCAGGTTCATCTTTTCAGGCAGGCCGCCCACATTGTGATGGCTCTTGATCACGGTTCCGGTGATGGAGAGCGATTCGATGCAGTCGGGATAGATTGTTCCCTGCGCCAGCCACTTCACGTCCTTTATCTTGTGCGCCTCTTCGTCGAACACATCGATGAAGCCTTTTCCGATAATTTTGCGCTTGCGTTCCGGTTCGGTCACTCCGGCCAGTTCGGTAAAGAACTTTTCGCTGGCATCCACGCCGATCACGTTCAGTCCGAGGCATTCATAATCGTGCAGCACGTTCTTGAACTCGTTTTTGCGGAGCATGCCATGGTCCACGAAGATACAGGTCAGATTTTTCCCGATAGCCTTGTTCAGCAATACGGCTGCCACTGACGAGTCAACGCCTCCGCTCAGTCCGAGCACCACTTTGTCGTCGCCCACCTGTTCTTTCAGGGCTGCAACCGTAGTTTCGATGAACGAGGCCGCGCTCCAGTCCTGCTTTCCTCCGCAGATGTCAACCACAAAGTTCTTCAGAATCTGCGTTCCGTCTTCCGTGTGGTAAACTTCCGGATGGAACTGCACTCCCCAGAGCTTTTCATTCTTTGCCTGATAAGCGGCCACTGCAACCTTGTCGGTCGAAGCGATTATTCCGAAATTGTCCGGAAGAGCCGTGATGGTATCGCCGTGGCTCATCCATACCTGCGAGTTCTTGCGGATTCCCTTCAGCAGCGGGTTCTGGCTGTCGAATTCCGCCAGATGCGCGCGCCCGTACTCGCGGGTGTTGGCCGGTTCCACTTTTCCTCCGTTGACATACGCCATGAACTGTGCTCCGTAGCAGATGCCCAGAATGGGATATTTGCCCCGGATGCCTGTCAGATCAACCTTGAAAGCCTTTTCGTCGTATACGGAGAAAGGGCTTCCCGAGAGGATGACGCCGATAACCGACGGGTCGTCATGAGGAAACTTGTTGTAGGGAACAATTTCGCAATACATGTTCAGTTCACGCACACGGCGTCCGATAAGCTGTGTGGTCTGTGAGCCGAAGTCAAGGATGATAATTTTTTCCTGCATATTGTGTAATGTAAAAAATGTTCGTAATGCCTGCAAAGATACTGAGAAATATTCAGATATTCTATTCGGCGGTTGTTTTTCGTGAAAAATAATTGCGGCAAGGCACTCCGGACCCTGCTGGCCTTCCGCAACCCGTTTCCGTAGAAGCTGAAAAGGACATCTTTCCGTGTCAGCGTATGAAGCTCGTCATGATGCCTTTTTCTTTTTCAGGCACCTGCTGTCCTCCGTTCTTCAGGCTTTTCAGCATCCATGCCATATTGTTTCCCAGTGTGCGCATGGTCTGCAATCCCTCGGCATCTTGCGAGGCTTCACCCGGCAGCCGTCCGTGTACGCTGTTCCAGTATTGTGAACTTACGACAGGCATGTTGCTGATTGTAAAATATTTGTTCAGTCGGTCGAACGTGGCACTCGCTCCTCCGCGCCGGCATACGGCCACCGATGCCGCGGGTTTATATTGCAGCAAAGACGATGCGGAATAAAACAGTCTGTCGAGCAGCGCACAGAGCGAGCCGTTCGGTCCGGCATAATAGACCGGCGAGCCGATTATGATGCCGTCTGCCGTTTCCAGCTTTTCCCTTACCTTATTATATAGTTCATCCTTGAACACGCATCTGCCCAGCTCCGCACAGCGGTTGCAGGCGATGCATCCCTGCACGGCCTTTGTGCCGATAGAGATCATTTCCGTTTCTATTCCGTTTGCTTGCAAGGCTTTCGCCGCTTCTGTCAGGGCGATGCTGGTGTTTCCTTTGCTCCGCGGACTTCCGTTAATCAATAATACCTTCATTCTTTTTTGCTGTTATAAAGTTTATAGAATCATGCCGATCTGTTTGTCGGCGGTGCAAAGATAAGGTAAAAAAGCTGCCGTGCGGTTGGCATAAGGCTCAAATAACATTGTTGAAAGGATCAGGTGCGCCCTGAAACGCTGTATCTCCAGCCTGAAGATGACTTGTCCGGCGGCTTGGAGAACGGAAGGTCTGCCAAACGCCTTTTGACAGAAAGCCTGTCCGATGGTTGGAAAAAAGGATTCTTTTGCTTACATTTGGACGTATCAATTTCATCAACCTTGAAGGACATGAAAACGATGGATCCGTTGAAAATCATATCTGTCTTGCTGGTGCTCGCGGCGGGAGGCGGAGTGGGGGCTTGCCGGAAACAGCACCGGCCGGCAGCGGGCGCGGACGCATCTGTGCTTCGGCAGGAGGTGACCCGGAACGACACTGTTACCGTTTCCGATTTGCCGGGCAGCAGTGTGGAGCGTCGTCCCTCTCCTTGCGAAGAGATTTACGAACTCGTGGAGGAAATGCCGGCTTTTCCCGGAGGACAGGAAGAGCTGAGAAGGTACATTTCCGGCCATCTGCGTTATCCCGGACCGGAGGCTGGGAAGGAGATTGAAGGAAAAGCTGTAGTCCGTCTGGCTGTAATGTCGGACGGCAGTGTAGGCGAAGTGCGCATCGCCCGTTCGCTTGATCCGTATCTGGACAAGGAAGCGGTGCGTGTGGTTTCGGAAATGCCCCGTTGGATTCCCGGCCGGCACGAAGGAAAAGCCGTGAATGTGTGGGTGGTGCTTCCGGTAGAATTTGCGCGGGACGCTTCCGGCGGACTGCGTCTGAAATGAAAAGCAGTGTGAGGATTGATTATGGCTGGTAACGAACGTTCCGATTTCAGGAAAGACGTGTATGATGTGGTTGCGTCCATTCCATGCGGGAAAGTGCTGACATACGGGCAGGTAGCATGGCTTTCCGGAAGGCCCGGCTGCCCGCGGCTGGTAGGAAGGCTGTTGTCTGAAGCTGCGGACAGTCTGCATCTTCCCTGCCATCGTGTGGTGAACAGTCAGGGCAGAACAGCGCCTCATTGGCCGGAACAGGCCGGTTTGCTGAGAGGAGAGGGGGTTGTGTTCCGGAAAAACGGCTGTGTGGACATGAAAGTCTGCAACTGGAATCTTTCCGGTGCAGAGGAGTTAGCGGGCTTTGATCAGGCCGCTGATTGACTTCAGCGTGTTTCTTCGTGCCGTTTTCATTCCCGCGGACAGTGATTCCGGTTCGAGCATCTCCAATGTCGTCCGGAGTTCGGAAAGCAGTTCGGGAGAGAACTTGCATTGTTCGCAGGCCAGCTTTACGGAAAGGCATCTGACGGCTGTCGGTTCATCCGATGCCACGATGCATCTCAGGCAGAAGTCGAAGAAGTCTGTCCGGAAACCGTTTTCCGTAAACGGCTGGCGCAACAGCAGGCCGAGCAGCAGGCGGCGTTTCGTGCCGCTTGGCGTGCGCATTGCTTCGTCGATCAGTTCATTGTGCCTGGGGTAAAGCCATTGGTTGCTGTGGAGGTCGAAGTGTGCGAATACCCATGCCGCATTCTCCGCTATCCGTTTGTCTTCATCGAAGAGCAGGGTATAAAGGGCGGACTTCACGGGTTCATCCTCTATGCCCTGCGCATAAAAAGTGATTTCATGAATGTCGTCTTCGTGAAGTCTGCCCGACAGCCGTTTCCGGAGAGTCGTGTAATTCATTTCTGCAATTTTTTTGTCATTACGAAGTTAGTCAGTTCAAGCCGGTTCGCACGGGCTCTCTGTTCTTTCCTTACCGTGTAGCCCTGCCGCTCGAAAAACGGGCGTGCCGTGATGCTGACTTCTGAAATGATTTCGCCAGCTCCCCGGCCGCCTGCATAAGATTCCATTTCCGAGAGAAGGGCGGAGGCGATGCCTTTCCGCTGCCAGTCCTTGTGGATGAACATGGAGTGCAGATAGCCTTCGCCGTTGACGGATGCGAAGCCCACGATCTGCTTGCCGGCGTTCAGCGCAACAAAAAAGTGGAAGCGCGACAGCAGGTCTTCCCAATGCGCCGTGCTGTCGCCGCATGAAGCCCAGTCCTTCACTTCTTCCGGCGTATAGTCTTTTGCGTTGACAGTGAGGACGGTATCCTGAAAAAGCCGGCGAAGCTCACGAATGTCTGCAACGGTTGCCGGCCTCAGGAAGCAATGGATCTTGTTCTTGCATTTCTCGGACATCTCTCGGAACGTTACGTTTCAGAACTGGAAGAATTTCTTTGCGTTATAGTAGCTGATGTCTTCTGTCATCTGCCGCACGCGTGCCATCTCGCAGAACGGAATTTCTCCGTTTTCCACGTCGTTTCCGAGCAGGTTGCACAATGTGCGGCGGAAATATTCATGGCGCGGATAGGAAAGGAACGACCGCGAGTCGGTGAGCATGCCCACAAAGCGGCTCAGCAGTCCGAGGAGCGAAAGGGCATTCATCTGTTTTTCCATGCCGTTCTTCTGGTCGAGGAACCACCAGCCGGAACCGAACTGTATCTTTCCGGGTACCGATCCGTCCTGGAAGTTGCCTATCATTGTGGCAATCATTTCGTTGGCGCATGGATTCAGGTTATACAGGATTGTCTTTGTCAGTTTCCCTTCCGTATTCAGCCGGTCGAGGTATTTGGACAGGGACTTTGCCGTTGAAAACTCGCCGATCGAGTCAAAGCCGGTGTCCGGACCGATCAGCCTGAACATCTTGGTGTTGTTGTTGCGGATGGCTCCGTAGTGGAACTGCTGGGTCCATCCTGTTTCCCAGTCCATTTCGGCAAAGGCAACCAGCATGGCCGACTTGAACTTCAGCATTTCGCCGCGGGTCAGCTCTGTCCCTCCGTATACTTTGTCGAAGATGGCTTTGATCTCCGCTTCGGTATAGTCTTCTGCATAGAATTCTTCTACGCCGTGGTCAGAGAGCTTGCATCCTTGTTCGGCAAAGAATGCGTGCCGTTTGCGCAATGCGTCGATCATGTCGTCGAACGTTGAAATCCGGATGCCGCTGGCTTCGGACAGTTTCTCCATGTAGGCTCTGAACTCGGACGGCACTTCCACCGCCATGGCCTTGTCCGGACGCCAGGTAGGCAGCATCTTTATTTCAAATCCGCTCTTGCGGGTGGCTATGTGGTATTCGAGCGAGTCGGCAGGGTCATCGGTCGTGCACACGGTTTCTACGCGGTAGCGCCTCATCAGGTTCCGTGCGGAAAATTCGGGTGTCGCCAGTTTGGCGTTGCATTCGTCAAATATTTCGCGCGCTGTATCCGGATTCAGGGTCTTGGTGATTCCGAAAGCCGTTTTCAGCTCCAGATGCGTCCAGTGATAAAGCGGATTCCGCAGCGTATAAGGAACAGTTTCCGCCCATTTCTCAAACTTTTCCCAGTCGGAAGCGTCCCCCGTGCAGTAGCGTTCTTCTACGCCGTTGCTTCTCATGGCCCGCCACTTGTAGTGGTCGCCTCCAAGCCAGAGTTCGGTGATTGACTTGAACTGATAGTCTTCGGCCACCATCTTCGGGTCCAGGTGGCAGTGGTAGTCGATGATCGGCAGTTTGGCGGCATGGCTGTGATACAGATCCTGAGCAGTTTCAGTTTGCAGCAGGAAATTCTCGTCCATAAACTTTTTCATGATTGTTGTGTTTTTATCGTAGGTAGTAAATTCGTTTTTTTCCGTTATCGGACACGAATGTATGAATTTTATTTTTAAATGCAAAATGTTTTGCTGCTGCAATGCCTGTGCTTTTGCAGTCCATGGGGAATATCGATTGGCGGATTGCTTGCTTTTGCGGATTTTTTTTCTTATCTTGGCGAAAAGGAGGAGAGCAGATGGGATGGAATGATGAACTATATCGTTTGGCCCCGGAAATTGCCGGCAAGCAATTGGAGCGGATCGGCACATTCAATCGGGGAAGGACGCGTGACAACGGGGTATACCTGATCAGTCTGGCTACAAAATACCGCCCTTATTATGCTTTGTGGCGGAAGTTTGCGCAGCGTGAAGTTCCGGTCTTTGTCCGCACGCTGGGAGTTGTGTTTGACCAGTCGGTCGACCGTGCGTTTGCCTTGCTGCAAAACTGCAATGTGGGGCTTGACATAGCTTCCGGTTCCGATCTTGAAGCTTTTTATGCCGAATCAGACACTGTCATTCCGTTCGGAAAATACAAAGGCAAGCATCTTTCTGAGATTTCTTACATTGACCCGTCGTATGTGTACTGGCTTGCAAACAAGTTTGTGGCAAGCAGCAAGAAGTATGACCGTCTGAAGGAGCTGGCCGGTTTTCTTGTCATCGTCCATTTCGAGTTTACGGTCCACAAGCCGCGCATCTCTTCGGTAAGCAAATTTGTCAGAAATGTCGGCGACAGGCTGAAAGACCTGGAACTGACTGTGCTTAACGTGCGCCTTCAGGTGGATACCTATAAGCCGGACTTCTTTGTAGACCAGAACGTGCTGGCAGCCGACCGTGACGGCAACCGCTTCACGTTTCTGATAAAAGCCGCCGCCGGAAGCCTGACTCCCAATGCCCTCAGTTGCCGGAGCCGGAAAGTGAACAGGTACGAAGTGCTGCGGGTGAAATCGGCTAAGGTGCTGGCGCATTATGAATCGCACGGGGTGCGCTATACGCGGCTGGGATATGTCAGGATCTATTGATCCGGGCTTTACGTTTGTCAGGGAAGGCTTCCATAGCCTTTCGCACGTAGTCTTTGCTCAGATCCGCGGGTTTCAGCACCCGGTTGTCATACTTGAGCAGGTCGATGTCTAACGGGACAAGCCCTTTGTCCTTGTCTTCGGGAGTGCGTCCGTTTTCCCTTTCTATCTCCTTGCAGATCCGGGCAACCTCGTTTGCTTCCAGGGTTGTCCTGAAGCAGGCAATCCGGTTGAGGTAGCTTGGCGTCTTCGACTGGTCCCCTTCGGGCAAAGTGTTTACGGCCTTTCCCCACCGGATGTCGGGAAACAGGAATTCCAGCGCCGTTTCCGCCTGTTTCAGATGGAGTTCGGCATTGGAGTTGGATCCCAGACACAGAAGGCAATGATGGACTTTATTCATAAATCTGCTTGTTCTTCGTTTACGGCGGACGCAAATATATGCTTTTCTTCAGACATACGGAAATGAAAGTGCCGCAATTGGACAGGTTGAAAAATGATTCGTCATCTTGATCAAAAGACCGCGGTCTTTTACCTGAAATTACCCGTTATCTTGATCAAAATTACCCGTTATCTTAAATTGCTGATTGCACCATTCTTTAAGGCCTGTTTGACAAATTTATCGGGAATACCGCATGCCGCCCAATCCGGCTTTTTTATTCGGGAGTGATTTCGTTGGGCGAGGGAAGCTGCTTCCAGCCCTCTCCGAAAGTGTCGTAAGCGTCTGTGACCACGACGAAGGCCCGCGGATCGGCCTGCTTGATCTTCAGTTTCACGCCCGCCACTTCCTTGTAGCTGACAACAAGAAAAAGCATTTCTTTGTCTGCTCCTGAATACAGTCCGCTGCTTTTGATGTATGTTGCCGTGCGGTCGAGGTCTTTCAGGATATAGTCATGCAGTTCAGTCATTTTTTTGTCGCTGATGACAAAAATCAGCTTGTCGTTCTTTGATCCGTTTATGACGTATGCAATGACACGGGATATGATATAGATGGCAATCAACGAATAGAAGGACAGATGCCATGAAGGTTGCGAAGAGCCGTCTGCGCTGCCGATTCCGAATCCGATGACAAGCAGTCCGAAGCACACAACCGCTCCGTCAACAAACAGAATCGCGTGCGAAAACCGGATGTGGCAGTATTTCTGGAGAAACATTCCCACGATGTCGCTTCCGCCGGTGGTTGCCTGATTGCGTATGACGATGCCGGTTCCAATTCCTATCAGTACGGAACCGATGATGCAGGTAAGCATCAGATGCTCGGACAAGTCCATGCTTCCTCCCAGCAGCTGCGCCGGATCGAGCGACTGCAATGCTTCTTTGCTGGGGTATGCGAGTCTGGAAATCAGGTTCATGAGCAGGGGAGTGGTCAGTGCAGCCGCAATCGTTCTTCCTCCCAGCTTTGCGCCGAGAAAAATGACTGACAGTATGAGCAGGGGAATGTCGAACATATATCCGAAAGTACCCACCTGGATTGACGGAAAAAGGTTGTGCAGCACGATGCTTGCGCCATATACTCCTCCCGGCACGATGTTGTAAGGGTTGATAAAGAAGACAAAGCCGGCGGCCAGTATGGTACAGCCCGCCAGTATCTGAATCCACGAAAATACTGTTTGTTTCATAAACTCCATTTTTATGCAGCAAATATACAAAACTATTTCCGAATAATGAAATGAAGCGGGCGGATTGATTTGGACATAAAAAAGGGGATGCGCCCTTTTCGCTTTCGGATTGCGGCACATCCCCTCTATTCCGATGAGAATCGATTAGTGGATTTCAATCACACGGTTGACTTTGGCTTTTTCTTCGGGAGTACGTTTCGGAAGATCAATGGTCAACACACCGTCGCTGACATTTGCGTTGATGTTTTCTTTCTCCACATCGTCCGGAATAACCAGCCTCTGTTCGAATTTTGAGTATGAGAACTCGCGGCGCAGATACTTCTTGTTTTCCTTGTCCTCTTCTTTCGACTCATTCTTCTTTTCCATTGAAATGACCAGTTCGTTGTCTTCACTCAAATGGATGTTGAAATCGTCTTTTGTCATACCCGGAGCAGCTACTTCAACCTTGTAGTCTTTGTCGCTTTCGATGACATTGATTGCAGGAGCTGTAGCGTTGGCTCTTACCATCCAGTCGTTATCAAAGAAATCATTAAAGATACTCGGTAACCAGTTCTGACTGTAATTTTTTCTAGTCGGCATCATAGTTGTAATCTCCTATTTTTAATTGTTATACATTCAATTTGTTTTTTAATCCCTCTGCCTTTCGGCTTCGGAATTCACCCATTAAATTGCAAAGACTGTGCCTTTTGACATAATGTCACTTTCCAGGCCAAAGCATTTCACATTTCGGATAATTCTTTAAACAAATTGTCGGCCTATTTAATTCTGTGCAAACTTTATTAGCCAAATTCATGGAGGGAAGCGTTTGTCAAAATGTCGTTTATAGTGTCGTTATGTCAGAAAAGTGTTGCTTGAATCACAAGAAAAAGGTATATTTGCAGGGAAAGAACATTTATATAACAGGTATAAGATATGAAAAAGTCAATGATTCTGTTGGCCGGTGCAGTCATGATACTGGCTTCGGCCTGTGGCGGATCAGCCAAGAAGCAGGCGGCAGACGAGGCCGACTCCATTACAGCCACGGTATATATGGGAGTAAAGACAATCCGGCTGGACAGTGTAAAAGCTACCTGGATCCGCGACAACAGCCACGATAAGCTGATGCCCGTAGGGTTGTTTGACCAAAATGCATCGCAGCTTGCCGATTCCTTGGGGCTGAAAGACGGCATTCCTTCGTCGGTCAGTACGTTTCTGGTAGAAACAGGCGGAAAGCGGATTCTTTTCGATACGGGGGTGGGGGCTTCAGACAGCCAGCTTCAGACCGGACTGAAGGCCTTGGGAATTGCTCCGGACGAGGTGGAATACCTGTATCTCACTCATTTTCACGGCGACCATATCGGCGGTATGATGAAAGGCGACACCGTGGTGTTTGCGAAAGCGCAAGTATATGCCTCAAAAGCGGAATATGACGCATGGATGAAAATGGATGCGGAGAAGAAAGCGCAGGTGGTGAAAACGATGGAAGCGTATAAGGACAGGCTCCATCTGTTCGAGTTCGGGGATGAACTTCCGGGACATGTCATGGCTATCAAGGCTGCCGGGCACACGCCGGGACATACGGCGTATCAGATCGGCAAGCTGCTGGTTGTTGGAGATTTGATGCATGGAGCTGCGTTGCAGACGGTGAATCCTGATATCTGCGCTTCCTACGATATGGACAAGCAGGAGGCCGCAGCCACTCGCCGGATTCTGCTTGACTATGCAAGGAAGAACGGACTCACGATGGCCGGCATGCATCTGCCCATGCCGGCGTTCAGATAATGAGGTCAGCGTGCCGCCGCTTCTTCGTTCGCGAAACTGATGGCGCGGTTCAGATAAGCGATGAAAGGCTTTGTCGTGCGGAACGCATCAATGGTGCGTTCCAGCAGATTCCCTTTCAGCATGAAATCCTTCCCCGGTTCGTAGACCAGGCAATAGGTGCGGTACATCAGGTAAGGAGAGAAAGGTGCGTCTTTGGGGAATCCGTTGGGCACTCTTTTCAGCATGTCGGAATTGTCGAGGCTGAACAGGGGAGCCTGTCGGAGTGTCTTTTCAAACTCTCCATTATCGTTGCAGATGTCTTCGCGGAGAATCCGGAGCGCTTTGGGGTCGAAACAGTAATCCCCTGAGGCAAGCATGTTTCCGCCCGGATAACCCGCTTCGTGCGGACCGATCTGAAAATAATAGCCCGAGAATCCGGATTTTTTCCCTCCCGGACAGATGAATGCGCCCATGTGGCACTTGTATGGCCGTTTGTCGGGAGAGAAACGGGTGTCGCGGTAGATGCGGTAGGTGCATTCCTTGGCGGTCAGTCCGCTGACAGACTCATCGAATCCGGCTATGCCGGCAATCAGCTTTTCAGTGAATCCGTTGAACTTTTCCTGCGCCGCAAGATAGTCGCTTTTGTGTTCGTGAAACCATTCCCGGTTGTTGTTTTTCTCCAGCCGGGATAAAAACTCAATTATTTCTTTCATTTGTTTCTTTTTTGAGATACCGGGGCGGGTGGACAGCCGTTTCCCGATATGCGGTTTTTCTTCTGCAAAAATAACGTTTTATCGGATGGGATATTCTCTCTCGGATAAAAAATGTATATTTGTCAGGAAATAACAAACTGGAATATATGATGAAGTTCGGAAAGAAATGGCGGATCGTTTCCGCAGCAGTTATAGGCGTTATCGCCCTGGGGTTTATTTTCTGGCCGAAGCCGAAAGCCGGCGACGAGCCTGATGAAGTGGAGGTGACCGATTCGGCGGAAGTTGAACAGCTGGTGCTGGAGTATGGAATACCGGTGGACCGTTACAAGGTGGATTACGGAATCGTGGAGCGCAACCAGAACCTTTCGTCCATCTTGTCTAACCACGGGCTGACATCGAGGAATATCCATGATCTGAATGAGAAGGCAAAAGACGTGTTTGACGTGCGGAAGATACGCGACGGACAGGCCTATGCGGTTTTCAAGACCAAGGACAGCATCCCGCAGACCATGTTTTTCGTTTATGAGGAAACTCCGAAGTCATACGTAGTGTTTGATCTGCGGGGAGATTACCGGGTGTATAGGGGAGAGAACCCGGTGGAATGGAAGCAGAAGGAAATCAGAGGCAGGGTAGAGTCTTCACTGTGGCTTGCCATGGAGAAGTGTGACGCCTCGCCGTTGCTGGCACTTGTGCTTTCCAATATCTACGGATGGTCCATCGACTTTTTCAGCCTTCAGAAAGAAGATGAGTTCAGGGTGGTTTACGAGCAGGAGTGTGTAGACGGCAAGGAACTTGACAATTTTCATGTGCTTGCCGCTTCTTTCCGCCATTCGGACAGCACATATTATGCCATCCCTTTCATTCAGGACGGAGAGGAACTGTACTATGGCGTGACAGGGAACAGTCTGGAGGGGGCGTTTCTGAAAGCTCCGCTCGACTTCTACCGCATTACGTCGAGGTTCTCCAACAGCCGTTTCCATCCGGTGCTCCGCCGTTACCGCGCGCACCACGGAGTGGACTATGCGGCGCCCAAAGGGACTCCGGTCTATGCGATCGGCAACGGAAAAGTCATAGCCAAAGCCTATCAGCCGAACGGTGCGGGAAACTACCTGAAAATTCGCCACAACAGCGTGTACGTCACAACCTACATGCATCTGTCGCGCTTTGCGAAAGGCATCAAGGTGGGATCGGCCGTAAAGCAGAAGGAAGTGATCGGCTATGTCGGATCGACGGGACTTTCAACGGGGCCGCATCTTGACTTCCGCGTGTTTGAGAACGGAAAGCCCATCAACCCGCTTCTCATCAAGTCGCAGCCCAAAAAGCCGGTCAAGCCTGAGCTGATGCCTCAGTTCGTGTCGCTGCGCGATTCATTGGTAAGGCGGTTGGAGGCCATGGCCGATTCCGTGGCCGGATAATGCCTGCCGGATTACGACTTGTTGAGTATCACCAGGGCTGCGATGACTCCTGGTATCCATCCGAAGAGCGTGAGAATGAACACGATAAGTATGGAGCCGCAGCCTTTGTCGAATACGGCCAAAGGCGGAAAAATAATCGAGAGAATCACTCTGAAAACTGACATAATCTAATTAATTTGGAGTTAATGGTTTCAAAGGTAGATTTTTTTTGTGAACCAGCAAATTTTTTGTCAGATGAATCGGATTTTGAAGTTTTTATCTGTTATATGCATTATGACTGCACATGTTATTCCTTCATTTTCGCAGGCGGGCGGCGAAATACGCCGGCCTGCGGTGGCGGGACGCTTCTATCCCGCTGATCCTGATACGCTGAGGTCAGAGGTGAACCGTTATCTGTCGGAGGCCGGAACGGACAGTATATCAAGCGTCCGGGCCATTATTGTTCCCCATGCCGGCTATGTATTTTCTGGCGCTACGGCTTCGAAGGCTTATGCCTGCATTGCTCCGTCTGCGCATTACCGCCGCGTGTTTCTGCTGGGTCCCAGCCACCGGGCAGCGTTCGACGGAGCCTCTGTCAACGGTGCCAGTCCGGCTTATGCGACTCCGCTCGGAGAGGTTAAGGTTGATCAGGAAACATGTGAAAGGCTGGCGCATTCGGACGATGTGTTCTGCTATCTGCCTCAGGCGCATCAGAAAGAACATTGCCTGGAGGTGCAGCTGCCTTTTCTCCAGCAAAGGCTTCAGAGCGTTCCGCCTATTGTGCCTGTCATTGTGGGAACACAGCGGATTGAAAAGCTGGAACGTGTGGCTCAAGCTTTGCTGCCTTATTTTACATCCGAGAACCTGTTTGTCATCAGCAGCGACTTTTCTCACTATCCTCCTTATGCGGATGCCTGCAAGGCGGACAAGGCAACGGGAGATGCCATTCTTTCAGCATCGGTGGAAAATTTCATGCGTGCCATTGCCGGCAACTCGTCGCACGGTTATCAGAACCTGCTGACCAGTGCCTGCGGACAGGCTCCCATAGCCGTACTGTTGCTGATGATGCAGCAAACTCCCGGTCTGCAAATGAAGCATCTGGGCTACTGCAATTCGGGCGATTCGCCTTACGGCGGACGTGACGAGGTGGTAGGCTACCATGCGTTTGCCGTATCGGAGGGCGGCGGCGGAAAAACCTTCAGGCATGTCAGTGATACGTTTTCGCTGCGTGCTGCGGAGAAGGCCGAACTGCTGCGGATAGCCCGCAAGAGCATTGAGAATGAACTGGAAGGGAAGATGGAACTGCCGTATGATTCTGCACGTCTGACAGACACGCTGAAGATGAACTGCGGTGCATTTGTCACCCTTCACCTGAACGGAAAGCTGCGCGGATGTATCGGTATGTTGGCGGGCAGGCGTCCGCTTTATCTCACCGTATCGGACATGGCGCGGGCGGCGGCTTTCGAAGATGCCCGCTTCAGGCCTGTGACACTTGAAGAGATGAAGGATGTGCGCATCGACATTTCTGTGCTTTCTCCGCTGAGAAAGATTCATTCCGTTGAGGAGTTTGAACTGGGAAAGCATGGCATCTTCATGGTGAAGGATGCGCGCAGCGGCACCTTCCTGCCGCAGGTGGCCGAAGAAACGCATTGGACGAAGGAGGAGTTTCTGGGGCATTGCGCGCGCGACAAGGCGGGCATCGGATGGAACGGCTGGCGAAGTGCCGAACTTTATGTATACGAAGCGGAGGTCTTTGATGAAGGCGAGGTTGAATGAGCAGCAGATACCCTGTCGTGAAGCGGAGTATTATGAGCGGTGCGCTGACGGAACGGCCGTGTGCCGTCTTTGCCCGCACAACTGCCGCTTGAAGGAAGGTGCCCGCGGGCATTGCAGAAGCAGGATGAACCGTGAGGGCAGACTGTGGACCGACGCATACGGCAAGGTTTGTGCCGTGCAGGTCGATCCGGTGGAGAAGAAGCCGCTGCTCCACTTTCATCCCGGCGAGGACTGCCTTTCGCTTGCCGCGGCAGGCTGCAACCTGTCGTGCAGGAACTGCCAGAACTGGCGTATCTCGCAGGCGGCTCCGGACGAACTGGACTTCCGCTGTCTGGCACCGGACGATGTGGTTGCTTTGGCGGAGAAAGCCTCCTGCCGGCTTGTGGCCTATACATATACAGAACCGCTTACATACCTTGAGTATACCCGCGACTGTGCCCGCGCCTGCAGCGAAGCCGGGCTGCAGAACATTCTGGTCACGGCAGGCTATGTAAACGAAGCGCCGCTGAAGGATCTGCTGCCGTATGTGAACGCAGCGAATGTCGACTTGAAAGCTTTTTCTGACAATCTGTACAAATCGGTCTGCGGCGCTTCACTCGCACCCGTCCTCCGTTCGCTGGAACTGATGAAGGAGGCAGGGGTGTGGATTGAGATAACCAACCTGCTGATTCCGGGCGTGAACGATGACATGGAAATGATACGGCGCATGTGCCGTTGGCTTGCGGCTCATGGCTTTGGAGAGAATCCGCTGCATTTTACCCGTTTCTTTCCGCAATACCGCATGAGCGAACTGTACCCGACTCCCGTACGGACGCTGGTTCGGGCGCGTGAGGTGGCGGCTGAATGCGGAATCCGCCATGTTTATCTGGGAAATGTGTAGCGGCGCGAAAATCCGGAAATGCGGGCGCAGCGGGCAGAGCTGTGGAATAAAAAACGTTATCTCCAGGCTGGAGATTTACATGTTCAGCCTAAAGACAGACTTCTTTGCGTTTTCAAGCAAGTTGTCAGACCAGTTCCGTTCTATGCGCATCTGCTATTGCTCCGGAAGCGGCCAGTCCATCAGCCGCGGCAGTCCTTTTCCTTTTTTCACTCCATAATAGTTCCATGCTCCGGAGTCCGGAAGCCCGTACGTCTTTCCGGTGTCGGCTTTGTCCGTTCCGGCAAGAATGATGTCGCCTCCTTCAGGAATGTCAAAAACGTAATACCCCTTGCCTTCGGAAGTCATCTTCACTTTGTTTTGCTGCAATTGGAATACGCTGCTCCATTCAGGCAGACTGATCCGGCACGGCTGTCCGGCATCGCTGTGTATGCGGATCCATTCCGTACTGCCGTTCTTGCGTGAGGCTGACACAACGAAGCCGCCTTCCGCACGCAGTTCGTAGAAAGAGCAGTCTTTCCAGTCCTGCGGAATGGCCGGGAAGATGCGCAAGGTTTCTCCCCATCCCTGAAGCAGCATTTCGGTGACGGCCGTAGCCGCACTGAGGGGTGTTTCTATGACAGGGTTTCTTCCGCCGCTTTCCACATACATTGTGTTGGGAAGAAGCAGCGCCAGTCCGATCCGCTCGTTGAGGAAATGCCGCAATTGGGCATATGCCTTCTCGCCGTTTCCCTGATAGGCATAAAGAGATGCCGCTCCGGTATATGAATAGCCGGCGAGCGCTTTGCCGTTTTCGATGTTCAGCCAATGGTCGATCGACTTTTCGAGCAGCGCGTTCACCTCCGGGCGGGTGGTGTCTTGCAGCCTTAGCGGATAAAAAGAAAGGAGGTGCGAATAGTGGCGGTGCGACTTTGCCAGCGGCTTGTCAGAAGCGATCATTAAGCCGTTTTCGTCTGCGGGGGCAGGGTGCAGCTTTGCGAGGATCTCTTTCCATCCGGCATATTGCTCAGGCTTTACTCCTGTCCGTTCGCTCAGGCCAGTCATGGTCAGAAGCAGCCAGCGCAAGGCTGCCAGGTTATAGTTGCTGTTGTTGTAGGTCTTGAAACCTTCATACTCGGGCGACTCCATGTCGAGAAGGTGATAGACGCCGTTGCGCTCCTGCAGGTGGGGCATGTACATGGCAAGGATCGCTTCCGCTTTAGGTATGAACTTGCTCCTGATTTCCTCCCATGAGCTGCCGGAGTAGCGCATGTAGGAGTAGTAGGTGTGGAGTGCCCACGCGAAGTCGCCCACCTTGGCCGGCCCTCTTGTCCGCATGATGTCAATCAGTGCTTCGTCAGCCAGCTTCTGGTAGTTCGCCCCCTGCTCCAGGCGGTTGGTCGCATGGGTAGCCATGTAGGTAAGCTGCACATTCAGGTTCCACCAGATTCCCGGCCACTGGCTGGTTTTGTAGAATGTGCCGAATGTATCCATTACAGGTCCGTCGGGATGCGAGCAGGTAGCCAGTTTGTAGAGCTGCAGGTGGTAGAAATTCTCCATCTTTTTGTCCGGGATGCAGATCATGCCTGTTTCGTAGTAAGCGTTCCACCATCCGTGCATTTCTTCGCGCAGCGATGCCGTGCCCTGCGCGATGGCCCTGCTGACTTCTGTCTTGGCTTTGGACAGCGATATTCCCGGTTCCGGCACCTCGTTCATGGTTGCCACATAAAGTGTTGTCCCGTCCTTTCCGGCCGTTTCTTTCCAGTAGGTCGCATAGTCACCCCCTGCAAGAAGCGGGTGTACGCTCCAGCCTTCGTGCTTGCGGGCTACGCATTGCGGCGTCGGGTTGTCAGTATAGTTCAGCTTCTCCTTCTGGTCGGGGAATACGATGATGCGGGGCGAACGGGGACTTCCCGGGAACTGTTTCCATGAATAGGGCACAGACGTTTTCACTTCAACCACATTCAGTTCGTGCGCATAAGGAGTGAATGCCCGGAAAGAGATGTCGCCTTTGTCCGTGTGCAGCAGCCCTGTCAGTTCGGCATTGTAGATGTCCAGTTCCATGGTGCCCGACAGTATCCGGGCTTCCGGGAAGAGTTTCATCTTTCCAATGTCCATCCGGCAAAAGTCGGTAAGTACAGAGGCGCCCATTACTCCCATCGACGTTTTCCGTCCGGGCGCTTTCCGGTGGTCGGTTACGTCCGGACGGCTTAGCCAGAGGGTCAGCGAATTGTCTGTGGAGTCTGCATAGACCATCATGCCTATACGCCCGTTTCCCAAGAAGGCTCCTTCATTCCATTGCATGGGCAGCTGTTCCCATTTCATGGATTGGGTGCTCATGTAGTCTTTCAAGCTCCGGGTTTCTTCCGGGCAAACGTGGTTTGCGGCGAAAAGCAGGGCAAAAAGAATCAGCAGGTGTTTCATGGCATTTGATATTCTTGTTGTTTGACTTGGTTCTGCAATCACTCCAGGCAAGCGTCCAGTTCGCGGGTCAGCTCTTCTTTGTCGAGGTGCTGTCCGATGAATACCAGCTTGATCATCCGGTCGCCGTATTTTTCGTCCCAGTCGCGCATCAGTCCCGGTTCTTGCTGCATCAGCCGAATCAGGTCTTCTTCCGGAGCTGTCGCATACCACAGTCCCGCCTCCTTCAACTGTTTTTGCGTTCCGGCCTGTTCAAACAGGTACGACATGTCGCGGTTGTGGCTGAAATAGCATACCCCTTTCGTGCGGATTACATTTTTTGGCCATTTGGTTGCGATGAAATGGTCGAGCTTGTGGATGTCGAATGCCGGACGGCGGTAATAGACAAAGGTTCCGATCCCGTATTCTTCCACTTCGCCTCCTTCCGCATGGTGGTGGTGATGGCCGTGGCCGTCTTCTTCCTCATCGTGTCCGTGGTGATGATGCTCTTCTTCGTGCCGGTGCCCGGGATGTTTTGCCTCATTCTCTTCCTCTTCGGTTGCCTGGCGTTCGATTTCGCGTATCCATCCGGCTGATGTGGCCACCCTTTCAAAGTTGAAGAGGTTTGTGCTGATGATCCGGTTCAGGTCGACATCCGCATAATTGCACTCGATGATTTCAGCGGCAGGCTGCAGCTTCCGGATGATTTGCCTGATGCGCTCCAGTTCTTCGGCCTTCACTTCCGCTGCTTTATTGAGCAGGATGATGTTGCAGAATTCGATTTGCTGGATAATCAGGTTTTCGATGTCCTCTTCGTCGATATGTTTACGGGTAAGATCGTTTCCGCATGCAAATTCACTTTGCATCCGCAGTGCATCGACAACCGTCACGATGCAGTCGAGCCGGCAGATGCCGTATTTGGTGTAAGCCCCTCCCAGGCGCGGAATGGAACAAATGGTCTGCGCTATCGGTTCCGGCTCACAGATTCCGCTGGCTTCAATCACAATGTAGTCGAAGCGTTCCATTTTCATCAGTTCAAAGACCTGTTCGATCAGGTCGGCCTTCAGCGTGCAGCAGATGCATCCGTTTTGCAGCGCCACCAGGCTGTCGTCTTTCTTGTTGACGATTCCTCCCTTTTGAATCAGGTCGGCATCGATGTTCACTTCGCCGATATCATTGACTATGACTGCGAATTTGATGCCGCGTTTGTTTGCGAGGATATGGTTGACTAACGTTGTTTTTCCGCTGCCCAGATAACCGGTCAGAAGCAGTATGGGAATCTCTTTTGCTTTCATATTATACCTTATTTATATATTAGGAAAAAATCTTTTTGTTCTTCGGGACACAAAAATACAGTTTATTTCATTATAATGGTCAGTGAATGCTGTTACTTGCTCTAAAAAACGGAAGAAAGGTTAAAAAAGGCGGCGGCTCCTTTCATCTCCGAAAGAATGTAGCCGCCGGTCCTGCATGATGTAACAAATAGATAAGGAAACAACATATATGGCTGTTTCGTATTACAAAAATATTAAGAAATTGTTCATTTGGATAGCTGTTTTTTGATATATATCAATAAATGACATCGGTATCGCGAGTTTTTTCTGCTTTTGCTTTTATGTTGTTCAACATATTCTTATCTTTGTATCGGTAAAAAGATAAAGCTCGAGCTAGATTAGATTTAAGATTGTTTTTTAGGTAAAAAGTTTTTAGGTAACAAGTAAAATTTTAGGTATTATGAGAAAATCAGGTTTAACATTGGTTGCCGCTTTGGCATTTTCCGTATCAGTATTCGCTGATGGTGTAAAGGACAACAACAACGCTTCTGCGTGGGACGGTTCGATCAACAAGTCCAAGCTGACCCAGTATCTGAAGCTGAACGGCACTCAGAACGAAAAGGTAGCAGACATCTGCGACTTCTTTAAGGCTGAGATGTCCCTTGCAAACAGAGCGAAGGAAGGGAAGAATGAAAAAGTCCGTAACGCAGTTTATGGAAATCTGAAGCTGATGAAGGAAACGTTGGATGAAAAGCAGTATTCAAACTACCTTCGTCTGATGGCGATGACCTTGCGCAACAAAGGTATTGACGTGAATGTAGACAAATAAGTGCCTGCCAAGGGCTTCTGATAAATGAAGGCTTTCCTGTGCGTTTCCTTTCGGGGAACACAGGAAAGCCTTTTTTCATTTCTTTTCTTTGAGCATATCCTCCAGCCGGAGCAGCTCGTCGCGGTATTGTGCCGCCTCGATGAAATCGAGCTTTTTCGCTGCTTCCTGCATCAGCTTGCGCGTGCGGTTGATGCTCTTTTCCAGTTGCTCTTTCGACATGTATTCTACAATCGGGTCGGCAGCGGCATAAAGAACGGGCGTTTCCGTGTAAGCTTTCGGCTGTTTCTTTTCCGTTTCCGCCTGTTTGCCGTTTATCTCCAGCAGCGCATTGTCGCGCGAGCGGACAATCTGTTTCGGAGTAATCCCGTGCGCTTCGTTGTAAGCGAGCTGCTTCTCGCGGCGGCGGTTTGTTTCGTCGATCGTCTGCTGCATGCTTTCTGTGATGTGGTCGGCATACATGATAACCTTTCCGTTCACGTTTCGGGCGGCACGTCCTGCCGTCTGTGTCAGCGACCGGTGTGAACGAAGGAAGCCTTCCTTGTCGGCATCCAGAATAGCAACGAGCGAAACCTCCGGCAAGTCAAGCCCTTCACGCAGCAGGTTTACGCCTACAAGCACATCATATACTCCCTGCCTCAGGTCGTCCATGATCTGTATTCTTTCCAGCGTATCCACGTCGCTGTGGATGTAGGTGCATCTGATGCCGCTGTTCAGCAGATATTCTGTCAGCTCTTCCGCCATCCGTTTGGTGAGCGTGGTCACCAGCACGCGCTCGTTCACCTCCACGCGCTGCTGTATCTCTTCCATCAGATCGTCGATCTGGTTCAGGCTCGGTTTGACTTCAATAATCGGATCGAGCAGACCGGTGGGACGTATTACCTGTTCCACCACAATTCCCTCGCTTTGCTGCAATTCATAGTCTGCCGGAGTCGCGCTGACGTAAATTACCTGTCTGGCCATTTCCTGGAACTCCTCGAACGTGAGCGGACGGTTGTCCATAGCCGCAGGAAGGCGGAATCCATACTGTACGAGGTTGACCTTGCGCGCACGGTCTCCACCGTACATGGCCCTGATCTGCGGCACGCTTACATGGCTTTCGTCAATCACGATCAGGAAGTCTTCCGGAAAGAAGTCAAGCAGGCAGTAGGGGCGGGTGCCCGGAGCCCGGCCGTCAAAATACCGTGAATAGTTCTCGATTCCCGAACAGTGTCCCAGCTCGCGGAGCATTTCCATGTCGTATGTCACGCGTTCGTACAGGCGTTTTGCCTCCAGCGTTTTGCCCATTTCCTCAAAATAGGCCACCTGTTTGGTCAGATCGTCTTCTATATCGTGGATTGCCCGCAGCGTGCTTTCTTTGGTGGTCATGAAAAGATTGGCGGGATAGATCTTGTACTCTTCAAAGCTTCCTGTCCTGTGTCCGGATACGGGATCAATCTCTTCGATGCCGTCGATTTCGTCGTCCCAGAACATCACTCTCAGTATGCTGTCGGTGTAGGCGAGGAAGATATCCACCGTATCGCCCTTTACCCTGAAGTTTCCGCGGTTCAGTTCGATGTCGTTGCGCACGTAAAGGCTTTCAACCAGCTTTCTCAGAAAAACGTTGCGGTCCAGAAGCTTGCCTTTTTTGATATCAATGACATTATTATAGAAATCGGCCGGATTTCCCATGCCGTAGATGCATGAAACGGACGAAACGACAATCACATCCTTCCGTCCGGACAGCAGCGAAGAAGTGGCTGCCAGGCGCAGCTTGTCTATTTCGTCGTTTATGGCGAGGTCTTTTTCGATGTAGGTGTCGGTTGAGGGAATATACGCTTCGGGCTGGTAGTAGTCGTAGTATGAAACATAATATTCCACCGCATTGTGCGGGAAAAACTTCTTGAACTCACCGTACAGCTGGGCCGCCAGTGTCTTGTTGTGGCTCAGTATCAGTGTCGGTTTGTTGATGTTCTTTATAACATTCGCTATGGTGAAAGTCTTTCCCGAGCCGGTCACGCCGAGCAGTGTCTGGGCCGGTACATGATTCAGTATTCCCTCTGTCAGTTGGGCGATGGCTTCCGGCTGGTCACCGGTGGGCTGGTAATCGGAAATGAGTTCGAAGTTCATAATGTCATCCTCTGATTGATTGGGCAGTAAAATTACACATAAATTCCTTTGGTATTCCGCCTGTACGGAAAAATAATTTAAAAAAACATACATCAGTTGTATTATTCAGCGGAAAAGACTACTTTTGCACGACTATCTCAACTATGCAGACTGTTATGAAAAAATATATGATGTTGGGCCTCCTTTCCGCTGGGTTGTTGAGTTCCTGCGGAGAGTATAACAAAGTGCTGAAAAGCACTGACTACGAGTATAAGTACGAAGCCGCAAAGAGCTATTTCGCTAAAGGCCAGAATTCGCGCGCGGCAACAATTCTGGAAGAACTGATCTCTATCCTGAAAGGAACGGTGAATGGCGAAGAGTCACTTTATATGCTGGCAATGACCTATTACAACCAAGGAGATTTCGTGACGGCCTCTCATTATTTCAACACGTATTACACGACTTATCCCCGCGGAACCTATACGGAACTGGCGCGCTTCTTCTGCGGCAAGGCACTGTATCTTGACACTCCGGAGCCTCGCCTTGACCAGTCGAGCACCTATAAAGCCATAAACGAACTGCAAATGTTTATGGAGTACTTTCCGGCAAGTTCCCGCAAGCAGCTGGCCCAGGATATGATTTTTGAACTTCAGGACAAACTGGTGGAAAAGGAATTCCTGTCTGCCAAGCTGTATTATGATCTGGGATCGTATTCGGGCAACGCTTCTTACAGCAGCACGGGAAACAATTACCTGGCTGCCATCGTGACTGCGCAGAATGTGCTCAACGACTATCCCTATACCAAACTGCGTGAAGAACTGATGATGCTGATCTTGCGCGCACGTTATTATATGGCGAAGGAGAGTGTGATTGAAAAGAAGGAAGAGCGTATGCGTGAGGCGGTAGACGAGTATTATGCTTTCATCAATGAGTTTCCGGAGAGCAAATATCTGAAGGAGGCGGAAAGCATTCACAAGGATGCCAGCAAGTACGTGACCGGGGAAAGTGACATATATGCAGAATAACAACTATATTTAACTGAAATAAATTATGGATTACAAAAAGACAAATGCTCCTACTAACACAGTGACTCGTAACCTGATGGAACTCTGTGAAGATACAGGCAATATTTATGAAACTGTAGCCATCATCGGAAAGCGTGCTAACCAGATTGCTGCGGAGATGAAGAATGATCTCTCCAAGAAGCTTCAGGAATTTGCTTCATACAACGACAATCTGGAGGAGGTGTTTGAAAACAGGGAACAGATCGAAATTTCACGCTATTACGAGAAACTTCCGAAGCCGACGCTTATCGCTACACAAGAGTATATAGAAGGTAAGGTTTACTACAGAAACCCGGCAAAGGAAAAGGAAAAATTGCAGTAATCTTCTATGATACAGAGAATTCAAACGGTTTATCTGCTGCTCGTGGCTGTTCTCATGATTGTGGCGATGGCTTTGCCGGTGGGCAGTTTCTATACGGTAACGGATGTGTTCGGGATGACGAACCTTTACTATACGCTTCCTGACGGCACGATGAACTATTCTTCGTGCGTGCTGTTCATCCTTTTGGCCGTTGCAGCTGTCGTATCAATCATCACGATATTCCTTTATCGGAAACGGAAGCGCCAGATCCGGCTTACTGTCATGAACTCTATCGTTCTGGTGGCATATTATCTGGCGGCAATTTATTTTATCCTGAGCGCAGAAGGACAGGATGACAGCGGATTTGTGCCGTCGTGGTCATTGTGTCTTCCTTTGATAAGCATCATCTTGAACTGGCTTGCCATCCGTGCCATTGACAAGGATGAAATGCTGGTGAAGTCTTACGACAGAATACGTTGACGGATTTATCCGGATTTGTCTGTCCGGAAACGTTGAATACAAATAGCGCAGAAGTGCCGATGCAGCGTACTTCTGCGCTTTTCCGTTTTGCCGCTTCTTGCAAGCGGCAGGAAGAAAATCAAAGGCCGGTTCGTTTGCACTTGGCACTGATCTTCTCGATGTCGAGGCGGATAATCTCTGTTCTGGCAAACGATTTGTTTGCGTATTCTATCCCTCTCATCTTGTCGTTCGGGGAGTATTTGCTCAAAAGAAGTGACAGGGCAGACATGCGTTCGGCTTCGTGGAGGCTGCGGTGAGCCGTGCATTCAAGTATCACGCTTTCATAGGCAGCGGTAAACTTTTCCGGTATCACTTTGGTTTTGCCGACAATGCAGAAGGATACGTTGGGACATTTGTCTATACATTCCAGCTTCCTTCCGGCAGGAGCGCAATGCAGGTAAATGGAATTTCCCCGGTCCCATACATAGTTGATAGGAACTCCGTATGCACCGTTTCCGCCTGCATCCTGCATGGAAAGCACGCCGTATTCTCCCTCTTTGATGATCTCCATCGCTCTTTCCTCGTCCAGCAGCCTGTCCTGGCGCCGTATGTTGTCATTGCTGAATATCATGCTGTAGCGTTTTAAAGGTTGGCTGTTTCATAAATCTGTCTTGTGGCCTGACGGTCGAGCTTGACATAATTGCCCACAAATTCCCCCTTGTTTTCATGCAGCCTGCATACCAGTGCGCTGATATCCGGGTTCTCAATCCCAAGCTCCCTGAATGTAGTCGGCATACCGATTTCATGCAGGAACGCTTTCATCCGTGCCACTCCCTCGAGAGCCATCGCTTTTTTGTCTTCCGACGCAGGTACATCCCACACCCGGTTGGCAAACTGAGCTACTTTCCTCACGTTGTGGTCGGCCATATAAGTCAGCCATGCCGGGAAAATGACAGCCAGTCCCGCGCCGTGCGTCACATCATAAAGCGCGCTCACTTCGTGTTCCATAAAATGTGAAGCCCAGTCTTCTTCGCATCCTACGCCGCATATGCCGTTATGAGCAATGGTTCCCGCCCACATGATGTTGGCCCGTGCCCCGTAGTTTTCGGGTTCCTTGACCACTGTGAGCGCTTCCTTGATAATGGCTTTCAGGGTGCCTTCACACAAGCGGTCGGTTACTTCCGTATCAGCCGTGTTGGTGAAATAGCGTTCCATGATGTGTGCCATCATGTCGGTGATGCCGCTTGCCGTCTGCCATGCGGGAAGCGTGTAGGTGAGTTCCGGATTCATTACAGCAAATGCCGGGCGGAGAACCTCGGGAGTGCGCAGGCTTAATTTCTTCAGTCCGTCTGTCTTTGTGATGACCGAATTGCCGGAACCTTCGCTTCCGGCTGCAGGGATGGTAAGCACAACGCCGATGCGCAAAGCCTTTTCCGGTACGGCTTTTCCTGTGAAAAAGTCCCAGAAGTCGCCGTCGTAGGGTATACCTGCCGCTATGGCCTTGGCCGTATCAATGACTGATCCTCCGCCTACGGGCAGCAGAAAATCCACCTTCTCGCGTCTGCCCAGTCCGATACCTTCATACACTTTCGGGTCAGTCGGATTCGGTTGCACGCCGCCCATCTCGACATGCGCGATGCCTTCCTTGTCCAAAGATTCTTTAACCCGTTCCAGCAGGCCGCTTCTCAATACGGAACCTCCGCCGAATACAATCAGCGCTTTCGTTCCATGAAATTTCTTTACCAGTGCACCGGTCTGCAGTTCCGTTTCTTTACCAAATACAAACTCGGTGGGACTGTAAAACATAAAGTTATTCATACACTTTCTGTAAAATTAAACGATTCATTGAAAGCAAAGTTAGGAAAAATCTGCGAAATAATGGCAGGGAGCAGGTGATTTGTATTTTTAGATAGGATGCGGCTCGGCATAAAAAATCAAGCAAGTTTGTTTTTCTGCTCTCGCCTTTCAACTATTTTTGCAGAAATTCAACTGCGGAAACATCATGAATGTAGAAGACTTCAGAACCTATTGTCTTTCATTGCCCGGAGTGACGGAGCGGATGCCTTTCACTGCGGTAAAAGACCGCTATAGCCGGGATGTGCTGTGCTTTTATGTGGGGAGCAAGTGGTTTTGCTATGTGAACATAGAAGTGTTCGACCGGTGTTGCGTCAAGTCATCGGCAGACGACGCTGAAGACCTGCGCGAGCGGTATGCCGGAATCCGTCCGGCATGGCACATGAACAAGCGTCTGTGGAACGATGTCTATTTTGACAGCGATGTGCCGGATGCGTTAGTACGGGAACTTGTGCGCAGGTCGTATGAGCTTGTCCGGGCCTCTCTCCCCAAAAAGGAACGGGACGCACTGCTATGACAAGCGCAAAGACAAGGTACATACGGTGACGGATAAGGAAATCTCCTCCCTGTTTCCCGCGTGTCCCCTGTCTTTGCTTCTTATCTTGCGAATCACTTTATAAAATCTGCTGCTTCAGACGCTCCACAAAATGGTCGATGCGGTGCAGTTCTGCCGGAATGTCGATCCGTTGCGGACAATGCGGACTGCACTGGTTGCAGCCGATGCAGTGGTTTGCCTGCCTCAATTTAGGAACGCTCCGGTCATATCCGATGAGGTAAGCGCGGCGGGCACGGCGGTAGTCTGCATCCTGCGAGCTTTCGGGAATGTTTCCTTCGTTCAGGCATTTGTTGTAATGGAGAAGAATGGCGGGGATGTCTATTCCATACGGGCAGGGCATGCAATACTTGCAGTCGTTGCAGGGGATTGTGTCAAACTGCATCATCCGGTCTGCTGCCCGTTGCAGGAAAGCGAATTCCTCTTCGCTCAACGGATGCAGAGGAGAGTAAGTGTGCAGATTGTCCTGCAAATGTTCCATGCGGGTCATGCCGCTCAGCACCGTCAGCACGTCGGGATGGCTTCCGGCAAATCGGAAAGCCCACGAAGCGACGCTTGCCTCCGGCTCGCGCTGTTTCAGCATGGCGACGATGGGGTCGGGCACGTTCGACAGGCGGCCTCCCAGCAGCGGTTCCATAATGACGACAGGGATGTTGCGCTTTGCCAGTTCATTATACAGGTACTCGGCGTCCGTGTTGCGCGGATTGATTTGCTTGGCATATTTCCAGTCGAGATAGTTCATTTGGATCTGCGCAAAATCCCAGTGATACTTGTCGTGCTCGGCCAGCAGGCGGTCGAACACTTTCACGTCGCCGTGGTATGAAAAGCCCAGGTTGCGGATGCGCCCGGCCTCGCGTTCGGCGAGCAGGAAGTCCAGCATGCCGTTGTCAATAAAGCGGTGTTCATACTCTTCCATTCCGCTGCCCATTCCGACACCGTGCAGCAGCAGGTAGTCGATATAGTCAGTCTGAAGCTCCTTCAGCGAATTGCGGTATATTGCAATGGAACCTTCCTTCGTCCATGTGGCAGGAGCGAAATTCGACATTTTGGTTGCAATAAAATAAGTATTGCGCGGATGGCGGCTCAGCGCGATGCCCGTAGCATGTTCCGATTTTCCCCGGCAATAGGCAGGCGACGTGTCAAAATAGTTCACGCCGTGCGCCAGGGCATAGTCCACCAGTTCGTTCACCATTTCCTGATCTATTTCCTCATTGCCCTCTCTCGCGCTGCGTCCGCCCACCGAAGGCAGGCGCATCATTCCGAATCCGAGCAAGGATACCTTGTCGCCCGTCGAAGGGTTGGTGCGGTATGTCATTTGTCCTTCCGGTATATCTGTCCGGACTGTCTGCGACGTGCTGTTGCCGCAAGCCGCCAGTCCGGCCGCCGCTCCTGCCGTTCCCATCATCTTCAGGAAACTGCGGCGGGAGATGTTGTTCTTTTCATTCATAGGGTTTGCTGTGTTTTTATGATTTGGCGGGAAAATGTTCTTTTGACATGTTTCTGTCGGATATTCAGGCTGCTCAGATCGTGCGGTGCACCTTATGTCCTTCGACATAGATTGCGCTGAAGGGGCGTGCCGGACAGAGATTCTCGCAGGCTCCGCAACCGATGCACCGCTCTTCGTTCACGACCGGAATCTTTGGCGAACCGGGGTCGCCGGCATCCGAAGGCACCATCTGAATGGCACCGGCAGGACAGTGCCGGGCACAGTTTCCGCATTCTACACCGTCGGTGAGCGGCACGCAGTTTTTCTTTATCCATACGGCATGGCCTATCTGCGTGGCAGACTTGTCCGCAAGTGTGATCGGGCGTATTGCTCCAGCCGGACAGACATCGCTGCATCGCGTACATTCCGGGCGGCAGTAACCGCGTTCGTAGCTCATTTCAGGCTGCATCAGCCGCATCAGGTCAGCAGAGGGACGAAGCACTTGGTTAGGACATGCCGACACGCACAGCTGGCAGGCGGTGCAGTGCCGGGCAAAATGCTGCGCGCTCCATGCGCCCGGCGGCACGACAGGCGTATTGCGGTGAGGAATCTGTTTGTCTTTGATGATTGCCAGTCCGCCGTCTACCTTCTTTTCCTGTGCCTTCAAGGTAACGGCTGCTGTCACCAGAGCGGTTGCGGTAAGGAAGCTGCGCCGGGACGCCCCTTCGCCTTTGTCTGTGGAGGGAGTTTCCGGTTCCGTTTTCCTGATGCTCTTCTTGCGGAAGGAAGCCGGAGAAAAACTGATGGCTCCCTTGTGGCATTTGCCGATGCAGTCCATGCAGGCCACGCAGCGGCTGTAATCGATGCGGTGGCGGGAGATGTCGATGCACGAAGCCTTGCAGTTGCGGGCGCACAGCTTGCAGTTTACACACTTGTCGGTGTCAATCACAGGCTTCAGCCACGACCACCGGGCGAAGAATCCCAGTACGGTTCCTACCGGACAGATTGTGTTGCAGTATGTCCGTCCGTTCCGCCACGCCAGCGTGCATATTATAATAAAGGTAAGCGCCGCAATCACGAAAGTCGGCACACTCTTCAGCCATACTTCCGTTTCGTAAAAGGCATAGCTGCCGGCACGTTCGGCAAAATAAGCCAGCAGGTTGTTGCACCATCCGTAAAGCGGAGCGAAGAGATTGCCCGCTATCCGTCCGTACGAACTGTAGGGAGCGATCAGTGCTGCCAGCGAACCGGCTCCGGCCAGCATTGCAGCTATAAATAGAATCAGCACACCGCCGCGCAGCCACTGTCTGGCAGGAGAGAAAGTGTAGCGGTTCTTTTTCTGCTTCTTTCCGAACCATGCCGCTATGTCCTGCATCACACCCAGCGGACAGATGACAGAACAGTACACTCGTCCGAAGACAAGGGTAAGCAGCAGAAGAAATACGACAGCTCCGGCATTCAGCGCCAATACCGCCGGCAAGAATTGTAGTTTTGCCGTCCATCCCAGCCATGCGTGCACCGTTCCGGTAAAGTCAAGGAACAGCAGCGTGATGGCAGCAAAGAACAGAACAGCGAGCGTCAATCTGATTTTACGTAACATATCGGCTTGATTTTTGTTTGATTGCAAAAATAGCGCGGAAGAATTGAACTCGCTGTACACAAATTACAGATATTAGCACCCGTTTTACAGATGGTTCACACTTTCTCCAATGCCTGGCTCAGATCGGCAAGCAGGTCTTCGATGTGTTCTGTGCCGACAGACAGGCGGACGGTGGCGGGCGTGATATGCTGTTCGGCAAGCTCTTTGGGCGAAAGCTGCGAATGTGTGGTGGTGGCGGGATGGATGACGAGGCTCTTCACGTCGGCCACGTTTGCCAGCAGCGAGAATATCTCCAGCGAGTCGATGAAACGCCAGGCTTCCGCTTGCCCTCCTTTGATTTCGAAGGTGAAGATGCTGCCTCCGCCATTAGGGAAGTAGCGGGTGTAAAGGCTGTGGCAGGGATGTCCGGGCAACGACGGATGATTGACCTGCTTCACCTTGGGATGACGGTGCAAGAAATCCGCCACCTGCAAGGCGTTGGCAACATGCCGTTCCACACGGAGCGAAAGGGTTTCCAGTCCCTGCAGCAGCAGGAAGGCGTGAAAGGGCGAGAGCGCGGCTCCCGTGTCGCGCAGCAGGACCGCACGGATGCGCGTGACAAATGCGGCTTTGCCTGCCACGTCGGCAAACACCGCTCCGTGGTAGCAGGGTTCGGGCTTGGCCAGCGTGGGGAACTTGTCGGGATATGCCGCCCAGTCAAATGTGCCGCCGTCCACGATGACTCCTCCCAAGGCTGTGCCGTGTCCGCCGATGAACTTTGTCGCAGAGTGTACCACGATGTCGGCTCCGTGCTCGATGGGCCGGATCAGAAAAGGAGTGCCGAAGGTGTTGTCGATGATGAGCGGGACATGATGGCGGTGCGCTACAGCAGCCACGCCCTGTATGTCGGTCACTTCCGAGTTGGGGTTTCCGAAAGTTTCGGCGAATACAGCCTTCGTTTCCGGGCGGATGGCGGCATCAAGGGCATTGAGATCGTTTACGTTCACAATACTGCAAGTGATGCCCGTTGCAGCCAGCGTATGCACAATCAGGTTGTACGAGCCGCCGTAGAGGTTGTCTGCCGCCACGATGTGGTCGCCCGGGCGGAGCAGGTTTTGCAGCGCGTAGGTCACGGCAGCCGCTCCCGAGGCCACGGCCAGCGCCGCTACACCTCCTTCGAGTGCCGCCATGCGGGTTTCCAGAGCAGCTTGGGTGTCATTGGTCAGCCGTCCGTAGATATTGCCTGCATCGCGCAGGGCAAAACGGTCTGCCGCATGTTGGGAGTTGCGGAATACATACGAAGTAGTTTGATAGATAGGAACGGCACGGGCACCCGTTGTGGGGTCGGGCAGTTCTTGCCCGGCATGCAGTTGCAGCGTTTCAAAATGCAGGTTTCTTGTTTTCATACAATTTGTTTTTATGTTGTTTGTTTTATTCTCTGCAAAGAAAGACATTGCAGGGATTTTATGCAATATCTGTAGGAAATTTGGAAAATATAGCTATTTTTGCCTCTACTTTTAGAATAAATATATGGCGAACGGTGCGGATGCACCTTCCCGGCAGAATAATATCCTTTCGTGAATGGCTGCCGTCTGTCTGCCGGACGGACGGAAAAGAAAAAGGCCGTCGTCTGAAAAAGGCTGCGCCCCGTGAAAATTCAAACGCTCTAAGCTAGAGATACAAATCTTCAGCCTGAAGATGCATGTTTTCAGCTTAAAGATATATATCTTCAGTCTGGAGATAAATTTGCCGGAAAGACAAGCGGATTTTTTTCTGGAAACGTTTTCCGCCGGAAGTCGTTTCTTGTTCAGAATCTGCCGACAAGCATTTGCAGGGATTAACTTGAACTTTTATATCATATGGAAACGTTAGACAAAACCGATTTGCAGATTCTCCGCACGCTTCAGGAGAATGCCCGGCTGACAATAAAGGAGCTTGCGGCCCGGGTCAGCCTTTCGTCCACGCCGGTGTTCGAGCGGCTCAAACGCCTGGAAGCCGGCGGATACATAAAGAAATACATAGCGGTGCTTGATGCGGAAAAGCTTAACCGCGGCTTTGTGGTGTTCTGCCACGTCAAGATGGACCGCCTGAACCGTGAGATTGCGCAGGAGTTCAGCCGCATTGTCCGTGACATTCCGGAAGTGACGGAATGCTATAACATTTCCGGCAGCTTTGACTACCTGCTCAAAATCCATGCTCCGGACATGAAGTATTATCAGAAATTCGTGCTGAATGTGCTGGGAACGATCGAACACCTCGCTTCGCTGGAAAGCGTGTTTGTGATGGACGAGGTGAAGCATGCGTATGGGATACGGGTGTGAATTAGTCCGGCTCTGCCGGAAGAGGTAGCCGCAGCACGGAAACAGGCTTCTTTCCGGCCCGGAATGGCGGAACGGGAGCGGTGCGGAGTTGCAGCGCAAGGCAGAAACAGCGTGAGGCGCGCTCCTCCGCACCGCCGGTTCCGGCGGAATCATTTCATGGTCAGTTCAACGATATAGTCTACGCTGTCGGGCACTTCGCCGAGGTTCAGCAGGACGCCTTCCTTCGACTGCCTGAAATCCACTTTCTTGTCTGTTCCGAAAACCGTTGCGCGGGCAATCTTCCGGCTTATCGGCAGAAAGAGGGAAGCGTCAGACAATGAGAGAATGTGGACATACTGCTTGTTGCCTTTCTGTGTCGTCACTCCCCACGGGCGTTCGGGCACATCGCCGGCGGTTGTTCCGTAGACGCTTTCCCCGTTCTGCTCCAGCCATCTGCCTATTCCTTTCAGACGCTCCAGGGCTGCTGCCGGAATGCTTCCGTCGGGCTGGGGACCGATGTTCAGCAGCAGGTTGGCACCTTTGCCGGCTGCGCGTACAAGGTATCTGATCAGATATTCGGTCGACTTGTAGTTCTGGTCCTTGACGCTGTAGCCCCATGATCCGTTCATTGTCTGGCAGGTTTCCAGAGGAAGCTGGCTCACCTCCTGGCCTTCGGAGTATCCGGCGGTGTTCTGTCCGGGAAGATCGCGCTCAAACATCTGGAAGTCTTCTCCGGGGAAAGGTGTCTTGTGGTGGTTGTTGCCTATCAGGCACGAAGGCTTCAGCTTGTGTATCATGCCGTACTGCTCGCCGAGCTGCCAGTCGAACGAGGCGTTCTTGTCCCATACGCCGTCGAACCAGATGGCATCCGGGTCGTAATTCTGTATAAGTTCGGTCAGCTGGTTGTTCATGAATGCGAAATACGACGGCCAGTCTGCCTTTTCCGGATCTTTCCCGGTTCTTGTTCCCGAGCGTCCCGCAGGATAGTCGTCCCTTGTCCAGTCGATGTGCGAATAATAGAAATGCAGGCGGATTCCGTGACGCTTGCAGGCTTCCGAAAGTTCGCGGACGATATCCTTTCCGTATGGAGTGGCATCCACAATGTCATAATCGGAGTATTTCGTGTCAAACATCGAAAATCCGTCATGGTGCCGGGTGGTGAAGCAGATGTATTTTGCTCCGGCATCCTTGAACGCCTTCACCCATGCGTCCGCATCGAAATTGGCGGGATAGAAGCCCGATGCGGCCTTGGCGTATTCGTCGCGGTTAAGCCCTCCGGTGTTCAGATACCATTCTCCCTGGGCAAACATGCTGTAAATGCCCCAGTGGAGAAAGATCCCGAACTTGCTTTCTGCAAATTCTTTTCTTGCTTCAAGATTCTCTTCTGTCGGCACATACCCTTTCTGGGCGTGCGAAAACGGCATATTCAGGAACGAACAGAGGATTCCTGCTGCCAGCCAATAACTTTTTCTCATAAAAATATGTTTTGAAAGATTTGTCCTGTCTTGCGATGACAAGCAAAATTAAACAAAAGGAATAAAAAAATTGAATAAATCGCCAAAAGTTCTTACCTTTGCATGAAAATTTTCGCGTGATATGAAAATTAAGGAAGTTATAAGTGCCCTTGAAACATTCGCGCCTCTGCCATTGCAGGACGGATTTGACAATGCCGGACTGCAGATCGGACTGACAGATGCGGAAGCTGCAGGGGCTTTGTTGTGTCTGGACGTTACTGAAGCCGTGGTGGACGAAGCTATCGCTTTGGGATGCAACCTCATCGTTTCCCATCATCCGCTCATATTTAAAGGATACAAGTCCATTGCCGGACGCGATTATGTGGAACGGTGCATCATGAAGGCGATAAAGAATGACATCGTCATCTTTTCCATGCACACCAATCTGGACAACGCTCCGCAGGGGGTGAACTGCAAGATGGCCGAGAAAATCGGACTGACCAACCTGAAGGTGCTGGAGCCGAAAGGGAATATGCTGCTCAAACTGGTTACGTTTGTGCCGGAAGCTCAGGCGGAAACGGTGCGCCAGGCACTGTTCGAGGCGGGATGCGGATGCATAGGAAACTATGACTCATGCAGCTACAGCGTGGAAGGCAAGGGTACGTTCCGTGCGAATAAGGGCTGTCATCCGTATTGCGGAAAGATCGGAGAGCTTCACACGGAGCCTGAAGTGCGCATCGAAACCGTTTTGCCGGCATTCATGGAGAAGAAGGTTCTGAAAACGCTGGCGGAGGTGCATCCTTACGAGGAGCCGGCTTACGACCTTTATCCCTTGCAGAACAGCTGGAGCCAGGTAGGCGCAGGGCTGGTGGGCGAGCTGGAAGAACCGGAAACGGAAGGCGAGTTCCTGAAACGGATAAAGAAGGTATTTGAGGCGGGATGCGTGAAGCACTCCCGCATGAGCGGACGCCTCATCAGCAAGGTGGCTCTGTGCGGCGGAGCGGGGGCGTTTCTGCTTCCGAAGGCGGTGCAGGCGCATGCCGATGTCTTCATTACCGGCGAGGTGAAGTATCACGACTATTTCAGCTATGAGAACGATATTCTGATTGCGGAAATAGGGCATTACGAGAGTGAACAATATACGAAAGAAATCTTATATTCAATCATAAGGGAGATGTTCCCGACACTTGAAGTCACTATGACGCGTGTCAATACAAATCCCGTCAAATATCTATAAAAGACTATGGCTAAAGAAGTTAAGAAAGATCCCAGCGAACTGAGCGTGGAAGAAAAACTGAAGGCTCTCTACCTGTTGCAGACCTTGTTGTCTGAAATCGACAAAATTAAGACGCTGAGAGGCGAACTGCCGCTCGAAGTGCAGGACCTGGAAGATGAAGTGACAGGTCTTACCACACGCATCGACAAAATCAAAGGCGAGATTGAAGAACTGAAAACGAACATCGCCAACAAGAAGATTGAAATCGAAACGGCAAAAGCGTCGATCGAGAAATATAAGGGACAGCAGGAAAATGTGCGCAACAACCGTGAGTTTGACGTGCTGAGCAAGGAAATCGAATTCCAGACGCTCGAAGTGGAACTTTGCGAAAAGCGCATCAAGGAATATACGGCTGCCGTCAGCGCGAAAGAAGACGAAATCGCCAAGAGCAACGAAGCGCTCGAAGAGAGAGGAAAAGACCTTGAGGTGAAGAAGACGGAGCTTGATGACATCATCTCTGAAACCAAGCAGGAAGAAGAAAAACTGCGCGAAAAGGCCAAGACGGTCGAAGCGACCATCGAGCCGCGCCTGCTTCAGGCCTTCAAGCGTATCCGCAAGAACTCGCACAACGGTCTGGCCATCACTTACGTGCAGCGTGACGCTTGCGGCGGATGCTTCAATAAGATTCCTCCTCAGAAACAGCTGGATATCCGCATGAGAAAGAAAATCATCGTATGCGAATACTGCGGCCGAATCATGATCGACCCGGAACTTGCAGGGGTTGAAGCAGAAAAGCATCTGGATACAAAAATCAGCAGATAAATAATTTTGTGCGGGAGGCTGTTTCAATATGAGAATCCGTTTTCATTTTGAAACAGCCTCTCTTCATTCCTGCGCCAGTTCTGCATATGAGGGAATGTCGGCCAGAAAGCGGTAGCTCCGGGTCTGGTAGTCGATCTGGCAGCAGTAGTGGCTGATTCCGTTGGTCACAATCAGGTAATCTACCTTCAAAACCATATTGTAGCGGGTAATCTGGTCGAATACGTTCTGGGTGATTTCCACATCGGGAGCTTTGTATTCTACAATCATCCGGGGAATAAGGCCGCGGCTGTACAGCACCGTGTCGCACCTCTTTTTAGTACCGTTCAGCGTTATCTGTATCTCGTTGGCCAGAAGTCCGGCGGGAAAATTCTTGTAGCGGACAAGATAGTTCACGAAATGTTGGCGGACCCACTCTTCGGGTGTCAGTGCCACATACTTTTTTCTCAGCGGGTCAAAAATGTAGTTTTTCCCTTCCTTTGCGATAATTTTATGGGGATAAGCAGGTAAGTTTAATGCCAACATTTCGTATTTTTGCGTTTAAAGACAATTTTTCTGTCGCAAAAATACGAAAAGAATATGAAAACCAAGGAAGAAATAGTGGCAAACTGGCTGCCGCGCTACACAAAACGAAGACTGGAGGATTTCGGAGAGTACATTCTGTTGACAAACTTCAACAAATACGTCGAGCTGTTTGCCGCTCATTTCGGAGTTCCCGTACTGGGACATGATGCCAACATGACTTCGGCTCATGCCGAGGATATTACAATCATCAATTTCGGAATGGGCAGTCCCAACGCTGCCATCATCATGGATCTGCTGAGCGCCGTCCATCCGAAAGCCTGTCTTTTTCTCGGCAAATGCGGGGGCATATCAAAAAAGAACAGAATTGGCGATTTCATCCTTCCCATCGCTGCCATACGGGGAGAAGGCACTTCAAACGACTATTATCCTCCCGAAGTTCCGGCATTGCCTGCGTTCATGCTTCAGCGTGCCGTGTCGTCTGCCATCCGTGACCATGCCCGCGACTACTGGACCGGGACGGTGTATACCACCAACAGAAGAATATGGGAACATGATGAAGCATTCAAGAACTACCTGCTCAAGACTCGGGCGATGGCGGTAGATATGGAAACCGCCACGCTTTTCACATGCGGATTCGCAAACCACATACCGACGGGGGCATTGCTGCTCGTATCCGACCAGCCGATGATTCCTGAAGGGATCAAGACTGAGGAGAGCGATTCGCTCGTGACAAGAAACTTTGTCACTGAACATGTGGAAATCGGAATCTCCGCCCTCCGCATGATCATTGAAGAAAAGAAAACCGTAAAACACCTGAAATTTGACTGGTAAGAATGAAAGAAACTACTTACGAAGAAATCGTGCGCAACCTCAAGAACCGTGTCTACGCTCCCGTATATTTTCTGATGGGTGAAGAAGACTATTATATCGACCGCATCAGCGACTATATCCTGGATACCGTTCTGACGGAAACTGAAAAGGAGTTCAACCAGACCGTCCTGTTCGGAACGGATACGGATATGGCTGCGATAATCAATGCGGCGAGGCGCTATCCGATGATGTCGGAACACCAGGTCGTGGTGGTCAAGGAAGCGCAGGGGTTGAGAAATCTGGACGACCTGACTTATTATCTGCAAAAGCCTCTGCTTTCCACGATTCTCGTGTTCTGCTACAAGCACGGTTCGCTGGACAGGAGAAAGAAGATTGTAGCCGAGATTGAGAAGCGCGGCGTACTTTTTGAATCGAAAAAACTCAAGGACAGCCAGCTCCCCGGATTCATCTCTTCGTATCTGAAGCGCAAGAAGATCGAAATCGAGCCTAAGGCTTCCGAGATGATGGCGGAGTTCATAGGGGCCGACCTTAACAGGATGGCGGGAGAACTGGAAAAGCTTGTCATTACGCTCCCATCGGGACAGCGGCGGATTACTCCGGAACAGATCGAACGGAACATAGGAATCAGCAAGGATTACAACAACTTCGAACTGAGAAGTGCTCTCATTGCGAAAGATGTGCTTAAGGCAAACCAGATAATCAAGTATTTTGGGGAAAATCCCAAAAACAACCCGCTGCAGATGACGCTCGCCGTACTCTTTAATTTCTTTTCAAATCTGATGCTCGCGTATTATGCGCCTCAGAGAAACGAACAGGGAATCGCAGCGTTTCTCGGTCTCCGCTCTCCCTGGCAAGCAAAGGATTATATGGCTGCCATGCAGAAGTTTTCGGGAAACAAGGTGCTGCAGATTATCAGTGCCATACGCAACTGTGATGCCAAATCGAAGGGTGTGGGGAATCCTTCGATATCCGATGAAGATCTGCTCCGGGACCTGGTCTTCTTCATTTTGCACTAAACCGGAATCTAAAGAACAGCAGTACGCATTTGCCGGATTGCCAACACAGGGAGATGCGCATTGCTGTTTCCATTTCTACGCCACCATATCTGGAAGTACAAAGGCAGCTCTGACAAATAAAAAATAGGACACTTTCTAATAATAAACATAATTTACATATGTAATCAAAATACTTCTAAAGAAATATGCTTTACATATGTATCTAATATTTTTTTATTCCATTTGTAATAAATGGGTAGGGCTTGTGTATATTTGTCAAATGTAAAGATGGAAATTTGCTTCTATATATTACTGTAAACCAACTGATTGCATTTGTAAAACGCATAAAGATACAATGAGTGAATGTGATGATATAGTACTATAAACCAGCCTTTTACTTCCTTTATTTCAAGTGTAGTTTAAAGATTGAGGTACAACAAGCGTATACATCGGTAAACTGAAGCGGGAAAGTATTGGTCTTACATAAATAATTCTCTAATAACCACGTTGTTATGCTAAAAACTGAAACTTATTCAATATGCCTTCACAGATGTATTTACACATGTAAATAATACAGATGTATTGATACGTACACATCTGTATTATACAAATATAAACAAACAAGAGTTTGCATTTATAAAACTAAATTCTTACTTTTGTAACTGCGTTAACGCTCAAATTCCAAATGTAAATGAAGGACAGAATCTATAAAATCATGCAAAATGAAGGATTGACCAATGCTGAATTTGCAGAAAAGCTGGGCATTTCTACGTCTTCGCTTTCGCACATTTTCAGCGGGAGAAACAATCCGAGCCTGGAGGTCGTAATGCGTATACACAAGGCGTGTCCTTATGTGAATCTCAATTGGCTGCTTTATGGCGAGGGACAGATGAAAGAAGAGGAAAATCCGGTTCCGGATCTGTTTGCATCAGGCAACAGAACGGCCGAGAATGCGGAAATCGCGCGCAACCCTTCGGGCGGTGCTGATTTTTCCAGGGAAAACGCCTCAGACAATCATGTTTTTCCACCTAAAGAAACTGTAATTGAGAAGATTAAGTACATCGAAAAGCCGCAGCCGAAAATCTCTGAAATAAGAATTTTTTTCGACAACGGCACATTCGAAGTGTTCCGGCCTGAAAAATGACCCGTCAGACAAGCCTGAAGTTCTTCTGTAATTGGCTGCAAATGCTTATCTTTGCATTCCAGAACTGAATTTATCTGACTTGTATGAAAAAATATGTTTTAGACCTTACGGTTACGGAAAATCTCAGCTTGCATGCCAATTATGTATTGATCAAGCTGACTCAAGACGCGCCTTTGCCTGAAATGCTGCCCGGACAGTTTGCCGAGATACGCATCGACGGCTCCAGCACGACTTTTCTGCGGCGGCCCATCTCTATCAATTTTGTGGACAGGGAAAAGAATGAAGTCTGGTTTCTTGTACAGCTCGTGGGCGACGGAACCCGCAAGCTGGCTACAGTGAAGAAAGGCGACACAGTGAACGCGGTGCTTCCGCTGGGGAACGGATTCAGCGTGCTTTCCGACTGCACGAAGAAAGTGCTTCTTGTGGGCGGAGGTGTAGGAACTGCCCCGATGCTTTATTTCGGAAAAGCACTTGCGGAAAAAGGATTCAAGCCTGTATTCCTGCTGGGAGCGCGCTCTAAAAACGACCTGCTTCAGCTTGAGCAGTTTGCCGCCTATGGAGAAGTGTTCACCACCACAGAAGACGGAAGCGCTGGAGAGAAAGGATACGTTACGATGCACAGCATCCTGCAGCGGGAGAAGTTTGACATGATATACACCTGCGGCCCGAAGCCTATGATGGTAGCGGTGGCCAGATACGCCAAAGCAAACGGCATCGAATGCGAAGTGTCGCTGGAGAACACGATGGCCTGCGGCGTGGGAGCTTGCCTGTGCTGCGTTGAAAAGACCGATGAGGGGCATGTGTGTGTATGCAAAGAAGGTCCGGTATTTAATATAAAGAAATTGTTATGGCAGATTTAAAAGTAAAGATAGGACAACTGGAAATGAAGAATCCGGTGATGACGGCATCGGGTACATTCGGTTATGGACTGGAGTTTCAGGATTTCGTCAATCTGGAAGATATAGGCGGAATCATCGTCAAGGGAACCACACTTCTGCCGAGGGAGGGAAACCCGTATCCGCGCATGGCAGAAACTCCCATGGGGATGCTGAATGCGGTGGGGCTTCAGAACAAGGGCGTGCACTATTTTGCAGACCACATCTATCCCCAGATCAAGGACATCAAGACCAACATGATTGTGAATGTTTCGGGGTCGCAGGTGGAGGATTACGCTGAAACGGCATCCATCATCAACGAACTGGAGCATATTCCGGCAATCGAGCTGAACATTTCCTGCCCGAACGTGAAGCAGGGAGGAATGGCATTCGGCGTTTCGGCACACGGAGCGGCAGAGGTGGTGAGCGCTGTCCGCAAGGTCTACAAGAAGACGCTGATCGTAAAACTCTCTCCGAATGTGACGGACATTGCAGAGATAGCACGCGCCGTTGAAGGCGCCGGAGCCGACAGCGTTTCGCTCATCAACACCCTGCTGGGAATGGCGATTGATGCAGAAAAGCGCAAGCCGGTTCTGTCGACTGTTACCGGGGGCATGAGCGGTGCCGCCGTAAAGCCTATCGCACTGCGCATGGTATGGCAGGTGGCCAAAGCCGTGAAGATTCCGGTGATCGGGCTCGGCGGCATCATGAACTGGCGCGATGCCGTGGAGTTCCTGCTGGCGGGAGCGTCGGCCGTCCAGATCGGGACAGCCAATTTCATTGATCCGGCCGTAACGGTCAAGGTTGTAGCCGGAATAAACGATTACCTTGAGCGTCACGGCTACGCTTCCGTAGAGGACATTGTCGGAGCTTTGGAGGTATAATACCGGACATTGACAACGCAATTTCTGTTTTAAGATAAAAGAGGCTCTTTCAAAATGAAAATCAGCATTCATCTTTGAAAGAGCCTCTTTTTATACCTTCTTGTCAATCCTCCGGACCATTCTTTTTTTACTCTTGGGCAGGAAACACGCCATACCCGGCCGAGCGGTAGTAGTTGCCCAAGGGATTCACATACGACGAGAAGAAGTTCAAGCGCCACCCGCTGCGTTCGTTGTTCGGTCCGGCCAGCCAATATAAGCCGTAACTTCCGACAAGACTCAAACTACCGTCGGAATAGTTGCGGGAACCCGATGCCGGGAAGAAAATCTGCTGTCCGGTCCTGTTTGCCCGGGCGTAGAAGTTCCAGCCTTTGCGGGCGCTGTCCCAAGTTCCGTTGGCTGGAGAAGTGTTAGAGGTATTTCCTCCCGTTGTTGTAAATCCCGTAAATGCATTGTTGGCAGGAAGCTTGAAACCGACAGGACAAGGATCGTAAACGGTTTTGACGACCTGGTTGTCGTTGGCAGAATACGTATTGTTGTCGGCGTTCCACAGGTTGCGGCAGGTGTTGTCACCCGACGGATTCTTTTGCATCACATCGGGCTTGAGTATATAGTTTCTGATACATTCCGTACCATACGGGAATGCCTCCACTTTCATATGAGCGGCAGAAGCGGTGCCGTTTGCATCATACCATGTTTTGTTGCCGTTCCCGCCGTTGGACGGACGGAAAGGGTCCTTGCGTCCCCATTGGTAATAAGGATGATTGCCTCCGGTAGTGACAGTTGAGCTGTTTTGGGAAACGGCAATATCGGCTGTCTGCTCACCGGCAGTAAAGCGTACCTTGCAGCCGCGCGCGCCGTAGGTGACGGTTTCTCCATCACACCATCCGAGAGGGACGGGCATAAACCTGTATCTCACATTCTGGTGATTGGTCACCTCAATGGCATTGTCCACATCCTCGTCCGTCACCCAGATGTGCCATGACCAGAGAACGGTGCCCGAAGCGTCCTTGACGGCAATCACCGCGTTGCCTTGCTGTATGGTATGCTTGTCTACCTTGAAAGAGATATTCCCGCCGTTGCTTCCTGTGTTGTACCTGATTTCGCTGACTAATGAAGAGGCATCCTGCCAGACCAGCTCCGCATAAGCGGGCGTACAGCCGTTATCCGTGAGATAGGGAGCTTTGATGCCAGCTCCCGCATGGTTGACGAACGGATTCAGGATGCTGGAACCTGACGCTGCGGCAGAGGTATACGCAGAACTGTTGGCTGCTCCGTCCTTGATCGCGTTGCCATACACCAGGGGGAAGGAATAATATCCCGGAGCGCCGATTACGTAGCAGTTGGCGGTATTCTCAACCACGGAGCTGCCTTTGCCGTTCGCCAGGTTGTAAGGCGCTTCTTCCGTTCCCAGTACGGTCCTCAGCTCCCTTAACGTCTTTGTGTGCGGACTGTCCGTTGTGCCTGTCTGTGCGGCAACCGTAGCGTTGAGGGATGCCGCAGTCGCGCCGCCCGCACCGCTTGACGTGAACTCGGTGAGCCAGCCGGGTCTGGTATCGCTCCATGTCTTTCCGCCGTCGGCAGAGAACTGCGCCTTCCATTTTACGGGTTCTTTCTCGCCCCGGCCGTTTTGCCGGTAACTGGTCACACTGTAGGCCTTTGTTCCTCCGGCATAGGTGAAATCGGCAGGTCCGTCGACGGTGAGCACGTATTCCCAGTTGATGGAAGTGGTGGATATCTTATAGGTTACGGTCTTTCCCATCGGCCATACCTGTTTTCCGATGCTTCCGGTCAGGACATGCTCTGTTCCGTCGTTGAGCACCACCTCGATTGCCGCACCGCCGGGGAGTGTCTGAGGAATCATCATGAAAGTTTGCGCATCTGTGGTGACGGCTTCGCCTTCCGTTCCGTCCGAAGCCTTGTCCAGTGTCTGGGAAAAGTCTTTCACCGCACCTGTACCGCTCCATGCGTGCGTTTCGAAATTGTAGGTGCCGGCGGAGTTCACACCTTTCAGCGTCACGCGCTTTACGGTGCCCGCCTTCATGTCACTGCCGCACACAAATTTCACGGCTGTCAGCGCGTGGTGGAAGGTAAGGCTAACCGGGGTGTTGGAGTTGCCCGGGAGTTCGCCGGATGCCGCCACAAGCAGATCCTGCTGGTCTGCCACATCATCAGGAACCGTACAGGAGATGGTCGGAGCTCCGGACGCTTCCCGTCCGGAAAGGCGGTAAGCCTCATTGTCCTTCGGGGCGTAGGCGAAGAATTTCATCCTGTAGGCACTTCCGGGCCAGTAATCGCCGGATGACGGCACCCACGAGTTGCCGATTCTGCCGACCGAAACGTCATACATGTAATTCGGGATTTGCGTGCCGTCCCAGTCACCCGTATATGAATAGGCCGACACACCGAACGTTCCGTACATGTCGCCGGCGCTTGCCGGAGCGGCACGGGTGGACGGACCGGCATTATCCGCAAACAGCGGCTCTATGCTGTCGGCATAGAGGGTGTGCAGGTAAAGGAGATTCATACCGTCAGTCTCCAGGGAAGAGACTGACGGATGGGTGTCTTCTGCCATGCTTCTTGTTCCGACGGGAAGCCAGGCATTCCGGACATCCGATGTGAAACGGATACTGTTTGAGATCCGCATCATCTCATTGTCATCTGTGCAAGAAGCCGAGAAGAACAAACCTGAAAGTACAAGGGAGGGTAAATAATGTTTTATCAGATGACTCATAACAGTCATATTTTATGTTGATCGCGGCAAATATAATCCTTGTAAAGGATTCTGCAAGACATGGCGCGTGTACATTCCGTTTCGCTATATCTCTAATAATAAGACTGTTATCCGGACTGTTGATGTACAAAAGCATCCGGTGGCTGATGAAAGAGGAGGAAGTCTGCCGCGGGGACTCTTGATGACGGGCATTTATAAAAAAGTGCGGCGCACCACCACAGACGGCGCACCGCACTTTTCCGGCAAAAAGATGACGGCTTATTTTAATTCACTTAACGGCTTATTTTATCTTGCGTGACGAATAACTTTAATCCACTTGACGGCTTATTTTTTTTACTTCAGCAAATCCGGCCGCAGACGCTTTGTCCGCTCCAGTGACTGCTGGAACTCCCATTCGCGGATTTTCGCTTCGTGTCCCGACAGCAGAATGTCGGGCACCTTCCAGCCGTTGTATTCGGCAGGGCGGGTGTATACGGGCGGTGCGAGCAGATTGTCCTGGAAAGAGTCGGACAAGGCCGACTGTTCGTCGGAGATGACTCCCGGGATGATGCGCACCACCGCATCGGCAATCACGGCAGCCGCAAGCTCTCCGCCCGTCAGCACGTAGTCGCCGATGCTGATTTCCTTCGTGATGAAATGTTCCCGGATACGGTAGTCTATTCCCTTGAAGTGGCCGCAAAGAATGATGAGATTCTGTGCCATAGAAAGCGTGTTGGCCGTCTTCTGGTCAAATTTCTCGCCGTCGGGCGAAGTGAATATCACCTCGTCGTACTCGCGTTCGGCCTTCAGCGCACTTATGCACCGGTCGATCGGCTCGATTTTCATCACCATGCCGGCACATCCCCCAAAGGGATAGTCGTCCACTTTCCGGTAGCGGTCGTAAGCGTAGTCTCGGAGGTTATGTATATGAAATTCGGCAATTCCTTTCTTTTGCGCCCGGCTCATGATGGAGCAGTTGAAGAAGCCCTCTATCATCTCGGGCAATACAGTAATGATGTCTATCCTCATGTGTAGTACGTTTCTTTTTTGCAAAAGTACGAATATTTTTGTTACATTTGCGGAAATCATCATCCTTTAATGTCATGACAGAAATAGAAAGAATCGACCAACTGCGCAAGGAACTCCATGCGCACAACCATAACTACTACATTCTCAACGCTCCGACCATTTCAGACCAGGAGTTCGACCGCCTGATGCGCGAGCTGCAGGATCTGGAGGCGAAGCATCCGGAGCATTACGACGAAAATTCGCCGAGCGTGCGTGTGGGCAGCGACCTGAACAAAGACTTCAGGCAGGTAGAGCACAAATACCCCATGCTTTCGCTGGGAAACACCTACTCGGAGGCGGAAGTGACCGAATTTTATGAAAGGGTAAAGAAGTCGCTCAACGAAGACTTTGAAATCTGCTGCGAACTGAAGTTCGACGGGACGTCCATCTCGCTGACATACGAAAACGGAAAGCTGGTGCAGGGAGTGACACGCGGCGACGGCGTGAGGGGCGACGACGTGACAGACAACGTGAAGACCATCCGCAGCATTCCCCTGGTGCTTCAGGGAAGCGGATACCCGAAAAGTTTTGAGATACGCGGCGAAATACTGATGCCGTGGAAGGTGTTTGAGGACCTGAACCGCGAGAGGGAGCTTCGCGAGGAGCCGCTTTTTGCCAACCCCCGCAACGCTGCGTCGGGAACGCTCAAGCTGCAGAACTCGGCTGTAGTGGCATCACGCAAGCTGGATGCGTATCTCTATTACTTGCTCGGGGAAGACCTGCCTCACGACGGGCATTACGAAAACTTGCAGGAAGCGGCCCGATGGGGATTCAAAATCTCGAACTCCATGCGCAAGGTGCATACGTTGCAGGAGATTTTTGACTTCATCAGCTACTGGGACACGGAGAGGAAAAATCTGCCCGTGGCAACCGACGGAATCGTGCTGAAGGTCAACTCGCTCCGCCAGCAGCGCAGCCTGGGCTACACGGCCAAATCTCCCCGCTGGGCGATAGCCTACAAGTTTCAGGCCGAACGTGCGCTGACCAGACTGGAGAAGGTGAGTTATCAGGTGGGACGGACCGGAGCGGTGACTCCCGTGGCAAACCTTGCTCCCGTACAGCTTGCAGGAACGGTGGTGAAGCGCGCTTCGCTCCATAATGCCGACATCATCGCATCGCTCGACCTTCACATCGGCGATATGGTTTATGTGGAAAAGGGGGGCGAGATTATCCCGAAGATAACAGGCGTGGATCTGGCTTCGCGCCCGCAGAACAGCGAAAAGGTGACCTTCATCACGCATTGTCCGGAATGCGGCTGCAAGCTGGTGCGCTATGAAGACGAAGCGGCCCACTACTGCACGAACGAATCTACCTGTCCGCCGCAGATCAAAGGGCGGATCGAACATTTCATCAGCCGCCGCGCCATGAACATTGAAGGGCTCGGCCCCGAAACAGTTGACCAGTTTTATCAGGAAGGCATGATCCGCGACGCGGCCGATCTTTATACCTTGCAGGCCGCCGACATCTGCCGCCTGGACAGGATGGGCGAAAAATCGGCCGAAAACATCATCAAGGGAGTGGAGAAATCGAAGCAGGTGCCTTACGAGCGTGTGCTGTTTGCCCTCGGCATCCGTTTTGTAGGCGAAACCGTGGCTAAGAAAGTGGCCAGGGCTTTCCCCTCGATCGACCGGCTTGAAACGGCCACGCTGGACGACCTGATCCAGGTGGACGAAATCGGCGAGAAGATTGCGCAGAGCATCATCCGTTTCTTCAGCGACGAAAAGAACCGCATCCTCGTGAACCGCCTGCGCGAAGCAGGGCTTCAGATGGAAGCTGCGGCGGAAGACGTGAGCGGCCGCACCGACAAGCTTCAAGGCAAGTCAGTCGTCATCAGCGGGGTGTTCGCCCATCATTCGCGCGACGAATACAAGGCCATGATCGAAAGACACGGAGGAAAGAACGTGGGAAGCATCTCCAAGAAGACCAGCTTCATCCTTGCCGGAGAAAACATGGGCCCCAGCAAACTGGAAAAGGCGAAAAGCCTGGGCATACCTGTGATGAACGAAGACGACTTTCTTGCTCTTGTGGAAGAATAGGATACATATTTTTACATAATACATGCAAAGCGTAAAAAAACGATTAAAAATGCAGGGTAAAAAGAAAATATTCGTACTTTTGTACATCTATTAAAGTGTTTAGAACTCATTTATGATACGCAGAAGACTAAAAGGAATGGGGGTGGCACTCATCACTCCCTTCAATGATGACGGCAGTGTCGACTACCAGTCGCTGATGCGTCTGGTGGAATATCAGATACAGAACGGAGTTGACTTTCTTTGTGTGCTGGGGACAACGGCAGAAACGCCTACACTGTCGGCAGAAGAAAAGAAGAAAATCAAGCAGCTGGTTGTTGAACGTGTAAACGGACGTGTCCCCATTTTGCTGGGAGTAGGCGCAAACAGCACACAGACTGTTATCGACACGTTGCAGAACGATGATATGACCGGTGTGGACGCTGTTCTGGTAGTGGTTCCCTATTACAACAAACCGTCGCAGGAGGGCATTTACCAGCATTATAAGGCGATAGCCAACTCCACCAAGCTTCCGATAGTGCTTTACAACGTTCCCGGACGTACGGGGGTGAACATGACGGCAGAAACCACGCTGCGCCTGGCGCGCGATTTCGACAATATCGTCGCTATCAAGGAAGCCTCGGGAAACATCACGCAGATGGACGACATCATCAAGCACAAGCCCGAGAACTTTGACGTGATTTCGGGAGATGACGGCATAACGTTCCCGCTGATAACGCTGGGAGCGGTAGGTGTGATTTCGGTTATAGGAAATGCGTTCCCGCGCGAATTCAGCCGCATGACCCGCCTGGCTCTTGCCGGCGACTATCAGAACGCGCTGACCATACACCACAAGTTTACGGAACTGTTCAAGCTCCTGTTTGTAGACGGTAATCCGGCGGGAGTGAAGGCGATGCTGAGCATGATGGGAATGATTAAGAACCGTCTGCGCCTGCCGCTGGTTCCTACCCGCATTACCACTTACGAACAGATGCGGCGGATTCTGGACGAACTGAAGATCAAGTGCTGATCGGTTTGAGATATTGAGGCACAGGAAACGGCGGATTGCGAAAGATGTCGTTTCCTGTGCTTTTTTGTGTCTGGCTGTTCGAGAAAGGGAGAGATAAAAACAAGAGAGGACATTTCCGCTGATGAAAATGTCCTCTCTTTGTGATCGCGACAGGATTCAAACCTGTAACCTTCTGATCCGTAGTCAGATGCTCTATTCAGTTGAGCTACGCGACCGACACTTGATGTTTTCTCCTTTTGTGACCGCGACAGGATTCAAACCTGTAACCTTCTGATCCGTAGTCAGATGCTCTATTCAGTTGAGCTACGCGACCAATCTCTTTTTGTTTGACGGGTGCAAAGGTAGGGAGTTTGTTGGATATATGCAAATTTTCGGGCAACTTTTTTCTAAACTTTTTAGTCCATAAACCTGCTTCCAAATATCTGCCAGCCCAATGTCAGCCCCACGTTCCAGTTGTTATTGGGTGAACTGTAGTGGTTTAGGTATGCGCTGATCGATCCGAAGGGCAGGCGCACCACCAGATCCAGTTCGCCCATATATTCGAATCTGGAGAACAGTTTTCCCAGATAGGCCTTGTGGTTTATGTCTTCTTTTATGGGAAAAACCGGAGCAAAGCCATAAATTCCCAGCCTGGCATGGAACACATTGTTGAACTGATAAATGGGGATCACCCCGAATCCTACGTACTGATTGGCCCGGAAAGCTTCGTTGTAGGCCGTCTTGCTATGAGCCGTTGGCGTAAATTCTCCTGCCTGCATCATTGTCGCACGGTAGTTCTGGCTGAAGTTCCGCGATGAATAATAGATGTTCAGATAGCTTCCCAGCGCAAAATTATGGCGGAGATTGAAATATTTCTCCATTTCATATGACAGTTGCAGCCACGACTGGATATACTTGTAGCCGTTCTCGTAATCAGCCGATGCCACGCCGGGATAGAAATACTCCGTTCCGGTATAGATGTGGGCCGACAGGCGTTCGCGCCGTCCGGATGTGGCGAACTGGCGGCTGTTAAGCGTGTTGCCGTCAATGGCCACTGAGCCTCCGAATATAGCATACTGGCTTCTGTCGCGTTTCGCCGTATTAAAGTCGATGACATTGGTCTGGAAATACATGTCCTCAAGTTTGGCTGCTCCGATGCCGAACTCTGCCTTCAGGCTGCTCAAGAAAGGGAGCGACATGAACAATTTGACAAACCTCTCTTCCTGTTTGTTGAAAATAGGAGCGTTTCCTTTGTTCAGCAGCTTTTCCTGTTTCAGGTAATTGAACTTCGACAGCGAGGCGACGAGCCGGCAGGATGTCGGTATCTTGGTAGGCAGGTCAAGCCTTCCTGACACCTGAAAGTTGTTGTATATCTGTCCAAGCTGGCCGTCGACGGAAACCTCTTTCGAATAGTTGTTCAGGTTATAGTAAGTGGCTCCTATGTACATCTGGTTGGCTCCGTTAGACCCGACATTGCCTCCTACGCGGAGCGACAGCTCGTCTTCCATCTTCACATCCAGTACAAGCGTGTATGCCTTGTCATACGGATTGTATGTTGCATGGGGAAGTATTTCTGAGATCAGATTGTCTGACATGAGGCGGAAGTATCCCCTCCGCAGTTCTTCCAGCGGAAAGGTTCCGTCCTCGTCTGCATGAAATTCTTTTCTGATGTAGCGCTTCTGGTGTTCGTTTACTCCCCGGATTGTGATGTTTCTGAAGCGGAACTCAGGCAGTCTTCTTTTGAACTCGATGCGCTTTCTCTCTACCATCCGCGAATCTGTGCGTCTGGAGATGCGCTGCTTTATCGAGTCCATCATCTGGATGGTGCGCTTGTAGCCTGCGTCATGCAGTTCGTTGTAACGGTCAAAATCCATCAGGTTCACGTCGGTATATTTGAACGTCAAGAGAATGCCCAGCGAATCGGGCAGCGTATAGTCGGTTTTCTGCATGATCATGCTTTCCAGCTGGCCGATCAGATCCCCTTCTTTCGGCTTTCCCGGATTCGAACTGACTACACTGCCTATGATAATGTCGGGATGAAAAGAGTCGACCATCACGTTTACGGGGAAATTATTGTATATTCCGCCGTCGTAGGCAAGCACGGAGTCTATTTCAATAGGCTTGAACATGGCGGGAAAGCTCATGGAGGCGCGCACGGCGTCACCCAGATCGCCCTTGTCGAAGATGATGGGGCGCTTGTTGTACACATCCGATGCCACACAGCGGAAAGGGACGAACAGATTGTTGAAATCTCCGCTGCACCCGGCGGTCGCTTCTCCGAACAGTTCAAGGAAAGCCAGGTTCATCTGCATCGGGTCCACCACGCTCGAAGGCAAAAACTGGGTCTTCACCTTGTGCAAAGGATTTTTTAGCGACACCCGAATGTTTATGAATTCCGGAGTAGGGGGATTCTTCTTGAAATAATAGATGTATTTTTCCTCGATGCCGCCGGTATACCATCGCTTGAAATCGTCTGATTTGAGCAGCTTCTCCATGTCGTCGGGCGAATATCCCATGGCATAAAGCGAACCGACAATGGCTCCCATAGAAGTTCCGGCAATATAGTCAATGGGAATGTTGTTTTCCTCAAGCGCGCGGATAATGCCTATATGGGTGATTCCTTTAGCTCCTCCGCCGCTCAGCACCAGCCCCACCTTCTGAGCGCAAATGGGAATAGAGAAAAAGACTGTTGCCAGAAACGTCAAGACTGTGAATATTTTTTGCATATAAGTCAGCTTCAAAAAGTATGGTATCAAAGATACGCAAAAAAATAAATTATCTTGACAATTTCAGAATCTTTTCAGATTCATTCCGCAACTTTGTATCAAGGAAATGAAATAAGGTATATGTATATGAAAAGAATGGTTCTATTGGCCTTTATTGCACTAGGTGCGGTCGGCCTCCAAAGCTGTGACAAAGATGACGACAAGAACGTGCAGGTTCCGGATACATTGCGGCAAGCTTTCACGTCCCGTTACCCGAATGTGGCTTATGCGGAGTGGGAACGGAAAGGGGATTTCTATGAAGCAGAGTTTTCTGAGAACGGTTATGAGAACTCAGCCTGGTTCCTGCCTGACGGCACATGGCTGATGACTGAGCGCGACTTGCGCTATGAGGATTTGCCCCAAAACGTCCGTCAGGCATTCGAGTCCGGAGAATATGCCGGCTGGAGAAAAGATGATATAGATGTGATTGAGCAGAAGGACATGGAAACCAAGTATATCATTGAAGTGGAAATGCAAAATCAGGAATACGATCTGATCTACTTTGAAGACGGAACCTTGGTTTCGGCGCAGGCTGACGGCGGAAACAGCGATGAAGGCCGTATGCCGATGGCTCCCCAGCAGGCTTCAGATATAAAGGAAGAAATAGAAAAGCGGTATCCCGGCGCCCGCATTCTGGATATTGAATACGAGAATAGGGGCAGAGTGGAAGTGGAAATCCGTGATGGAAGTATTCAGAAAGAAGTGGTTTTCACTTCGGATAACGCCGGCTCGTATGCATGGGTTCAGACGTCGTGTGATGTAAGGTGGAAAGATATTCCCAAAGCAGTTGCGGACACGATAGAAAACAACCGGAAGGGGGCGGAAATAGATGATGTCGACTTTATCGAAACGCCTTCAGGAAACTATTATCTGGTTGAACTGGAGATGCATTCTGCAGACATTTATTTGAAAATAGATGAGCAGGGAACAGTGCTGAATGCATGATATAAGTCAAAAAATATGCTGAAAAACATAAAAAATCAGCATATTTTATTCATCCTATCAAAATAAAGCGTACTTTTGCAGCGGACTTCCAATCAGATGACGGGATTTTCCGGAGTGATCCGCAGAATCCTTTAACTAACGTTCCGGCCGGGAAGTCGCTGTAAAAGGACAGAGCCGGATAGTATTAACTAAAATCAAATTACATGGTAAAAAATGTAAAATGGTTTTTTGTTGTATTAGCAATCAGTTCCTTGATTTCTTTGTCGTTTGACAAGAAAAAGACTTTAACAGACGAATTGCCCGTCGGCAAGCTGGCTCCTGAGGTAGTTCTCTGTAACGAAACCAAACCGCTCAACCTGCAATCTGCACAAGGGAAATACACCCTGCTGAGCTTTTGGGCGAGTTATGACGCAGCATCGCGTGTAAAGAATGCCAAACTGAATCATCTGGCCGGAAACGATGCGCGCATAAAGATTATTTCCATTTCGTTCGACCGCTATGAATCGGTATATAGAGCGGCGATTGAGCAGGACGGCAATGATGCCGGAAACTGCTATTGGGAAATGGAGGGAGAAAACTCGGATATTTATAAATCTTATGGTCTGAAGAATGGATTTACAAATTATCTGGTGGACAACGAAGGCGTGATAGTCGCCAAAGATGTAACAGCCGATATGTTGGCTTCCTTGCTGGATTAAGCATATCAGGTGTTATTTTTGAAGAGAAAACTTGGATACAACAAAAAGCAAGAGAATGCATCGTTCAGGAAGTACGTGCATTCTCTTTTTATTTTATAGATGCCTTGTAACTCTCAGCAATGCTATTCTACGGGTCATGTATGGTTAGATGTCTTGTTTGATTATAATGCGCATTATGTTTAATTAGATTCATACAATGGAACAAGGGTCTGCTGCCCTTGTTCCAATTACACTATTTGATAACAAGTATGGGTGTGCTGGTATGGAAAATCATTCTCCTGGCAATGCTTGGATTAAAAAGTCTGGCAAAGACGTTGCGCTTGTAGTTGCTTATACATAACACATCAATATTATTTGCCTTTACATACTTGTCAAGATTCGCAAGCAAATTATCGCCCGGAATCACGTCATATCCGATTGACAGTTGCGGATACTGTTTCTTGAAATATTCTTTGATGCCGGCCAGTTTGATCTCATTCCACGTCCGTTTCTGTTCGTCGCTGGTCAGATTCAGGAAAGCGATTTCAAAGCTATAATCCTTGAAAGTGGTAATCAAGGAATCAAAAGCCATCAAATCTCTCTGGTCAAAGTTCGTGATGAGCGCGACCTTGCGAATTTCCTTGAAATTCTTCTTTTTCGCTCCTTCCGGAATTGCATAAACGAAAGTCGGACTTCTGTCGATGATTTCAGCGGTTACGCTACCTATCAGGTCCATTTCTTTTTCTCCTTCGCCACGGGTCCCCATAATGATGATAAGCGGCTTTTCAGTCCGCGCGTAATGCAATATTTCTTCTTCAGGAACGCCTTCACGCAATATGCAGGTGTATTTTACATCCGGCAGCTCCCCTTTGGCTATTTTTTCCTTGATGCTGTCGGTCAGCTTGTTAAGTTGGTTATGAACCGTTTCCAGAAGATGCTTGATACCCATTTCCGGTTCAACTGGCATGCCAAATCCCTCCGTAGCATATTGGAGGCTAGGCATATAGACCGGACTGAAATAAACGTGCATCAATACGATCTCAGCATGAATTTCGGCTGCAAAGTTGAAACCAAACTCACACGCCTTCATCGAATAATCAGAGAAATCGACCGGAACAAGTATTTTGTTGCTTCGCTGCTTTTTGGGCTTTTCTTCGCCTATTTCTTCCGACAGCCAGGCTGAATCTTCCACTATTTTCAAGGCACGCGGCAGATCGCTTTCTTTGATTCTCACACGCACTCCCGATGATATAACCGGCTGAATGAGGTTTACATTGTGGATATACGCTTCAATACCTTCATTCTCAAGAACATTTTTAAGGATCTGAGCCTTCGAGTAAGTAAGGATAGCTAAAGTTACAAGTTTTTCTTCCATGGCTCCGCAATTTTAAGATTAGACAATAAAAAACAAGAGCTGCCATAAGGCGGAGTGCATTCCGCTCTTCTGACAGCTCTTTATGATTACGCCCGCTGGGTTTCTTTCAAGATGGCTATTGCTTTATCCAGCACTGTTGTATCGTCAAGCATCACCAACCCACCGTCTGGTCCTGGCTCCAAGTGTATTCCAACACATTTGCCGTCCTTGAAATTATGCCCGCCAAAAAAATTGCGAACGGTTTCAACACTCAGATTGAGTTCGTCGGCGATGCGGTGCATGCTACCGCTTGGCAAAGAATCTTTTATCTTTCGCAGCTCATTGAATGTTATTGTCCTGTTCATAGTAATCAAATATTTAAGTGTTCGACGGATATTGTTATTAAACTCGACTTAAAAGTAATGAAAAAATATGACAGTCGCAAACCAAATCTGAAGTTTTTCTTATATTTTTTACAAAGAAAGGGTTCGCGTAACAATCATTCCTGCAATTAAAGCATAGAAATAGGTCAGCCACAGAACGGTATAAAGCAGCGTGACATCATCCCTGGAATATCCGGTTGGCGTATACTGTGACGATACATATTGCGGCCGTGAAGACCACTTTTTCTGTATATAACGGAAAAGCGTATATACCAGCACTCCTACGATGCACCCCTCAGAAGCGCCGAATACAATATCTCCGGGATAATGAACGCCAAGATAAATACGTGAGAAAGAAGGTATTGCAGCCCAAAGATACATCATGACTCCCAACGGAAAGCTGCGGACAAGCAGAGTCACTAACGTAGCCACAACGAAAGTGTTGGCTGCATGGCTCGACATGAATCCAAAGGCTCCTCCCCTATACCCGTTCACCACATTTACAAGATACATGATTTCAGGATCCTGTGTCGGTCTTGGGCGTGCGAAATAAGGTTTGCAGATGCCGGAAGCTATCTGGTCGGCAAGAGTTACTCCCACCGCAAACATCAAGAGTATGACAAGCGATTGCGAGAGCTTGTTATTCTTGAAGATGACATACAGCAGCATGACAATTGCCGGAATCCAAGTCTTAGTGTCTGTCACAATCCACATCACTCCGTCCCACAGCAATGAATCATTGTCATTGAGGGTTAGCAATAAAGATTTGTCGGCTTCTATCCACTGCTGTATGTCCATTATATAAAAGTCTTAAAAATTATCATCAAATGACCTCGATTGAAGAGGCTTTAACCCATCCTACATTTCCATCCTCAAGGCGGATTTCCTTCCATTCCTTCATCGAATTGTCGTCAATGTATACTTTTGTGCCTTCGTGCAGGACAAAAAGGTCTGTCCCGCTCTCATTGGGCGTACTTTTCACTGCAACGGAAGGCTCCATTATGATAGCTCCGGTGCGATTGACAAGTTCGTCCTTCTGCTGTCCAGCAAAGACATTGGAGCCTATAGTGATCACCAGCATTACAATCGCTGCTACAAACCCCGTCTTTCTCAGCCACAGTTGTTTTCCAAAGATATAAAAAGAAAGCGTAATCAGACACAAAATAAAGGAAAAAATTCCGATGAAGCTCCACGACCGCTCGCTCATCGTATTGACAAGGCTTTTATACCACGTAACGATAAACACTTCTGCCGTAGGAGTAATCTGGTCGACGGTCTTGCTTCTGGCCATTTCCAGATTGAAGCGGATGTCAGAATCTCCCGGATTCAGAAGCAGTGCCCGCTCATAATTGAGAACAGCTTTCGCGATATTCTTTGACTTGTAATACGCGTTTCCCAGATTATAGTAAATAGCGGCCGATTCTCCTTGGGTATTCAGAATCTCTTCATACATTCCGACAGCCTCGCTGAAATTGTTTTTTTGATAGGCAGCGTCCGCCTCCTCTTTTGTCGCTGCGGCATTGGCAATCTGCACAAAGGTTGCCGCCAGCAGCATGAACACGAAAGAAAGTTTCTTCATATATCAGTTTCTCCTATCCGTTTTTAATGTTTTATACTGTTTTCCATTTTGCTTATCACTTCGACAGACGCGCTGTATACTTTATCCATCGCCTCGTTTTCATTGCCCGGAGCATAACGGGCGAACTCACATTCGTTCAGCGTGTCAATGAATTCCTTTACGAGATTCTCAGAAACCCCGTAGCGTGACAGTTCCATTTCAATATTGTCCTTTGAAAGCTGCGATACCGGAATGCTCAGCTTATCGCTGATATATCCCCACAAGGCTTTCAGCACTTCATCATAAAATTCATTCTTTTTGTTTTCTGCCAGCAGTTTTCCTGCAAGTTTCATGCGTTTTGCAGCCACCTTGTTTGCTTTTTTAGTTTTCACCTTGGCCACATTTGCGTTCTCTTTCGCCTGTTTGCGATAAACAACCACAAAAGCTACAAATAAAACAAACGGTATCAGATACCATATCCAGTATCCTAATGTCCCAAAGAAGAAGTCGCCTTTCGGAATAAGTGGTGTATCACCCAATTTGATGAAGCGTATATCTTTGGCAAGCATCTTTACACTTTCTTTATTGGTGAAATCTGCTATAACCTGATCGGCATTGCCTTTTCCTTTGGCTACCTTAACCGTATACTCTTCCGTTTTGAGCGTTTTGTAGCTGTTGCTTTTCAGGTCAAAATAGCTGAATTCCACCGATGGAATCTTGAACTCACCTGCATGGCGCGGAATGGCCAGATATTCAAACGTTTTGGTTCCGCTTACTCCGGCATTCGTCAATTTGGTGTTGTCCGTAGTCTTCGGGTCGTAAACTTCAAAGTCTTGCGGGAAATTGACCTCCGGAGCACTTATAAGCTTCATGTTTCCTGTTCCCGACAAGGTGAGTTTTACCGTAACGGCATCGTTTGTCTTCACATCTGTTGAGTTGATTGAAGAACTCAGCTTAAATTCACCTACAGCTCCCGAGAATCCTGCCGGTTTTGACGGAAGCGGAAGCACATCAATCGTCACTTTAGGAGTTACGATTTTCTTTTTGACCTCGATATACCCTCCTCCATTGAAAAAGGCATCGAACGGATCATCCGAGATTGTCTGCTGGGCAACTATCCCTTCGAATGTAATGGAAGGAATCTCCAGTTTGCCTGTCTGTTGGGGAAACAGCACATACTGGCTCCATACCGTTGTGTTATAATTGCGTCCTTTATAATGTTCAAGCGAGAACGTTTTTTGTTGCGGCAACGGAACTTCTTGTGTATGGAATCCTTTCAGGTCGGGCATTTTGCCCACCAACTGACGCAGATTAACCAGCGTATATACTTTATAGGTCAGCAGAATAGCCTCCTGTTCATGAACACGAGTCTTGCTTGCCGTTGCTGTGATGAACAAGTCATCGTTCGTTATGCGGCTTCCTGCCACCTGCCCCCTTGAAGACGAGGCAGAACCTCCCCCATTGTTACTTCCGGAATTGCCGGTCTTGTCTGGCGGAAGCACCTTGATTTGGATTGCATTTGAGAATATCTTTTTCCCGTCCACCTCAATGCTTGCCGCAGGAATCGTGTACGTTCCTTCTTTTCCGGCCATCAAGATGTACGTAAAGGCCGTAGAGCTGCTGGATGTACGTTTCCCGTTGATTATCTGAATGTTGCTCTGCTGTGAACGGCTTGGTCCCATCAGAACGTCAAATCCCGAAATCGAAGGGGCGCGAAAATCTTTTATGTCTTGCGAATTGACGGTAAATACCAGTCTGAACTGGTCACCGCTGACCACCACGTCCGGCGCATCAGCTGTCAGTCGAGGCTGTTCAGCTGCAAACCCCTGCAACGAAGCGATCACCATCAAAAGTAAGAAATATACCTTTCTCATCATTTATCATTCCGTTTTTATTGTTTCCACTTAATTTGTCAAACAGGATTACCAGTCTTTTTCAAGTTTGCGTCCTTGTATCTGGATCTGTTTCTTTACTTTATCCTGCACATTCTTTTCATCTTGCATCACAGCATTCAGCAGCTGCTCGGCATTTTCTTTCGACATCTGGTTCTGTTGCTGCTGTTGCTGCTGGTTGTTCTGCTGATTCTGCTTGTTTTGATCCTGCTGATCCTTATTCTGCTGTTTGTCATCCTCTTTCTGGTCTTGCTTCTGTTCCTGTTTGTTCTGATCCTGCTGCTGTTGCTGCTGATCTTTCAGCTGTTTTTGGGCAAGCGCCAGATTATACCGCGTCTCATTGTCGTGCGGATTGTTCCGGAGTGCTTCCTTATAGGCCTCAATGCATTGCGGAAGCTGTTTTGACGACTGCAAGATAACCCCCATATTATGATAGATATGCGAAAGTTTCATTTTATCCTTTTCTATTTTGGAGGCAGCGCCGAATTGTTCCATGGCTTCTTTTGCTTTCTGCTGCATGAGAAGCGTGTTTCCCAGATTATACATTGCATCAGCAGACTTGGGATTCTGCTCCAGTGCCTTTCTGTAATCTATTTCGGCTTTTACAAACGAACTGTCATTATAAAGTTTATTTCCGCTCCGCAGATAGTCGCGGTCTGTTTTCTGTCCGAAAACACAAACTGCCAGTCCGCAGCAAAATAAACACATAAAAAACCTTTTTCCACTCATCTTAGTTCTGTTTAAAGAGTTTCACATTTTTGAAAAGCGGATTCCTGCGGTTAAGAATCATAATTTCTACAGCGAGCAAAATCAAGGCAAGCCATGCCAACACCCTAAACTGTTCATCAAATTCAGTGAACACCTGTGTTTCCACGTCTGCTTTTGCCAGCTTGTTGACCTCCGCATTCAAAGCTCTTTCCGCATTGTTCGTGTTATCAACCCTGACATACATGCCATTTCCTGCACGGGCAATCTCACGGCACATTTCTTCATTCAAACGTGTGACAACGACATTTCCGTCTTTGTCACGACGGAACTCATTGCTTCCCTCTACAGGTATTGGCGAACCGTCGGGTGATCCGACGCCCAAAACGAAAACGTGTATGCCCTTTTTGGCCGCTTCTTGCGCCGCTTCGATAGCTCCGCCTTCGTGGTTTTCACCGTCGGTAATCAGAACGATCGCTCTTCCTACTCCATCATTCGGAGTAAAGCTTTTCATAGCCAGATTGATGGCTGCCCGTATATCTGTTCCTTGGGTGGATATCAGTGAGGGGCTTATCGTTTCAAGAAACATCTTTGCCGAAACATAATCGCTGGTGATTGGCAATTGCGTAAACGCCTCTCCAGCAAAAACGATCAATGCGACTTTATCGTTATTGAAGGTTTCAACCAGCCTGGATATCAGCTTTTTCGACTTCTCCAAACGGCTGGGAGCAACATCCTGAGCCAGCATGGAGTTTGAGATATCAAGTGCAACGACAGTTTCTATTCCCTGCCGTTTCACGGTTTCCATCTTAGAGCCGAACTGAGGCTGGGCAAGCATGAAAATCACCATAACCATAGCCGCCAGCATAAGCCAGAATTTCACGTCCGGGCGATACTTTGAAACTTCCGGCATAAGCTGTTTCAGAAGCTCCATATCCCCATATTCTTTCAATCTTTTGCGGCGCCGGTAGTTGGAATAAAAATAAAAGGCTGCCAATATCGGTACAACGATGAGCAGATACAAATATAACGGTTCTCCAAATCGAAACATAGTCACACGTTTTTAAGGGATTTTCTTTAATACAGTATTGCGCAAAATGATTTCCAGCAAGATGCAGACAAAAGCGATGAGAGCAAATACATGATAAGCTTCTTCCCGTTTGCTGAACTCTTTTACGTTCAGTTTGGTCTTCTCCAGCTTGTCGATTTCCTGATACACTTCCTTCAGCTTGCTGTTGCTTGTGGCCCTGAAGTAATTGCCTTCAGTCGTTGCAGCAATTTGCGTCAATACTGACTCATCTATTTCTACGGGCATCTGTACATATTGTACGCCAGCATAAGTAGGCATAGGATAAGGTGCAGTGCCATTGGTTCCGACACCGATTGTATAAACCCTGATCCCGAACTGCTTGGCTATTTCTGCCGCTGTGAGCGGAGAAATGTCTCCCCGGTTGTTTACACCGTCTGTCAGCAGAATTACAACCTTTGACTTCGCCTTGCTCTCTTTCAGGCGGCTTACTGCATTGGCCAGTCCCATTCCGATAGCGGTTCCGTCGTCGATAAGCCCGCGTTGGGCCATTTCACAGTTTATATTCTTGAAGAGATTCAGCAGCACACCGTGGTCAACGGTCAGCGGGCACTGCGTGAAAGCTTCCCCCGCAAAAATAGTCAGACCAATATTGTCGTTAGGCCGGCCGTTGATGAATTCTGCTGCAACTTCTTTGGCGGCCTCAATCCGGTTCGGCTTCAAGTCCTCAGCCAGCATACTCGTCGATACGTCCACAGCCAGCATGATGTCGATACCCTCGATTTCGGTGTTCTGCCAGTTGTCGGTCGTCTGCGGACGTGCCAGCACCAGCGTAATCATCACGAATGTAACGATACGCAGAAAAAACGGCGCATGAACGAGATAGACTTTCCAGCTTGCCGGAACTTTCATGTACATGCGTGTCGTTGACACCTGCAGCGAAGGTTCGGATTTTCTGTGCTGCATCACATACCATATAATATAAGGTATCAGCAGCAAAAGCAGAAATAAATATTCAATATTAGCAAAAATCATAGCTTCAACTTTAATTTATCAGAAGAAAAGGTCGATGATATGGCGCACGGTCAGGTAAAGACCGGTTACGGCACAGATTCCGGCAACGGTAATGCTGTACAGCAAGGCAATGCGTCCACGTTTCGAACGTTTTTCTTCCACTTTTATTTCCTTAGGCTCTTCTTTCTTGCCTGGCTCCTCCTCGATTTTCGTCTGGTTGATGAAATCGATAGCCGTAACCAGGTTCATGTCGTTCTCGTTAATCAGCGGTGAATGTTTGGCGAATTTCACCAGGTCGGCCGTTGAAAACAACACCTTCAAGTCATTGATCGATGCCTGGTCCTTTTCCTCAAGCAGCCGCTCGATTATCTCTGCCGATGTCATTTCCATCGCATTGAAACCGAAACGTTCCTTGATGTAGGTACGTATCACGTCTGTCAGTTCGGTATAATACTGCTTTGGATCTTCTTTCCGGTAATTGTTGTCGGCCTTGATCGTCTCAATCTTCTTCATCGCCGAAAGATGCGGAGGAAGTTTCGGCTCAACCTTTATAATACGTATAATCGGCTTGTTGTTGCGATAGCGCACAATCAGGAAAACAGCCAACGCACCTGCAATGAGAAACAGCAGGACCGAATAAATCAGCGGTGCAAGGTCGTCCAGTGTCAGCGGAACTTCATGAATCGTTTTAGGTCCGAAAAACTGATCCGGATGCAGCGTATCGACCGGAACCGAGTATACTTTCAAAGCTAAAGCTGCCGACTGATATTCCTTATTGTCAACCGTCACTTTAAAAGGCGGCAGATAGTACAAGGCTGAATCGAACGAAGTTACCGTATATTCCTGGGAAACCAGCCAGCGTTTGTTGTCGTTCAGAAGTTGTGTATCGGGTTTCGCAATCTCCAGAATCTCTACTCCTTTCACCAGCGTATCTCTCAGCAGCGGCAAACGCAATTTCTGATTTGCATCCATACTCACCTGCAACTTTATCTTGGCCTGTTCACCTATAAGCAGTTGGAGCGAATCAATGGCAGCTTCAACGGTCACCTGCCCCTTTGCAGGAATTGCGGCCATTATCAGACAGGCTGCACAACAAAGCAGTTTCAGCATTCTCCTGCCTTCAAATAATAAGCTATGTTTCATTTCAATTTCGTTTAGCAAATAAGTTCAGCAATGCTTTCACATAGTCCTGATCTGTACGCACGGATACTGAATCCACATTGCAGTGAGTAAATACATCATTCAGTTTCTGCTGCCGCTGAATCCACCATTCGCGGTGCGCCTTCCTCAAGGTTTTGGATGATGTGTCAATCCATTGCTCATGTCCCGTTTCGGCATCCCTCACCCGCATCAGTCCGATATTGGGGAGATCTTCCATTCTGCGGTCATAAACCTGAATAGCCACCACATCATGCTTGCGGTTGGCAACGGTCAGCGCATTCTGAAAATCATGGTCATCAATGAAGTCGCTCAGCATAAAGGCTGTGCACCGCTTCTTCAGCACGTTCGTCAGGTATTCAATGGCACACTGCAAATCGGTGCGCATACTCTGCGGATGGAAATCCAGCAGCTCCCGTATGATGTATAAGATATGCTTGCGGCCTTTCTTGGGAGGAATAAATTTTTCAATCCTGTCTGAAAAAAATATCACTCCGATCTTATCGTTGTTCTGGATGGCCGAGAAAGCAATGGTTGCGGCTATTTCAGTCAGCATGTCTTTCTTCATCTGGACGGTTGTACCGAAATCCAGACTGTTCGACACATCCACCAGCAGCATTACCGTCAGTTCACGTTCTTCTTCGAACACCTTCACGAATGGCTTGTCAAAGCGAGCTGTTACATTCCAGTCAATATCACGTATGTCGTCGCCGTATTGATATTCGCGTACTTCCGAAAAGGCCATACCTCTTCCTTTGAAAGCCGAATGATACTGCCCCGCAAAGATATTGTTTGAAAGTCCCCGGGTCTTGATCTCTATCCGGCGGACCCGTTTCAATAGTTCACTTGTTTCCATTCCTTTGGATTTTACAGTTGGCAGAGCGGCCGGACATCAAACGATGAGAACCCGCGTTCCGGCACGCTCCGATAACTCTTTTTGTCAATAGCTGGTCCTTTTCTCCCATTTCTTCCGAAGGCAAGGGCATCAGGGTACTTCCACCTTGTTCAGAATCTTGCTGACAATTTCATCGGAAGTCACGTTTGTAGCTTCCGCTTCATATGTCAGGCCGATGCGGTGGCGAAGCACATCGTGAGCCACGGCACGCACGTCCTCGGGAATTACGTATCCGCGGCGTTTGATGAATGCATAACTGCGTGCGGCAAGAGCCAGATTGATTGAAGCACGCGGAGATCCGCCGAATCCGATCAGTCCCTTCAGATCCTTCAGGTCATATTTCTCCGGATAACGGGTTGCGAAAACAATGTCTGCAATGTACTGTTCAATTTTTTCGTCAAGATATACCATGCGGACAATCTTCCGTGCCGCGATGATATCGTCGGCCTTGATAATCGGGCGCACCTCGCGTCTTTCTCCTGAAATGTTCTGGCGGATGATTTTCTTTTCTTCTTCGAGTTTCGGATAATCGATAACCACTTTCAGCATGAATCGGTCGACCTGCGCCTCAGGAAGCGGATAAGTTCCTTCCTGTTCGATGGGGTTCTGAGTTGCCATTACCAGGAAAGGGCTTGGCAGGTCAAACGTTTCTTTTCCAAGAGTTACCTGGCGTTCCTGCATCGCTTCGAGCAAGGCACTCTGCACCTTTGCCGGAGCACGGTTGATTTCATCGGCCAGCACGAAGTTGGCAAAGATCGGTCCCTTATTCACAACGAACTGCTCGTCTTTCTGGCTGTAAATCATTGTACCCACAATATCGGCGGGCAGCAAGTCAGGAGTAAACTGAACACGACTATATTTTGAATCAATTAATGAAGCCAATGTTTTGATTGCAAGAGTCTTTGCAAGTCCCGGAACTCCTTCCAGCAATATATGTCCGTCCGACAACAATCCGATCAGCAAAGATTCTACCAAGTGTTTCTGACCCACGATCACTTGATCCATTCCTGTCACCAAATTAGTAACAAACGCACTTTCACGCTCGATGCGTTCGTTCAATTCTCTAATGTCAATAGCTTCTGCCATAGTTTTCTTATTTACCTTTTTGTTCTTCTTTTTGTCATAAATCAGTCTTCCAGACACCCTTGTCTGAAAGAGCACCCAAAATTAAGGTATTCCATTAACAGAAGCAACAATTGTTCATTAAAAAATACAGACGGCACAAGGCTTTTAAGCCTTATTGAACTAAAGAAAATTAAAATTGACAAGATTCATCCCTTTCTGTCCGCACGAAATACGGAACAGAAACGGCTGCTTTGAGATTAGTTTGCAGGAATCAGTCGGGGAATCCGGACGACTGTACCTACGGGCACATTGTCTGGATCGGGAATGTTTTTTCTGTTATATCTTGCAATATAAGGCCACAGCTTGCGGTTTCCGTAGAAACGCTGAGCCACTTTTGCTAGTGATTCTCCCCTGCGCATGACGTATTCTGCGAGCGTTTCTTTCATCTCATATTTTACGGTGTCAGACAACGGCTTGTTTTCTTTTGCCGGTATAGCGGCCTGCTCAGGTGCCGGCTGCTCCGAGGCGCTTTCCGGAACATACTCTAACGCCAGGGTGTCGCTGCTTGCGCTTTCATCCATTCCCGTTTCCTGGCCTTCAATGTATCTTATGACAGATTCCGGAATATATCTTCTTCCCGACACCAAAGCCCATACGATACTTCCTCCCAGCAGCACGCCGGCCAGCAATATGACAGCCAGCATACACCAGGGGATGCGAGGCTGTTTTTCCTGTTTTGGCTTTTCGGCTGCATTCGCTTCCGGAGCTGTTTCAGAAACAGGAGTTTCTTCCGGCTCACCCTTCTCGCGCACCGGTTCGTCCATATCGTCAAAATGTACCCCTTCTTTTAGTTCCACCGATTCAAATTGGGAAAAAGGCCTGTTGATTAAACTGCGCAATGAATCATCCGGAACAAAAGAAACGTCAGAATCGATAAGTTTAAATGTGCCCAGTCCCTTGATTTTTACATACTTGTCCTGAATAAGTGCATTTTTGACGGCTGCAAAAAAAGTGCCGGCGAATGCATCGCTTCCATTCTGCGGCATCAAGCAATGCATTTCGGCAGGAGCAGCGCCTGACTGAAACTCAGACTTAAAGACAAGGTTCAAGCTCGGAGGAATCAGATAGCGTTTGCCTGTGACGGGATCAACCGTAATGTGTTCAAGTGTTTTTTTCACTTCAAACAAGCCGAGCCCTTCCACAGCCACGGTTTTTCCTTCCTGCAAATCCATCGTCATTGCATCTATCAGAGAAGCCACCGAATGTGAAGCTTCCTCTTCCGTATATCCCAAATGCCGGGACAGCTCGCCTATCAGTTCTCCGTTGTTCATACCCTTATTCAACTAGCGTGGCATACAGATCGAAATCGTCCGCATCCACGATCTTGGCCATATGGAATGATCCTGTGTGCAGCAGATGGCCATCGGCTGCCTTTATCAGTACTTCCGGATCCACTTCCGGCGAATCAAACTCTGTCCGTCCGATATAGTATTCTCCCTCCTTGCGGTCTATGATAACCTTGAATGTCTTTCCTATTTTCGCATGGCTCAGTTCGCCTGATATTTCCTGCTGAATAGCCATCAGTTCGTCCAGACGTTGCTGTTTCACTTCCTGAGGAATTTCGTCTTTGTAGTGTCTGGCCGAATAAGTGCCTTCTTCTTCCGAATAGGCAAACGCACCCATACGGTCAAACCGCACCTTCCGCACAAAGTCCTTCAATTCATCAAAGTCCTGTTCGGTTTCTCCGGGATGCCCCACCATCAGCGTAGTACGCAGGTGAATGCCCGGCACTTCTTTCTTGAACCGCTCAATCAGCGCGTAAGTTTCGGCTTTGGTCACATGCCTCCTCATTTTCGACAGCATATTGTCACTGATATGCTGGAGCGCGATATCCATGTATTTGCATACGTTGTCGTTCTCCCTCATCACCCTGAATAAGTCTTCGGGGAAATGAGCCGGATAAGCATAGTGCAGGCGGATCCATTTCACGCCCGGAATCTGCGCCATGCGTTCGATCAGCTCCGGAAGCATCTGCTTTTTGTAGAGATCGACTCCATAATAGGTCAGTTCCTGCGCAATGACCTGAAACTCTTTTACTCCCTCTGAAACCAGAAGCTTGACTTCCTCGAGAATTTCTTCCATCGGCCTTGAAACATGATGTCCGGTTATGATAGGAATGGCACAATAGGAACACTTCCGGTCACAGCCTTCCGATATTTTCAGATAGGCGTAGTGTTTCGGTGTAGTCAGATGCCGTTCAACCGCAAGTTCCGGACGGAAAGCCTTACCCAGATCGCTGATCAGCTCATTCCAGTTGAACTTCCCGTAAAACTTGTCTACTTGGGGGATTTCCATCTGAAGATCTTTCAAATAGCGTTCCGAAAGACAGCCCATCACATACAGCTTCCGCAGCCTGCCTTCCTCTTTTGCCTGGCAGAACTCCAGAATCATGTTGACAGATTCTTCCTTTGCGTCGCCGATGAACCCGCAAGTGTTGATTACGGCAATCTCCCCTTGCGGACGCTCACTGTCGTGAGTCACCTTGTATCCGTTTGCTTCGAGCTGCTTCATCAGCTTCTCCGAATCCACCAGATTCTTTGAGCAGCCCAAAGTGATGATGTCGATTGTGTTTTTTCTCATTTTTCCGTTGTTCCAAATAATGAATCCACGAACTCACGGCGCCGGAAAATCTGCAAGTCTTCTATTCCCTCGCCCAGTCCGATGTATTTTACCGGAATCTTGAACTGGTCGGAAATGCCGATAACGACACCTCCCTTAGCTGTTCCGTCTAGTTTAGTAATAGCCATTGCGTTTACCTCTGTGGCCAGCGTGAACTGCTTGGCCTGTTCAAAGGCGTTTTGTCCTGTCGAACCGTCGAGCACAAGCAGCACTTCGTGCGGAGCGTCGGGAACAACCTTCCGCATTACATTCTTGATCTTGGTCAGCTCGTTCATCAGTCCCACTTTGTTGTGCAGGCGTCCAGCCGTATCAATGATAACCACGTCCGCGTTGTTGGCGGCGGCAGAACTGAGCGTGTCGAAAGCCACGGAAGCCGGATCAGCTCCCATTTTCTGTTTGATGACGGGCACTCCCACACGTTCTCCCCAAATCATGAGCTGTTCTACAGCCGCGGCACGGAATGTGTCGGCTGCTCCCAGATAAACCGACTTTCCGGCTTTCTTGAACTGGTAAGCCAGCTTTCCGATGGTGGTGGTCTTTCCCACCCCGTTGACTCCGACAACCATAATTACGTATGGCTTTTTGCCGGCAGGAACGCTGAAATCGTCCGCGTCTACCGTATTGTTTTCCGTAAGCAGCGCTGCAATTTCCTCCCGAAGGATATTGTTGAGTTCCTGCGTATTCACATACTTGTCCTTCGCCGCCCTCGCTTCGATGCGTTTGATAATTTTCAGCGTGGTTTCCACCCCGACATCAGAGGTTATCAGCACCTCCTCCAGATTATCCAGCACCTCATCGTCTACTTTTGACTTTCCGGCTACGGCACGGGCTATTTTTCCGAATACACTTTCTTTTGTCTTAGACAAACCTTTGTCTAACGTTTCCTTCTTTTCCTTGGAGAAAAAACTAAAAAATCCCATACAGTTGTCTTTTTATATTAGCGATACAGCATGTATCATACCGCAAAGATAAGCAAAATACACATATTTTAGAACAAATCGGCACAAAATTAAGATTATGCCCTGAGAATTAAAAAAGGCATGCCCTGCTGGGGACATGCCTTTTTCATCTCGGCGTATGTTTGCCTGATAATTATTTCTTCAAGAATTCCTGTACTTTTTCGTTAGGAACCATCTGTTCATCAAAAATATAAGCGCCTGTTTTCGGAGACTTAACCATTTTGATAACCTTCGTATAAGAACGACCTTCCTTTCCGGTCTGGAGGGTTGCGACTGTTTTCTTTGCCATAGTCTCTTATTATTTAATTTCTTTATGAACTGTTACTCTTTTCAAAATAGGATTGTACTTTTTCAGCTCCAATCTTTCAGTGGTATTTTTTCTATTCTTAGTTGTGATGTAACGAGAAGTGCCCGGCATACCACTATCCTTCATTTCGGTGCATTCAAGGATTACCTGTACTCTATTACCTTTAGCTTTCTTTGCCATAGTCTTTCTCTTCTTTTAATTAACCAATAACTTTGATGTCTTTCCAATTGCAGAAACCTTTGGCAACCGCATCGTTCAGCGCAGCGTCAAGGCCCTTCTTGTTGATAATACGCAAGCCGTTAGCACTTAATTTCAAGCTAATCCAGCAATCTTGTTCTACATAGTAGAATTTCTTTGTAAACAAGTTCACATTGAACATTCTTTTTGTTCTTCTTTTTGAATGTGAAACATTGTTGCCTACAGAGGCTTTTTTTCCGGTAATTTGACAAATTTTCGACATTTCTATCTAGTTTTTATAGTTTTATTTCATGGTTCCTTAAAACGGAGTGCAAAGTAAGCCATTTAAATTGACATACACAAGTATTTTGCAAACAAAATACACTTTTACTCCTCATTTTCTTGCTTTTGACACAATTCGAGCAACAACTGCAGGGTTTTTGCCGTTGCAGCCTGTATGTTTTTGTCACGTCCTTCATCGTCTGTGAGCTTGGCGGTCAACACCTTTTCTTTGTTTCCGGCGGCCACCCAAATTGTCCCCACGGGTTTGTCGGGCGTTCCCCCTCCCGGGCCGGCGACACCCGAAGTGGCTACGGCATAATCCGTATGAAGCACTTCCATCGCTCCGTTTACCATTTCGACTACAGTTTCTTCGCTCACGGCTCCTTTTGCTTCGAGCGTTTCTTTCTTCACGTGCAGAAGCTCTTCTTTCACTTCGTTGGCGTAAGCCACTACCCCGCCTTTATAGAAACGAGAACTTCCCGGAACCGCTGTGATGATGGCGGCCACATTGCCGGCCGTACAGCTCTCGGCTGTAGACAGCGTGAACCCTTCTTTCCAGAAGTATTCACTGATCAACTTGCTTAATGTTTTGGTTTCTACTGACATAAACGTATGTTCTAAATAAGTTTTACTTTATTGTCACCCGCGAGTATGCAGGTGCGTCTATCGGGCAAAATTCCTTGTCCTGATACTTGAAATAGCCGGTTATGGCAATCATTGCCGCATTGTCGGTGGTATATCCGAACTTCGGGATGAAAATGTTCCAGCCATATTTTTCGGCATGGGTACGGAACGCGTTGCGCAGCCCGTTGTTGGCCGACACTCCTCCTGCCACGGCCACCTCCTTGATACCCGTGTCTTTCACAACTTTGCGGAGCTTGTCCATAAGAATGTCGACAATGGTCTTTTCCAGCGATGCGGCAAGGTCGGTCTTGTGATGTTCCACAAAGTCGGGATCTTCTTTCACCCATTCACGCAGCGAATAAAGAAACGAGGTTTTCAGGCCGCTGAAGCTATAGTCATACCCCGGTATGTGCGGTTTGCTGAATGCAAACGCTTCCGGATTTCCCTGGCGCGCCAGTCTGTCGATAATCGGCCCGCCGGGATAGCCAAGCCCCATCACCTTCGAGCATTTGTCGATTGCTTCTCCTGCTGCGTCGTCGATGGTCTGGCCGAGCACCTGCATGTCGTTGTACGCATTCACGCGGATGATTTGCGAGTTGCCCCCCGACACGAGCAGGCAGATGAAAGGAAATTCCGGCTGATGAGGTTCTTCGTCCTTTTCCTTTATGAAATGTGCCAGGACATGCCCTTGCAGGTGGTTGACTTCGATCATCGGAATACCCAATGCCCGCGAAAATCCTTTGGCGAACGAAACGCCGACGAGCAGAGAGCCCATCAGTCCGGGACCTCTGGTAAATGCTACGGCGCTGAGTTCTTCCTTTGCCACCCCTGCACGCTTCAGCGCCTCGTGCACAACCGGCACGATGTTCTGCTGGTGCGCGCGCGAAGCAAGTTCGGGCACTACGCCCCCATATGATTCATGCACCGCCTGGCTGGCTATGACGCTCGACAGCAATACGCCGTCTTTGATGACTGCAGCCGAAGTGTCGTCGCACGATGATTCTATACCTAATATTATAATGCTCATTGTTTTTAATATGTCAAGATTTCAACACCATTTTCCGTCATCACAAAAGTATGTTCCCATTGCGCGGAAGGCAGTTCGTCTTCCGTCACCACAGTCCAGCCGTCTTCTTCATCAATGAACACCTCCCACGTGCCCATGTTGATCATCGGCTCGATCGTGAACACCATGCCTGGAACAAGCAGCATGCCGGTGCCTTTCTTCCCGTAGTGCTCAACGTCTGGTTCTTCGTGAAACTCAAGTCCGACCCCATGTCCGCACAGGTCGCGCACCACTGAAAATCCGTTTTTCTTCGCATGCTTTTCAATCGCATGCCCCAAATCGCCGACAAACGAGAAAGGCTTGGCAGCCTCCATCCCTATTTCCAGGCATTCCTTAGCCACCCTTACCAGCTTTTCTTTCTCGGGAGTTGTTTTTCCGATAATGAACATGCGCGAAGCATCGGCATAATACCCGTCAAGAATCGTCGTGCAGTCAACATTGATGATGTCGCCTTCCTCCAGAATCTCCTCGTCGTTCGGTATTCCGTGGCACACCACTTCGTTGATTGAAGTGCAGCAGCTCTTCGGAAAGCCTTCGTAGCCCAGACATGCCGGAATGGCTCCGTGGCTCACCGTATAATCGTACACGAGCTTGTCAATCTCAGCCGTGCTCATGCCTGCGTGTATTTCTTTCTCTACCAGATCAAGAACGGCCGTGTTTATCACGCCGCTTCTCCGTATGCCCTCAATCTGTTCGGGCGTCTTGATCAACTCACGCGACGGCACAAGGTGTCCTTTATTCTGAAACGACAGCACTTTCTTGTCAAGTTCGGTGAGCTCGGCTCCTTTGGGAACCCTCCAGTTTATCTTGCTTTTTCTCATACATTTCTATCAAATGGTCATGCAAAGTTATAAGAAAAAAATGGAATAAAAGCCTAATCTCATGCAAAAACGAGGCGACCCGGCCAAAAATCCGGCGGATAATGAATACACAAAGGGATGACGGCTCACTTTCAGGATTCCATGTTGCAGACATGTTTCGGCAACGACGCGGGATTAGTCTATTTCAAACATATAATGTCCCAAATGTATGATATGGCAAATTCTATTTCTAAATAATTATTCAAATCCTTGCAATAATGGAAAATTGTTTTTATTTTCGCTATGTCAATAACAAATTACAACAAACTACAAAATTTTCAATCTATGATGAACAAGAATCAAATCGGAGAAAATGCAGGCATTGTATGGAAGCTCCTTTCCGACAATGCACATTGGGACTATGAGAAGCTGAAGGATGCTTCCGGATTATCCGACAGAGACTTGAATGCCGCCATCGGCTGGCTTGCACGCGAAGACAAAATAGACTTCGACATTGACAACGGTCACGACAGACTATTCCTTCACGTAAATGTCTATATCGGCTAAATAAAAAGGGTATGCCGGCCGGGGGGAAGGGCTTCAGGCATACCCTTTTCTTTTTGTTGTTTCAGATGATTTTCTTCACCGTGACTCCGGGGAAGTCATGGAGGAGAAGGAGCAGCAGCCCTTCTTCATCCAGTTGCTTGGCTTTTATGACAAGCGTTACGCTATACTTCATCTTTCCGTTTTCCACCACTTTTTCCATTTCATACGATGAGATGCGGAAGTTCTTTCTGCTGAAGTCAGACGACACCTGCTTTACCACATCTTCATTGTCTGCAATGAATTCCACGATCATGTTGCGCATGCCGAGGCTCTTGAAACACCTGCTCAGCACTTCCAGACCAATCAACGCGAGCACGGTGGCCGCCACTCCGATTCCATACATGCCGGCTCCGATCGCAAGGCCGATGCCTGCCGTGGCCCATATGCCCGCCGCCGTGGTCAGTCCCCTGACGATCTGTTTCTGAAGCAGTATGATCGTTCCTGCCCCGATAAAGCCGATTCCGCTCACCACTTGCGCGGCGATGCGGCTCGGATCCAGGCGCACCAGATCCTTTTCGAGCACGTCGGCAAATCCGTACTGCGAAACGATCATCATCAGCGCACTTCCCAAGGCCACCAGAAAGTGCGTGCGGTAGCCCGCTTCCTTGGCGCGGTACTCACGTTCAAGTCCGATCAAAACTCCCATTACTCCTGCCACAAACAGGCGGAGGATAAAGTCTGCATAAACGTTCATAAGTCTATCTTATTTGAGTTGTTTCGAAAGATACGAAAAAAAATGCAGAATCTATCCGTGTCTGCCGGTAAAAATGCCCTGCCGACTGAAAGCCGAAGTCATTCGGCATCCTGCGCCCGGAGGTGGATAATCTCAAAAAGTTTTTATAACTTTGCCCCACTTTTCCAAAAACTGAACAATGTACATATTCCGATCCATACACGAAATAATCAATACCGTCGCCGCATCCAGGACGCTGCTTACCGAAATGTTCGAGAAACGGAAAACCTTATCTTTCCGCTATTCCGATGCGCTGGCACTCCTGAAAGACGACGAAAACCGGCTGAAGCTGCTTCTTGAAAAAGAGGTGATACGGCAGAACGGAAACTTCGTGGAACTGGACGCACGGTTCATGGACTTTTTTGAATTGCTGCTAGAAGCGAACGAGGAAATCAATACGGCGGTTATCGACGAGAACATCGAATACCTGCACGAGCTGATGGACTATTACGCCAAGGAGCGGATTCCTTCCCGGAAGGAAAGCTACGTGCGGAATATCAAGATAACGTTCCGGAAAATCGCACGCACCACAATCCGGAACATCATGAACCTGCAGACCAGCATAGACCACGCGTTCAAACACGAGCCCACATACCAGATAAAAATCGCAAAGCTGGAAAACCTCGACAAGAAGCGGATCAACATACAGCGGCTCATCGACACGACCGAAAACCTGATCCTGCACGACGAAAGGAAATTCTTTCAGGAGGCCACGGACGAGGAGCTGAAACGCATCCTGCTCGAACTGAGAAGCGAACTGCAGCTTTCGGCTCACAGCCTGATACGGGCGCAGCAGGACATCATCAACTACCTCAACCAGATAAAGAGCCAGGTGATTCTGGTAGAAAAGATCAGAAAGGTGAAATACCTGCACGACACGTTCGAACTTCGCGCCAAAAGCAACCTTACAGAGGTGGTGGAACGGGAACATTCGGTGCTGCTGGAAGGCAATCCGCCGTCTTCGTTCAAGCTCTCGCTCGGATATTTGAGCGGCGACGAGGCACGCCCGGTGATTCTGAAGGTGCTGAAGAACCTGCAATACCGTGAAACCGCACGCAGCAACGAAGCGGGAGCTTTCAGCGAAGAAGATATGGAGGCCGCCGCCGTCTATCAGGAAGCCATCGATCTCGATGAAACGGCAGGCTGTTATATCCAGGCGCAAGCACAGGCTTTATGGAATCATCCGGAGAAAGATCCCGAGGATTTGTTCTCTTTCCTCATGCGTTATTCTTTTCCGCGTGAAGTGGACGACCGGGAACGCACGACGCTGTTCTGCCAGATCGTTTCGCTCTACGAAAACCAGTTGCGCATTACCGACCGGTACGGCGTGTACAAAGAATACGAATATGCCAAAGTATATCCGGCATAATCTTTATATCGACTTATTCAAACAACATCAATGGAACTGAACATTAGAATTCCCGACCATACATCCGCCATTTTCGACTACCTGCAAAAAGGGCAGTTTGTCTGCTCGAACAGTTGCAGCGAGTCGGTCCGCGACATGTATGACATGATTGACGACGATTACGACGCGCTTTCGCTGTTCTTCTCTCAGATAGGCTATACGCTGGAGCGAGGAAACGAATACTTTTATTTCTCACGCACGGAGCCGAGGGCTACGCTCGAACAGAAAATCCTGAGGGCTTACTATTGGATTGATGTGCTCGACCTTTTCAAGACCTATGATGAAACGTTCGGCGCGGGGTTCCGCTTCCAGCCCGAACAGATTCTGGTGGAGGCAAACATCAACGCCACGCTGCAGAACAAGCTCGACGGCATGAGAAAGCATTTCTCTGACAGAGATGTGCGGAAGGAGGTGCTCGACAACATAATCCGCCTGCTTGTCAAGGAATCGTTCATCGAACTGGAAAACGAGAAGAACAACACTTACAAGGTGCTGAGCTCGTGGCATTACCTGGAGCGACTGATAGAAAGCATTCAAATTTATGATGACACAGAAGAAGACAATGAGAAACCTGAATAGAATCATATTTATAAACAGCGCAAACATACCGTATGCCGACGATATCTATCTGGACGGCAACGTGCATTTCATCGGAACGCAGGGCGTGGGCAAGAGTACAGTTCTGCGGGCCATCCTTTTTTTCTATAACGCCGACACGCAGAAGCTGGGAATCCCGGTGGAGAAGCAGAGCTATACGGAATACTATTTCCCTTATTCAAACTCGTATATCGTGTATGAGGTGGCCACAGAGCATGGCTTCTTCTGCATTCTCAGCTTCAAGTCAATGGGAAGGGTCTGCTACCGCTTCATCGACTCTCCGTACCGCAAGGAGTTCTTTATCGATGAGAACCGGACGGCATACAGCGGAACCGACCGTATCCGTGCCGCCCTCGATCAGGCTGAAGTGGACTATTCGCGCATCATCTACACGTACGATGAATACAGGAACATTCTGTACGGAAACGGAAGCGACCCCGAAATGGACCGTTATGCGCTGATGGAAAGCAGGCAGTATCAGAATATTCCCCGCACCATACAGAATGTGTTTCTCAACTCCAAACTGGATGCGGAATTCATCAAGAAGACCATCATTTCTTCGATTAACGAAGACGAAACGGCCATCGACCTGAACACGTACAAGGAGCATCTGAAGAATTTTGAAACGCGGCTGCATGATGTGGAAGAATTCCAGAAACGCGAAACGCAGAAACTGGTGAAAGAAATCACTTCTCTTTCACGTCAGGTGTCGCGCCAGCAAGCTGCCCTGGCACAAGGATGCCGCGAACTTGCCGCAGCTCACCGCAATGCGGTGGAGGCACTGCCGCAATGGACGGAAAAGAAGCGGAAGGCCGAAACCGAACGGAACGGATTCATCGCACGCCGGACAATGCTCCAGGAACAGTCGCGCCAGCGTTGCGACAAGATGCAGGAAGAACTTGCCGTGCTGAACAACGAATTGCAGAAGGCGGTGAAAAAGGAGGAAGAATACGCAGTCCAGCAGATCGGATCGGTCATCGAACGTTCGGCAAGAAAGGATGAATGGAAAAACCGGAGGCAGGGACTCACCGAAGAACAGCGCATACTGACTTCGCATTATACGGAAATATCAACCAAATACAAGTCGCTCGTTCAAAACCTCGACCAGCAGTGGAACAAGATTCACGAGGCGAAAATCAGGCAGATCGAAGAATTGAACAACGACAGCAACAGGCGGATCGAAGAGGCACGCCGCCAATATGAGGCGGATACGGAAGCGGTATACCAGAAATTCGAGGAGCTTTCGCTCCAGCTGCATCCCGAAAAGAGCGCCGGACAGAATGAACTGACTGCCCTGAACTATCAGATGGAATTGTGCAGGAAGGAACGCTACTTCGAAAAAGAGCAGGAAGAGCTGAAACACCGCATCCAGTCGTACACGGGGCTTCATGCGAGCAAGCGCAACCGCATTGAAAATTCTCAGCTGGTCATCAAGGAGCTTACCTTGCAGTGGGAAGAGGAGCTGCAGAAAGGGCTGAAGGAGAAAGACGAGGATATGATGCGCCTCCAGGCCGAGCAGCATAGCCTGCGCCCGAGAGTGGACGAGCTTGAGGTGTTTCTGAAGAACAGCAAACGCACGCTGCAGGGATGGCTCAAGGAGCATAAGAAAGGATGGGAGGACAACATCGGGAAACTTTGCGACGAATCCATCCTCTGGCAGACTGATCTGGCTCCGCAACTGGCGGCAGACGGCGGGAACTCATTCTACGGCATCAATCTCGCGCTTGACGCTGTAGACAGGCACATCAAGTCGATCAACGATTATCAAGCGGAAAAAGAAGCGGGCGAATGCAGGCTCAAGGAAATAGCTTCTGCCGTCGGTCGCCTGCAAGAGGAAAAAGAAATGCTGGCCGACCAGTTGAAGGCTAAGTACCAGCCCAGAATCAAGGAACAGAAAGACATCATCAGCCTTCAGGAATATGAGATTGAGAAACTGGAACAGCAGTACCAGCAGGATATGCTTGACCTGGAGGAATGGAAGAAAAAGGCAGAGGCCGAATGCGGAAAGAAACTGGAGGCTCTGCAGCAGAAAAAGACGGGACTGGCGGCAGAATTGAAGCGGATCGACGAAAAGCTGGGAGGACTGAACGAAGAAAAGAGCAGGGAGCTTAACCGGCTGAAGCAGGAATGGAACGCGCTTCAGCAGCGCATCGCCGGTGAAAAGCAGCGGCTCGCGGAGTCAGTCAAAAAGGAGGACGAAGATGAAAAGAGGCGCATCAGCGCGGAGAAGGCGGAATACGAGTCGCAAATGAAGCAGGAACTCCATTCGCAGGGGGCTGATACGGAACGCCTCCAGCAGATAGCGGGGCAGCTGCAGGACATCGACCGGGAACTGCTTTTCATCAAAGACCATGCCGCACTCATCATCGAGTACCGGAAAGACAAGCGCGACCTGATCGACAACATTCCGGAATGGAAGCGCAGGCGGGACGCGCAGAAGCAGGAGCTTCACCTGGAGAAAGAAAATCTGAAAAAGGAAACGGCATCGCTTCAGGAAGATATAGACCGGCTGGACAAAGAGGCGCAAGCGGCCGAACAGGAAGAGGCGCGTCTGCTTGCCGACCAGGAGGCTTTCGGCAAAATCCCCGCATACGACTGGTTCAAGGCGCATCAGGATATTTTCAGCGAAGACAGCCGTTATCCGGGAAGCACGGCCGTACCCCAGAAGTCATGCACAGAGCTGATCGCCGAACTGAACCGCGCAGACAACCAGTATCTTGTGCTGCAGAACCGTTTGCGCAAGGAGGTGAATCTCTTTACCGGACATTTTGACGAAGACAATACGTTCAAGTTCCAGACCAAATTTACCGACGACTGGGAATATGTGCGCTTTGCCGACGAGCTTTATGATTTTGTGGAAGAGAACAAGATCAGCGAGTTCGTGCGGCGCATCAACAACGAACACTCGGACATCTTCAAGCGGATCAGCATGGACGCTTCGATGCTCACAGCTTCGGAAGATGACATCCAGCATCTGATCGGCATGGTGAACAAGGGTTTCCAGACCTGCAACTTTGTAGGTGTCATCCAGTGCATCGAGATGAAAGTGGAAGAAAGCAGCAACCGGGTTGTGAACAGCCTCAGAGCGATCCACAAATACTATTCGGAACATGCCTACGACCTGATGCCCGGCACCAACCTGTTTTCGTCCGAGAACGAACAGCTGGTGAAGCAGGAAGCCATCGCCCTGCTCCGCGATTTCATCAAAGAGATCCATGCCTGCCGGTATGATTCCGTCCGCCTGTATGATTCGTTCGAGCTGCGCTTCCGCATCATCGAGAACGACAATGACACAGGGTTTGTAGAGAAACTGTCGAATGTGGGATCGGAAGGAACGGACATTCTGGTGAAGGCAATGATCAACATCATGCTCCTGAACGTGTTCAAGGAAAGCGCATCGAGAAAGTTCAAGGACTTCAAGCTGCACTGCATGATGGATGAAATCGGAAAACTGCATCCGAACAACGTGAACGGTATCCTGAGATTTGCCAACGACCGGAACATCATCCTCATCAACGGTTCGCCTACCGAACTGAACAGGGATGCCTACAAGCACGTGTATCTGCTCACCAAGGGCGCGCAGAGCAAGACACGCATCGTACGCCTGATCTCCGACCAGAAATTGTAGTTGTCTAGAAAGGCCCGCGGATTTGCGGAAACCGGGGCAAAAGACGCAGCTTTTCCGGAAACAGTCTTTATCTCCAGTCTGGAGATATGTATCTTCAAGCTGGAGATGCATGTCTTTAGGCTGGAGATTTGCATATCCAAGCTGGAGATAAAGATTCCTCCGCGGCAAAAAAGATTCCCTGAAAGATTATTTTCTCCTCCAAAAGCCTGCATTCTTATTTTTATTCTTATATTTGCAGACGACAAAACAAAGGGGTGCCCTACCGGACGGGCTGAGATCATACCCTACGAACCTGATGCGGTTAGTACCGACGAAGGGATTGTTCGCTAAAGTTTCTTTTCAGATTTTCCCGTCCTTCTGCGCCTCTTTGCAGTTTTCATCCTTAAACCCAACTGATTATGAAAGTATTGGTAAATAACAAAGAAATGGAACTGGCGGAAGGAAGCACCGTTGCCGACCTGGCCCGCCAGCTGGAACTGCCGGCTCAAGGAGTGGCAATCGCACTGCACAACCGCATGGTGCCGCGCACGCAGTGGGAAGAACAGACATTGCAGCCGGACGACAGCCTGGTGATCATCAAAGCTGCATGCGGAGGGTAGAAAATGAAACTTCAGTTCATTACACATTTCACCGCCAAGTATTCTTATTCCGACTCGGCACGCATTGCCCTCGAAGGAGGGTGCCGGTGGATTCAGCTGCGCATGAAAGACGCGGATGTGGAAGAAATCGAAAAAGAAGCGCTGCGCATCCAGCCGCTTTGCAGGGAATATGGCGCAACATTCATCCTTGACGACCAGGTGGAACTGGCGAAAAAGATACATGCCGACGGCGTGCATTTAGGAAAGCACGACATGCCGGTTGCCGAAGCGCGCAGGATGCTCGGAAAAGGCTACATCATCGGAGGAACGGCAAACACGTTTGAGGACGTGAAGGCGCACGCTGAAGCCGGAGCCGACTACATCGGATGCGGACCGTTCCGCTTTACCACAACCAAGAAGCAGCTCAGCCCGATTCTCGGACTGGACGGATACCGCGAAATCATTGCGCGCATGAAAGAGGAGGGAATCTCCCTGCCTGTCGTCGCCATCGGAGGAATCACCTATGATGACATCCCGGCTGTCATGCAGACCGGCGTGTCGGGCATTGCCCTGAGCGGCTCCATCCTGCGCGCGGAAGATCCTGTGGCCGAAACGCGCAGAATTGTTTCGCTTGTCAGCCAGACAGCAATCTGAACAAACAACAACAAAACATAAACAGATAACCGAAATGAAAAATTTAGTCATTGCCGGCAAGGAATTCGGCTCACGCCTGTTCCTTGGAACCGGAAAATTCAACTCCAATGAAGTGATGGAAAAATCCATCCTAGCTTCGGGAACAGAAATGGTTACCGTGGCCATGAAACGTATCGAACTTGACAACAAAGACGATGACATGCTGAAGCATATCGTACATCCGCATATCCAGCTGCTGCCCAACACATCGGGCGTGCGCACTGCTGAGGAAGCTGTATTCGCCGCCCAAATGGCACGCGAGGCGTTCGGCACCAACTGGCTGAAGCTGGAGATTCATCCCGATCCGCGCTACCTGCTGCCGGATTCGACCGAAACGCTGAAGGCTACCGAAGAACTGGTGAAGCTGGGCTTCGTTGTGCTCCCCTACTGCCAGGCTGACCCGACTCTGTGCAAACGCCTGGAGGAAGCCGGCGCGGCTACTGTGATGCCGCTGGCCGCACCGATCGGCACAAACAAAGGACTGCAGACGCGCGACTTCCTGCGCATCATCATCGAACAGAGCAACGTGCCGGTGGTTGTTGATGCTGGAATCGGCGCTCCGAGCCATGCAGCCGAAGCAATGGAGATGGGCGCGGCGGCCTGCCTCGTAAATACAGCCATAGCTGTGGCCGGAGATCCGGTGGAAATGGCAACAGCCTTCAAGGAAGCAGTCATTGCCGGACGCCGGGCATACGAAGCCGGACTGGGAATCCAGACAGAAAACTTTGAGGCTTCGGCTTCATCTCCCCTCACCGCATTCTTAAACGATTAACGATAACCTTCAAAATCTCTCCGATATGGAAAAAGACAACAGAGCCTACGCACATGCAGAGAAAGCCTACATGCAGGGAACAATATTTCCGTTTGTCAAGGTGGGCATGCAGAAAGTGAACCTCACCCCTACCGTTACCGTAGTGGACGGAAAGAAAGTGACAACTCCCAATGCGCCGGTCTATGTGTATGACACGAGCGGACCGTTCAGCGACCCGAACATTGAGGTCGACCTGAAAAAGGGATTGCCCCGCATGCGCGAAGAATGGATCATTTCGCGCGGTGACGTGGAACAGCTGCCTTCCGTCACCTCAGCATACGGCAAAATGCGCCGTGACGATCCGTCGCTGGACCACCTGCGCTTCGAGCATATCGCCCTGCCCTACCGTGCAAAAGCCGGCAAGTGCTGCACGCAAATGTATTACGCGAAACAGGGCATCGTGACTCCGGAAATGGAATACGTGGCCATACGCGAAAACATGAACTGCAAGGAGCTGGGCATCGACACTTATATCACTCCGGAATTCGTGCGCGACGAAATCGCGGCAGGACGTGCGGTGCTGCCTGCCAATATCAACCACCCGGAAAGCGAACCGATGATCATCGGACGGAGCTTCCTCGTGAAAATCAACACAAACATCGGAAATTCTGCCACAACTTCAAGCATCGACGAAGAAGTGGACAAAGCGGTGTGGAGCTGCAAGTGGGGAGGCGATACGCTGATGGATCTCTCTACGGGCGACAACATACACGAAACGCGCGAATGGATTGTACGCAACTGTCCCGTGCCGGTAGGAACCGTACCTATTTATCAGGCGCTGGAGAAGGTGAACGGCAAAGTGGAAGACCTGACTTGGGAGATCTACCGCGACACGCTGATCGAGCAGTGCGAGCAGGGAGTAGACTATTTCACCATTCACGCAGGCATCCGCCGGCATAACGTGCATCTGGCCGACAAGCGTCTTTGCGGCATCGTGTCGCGGGGAGGTTCCATCATGAGCAAATGGTGCCTGATACACGACCGCGAATCGTTCCTCTATGAACACTTTGATGACATTTGCGACATCCTTGCGCAATACGACGTGGCCATTTCTTTGGGCGACGGCTTGCGTCCGGGCTGCATTGCCGACGCGAACGATGAAGCGCAGTTTGCCGAACTCGACACGATGGGCGAACTGGTGGTGCGCGCATGGGAAAAGAACGTGCAGGCGTTTATCGAAGGCCCGGGACATGTGCCTATGCATAAGATCCGCGAAAACATGGAACGCCAGATCTCGCATTGCCACAACGCGCCATTCTATACGCTCGGCCCGCTTGTAACCGACATCGCTCCGGGCTATGACCACATCACTTCGGCCATCGGCGCTGCGCAGATCGGATGGCTGGGAACCGCCATGCTGTGCTACGTCACTCCCAAAGAGCACCTGGGACTTCCCAACCGTGAGGATGTGCGCACAGGAGTCATTACCTACAAGATCGCCGCTCACGCCGCCGATCTGGCAAAAGGACACCCCGGCGCACAGATCCGTGACAATGCCTTGAGCAAGGCTCGCTATGAGTTCCGCTGGCGCGACCAGTTCCACCTGAGTCTGGATCCCGAACGGGCATTGGAATATTTCAATGAGGGCCGCCATACCGACGGTGAATACTGCACGATGTGCGGACCGAACTTTTGCGCGATGAAGCTCTCAAGGGATCTTGCTTCAATCAATAACAAACAATAACATTGATAACGGAATGACCGGCAAAGGGAGTCCGGTCATTCCGCTACCGACCGCAAACTTTTAATTGTTCATTCACAACATGTTTAGTGACGAATTAGAAAAAATAAGCTGGGAGAAGACAACCGAAGCCATCTACTCGAAAACCGAGGCGGATGTGCTCCGCGCTCTCGGCAAATCTCATTGCGACGTGGATGATTTCATGGCTCTCATCTCGCCGGCTGCCGAAAAATACCTGGAGCCGATGGCACGGCTCAGCAGGAAACACACGGAAGAACGCTTCGGAAAAACCATCTCGATGTTCATTCCGCTGTATCTCACAAACTCATGCACAAATTCATGCGTATATTGCGGATTCCATATCAGCAATCCGATGGCGCGCACCATCCTTACTGCCGAAGAAATCGAAAACGAATACAAGGCGATCAAGAAGCTGGCGCCTTTCGAAAACCTGCTGATCGTGACCGGAGAGAATCCGGCTAAAGCGGGCGTGCCGTATCTGGCAAAGGCGCTCGATCTGGCAAAGCCTTATTTCTCGAACCTGAAGATTGAAGTGATGCCGCTCAAGACAGAAGAGTATGCCGAACTTGTGAAGCATGGAATGAACGGAGTGATCTGCTTTCAGGAAACGTACCACAAGGAGCGGTACAAAATTTATCACCCGCGCGGCATGAAGTCGAAATTCGAATGGCGCGTAAACGGCTTCGACCGGATGGGGCAGGCAGGAGTTCACTCCATCGGAATGGGCGTGCTGATCGGACTGGAGGACTGGCGCACGGATGTGACCATGATGGCATACCACCTGCGCTACTTGCAAAAACATTACTGGAAGACGAAATACAGCGTCAACTTCCCGCGCATGCGCCCTGCCGAAAACGAAGGATTCCAGCCGAACGTCATCATGAGCGACAAGGAACTGGCACAGGTTACGTTTGCCATGCGTATCTTTGACCATGATGTAGACATATCCTATTCAACCCGCGAACCGGCTTATATCCGCGACCACATGGCTTCGCTGGGCGTGACGACCATGAGTGCGGAAAGCAAGACGGAGCCGGGAGGCTATTACACCTATCCGCAGGCGCTGGAGCAGTTCCACATAAGCGACGACCGCACAGCGGCTGAAGTGGAAAAGGCTTTGAAGGCCGTAGGGCGCGAACCCGTATGGAAGGACTGGGACGCCTCGTTCGATCATGTGTCCCACATCCGCCCTGCAGCAGTGCACGGCTGAAAATAAACGAACAGCAAAACCCAACCAGAGGCACCGGAGCGCAAGCGGAGAAGCGAAGGAAGCTTGCGCCTTTGCGCCTCTGGTTCCAACACGTAAAGAAACATGCTCATGAACACACTATCCCCACACGAAAAAGAACGCTACAGCCGGCAGATTCTGCTTGAAGAGATAGGCGATGAAGGCCAGCAGAAACTGAAAGAAGCAAAAGTGCTGATTGTCGGTGCAGGCGGGCTGGGCTCGCCCATAGCCCTTTATCTGGCAGGAGCCGGAGTCGGTCACATCGGCCTGGCAGACGACGATGTGGTCAGCGAAAGCAATCTCCAGCGGCAAGTGCTCTATTCAGAAGCCGAAACGGGAATGATGAAGGCACTCTGTGCGCAGAAACGGCTGAAGGCCCTGAACCATACCATTCAGGTTGAAGCTTATCCTGAAAGGCTGACACCCGCCAACGCTGCCCGGATCATCGCCGGATATGACATCGTTGTAGACGGATGCGACAATTTCGCCACCCGCTATCTTATTAACGACACGTGCGTGCAGCTGAACAAACCTTATGTTTACGGCGCTATCCGTGAGTTCGACGGGCAGGTAGCCGTTTTCAACCATCAGGGAGGACCTACCTACCGCGACCTGTTTCCCGACGAGGAAGGGATGCTTGCGCAGCCGCACCCGTCGAAAGCTGTTCTGGGGGTTACGCCCGGCATCATCGGGTGTGTGGAGGCCAGCGAAACCCTCAAGCTTATTCTCGGATATGGAGATACGCTGAGCGGAAAACTGTGGCACATCAACCTGAAAACGCTGGAAACGCACACGATTTCCCTGTAAACATTAGGATAATTTGGGCAAGCGTATTAACTTTGCGCGACTTTTTACGAATTTGAATGAAACTGATAGTTATCACAACCCCCAATTATTTTGTCGAAGAAGACAAAATTCTTACGGCTTTGTTCGATGCAGGGCTGGATATTCTTCATTTGCGCAAGCCGGATACGCCGCCTGTCTATGCAGAGAGGCTTCTGACACTGATTCCGGAAAAATACCGCAAACGGATCGTCGTGCACGACCACTTTTATCTGAAGGATGAGTATAACCTGAAAGGAATCCACCTGAACCACCGCAATCCGCTGGTTCCCGACAACTATACCGGGCACATCAGCGCATCGTGCCACACGCTTGAAGAAGTCATGGCCGACAAAAAGACCTGCGACTATGTGTTCTTGAGCCCTGTCTTCGACAGCATTTCGAAGGAAGGGCACCATGCTGCCTTTACTCCGGAGAGAATACGCGAGGTGGCGGCAAAAGGAATCATCGACAAGAAGGTGATCGCATTGGGCGGAGTGAACGAAGAGAACATGCTGCGTATAAAGGACTTCGGATTCGGAGGAGCCGCCGTTCTCGGCGACCTGTGGAACAAGTTCAATCCCGCTTCCGACTATAACTACCAGCCTCTTCTGGCTCACTTCAAGAAGCTGAAGGAGCTGGCAGACTGAATCCTGCAACAAATTTCTGTCCGATAACTTGTCTGCTTGACAGAAATGGACTAACTTTGCATCATTATAAGGCAATATATCTATATAATCAAATGAGCGCAACAACACCTTTTAAAGTATTCTCGGGTACAAATTCGAGATACCTTGCTGAAAAGATCTGCAAGAGCCTGGGATGCGAACTGGGCAACATGAACATCACCCACTTTGCCGACGGCGAATTTGCAGTATCTTACGAAGAATCAATTCGTGGACAGTATGTATTTCTGGTACAGTCGACCTTCCCGAATTCAGACAACCTGATGGAACTTCTCCTGATGATTGACGCGGCGAAACGCGCCTCTGCAAAGAGCATCATCGCCGTTATCCCGTATTTCGGCTGGGCGCGTCAGGACCGCAAAGACAAACCGCGCGTTTCCATCGGCGCAAAACTCGTGGCCGACCTGCTGAGCGTGGCTGGAATCGACCGTCTGATTACGATGGACCTGCATGCCGACCAGATTCAAGGCTTCTTCGACATTCCTGTCGACCACCTGTACGCTTCAACCATCTTCGCTCCCTACATCCAGTCACTCAATCTGGAGAATCTGGTTATCGCAACGCCCGACGTAGGCGGATCGAAGCGTGCCAGCACCTATGCGAAGTTCCTTGACGTGCCTCTGGTGCTGTGCCACAAGACACGCGAGAAAGCAAATGTCGTGGCTTCCATGCAGATCATCGGAGATGTGAAGGACAAGAACGTGATTCTGATCGACGACATGGTCGACACAGCGGGAACCATCACCAAGGCGGCCGACATCATGAAGGAAGCAGGAGCACGTTCCGTGCGCGCAATCGCTTCACACTGTGTCATGTCGGGCCCGGCTTCAGAGCGTGTACAGAATTCGGAACTGGAGGAAATTGTCTTTACCGACAGCATCCCCTACTCGCTCCGTTGTGCGAAGGTGAAACAGCTTTCCATCGCCGACATGTTTGCTGAAACAATCCACCGCGTGATGACAAACGAATCCATCAGCTCGCAGTATCTGATCTGACGGAACCGGAATCAAACAACATAACATACAAGGAAGAGGACGTGCCGAAACTTTTCTCTCTGGCACTTCCTCTTTTCTTTTAGAAACTGTTTTGAATTTATCGTGTGCTGATTTGGGATGAGTTTTTGAGGCATTTCCGTTTGTGTGATGAGGAAGATAGCGGGCTATCTGACGAAGAACAGAAGCGGAAAAGACCAAAAAATAGCCCAAAGCACACACGAAAACGAACACATCAAGCCAAGAAAAACTTTTTGGAGAAATTCAAAACAGTTTCTTAATCTCCCTGCACTTCTATGAAGATTCTCTGGCTAGACCTCAACAGTTCATACGCACATTCTTCACTTGCGCTGCCCGCGCTTCATGCGCAGGTGATGAACAACACCGGATGCAAGTGGGAAGTGGTATCGGCAACCATAAACGAAAATCCGGGAATGATAGCCGGGGCTGTCGCCGGACTCAAGCCCGATCTTGTAGCAGCCACCTGCTGGCTCTTCACTCACGAAGCGCTGATGCACATACTTGCAAGAGTGCATGCGCTGCTTCCCGCCTGCGCAATGGCACTGGGAGGACCCGAATTTCTCGGCTGCAATGAACGCTTTCTCAGGCAAAACCGCTTTGTCGACGTTGTATTCAGGGGAGAGGGGGAAGAATCTTTTCCGCAATGGCTCGATGTGTGGCAGGAGAAAGAGAAATGGACGGACATAAAAGGGCTGTGCTACCTCGACGAAAAGGGGGCGTATCACGACAACGGACTGGCGCGCGTCATGCACTTCGACCGCCTTGCCCTGCCGGAAGAGAGCCCGTTCTTCAACTGGGGAAAACCGTTCGTGCAGCTCGAAACGACACGGGGATGCTTCAACACATGCGCTTTCTGCGTGAGCGGAGGAGAAAAGCCGGTGCGCACGCTGCCCATCGAAGTCGTACGGAAACGGATTGAAACCATCAGCAGCCACGGAATAAAGAATATCCGCATCCTTGACCGCACGTTCAATTACAGCAGCCGCCGCGCCAAAGAACTGCTCGGCCTGTTCCGCGAATTTGCCGGCATCCGCTTCCATCTGGAAATACATCCGGCACTGCTTACGGAAGAGCTGAAGGCGGAACTTGCATCGATGCCGAAGGGACTGCTCCATCTGGAGGCCGGCATACAGAGCCTGCATGAAGACGTGCTCGCAACTTCACGCAGGGCAGGCAGCCTGAGCAGTTCGCTCGAAGGGCTCCGCTACCTCTGCTCACTGGACAATCTGGAAACGCACGCCGATCTGATTGCGGGACTTCCGCTGTACCGTCTGCAGCAGATTTTTGACGACATCCGGACGCTGGCGTCCTACCATGCCGGCGAAATCCAGCTGGAATCGCTGAAAGTGCTGCCGGGAACCGAAATGCGCCGCCGTGCCGCAGAACTGGGCGTATGCTATTCTCCGCTCCCTCCCTACGAAGTGCTGCAAACACGTGAAATTACACCGCATGAGCTTCAGGCAGCCCGGCAACTGTCGCGGCTGATCGACGGATTCTACAATGCAAAAGCGTGGCAGCAGATAACCCGCAGGCTCATTCTGGGAGAAGAAGATTTTCTGAAGCATTTGCTGGAACACCTCATCGCGACGGGGGTAGCCGACCAGCCGCTGGGACTGGAACGACGCGGAGTTATTCTCTACGAGTTCTGCCGCAGCCATTACCCCGCTTACCTTACCGGCGTTGCGCTGGCATGGATCGAAGCCGGCATGTCGCTCAAAAAGGCTCCTGCCGAAAAGGTGCGCACCAAACACGTTGCGCCTCCCCCGCAATGGGATATCCGGTTCGGGACATACAAAAAGGAGATGCGCCTGTGCTGTCTTTCCGATCCGGCATCCGGCTGCTGCTACTGGTACGGATTTGAAACCGAGAGCCAGCATCCGCTTCCGGTGTTCAAGGCCGTTTCGCCGGCAGACGGAGGCGAATTTTCCGGCCGGGCAAGCCACTGAAAAAACGGGCGGACACCGAAGAAAGCCTGAAGATTTTCGGATAAAACTGGAAACCACAACGTGGTTTATACAAACCGCATTGTGGTTTTTGCAAACAACACTGCCGTTTATACAAACCACAATGCGGTCTGCAGTTCTGAACAGGCAGCAATGGCATTTTTGCGCGCAGATTGTACTGTTTCTATTGCATATTTCATTTTTTTATTCCAATTTTGTAATGCCCGCTCCGTTCAGGAAAGCGGCAAAAGCAGCAAACCCTTTAATAGAAAAGACTATGAGAAAGAATTTCGGCGCAAAGCCTTTAAGCTATCCCCAGCCTGTATTCATCATTGCCACATACGATGAGAACGGAACTCCGGACGCGATGAACGCGGCATGGGGAGGCATCAGCGAAATGAACGAAATCAGCCTGTGTCTGAGCGCAGGCCACAAGACAGTGAAGAACCTGCTGAAAACCGGTGCGTTTACGGTAAGCATGGCCGACGTGCCTCACGTGGCAGCCTGCGATTATGTGGGACTCGTGTCCGGGAATAAAGTTCCCGACAAGTTTCAGCGGGCCGGTTTCCACGCCACGAAGTCGGCTTTTGTCAACGCCCCGCTTATCGACGAACTTGCCGTTGCGCTGGAGTGCAAGGTAAAAGACTACAATCCGGATACGTGCATCTTGAGAGGAGAAATCGTAAACGTCAGCGCAGACGAGCGTGTGCTTGACGAGAACGGCAAAGTGGACGCGGCAAAAGTGGCTCCCATTGTATTTGATCCGTTCAACAACGAATACCTGAGAATCGGCGAAAAGGTGGGCAAAGCCTTTGCGGAAGGCAAAAAGCTGAAATGACATGAGCAGGCGGTCCTCATTCTTGACCGCCGCCCTTCTCGGCTTTTGTCTGGCCGGATGCGGGACAGTCAGAAGTCCTCACCTGCTCCCACCCCGTCCGACCGGGCATTTTCCGCAACCGGATAACAGGCGGAAGCCTGATGCCGGGCCTTAAAAAATGACAGTCTGAACGCATTGTTTTTGAGAAAACATTTGTTTTTCTGACAAAAAAGCTATACTTTAGAAGCAACTTATCACTTTAAAAGTTATTATTATGAAAAAGTATGTAGCAGAACTTGTCGGAACAATGGTTCTCGTACTGATGGGATGCGGCAGCGCCGTATTCGCAGGAGGAGTGGCCGACACAGTGGGTGCCGGCGTCGGAACAATCGGAGTTGCAATGGCCTTCGGATTATCCGTGGTAGCGATGGCGTATACAATCGGAAACATATCGGGGTGTCATATCAATCCTGCCATTACACTGGGGGTATGGCTGTCGGGAGGAATGAAACCGAAACGCGCGCTGATGTATATGCTCTTCCAGATTGTGGGTGCAATCATAGGCTCGCTGATTCTGTCGCTGCTGGTTTCTACCGGCACACACGACGGCCCTACAGCAACCGGCTCAAACACGTTCGACCCGGGAAACATCGCGCAGGCCTTTATCGCTGAAACGGTGTTTACCTTTATCTTCGTGTTGGTTGTATTGGCCACAACCGACCAGAAGAAAGGCGCCGGAAACTTTGCCGGACTCATCATCGGACTTACCCTCATACTGATCCATATCGTATGTATCCCCATCACCGGAACATCGGTCAACCCGGCACGCAGCATAGGTCCGGCACTGATGGAAGGCGGACAGGCCATGGAACAATTGTGGCTCTTCATCGTCGCTCCGTTCCTGGGAGGCGCAATCAGTGCAGGCGTGTGGAAGTTTCTGAAGACCGACGACTGAAATGTATCCGGGAAACAACCGGACAACTGCCAATAAATGAAGGTGTGTTCCGATCAGAGAAACCAACGTCGGAACACACCTTCTTATATCCCGCAGCCGGAGGCTTCGGTCAGAACAGCGTCGTGACTTCAATCCGGCTCAGCGTACTGTTTATCCGTTCTACATGAATCTGGGTATGGATCCGCTCGCGCAGACTGTCTACATGACTGATGATGCCGACCTTCCTGCCACCCATCTGATGCAGCCGCTCCAAGGCATCCATCACGGTGTTCAGGTAATCGCTGTCGAGCGTGCCGAAGCCCTCGTCGATGAATAAGGTGTCGACCGACAGACTTTTGCGGTTGAGGGAAGAAAGTCCGAGTGCCAGCGAGAGCGAAATCAGAAAGCTCTCTCCGCCGGAAATCGTGGATGTCGGACGGCATACGCCGCCTTCATATTCATCACGGAGCAGGATTGTCAGCGATCCCGGCTGGCATTCCATCCGGTACCTGTCGGTCAGACGCGCAAGGTAGTGGTTGGCACCCGAAAGTAACTGTCTGAGCACATAGCTTTGCGCTATATTGCGGAACTTTTTCCCGTCGGCGCTTCCGAACAAGGCAGACAACCGTCCCCATCCTTCCGTTTCTGTTCGTTTGGTTTCAATCAGCTCCGTCAGATGCTTCATCCGCCCGGCATTCTCGGCATTGTCCTTCTGTTTCTGCGAAACGGCTCCCAGTTGGCGGGTCAAGTCAGACACATTTGCTTCCAGCCGCACCATTTCTGCAGCGAGAGATTCCTCTGTCGCCTCTTCGCTCATTTCAGGCCGTATGCCCAAATGCGCTTCCAGTTCATCGGCGGCGCGCCGCATTTCCGTCTGCCGGGCAACCAGGTCCTCATCCAGCTTCCGAAGCTTTTCCCTTTGCTGTTTCACCTCCTCCGGGCTGCGCAACGCCAGCTGCTCCAGCCTGCCGCCGGAAATCTCGGGATGCGAAGCAAGAAAATCCGCCAGCTTCCTTGCCGCTTCCTCCGCCCGCTGACGCGCCTGCAAGAGCCTGCTTTTCCCTGTCGCTACAGAAACGAGCAGCGCGTTCCAGCGGCTGCGCATACCTTCAAATCGTTCCGCTTTTTCGGCATGAAGCTCCTTCCATCCCGGTTCCCTGTCGAGTACATTCTTCCTGATTTCATCAACAACCTCCCTTTCCTGCACATATGCGTCCATCAGCTGTTGCAGGGATGTCCGTTTTTTATCTTCGGCGACATAGTTCCGTGACTTCATGTCCAGCTGGCGCATGAAGTCATCCGGATTGTCTTTTCTGAGCTGCTGCCATGCTCCAGACACTACCAGCGGAACGATATGCTTTTCCATATCCTCCGATGCGCTCTGCTCACGGGCAACCGCATTCTCCCGGTCACGGATGTCAGCATCCAGCTTCGCCAGTTCTTTTTCGGCAGCTTCCTTTTCGCTCCGTGCGGTTTCGGTTGCGCGGGCCAGGCTGTCTTTCACCTTCTGCAGCCCCATTATCTTTTTATGCAATTCATTGACCTCACCCCAGCGTGCCATCAGTCCGTCGTGAACCGCCGATTCCGTCTGAAGCAGATGTCCGACCGCTTCCATCTTGTTTTCCGCATCAGACACTTCCGGATAGGCTGCACATGACAGAACCGCATTCTGCGCTTCCCCGAAGAACTTCTCGGCCTGCTCCTTCTTTTTCTGCTGCGATTCCGCCAACCGGACATGCGACAGATAGTCCGCTTCGTTCCGTTGCAGCTTGCCGGTCACCTCTTCAAGCTTCGCCCTGCTCTTGTCAAGCTCCTTCTTTACCGGTTCAAGCACCGACACGAAATGCTCGTCCGGTTCAAGCGGCGACAGAATTTCCCGTCCGCAGACAGGGCACACATCTCCTGCCGACAAACGCCTCCGCGCTTCTTTTGCCCAATTCTCGCAAGCCATTTCCTGCTTGTCGTAGATTTCCTGCATTTTGTCCGCTTCTGATTTTGCGGAAGCCACTTCCCCCGCCAGACCTTGCCGGACTTCTTCAAGCGATTTCAGTTGCGCTCTCAACTCATCCAATGTTTTTTCCGCTTCGTCAAGCTGAGTTTTCCGCTCATTCAGACGGGCAACCGCTTCCTTCAGTGTTTCCAGTTCGGCCATGCGCTTTCCGGATTTCTCCAGATCAGCTTTCAGCGCATCAGCCTGCATGGCTTCCAACTGTCTGCCGAGCATGTCGACCTCCGCCTGCTTCCGTTGTTCTTCCTCCCTGGCTTTCTCATGGAGGCTGTTCTTTTCCTCAAGCGTCGCCGCCTGCTTCTGACGCTGTTCTGCCAGCTTCTGCCGTCCGGCCAGCCCGTCCCTCACTTTCCGCTGCGAAGCCAGCAGCTGCCGTTCAAGCGAAATGATGGCCTGCGACTGGCTGTACATTTCCTCAAAACATTTCTCTTGCGCCAAGAACGCTTCGGTCTGTGCAATAAATCCCTTTACGCCATCGATTTTCCGGTCGAGCCCTTGCCTGCAACTCAACAGGCTCACGTACTCCTTTTCAAGGAGATTCAGCTCAGCTTCAGCCTCCCGGACAACGCCTTGCTGTTCCTTCTGTGCAGCAAGACATCTTCTCGCCTCCTCCGTGATGTCCCAATCGGCAACCAGCCTCCGGCTCTGCCTGCACCCTTCCGACTCCAGCTCCTCTTGCATTTCCCGGCAAGCCCTCACCGCCCTTTCGCTTTTCATTTCCAGAGCCTTCCGGTCTTCCATCCACTTTTTCCGGACGGTTTCCCGGGAAAGATCCGCTTTTTCCTGTTTCAGCCGGCTGTCGAGCCGTTCCGCTTCCTCCTGCAACGCCTTCAGTTCCTCTTCAGAAAGCAGCACAATCCCTTCCGTCCTCGCCTGCAAATTCGCCAGCTCGGCCTTCATTTCATTCTGTATGGCATAAATCTCCCGGCTTACCTTCGAATAAATCTCGGTTCCCGTCAGTTTCTCAAGGATATTCGACTTGTCTTCTTCCTTGCTCTTGAGAAATTTGGTGAACTCCCCCTGTGCAAGCAGCGTTGTCCGGCAGAACTGCTCGAAAGAAAGTCCGATTCTCCGTTCAATCTCCTGCCTCGTGTCGGTGGCGCGGGCAGTTATCTGCGTCCCGTCTTTCTCCGATAAAGTCCACGATATGCGCTGAATCCTTCCGTTGCGGTTTCCGCGCGCTCTCGCCACACTCCATTCGGCCACCAGTTCATGCCCGTCAGAATCTGCAAATTCCAACGCGACAGATGCGAGCGTACTGTCACGGCGCATCAGTATGCGCGGGTCGCTGATACCAATGTCGTCAGACTGTCCTGAAAAGTCGCTGTCATAAAACCGTTCGTTCGCCGACTGCACCAAACGCGGAGTCGTATTATAGAGAGCCAGGCAAATGGCGTCGAGTATGGTCGACTTGCCCGCCCCGGTCGGACCGCAAATAAGGAAAATGGCATCCTGTCCCAACGGTCCGTTTTCGAAATCAATCTCCGCCTGTTCGATGGAAGCGATGTTCCTGATCGTTAATTTCTGAAGTTTCATAAATGACTGATTTAGTTTTTGCTGCACGGAGGCAGTCAATCGCCGGCTTCCTTCACCCTACGGACAGCCGTGTCCAGCATCACGCGCAAATCTTCACCCATATCCTGTCCGTACTTGTCCTGATAGTAGACCGATGCCACCTCCTGAGGCGACAGAGTCAGCAATTTGTCCGCATCGATAATGTGCAGGCGTTCTTCCTGTTCCGCAGAAACGCGCTCCCATTTGTATCTGCAGAAGCGGCATTTCTTTCCGCTCACAATCCGGTTCGCGCGCTCCATGCAATAAGCCGGAGGAACGTCCGCTATCCGCACAAACAGTTCGATGTATGCCTTTTCCTCGTCGGGCACAGCCTCCAGCAGTTCCAATGCCTCCTCGATCGGAACCGCCTTGTCCGGAATTACCTTCAGAGGCCATTCCGTAGCCAGCGGAACTGTACGGATTGCCGGGATGGACCCGTGCGAGTCCAACTCGACAATGCTGACGGAATGCACATAATCTTCATCGAAACTGACGGCTACAGGCGAACCGGAATAACGCGCACGCCCCCCTTTCAAAGTTTGCGGGCAATGGATATGGCCCAGAGCCAGGTAATCGTAGCCCGTTCCCAGGACGGCGATATCAGTATATTCCATGCCTCCCCTTCCTTCATCGTGTCCGGTCACGTCGCTCCCCGTTACGGCCAGATGCGCCGTCATTACCACCGGAACACCGCTGCTGTTCCGTCCGGCAACTTCATCGAGCAAGGTCTGGAAGAATGCCTGCTGACGCTCCAGCCTCGGCAGGTCCCCGCCAAGTGCCGGGAAGTTCTGCGGAAACACATGCGGGACAGCCGCCACATAGCCTTTCAGTTCCCCGCCGCTCCCTTTTATCTCCACGATATGGCGGTCGAGATTGATTTTTCCGTCTTTCCTTTCAATCTGCCCGATAACGGACACGCCCGCATACTTCCACAGATTAGACGCTACTTCCAGTTTGGAACTGCTGTCGTGATTGCCTGCCGTCACCACGATCTGCATCCGGGGACATGCGTTGTGTATAGCGAGCAGCGCGTCGGTAAACAGACGCTGGGAGGCAGCCGAAGGATTGCTGTAATGGAACACATCTCCGCTTACAACCAATGCGTCGGGCTGCTCCTCCCTCACGATTCCGGCCAGCTGCGACAGAAAATGCCGGTGTTCCTCTGTCCGGTCGTACTCATAGAGCAGATGTCCCAGATGCCAGTCGCTGGTATGAATGATCTTCATCCGTCACAGTGTTTTGGGAGGATACATCACATTCCACCATGAAGCGTCATCTTGCAGCCATTTGGCAAACCATGCAAAGATCGTATTCTGCCACAGGATGCGCCGGCTGTAGTCGCGGATGTGATGGTTCTGCCCGTCTACAACCACCAATGCCGTTTCACGTCCCAGAAGCTTCAGGGCCGTATACATCTGGATACTTTCGCCTACCGGCACATTCGTGTCGACTGATCCGTGGAGGAAGAGCAGCGGCGTATGTATCTTGTCGGCATTATAGAGCGGACTGTGGTCCACAAACAGTTCGGGGTTCGCCCACGGATAACTGTTGGCACCCGAAACCTCACTGTACGAATAGCCCCAGTATCCCTCTCCCCAATAGCTGGTGTGGTCGCTGATCCCGGCATGTGATATCGCCGCAGCAAAGATATCCGTCTTCGTCTGAAGATACTGTGTCATGAAACCGCCGTAGGACGCTCCAAGGCAGCCTATCTTCTTGCCGTTGACATAGGGATGGGCATTCACGAACTTCTTCGTCCCTTCGATGATGTCGTCGGCCACATAATCGCCGAACGTATTGACATGGCGCGCCGAAAACTGCTGTCCGAAACCGGTCGCCCCGCTCGGCTGGACGACATAGACCACATAGCCCTGCGCCGCATAAGCGTGGAACGGATAAAGCGTATCGAAGTTGCGGCTCGTCGGACTGCATCCGCCGTAATAGTAAACGATCATCGGATATTTCTTGCTTTCATCGAAATAAGGAGGCAGGTAATATCTTCCGTAAATGGTGTCGCCTCGCGAGCTGACAAAGTTCCAGTCTTCACATCTGCCCAGCCGTATGCCTTTCAGCAGCTTTTCGCTCAGATCCTCCCGCAACTCCGCCTTCTGCTTTTTCAGGTTCATGGTATAGATGCGGTGAGAGTTTGCGGCGCTTTCGCCGTAGAATGCCATCACAGGAGCCTTGTCTGCCAGCGAGAAAGCAAGCACCATCTCTTCCGGCACCTCCAGCAGGGCAATCTTTCCGCTCGAAGGATCAAGCCGGTACAGCGAATAGCAGTCCCTGTTTTCGGCCGTGAAATAAATCTGTCCGTCCGACAGGTTCCACTGCACACTCCGGACGCTCGGATTGAACGTGCGTGTAAGCGGAGTCACCTTCCGGTCGGCAACATTCATCAGAAACAACTGGCTGTCGATCATGCTCGGCGTCTGTCCCTTTTCCACATTCATCCCCACACCGCCCAGTGCTTCGGGAGATCCCTGTATCAATACCTGCCGGGCATCGGGAGCAAACAGCGCATGGCTTATGAATCCGTCATCTTCAACCAGCGTGTCAACCTCCAGCGTCTGCATGTCCATCCGGTATACAGAGAAAAGCGTAGTGGGGCGTTTGCCCATGCGGTGAGTGGAAACCATCAGCAACGCTTCGCGTCCGTCGGCAGAAATGTCGCTCACCCACGCGTTTCTGTAGCCGAAAGTCAACGGCTGCATCAGCCCCGACTTCAAGTCGTACTTCGCCACATACGTGCGGTTTCTCCATCCCGGCTGGCGGTCGTCCGGATCAATTACCTCATAAATTTCCTGCCGCTCTTTCGGTCCCTCCTGCACAAGCGTATAGAGCAGATAGTCTTCTGCCGGCGAAATGCTGAAATTCCCTTCCGGAAGACCTTCGGCAATCACCCGCTCGAATCCTGTTGCCGGACTGACGCTGACGAGCTGCCTTCCGGAAACGCCCTGACGGACGAAATAATAATCTCCCGAAAGCGGCATCCAGCGGATCGCTTCAGAGCGCCGTGCCACTTCCTTCCCCGTAAGCGTTTCCTTCACGCAGTATACGGTTTCCGACCTTCCCTCCTTCAGACTTGTGAGGTAAGTGACAATCAGATACTTTCCGTCGGGCGACACCTGCACGCCGGCACACTTGGTTCCGTGCATGGCATCGGCCAGCGTATAGAGGCGGCTCTGCCCCTGGTGCAAAGAAAATTCGCCGTCCGAATCAACAGACACTTTGGGCTTGACCGATTCACCCGGAGCAGACAGGTATTTCAGCACCACTTCATGCGTGCCCGGTTCAAGCGCCATTTCCTGTTTGTCTGTCAGCTTTCCGTCAACATACAGCTGCCAGTCCTTCACTTCAGACACATTGAACTTCGCTTTTCCGTAGGCCGTATTCTCCAGATCAAACTGCATCAGATGCAAAGCATAGCCTTCGGCAGGCGCAGAAGGCAGCTTGTCCGCATCCGATACGGGAGCCTGGCCTACAGCGTCAAGCGACAGAGGGGTTTTCAGCAAACTGGCAGCGGACCAGGCTTTCGCGTTGACATCCGTACTGTCTACCAGCAGCGGACGGCTGACAAGATAAGGTCCTGCATACCTGTATGAAGTGATGTCCAAGTGTCCTTTCGCCTGCACGGTCAGACTCAGTCCCAAGGCGCAGGCAAATAAAAATTCTTTTTTCATGTCGATCTATCTGTTTTTAATGGCTGTATAAAATAAGGAAATGAATAATCCCAATAATCCCTACAAAGATAACGTTTCTTTTCAAGAAGCCCGTTGTCCGCCGGATTATCTTACAAAAATAAGCAGATTTGAGTATTCCCGCTGACGGTCAGAGAGCTTGGCTTTGGAGGCTTCGGCTATAGCCTCTTGGAAGATGGTATCGGCAGGAAGCATGTTCGGCTTAAATGACTATGTGTTATTGTTTTTTCACAGTAAACTCTAACTTCTGAAGCCCCTTTTTATGGACATTCGCAAGGATCAGTGCATAATGGACCTTTTCACCGGACTGCATGGATTGAATACGGGCAAACTCATCTTCGGGTATAACATCCTTGAACATCGGACCGGATGATCCGTTGCGTACCAAACGAATCTCATCAGTAAACGGAGACAGGACAAACGAATAAATAGCCATGTAAGGCACGGACTCAAATTTCACCCAATTCGGATCTCCTTTGTCAAGGACATCTTCCAGCCATATACGCGCTGCATCATAGGATGGCAGCGATGAGCCAGAACCGTCATCATAGAGTATTTTACCATTTCCGTCGACAATATATCCCTTGCTGACGGCATATTTCTCAAAAGGACACAAATCATGGTATTCGATATCTTCTTCTGACGTTATCTTCTCATCAACCGGAACTTCCGGTTCCGTGACAACTCTATCCTCAAGAATACGGATAAGTGAATATGTACGGTCGGAAGCATCCGCAGGTGGATTTGCAAGGATTGTCCGTTTTACTGAAAGATAATATTCGTGTCCTCTTTCATAAGTAAAGCCCTCGATGCTGTTGAATCCAAGAGGCTCCCATACTCCGGGATTATCTTCCGACATGACGAGCATACACTCAATGGGCTGTTCGCTGTCGAAAACAGAGCTGAAACCAGTTTCCGAAGAAACGGACATTCTGATTTCCTTAACCGCATCTTGGGGCTCATCATCACTGCAAGCTGATATCCCCAACACAGTAACTAACAGAAATGAAATGATTAACCTGTTCATATTCTAACTACTATATTCTTGATTGACTCTATCAAAATGTTAACTATATAATGAAAACGTGAGCCAACTATGCCATCTGAGCGTGCAATTTGAAAATTTCCTATGTTTCCAAATACTCGATGCGCATAACGCTTCTTTGATTTATCATATGTCTTGGAAAGAGTTCCTCTCACTAAATACAAAGATAGCGAATTTCCGTTATACACAATCTTATTTAAATAAGAATCAGTGGTTTGATGCTTATTTTTATTGTCTGTTTGTGCCTCTATTGGCTATAGACTTAATATATGGATTTTCAAGAATACTCAATAATTCCTCGACAAGCCCTTTGCTGTTTTGCCCCGTTCTGCTACTTCTCCTCCGCTTACTTCCTCAAAAAACAGCTTTTATACCTATTTCTCCATAGCCGTATTTTTGTCCTTCATTTCTTATATTGCTGATATTCAGTAGTAAAAAATTCTCTCACATGGAAAAGTATTCCGTGCTTTGGGAATAGCTACCGCCACATTGGATTTAGGTCCGGAAGGGAAAGTCGCTTTGTGGCAGGAATGAAAAATACAAGGATAAAGAGGGTGTCAAAACAAAATTTGGCTATCAAAAAGCAATGTCATGGGAACGAAGCAAAACATGCAGCATGTATCAGCTTATGTTTCCGAAATTGACTTTGCTGAACGTTGTTTCTTCGCTTTGTTCATTATTCCGTCCGGATTCATCCGTATTTAAACGAATTCTGCTATATTTGTATCTGCATAAACAGCGGAGAAGCTCTGTCCGTACAGATTCCGCCTGTTTCAAAAACAGATTCATGTCATGAAAAAAAGAGTGAAAACCTATCAGACAATCCTGCTGGCCCTGCTTCTGACAGCGAGCAGTTGCGGAACAACAAACACCGGAGCCATTCTGGGAGGGGCTTCGTTGGGAGGCAATGTAGGCAGTGCCCTGGGAGGGCTTATCGGTGACAGCAGGCATGGCTGGAGAGGCAGCTACCGCGGCTCAGCCATCGGAAGCATCGCAGGCACACTGGCAGGAGCCGCCATCGGAGGGGCACTGACAGCACCCAGGCAGCGTGACAAGTCGGAAGACGGAGTTTATCAGCACGAGCAAAGCCAGGAACCGGCCTATTCGCCGGCGGCTCCAGTCCGCCAGCAGAGTTTCTACACCCTGCAAATACGCAACATCCGTTTCATCGACGAAAACCGGAATCATATCATTGAGGCAAAGGAAAACAGCAAGGTGATATTTGAAATCATGAACGAAGGCAGCGAGCCGGCATACAACGTGATACCCAGCGTCACCGAAACGACGGGGATGAAAAATATCCACATCTCGCCTTCCATTATGGTTGAAGAAATCCTGCCGCACAACGGAATCAAGTATACGGCAACCATCAGTGCCGGAAAAAGGCTGAAAGACGGGAACATTATCCTCCGGCTTGCCGTCACCGACTCTTACGGGCAGGAATACGCTTCGCAAGAGTTTTCTCTGCCCACACAGCGGTAAAGGGCAAGGAGCACCGCTATCTCTCCCTCTCCGCAAGCAGGCATTCCGCTTCTCTGACCATATCCGCAGGAATGCTGAAGCGGATATCTCCGGCATGCGGGTTTACCGATGCGATGAAATGCGGCCATTCCCTGCGATAGACCTCTTTCATGTGGCGGTTGGCGATGTCCGTTCCCCTGAAGCTGTATGTCATGTTGGCCAGCCTGTCGCACAGCTTGACAAAAGGAGCATAAGGCGTTTCGCGTATGCCGGCATAATAATGCGCTCCCGCACGTTCATCACGGGTTCTGCCTTTGTCGTTGGTAAGCGCATAAACGATTTCGGCAGCCGCCAGCGCCTGCCGTGTGTCCATAAATGCCTCTGCCTCTTTCCTGACATCATTGTAGGTCAGGCGGGCATCCTCAATGCTGTCGTGGAAATAAGCGCCGAACACCACCGGAATGATATCTTCCTCTGAAGACACGACCTCGTGGCCGTATTCCATGGCAAAGTCTGCAACCATCGACAAGTGAAACCCGTAAGGGAACTTCCTGTCGTACTTCTGGTTTACCGCTTCGTGCAGCATACAGGCCCTGTCGCAGATGCGGCCGAGCGTATCCGCATGGGCCCGCAGGCAAATTCCGAACTGTTCCTTGTTCATAATCCAGCCGTTAAAGAAATACACTGATACAGAGTCTTAAACAAAAGAGCCACAGAGGTAGACATCGGATTTCAAATGCATCATACCCTGTGGCTCCATATCCTTTTTTCAGCTACGGCGCACCCGCGTCATAGAAGATTTCATCAATAAGCGCGCGCAAAGAGCACACGGCGTGCGGAAGGCTTTCCTGTAAGCATGTCCACGCCCGGAGTCAGGCTCTCTTCGTCAGCATCGAAAGGCAGACAGCGGATGGTAGCTTTTGTTTCTTCCTTGATACGGTCCTCCGTTTCCGGTGTACCGTCCCAGTGAGCCAGAATGAAGCCGCCCTTTTCGATCTGTTCCTTGAATTCTTCGTAAGTGTCTACCTTGACAATATGTTCGTTGCGGAACTTCAGCGCTTTCTGGTAAATGTTTTCCTGGATTTCCTCCAGCAAGTTCTTTACATATTCTTCGATGCCTTCGCACGAACGGGTTTCCTTTTCCAGCGTATCACGACGCATAACCTCGATGGTATTGTTTTCCAGGTCACGTCCTCCCACAACCAGACGCACGGGAACTCCCTTCAGCTCGTAGTCGGCAAACTTGAATCCCGGACGCTTGTTGTCGGCATTGTCGTACTTCACAGAAAGACCCATTGCACGGAGTTTGCTTACAATTCCTTCTACCTTGGCATCGATCTGCTTCAACTGTTCGTCGTTTTTATAAACCGGAATAACGACAACCTGGATAGGAGCCAGATGCGGAGGCAGAACCAGTCCGTTGTCGTCCGAATGTGTCATGATGAGCGCTCCCATCAGACGGGTAGAAACTCCCCATGACGTAGCCCATACATAATCAAGCTTATTGTTTTTATCAACGAACTGCACGTTGAACGCTTTTGCAAAATTCTGTCCGAGGAAGTGGGAAGTCCCGCACTGCAATGCCTTTCCGTCTTGCATCAGGCCTTCGATTGTATAGGTATCCAAAGCTCCCGCAAAACGCTCGTTCGCCGATTTCACACCCTTGATAACCGGCACGGCCATATATTTCTCTGCAAAATCGCCATAAACGTGCAGCATTTTCTGTGCTTCAGCCTCTGCTTCCTCGCGGGTGGCATGAGCCGTATGCCCTTCCTGCCACAAGAATTCCGCCGTGCGGAGGAACAGACGGGTACGCATTTCCCAGCGCACAACGTTAGCCCACTGATTGCACAGGATAGGCAGGTCGCGGTAAGAGTTGATCCAGTTCTTGTAAGTGCTCCAGATGATGGTTTCGGAAGTCGGACGGATAATCAGCTCTTCTTCCAGTTTGGCAGCCGGATCCACAATGACTCCCGAGCCGTCTTCCGCATTCTTCAGACGGTAGTGAGTGACTACCGCACATTCTTTCGCGAATCCTTCTACATGCTCTGCCTCACGGCTCAAATATGATTTTGGAATCAGCAAAGGGAAATAAGCGTTCACATGTCCCGTTTCCTTGAACATCTTGTCCAGCTGCTGCTGCATTTTCTCCCAGATTGCATATCCGTAAGGCTTGATGACCATGCATCCGCGCACCGCTGACTGTTCGGCCAGATCCGCCTTCACGACCAGGTCATTATACCACTGTGAATAGTTTTCACTTCTTTTGGTCAGGTCTTTTAATTCTTTTGCCATAACTTTTATGTTGTTACATTTACTTTTTATCTTTACAAACCGCAAAATTAGTAAAAAGATTCATTCTGCGGCCTATTTGAGGATGGATTTATTCAAAACGGATGGATTTAGCCGGATGAATTCGGCTGATCAGGTACGACGGCCCCACCAGCATCAGCACAGAAACAAGCAGCGTGCATATATTCAGCAGAACCACCCAGCCCAAGTGAAGTTCAACGGGAACCGCGCTGACATAATAGGTGGCGGGATCAAGTTTCACCGGTTCAAGGAAATACTGTATGCAGCACAATCCCAGTCCGACGGCATTTCCCCAAAGCATTCCCCTGCCGATGAGAAAGACCGAAAAAGTCAGAAAGATTCTTCTCACCGATGCATTGTCAGCTCCAAGGGCCTTGAGCACGCCGATCATATTGGTGCGTTCAAGAATAATGATCAGCAGTCCGGAAATCATGGTGAATCCGGCCACTCCTGTCATTAGAATCAGAATGACCCACACGTTCGTATCGAGCAAATCCAGCCATGCAAAGATCTGCGGATAAAGTTCTTCAGCCGTGCGCGAACAATAAGGTTCTCCGTAACGGTCGGTTTTGTCCCCCAAGGCTAAACGCACTTCATCGTTCACGGCACCGGTCTTCCCGTATTCGCCGACACCAAGTTCAATGCCGCCTGCCTGGTCCGGAAGCCAGTTGTTGAGCCGGTTAACCGTGTACAGATCCGTGATAAGAAAAAAATCGTCGAAAGCGGAAAAATTTGTCTGAAAGATACCGGAAACAGTCAGCCTCCGTGCGCGGATATTATCTTCCACAAAGTACGTGAACATACGGTCGCCCAACTTCAGCGAGAGCTTGTCGGCGACGGAACGGGAAACAAGCACTGAATTGCTTGCTGCCGAATCCGAGAACGCGGGAATGGCTCCTTCCTGCAGATGAGCCTTCAAATAAGTCCAGTCGTATTCTTGGGCCACCCCTTTCACAATCATTCCCTGAAAATTGTCGGAGGTCATGATCATTCCCGGTTTCGTGGAAAACCGCTGCACATGCGTGATTCCGGAAATCCCCCGGAATACATCAAGCAGGCTGTCTTCCGCCACAATCGGATTCACCTGGTACAGATCTGCTCCGTCGATGCCGGAAACCACGATATCCGCCCCCATGCCTATCACTTTGTCGCGCACCTGATGCTTGAAGCCGATGACAACCGCCACCGAAACGATCATCACAGCCAGCCCGATCGCAATGCCGGCCATCGCAATGCGGACAGCCGGCTTTGACACCTCTTCCTTTCCTTCTTTGCTGCGGTAAATCCGCCGGGCTATAAAGAATTTCCAGTTCATGGTCAGTCGTCTACTCGGCCGGGATATGCCTCAAGCGCCTTGCGCAGAATAAACAGTGCGCGCACCAAATCTTCTTTTTTCAGCACGTATGCCACGCGCACCTCGTTCTTTCCTCCTCCGGGCGTCGTGTAAAAGCCGCTGGCAGGAGCCAGCATCACGGTTTCGCCTTCATAGTCAAACTCCGACAGACACCATGCGCAGAATTTTTCGCAATCATCCACCGGCAGCTTGGCAACTGTATAAAAAGCGCCCATCGGGATGGGAGAATAAACACCCGGGATACGGTTCAATCCGTCAATCAGACACTTGCGCCGTTCCACATATTCGTCGTAGGTTTCACGGCTGTATTCTTCCGGCTCATCCAAAGAAGCTTCCGCTGCAATCTGGCCGATCAGAGGAGGACTCAGCCGTGCCTGACAAAACTTCATCACGGCCTTGCGCACCTCTTCGTTCTTCGTTATCAGTGCTCCGATGCGGATGCCGCATTCCGAATAACGTTTTGAAACAGAATCAATCAGCACCACGTTCTGCTCGATTCCCTCCAGGTGGCAGGCAGAGATATAAGGAGAACCGGTATAAATGAACTCACGGTACACTTCGTCGGAGAACAGGAACAGGTCGTATTTCTTCACCAGGTCGCGGATTTGGTTCATTTCCCGGCGCGTATACAGATAGCCGGTCGGGTTGTTCGGATTGCAAATCAAGATTCCCTTGGTGCGTTCGTTGATCAGTTCCTCAAATTTTTCCACCTTGGGCAAGGAAAAGCCTTCATCGATGGTAGTCGTCACCGTGCGTATAACAGCGCCTGCGGAAATGGCAAACGCCATATAGTTGGCATATGCAGGCTCCGGAACAATTATTTCATCTCCCGGATTCAGGCAGCTGAGGAAAGCGAAAAGCACAGCTTCCGAACCGCCCGTCGTAATGATGATGTCGTCCGGATCCAGATGAATGTCATATTTCTCATAATAACCGACAAGCTTTTCGCGGTAGCTGCGGTATCCCTGGCTGGGACTGTACTCCAGCACCGTGCGCTTGATATTTCGAATCGCATCGAGGGCCGCTCGGGGACTGGGAAGGTCAGGCTGACCGATATTCAGATGGTACACTTTGATTCCTCTTCCTTTTGCAGCTTCAGCCAGCGGAGCCAGCTTGCGTATCGGCGACTCCGGCATTTCAGTTCCTCGAATGGATATATGTGGCATATTTTTATAAATTATTTGTTTTTGAAATGCAAAGATAACTTGATTGCCGTAATTTAGCAACAATACGTTTGAAAAATTAAACAGAATGCGGATATTCATTTACTTTAACTCCTTTTCAGTTAACCGTTGACTGCTTTTCAGAAAAAAAGCCGTATGTTTGCTTCAGAAACAAAAACATCAATAGGTATGAATCTTTATCTTATTATATTCAATGCCGATACTTACCGGAAAGAGCAAGTGTATGAGGCCCATAAATCGCTGTTCGTGGCGCTCGAAAAATATTTCACGCTGCATCTGGTCAACTATACTCAAACCGACGATATCCCTTCAAATGCCTATAAACTGGCTTTCATTGCCAGCGGAGGAGTAGAGAGCGCTGTGGTGCGCAACTTCAGCCTGCTCCCCTATCCCATCACGCTGCTTACCGACGGCTCAAACAACTCATTGGCCGCCGCACTTGAAATATCGGCCTGGATACGGACACGCGACATGAAAGTGAAAATCATCCACGGACATCCCGATGAAATGGTGAAACAGGTGCTGCTTCACCACAAGGCTTTCGCCGCCAAACGGAGCCTGAAAAACAAACGCATCGGAGTGGTGGGCACACCGGCTCCGTGGCTCGTTTCAAGCCATGTCGACTACCTGCTCGCCGGACAGCGCTGGGGAGTGAGCTATGTAGATATCCCCATCGAGGAAGTGGAAAAGAACTTCTATAACACGACCGATGACGAAATCGGCATGGAAGCGTCCAGACTTGTTTCACGCGTGAAAGCCATTCAGGACGTTACTCCCGAAGACCTATACAGAGCAATGAGGCTGCACAAAGCGGTGAAGGACGTATGCACGAAGCATAAGCTGAGCGCAGCAACCGTATCCTGTTTCTCGCTTATTCAGACATTGAAGACAACCGGATGCCTGGCCCTTTCGCTCCTGAACGACGAAGGCATTCCTGCGGGATGCGAGGGCGACCTGCAGTCGATCATGACATTGCTTATGGTGAAGGAACTGACCGGACAGCCGGGGTTCATGGCAAATCCTTCGTTCATCGACACAAAGCGGAATGAAGTGCTGCTGGCCCACTGTTCCATTCCCACAACAATGACAGACGAGTTTATCATCCGCACCCAGTTTGAATCGGAAACAGGAATCGGCATCCAGGGAATCATGCACGAAGGTGAAGTGACGCTGTTCAAATGCGGGGGAGAATGCCTGGACGAATATTTTGTATCTGCCGGATATCTCACCGCAAACACCAACCTGGTGACTTGCTGCCGGACTCAGGTAACGGTCAAGCTCAACAGTCCCGTAAGCTACTTCCTGCAAAACCCCTTGGGCAACCATCATATTCTCATTAAAGGGAACCACACGGAGGCCATCCAGGAATTTATGCAGCAGAACCGGTGCAAGCAGCGCGAATGACGGATTTTTGCATAAATTGTTTCGCTGTTTCATTATTAGTCGTATCTTTGTAGAACAGATACGGCCGATGTCCCGTTGCCTTGCAAACGGAAAAAGTTTGTGAAAACAATCCGTCACTTCAAATGCTGCGGTTCTGTCTTGACGACTTTTTTACAGTGCAGCAAGACTCCGGACACGTTCCTATTCATTAATTATAAAACGAACAGACTATTACGAAACAATTATGATGCATAACTGGTTTGAATGCAAAATCCGTTACGAGAAAGTAGCCGAAAACGGCATGAGCAAAAAAGTGACGGAACCCTATCTGGTAGATGCGCTCAGCTTCACGGAAGCCGAATCGCGCATAATTGAAGAAATCACTCCCTTCATAAGCGGCGAATTTACTGTCGCCGACATCAAGCGGGCGAATTACAGCGAACTGTTTCCTTGCGAAGAAGACGCTGCCGACCGGTGGTTCAAGTGCAAACTGTATTTCATCACACTGGACGAAAAAAGCGGAACAGAGAAAAAGACGGCAACCAACGTACTGGTACAGGCCGCCGACCTGCGCGATGCCGTAAAGAAACTCGACGAAGGCATGAAAGGGACAATGGCCGACTATGTAATTGCATCAGTGGCAGAAACCGCTATCATGGATGTATATCCTTATTCGGCCGAACCGGACGTAAAGCCGGAATTTCCCGAAGCGGACAAAAGATAACAGATAAAGACAGATTGCCATGGACATTCAGAAAAACATAAAAGAAGTGCTTGCGCAGCTTCCTCCGCATGTCCGCCTGGTAGCTGTTTCCAAGTTTCACCCCAGCGAAGCAATCGAAGCAGCGTATGCGGCAGGACAACGGATCTTCGGCGAAAGCAAGGAACAGGAGCTGAACCTCAAGCAGGAAGTTCTCCCCAAAGACATCGAATGGCATTTCATCGGACATCTGCAAACAAACAAGGTGAAATACATCGCTCCTTACATCGCCATGATTGATGCGGTGGACTCTTATAAGCTGCTGGCAGAGATCAACAAGCAGGCAGCCAGATGCGGACGCGTGATCCCTTGCCTGCTGGAGATCCACATCGCTGAAGAAGATACAAAATACGGCTTCACTTTCGACTCGTGCAGGCAGATGCTGGACGAAGGCAAATGGAAAGAACTGACGAATGTGGCAATCAGCGGAGTGATGGGCATGGCGACAAACACAGATGACGAAGCTGAGATATGCAAGGAATTCGCGCGTCTGCACGACTTCTTCAACGAGCTGAAGAATACTTACTTCAACGGCATCGATACTTTTAAAGAAATTTCGATGGGCATGTCGCACGACTATCAGCTTGCCGTCAGGGAAGGAAGCACAATGGTACGCGTGGGCAGCAAAATTTTCGGTGAAAGAGTCTATTGACCGGAAGATTTCACACAAGGCATTGCCGGAAACCGAGAAGCAGAACAGCGTCAAGGCAACCGCCGGCAACGCTGTACAAACCTGCAATGGAGAGTAAAATGACAATTTAATACCATAAACACATGCTACAACTGAAAACGACTTTTGCGGGGCTATCGCTCGAGAATCCGATTATTGTCGGGAGTTCCGGACTGACAGACAGCGCAGAAAAAATCAAGGCAATTGAAAAAGCGGGAGCTGGAGCTGTCGTACTGAAATCAGTGTTCGAAGAACAAATCAAGGCAGAAAGCGGACACATGGACGGATATGGTTCGCCCGAAGCGGAGGATTACCTGCAGACGTATGTACGCTCACATGCGCTGAGCCATCATGTAGACCTTATCAGAGAAGCTAAAAAAAGTTGCCGGATTCCGGTCATAGCCAGCATCAACTGCTACAGCGACAGCGAATGGACAGATTTTGCGCGGCTGATGGAAGAGGCTGGCGCTGATGCGCTGGAACTGAACGTGCTCTCGCTGCAAACAGGAAAGGAATATGCCTACGGCAGTTTTGAACAGCGGCATATCGAAATCTTGCGTCACATCAAAAAAGCCGTGAACATTCCGGTCATATTCAAGCTGGGAAGCAACTTTACGAACCCGGTCGCGCTGGTCAATCAGCTCTATGCCAACGGGGCGGCCGCCGTGGTTCTGTTCAACCGCTTCTACCAGCCAGACATCAGCATCGACAGTCAAAGCCTGACTCATATCAGCGTGTTGAGCAATCCGCATGAACTGGCAGAACGCATACGCTGGACAGCCATCGCTTCGGCAGAGGTGCCGCAACTGGATTATGCCGTATCCGGCGGAATATATGACGGGAAGGGCATAATAAAAGCAATTCTCGCAGGAGCTTCTGCTGTAGAAATTTGCAGTGCGTTCTATCAGCACGGATTGGAAGAAGCAGAAGCCATGAAGCAGACATTGGCTGAGTGGATGAAGGATAAAGGATATGAATCGGTAGCCAGCTTCAAAGGAAAGATGAATGCCTGCACCGTAGGAGAAGTTAATCCGTTCGAACGTACCCAGTTCATGAAGTATTACAGCGAATACAAAGGGTAATTTTCAATATTCTGAAATGCCAAAGGCACAAGAGGATGCGATGGTACTCACCGCCGCTTTTCTTGTGCCTTTGCATTCAAGGCTTTCTATATCCGGATTGTTTTCTGCTCTGGCCTGCACGTTATCTTTTCAGCAAGCCCACTTTCAGATTCAGCTTGAAATAGTAAGTCCCGTTTTCACGCTCCAGATACCCGTACCTGTCCTTCTCCGTAGAGCCTTTTTCAAGACGTGTATTGAAGAACAGAAAATCGGCAAACGTCTGTCGGAATGCACGCTGATAGCAAAGCACTTCTCCGTTTCCGGTCACAAACAGCATCCCGCCGATAGCCGAATCGGTTCCATTGTACAATTTTGCCGGACGCATGCCGGAAGCTATCGCCAGCAGAAACTCCTTGACCTTGTATTCGTAAAAGCCATGTTTGCTGATCAGTTCATCTTTTATTTTAAGCGGATTAACCTTCTTGATTTCTTCTGTAAGTTCGGACACTCTGGTGATTCCGTCAAGCCACATCAGACGTGTCATTTCTCCCAGCAGACGGCCCATATGCAAGTCAATCATCGACACGTTGCTGCGGAAAATTTTGTCGGCCACGTCATTGTATTTCAATACGCCTCCCAAACGCTCAATCATCAGCATCCGGGAAATCACATCGTCCTCCTCGCCCGTTGCATTGATTTTATTGATGGTCGGCGAAGAAAATTTAACTCCCGTCTGCTCAAACTTGAAGTTGGCAGCACGCCCCCCGTCAAGCAGAGGAAACATGACACCCAGGCGGGAACGCACGGAAAAGCCCACCAGAGGCGCATTTTCCGAATAAAAAGCAACGCTCAAGTCCGTACGGTCTTCAGTTTTCGCCTCCATATCGTAAATCAGCACCTCATCCAGAAACTCCTCCACCCCATCCGGAGAAGTCACTTCATCTCCTTGGGTATTCCGGATGCCGTCCAGAATCAAGTCCGCCACAGTTGCAAAGTCTTCACGTGGAATCCGCTTGTCGATATTCTCTCCCTGTATGCGTATCTCATCCTTTTCCACGATATAACGCCGGATACCGTCGTGTTCCACGCGCTGCACCATCGCCACAGGCAGACACTGAGCTACATTCTTCTTAACATCGGGAGTGCCGGAATATACATGACCGTCGGCCAACAGGCGGAAAAATGCATACAATTCCCCCCATTCTCTTTTGGTTGCTTCAAATGCCATTTTCTTCTACATTTTTTAATTCAGCGCAAAGGTAAACAAAAAAGCCTGTTAACAAAAGCGCACCACACCATCCAATTCCATAAAAAAAGTTATTCACGCGTTTTTTACAGCTCCCTTATTTGCGGATAATGGAAAAGTCCGTATCTTTGCAATGTGTTTTTCATAGTATTAGATTTAAGGTTAACAA